>Ga0265294_10000698_pt1 | contig 45325 bp, 41 predicted proteins | sample MunlanPumphouse3_FD_192504 | JGI IMG/M metagenome (GOLD analysis project Ga0265294, IMG submission 192504) | Groundwater microbial communities from a municipal landfill in Southern Ontario, Canada - Pumphouse #3 | ecosystem: Environmental > Aquatic > Deep subsurface > Groundwater | place...
TATGGGGTAAAGCCTTCGTTTGCTACAGTCCCAGGATATGACTATGCCACATGTATATCAGTTAATGATTGTATATTGCATGGCATACCCAATGACATACCTTTTAAGGATGGAGATTTGGTAAAAGTGGACTTTGGAATAATCTATAAGGGACTCTTTACAGATCACTGTTGGACTTGGGGGGTTGGTGATATCTCTGAAGAAGATAGGAAGTTAATGGAGGCAGGAAGAGAGGCCACGGAGAATGGCTGTAAGCAGGCTGTAGCGGGTAATAGGACTGGTGATATATCTCATGCTCTAAGATCTACTGCTAAGAAATATGGTTATACTACTCTTGAGGAGTTTGCTGCACATGGTATTGGTAAGACTTTGCATGATGAACCTGAGATACTTTCATATGGTAAGCCTGGCACGGGTGAGTTGTTAAAGGATGGTATGGTTCTTTGTATTGAGTGTCAGGTTACTAAGTCTAATGATATATATGTTGCTGATAATGGTTGGGATGTTATATCTTCTGATGGGTATAAGGGGAGTATGTATGAGTATATGGGTATTGTTACTAATGATGGCTTTGTAAAGCTAACGGACAGCTTTTAGGTTGAGATTTAATACGCCCTATGGTATAATATTATAGGGTATATATACGTATATATTCTAATCTGCTCATAATACCTTATTTCTTTTTATAAAGGCTTTTTGAGCAATATATCTATATAAATGATGTTTATCTTTAATAGATATATGATCTTTAACAAAAGAGGTTGGGAATACTCCTTTGTCTCCCATTGAGGGACAGTTTATTTTATATACCAATTTAGTTGGTGTATAGATTAACTGTCTCACAATTCGGTGAGATAATTATTAAAGGAGTTAAAATGTTTAGAAAATCAGTTATTTTTCTTGTTGTATGTTTGATAATTTTTGGGATTTTTATTCCCAAAACAAACGTTAATGCATCCCCTACTCAAGAGTTCTATAATGGAGAATGGGAATTATGTTATTTCTCTGGTTGGTTTATCTTCGAGAAAAAAACTTGTAACACTTTCAATGAAGGTAATTATATACTTTCAAGAGAGGACAAAGTTTGGACATTGAACAATTGGGAAGAGGAGATAAATTTCCGTGCGAATGTGCTTACAATTGAGCAAAAGAGCTTAATTGGCACATTAAAAGTCAATGCTCTCAATATGTCAATGATTGATGAGCCTGTAATTAAAGGAAGAGAATTTTGTGAATATGATCCTTATAATTCTTCCATGACATGTGTTCTATGGGGAAATAATCAGATCACAATAATACCTAAGGATAAGGTGTATTTCACAATTCTTGCAAGAACTAAACAAAGCAATTAATGGGGAATCGACCAAATGAGGGTCAGTTACACTTTCTAATTGACCCTCTAACGGTCTTCTACATCATTCCCCCCAACCTCTTTTAACTTTTTAAAAATCCCCTACTCATGTGATATCATATATATGTAAATATGTTAATTTAAACAACCCTTTAAATATGTACGACATCGCAATAGTAGGAAGTGGACCAGCAGGATACAGTGCTGGAATATACGCATCTAGATACCAACTAAAAACAATCATCTTCGGGAAAATGGTTGGAGGTACTACATCAGAAGCTCACAAAATATGTAACTACCCTGGATTCCCTGAAATAACAGGCCTTGATTTAAGTGTTAAAATGTACGAACATGCCAAAGAACTAGGATGTGAAATGAAATTTGAAAGTGTTACTAACGCTGAGAAGATAGATGACTACTTCAAAATAACTACAGATATAGGGACAGAATACACGGCTAAAACTGTATTACTAACAATCGGAACAGAAAGAACTAAGCTATCTATACCAGATGAAGACAAATTCTTAGGAAAGGGTCTCTCCTACTGCGCTACCTGCGATGCAAATTTCTACAGGGACAAGATAGTTGGAGTTATAGGAGGAAGTAGTGCAGCCACAATGGCCTCTATGATGCTTAGCGATATAGCCAAGAAGGTATATATCATATACAGGGGAAATGAATTAAGAGGAGATCCTGCATGGAAAAAACAGGTACTCGCTAATGAAAAAATTGAAGTACTCTACAATACAGTTATTATTGGATTGGAAGGTGGGGAGAGATTACAGAGCTTAAAGCTTAACCGGGACTACGGAGGATCAAATATCTTGCCTGTAGATGGTGTATTTATAGAGATAGGATCGGAACCTAACAAAAACTTACCAGAAAAGATTGCTCTTAAAACAGATAAAAAGGGATACATCGTTGTAGACCATGAGCAGAAAACAAGTATAGAAGGTATATGGGCTGCAGGTGACTGTACAACTAACTCTAATGAATTTAGACAAGTTATAACAGCGGTCTCCGAGGGAGGTATAGCTGCAAATGATATATATAAATATCTAAACAGTTAAGGTTACTCCTCCTTGCTATTAACAAAATCAACCCACTCCTGTAAATAGTTGGAGCTAGACCACATTTTAGGATCTCCTACATTAAACTCAACTCTACCTCCATACTTTTCAACTACATCAAACTCTGGAACGTTCTTTGAACCATCTCTATCGCCACCCTTTGTAAAGACATCAGGTCTAATTATCTCTACGGCTTCTACACAATCATTTCTGGTAGGATGATTATATATGACAACATAATCTACCTCTTTAATATAATCTACCACCCTCGCTCTATCTATCTCAGGCATAAAGGATTTCCCCTTTTTCGTCTTCGCTCTTTGATCACCGTCTAGGATTACAACTAAAACATCTCCAAACTTCTTTGATTCGACCAAACAAGATGCATGCCCAGGGTGTATAGGGTCAAAAAAACCAGATGTAGCAACTACCGTCTTGCCTTTCAATTCACTTTCTCTTAGCTTTGGAAAATCTTCTATAGGGATAATCATATAAAAAAATATTGATAAGTTAGTCTAATATTTAATCAGAGATTTAAGGTAATTACAATATCTAACCCTGTAGTTTTTTCTACTTTCCTGAAGTACTGAATTGTCAGTATTAATTTGTCAAAACACTACGGGCCGTTGTATTACACAATGGGTTGTATATAATGAGAATACAAAGCACAAGGAGTTGTATATATATAAAAACTTATGAAATGTCCATACTGCGGTTGTACTACGTCAAAGGTAGTAGACAAAAGAGATAATAATGAGGAAGGCACTACCAGAAGAAGAAGGCAGTGTTTAAGGTGCGGAAGGAGATATACAACATATGAAAGAATTGAAAAGGTTGATGTGAGTATAGTAAAAAAGGATGGCTCTTTAGAAAAATTTGATTGTGAGAAGCTAAAAAAAGGAATTATGAAAGCTGTTCAGAAGGATAAAATTCCTGAAGAGGCAATAGAGGAATTTTGTGAGGAAGTAGAAAGAAGGGTCTTAACAAATCCTCATCCACTAACTTCCATAGAGATTGGAGAGATGGTACTTATCTGGCTAAGAACTAAAGATCCTTTGGCTTATATAAGGTTCGCTTCTATTTATAAAAATTTTGAATCGATTAAAGATTTTAAGGAAGAGTTAGACAATATTATATAATTTTTTTAACCTGCCCCATGCCTAAAACTAAAGACACATACCCGATCAAGTTTAAAGTTGAGAAACGAGATGGACGTCTTGTACCTTTTAATAAGGAGAGAATAGTTACTGGGATATTTAAAGCGGCTGACAGTGTTGGTGGGGATGATAGGGAGCGTGCCATAGAGGTAGCCGATCAAGTCATTGAGAAGCTCTCTAAAAAATATGCTGATCGGAAAAGTGTTAAAACAACTGAGATAGCCGAGATAGTAAAAGAGATATTAATTGAAATGGGGCATGGCAAAACATCTGTAGCTTTTGGGCTTTTCATTGATTTAAAAAATCAGATTAAAAACATCAAATCGTTAATAGATGCTGATAGTTTAATCAGTGATTATATCAACATGGAGGATTGGCGTATTAAGGAAAACAGTAATATGTCTTACTCTTGGCAAGGTTTAAATAATCATATCTCATCAAGTGTACAGGCTAACTATTGGTTACATAGCATATTTGATAAGGAAATTTCTAATGCACATATTAATGGTGATATTCATCTTCATGATCTTGGAATGTTGGCTACCTACTGCTGTGGCTGGAGTTTAGAAGATCTCTTAATTAAGGGCTTTACTGGTGTGCCTGGAAAGATTTCTTCTGGACCAGCAAAACATTTTAGAACAGCTTTAGGCCAAATTGTTAATTTCTTGTATACTCTTCAGCATGAGGCAGCTGGTGCGCAAGCGTTATCTAGTTTTGATACATATTTAGCCCCTTTTGTTAGATACGACAAGTTAACATATCCTGAGGTGAAACAGGCTATGCAGGAATTCATGTTTAACATTAACGTGCCAACAAGAGTTGGTTGCCAGTGTGTTTCAGATGATACTGAGATTCTAACTCCAGAAGGATGGAAGGGTTATAAAGAGATAGAAAAAGGTGTTACTATTAAGACTTTTAATTTAGAAACACATAAGATTGAAGATCAAATGGTTACATCTGTTTATAAAGGTCATCATAAAGGAATAATGTACAATCTTAAAAATAGAATTCAAGATCAATTAATTTCTCCTAAACACAGAGTTGTAAGAAAAGTTTTTAATACAGACAAATATATATTAGAACCTATTGAAGACGTAAACAAATTGAAGTCAGCAATTGTAGTACCTATCTCTGGTGAGAATACAAACTCTTCTTCCGACTTTTCCGATAAACAAATTAAGCTAATGGCTTGGATTATTAGTGATGGTACATTAGAAATAGGTCGCGGAACTAACAGAATCTCAATCTACCAATCAGAAATTAAAAACAAAACTAAGTATGATGAAATAAAGAAATTATTAAATCACTTTGATCTCAAGTATGATGAGTCAGAAACGGTTGGTTTAGGCTCTCCTGTTAAGAAGATAAGGCTATGTTCGGAGAGTTCTAAACTTATTCACGAATGGTTTGGAAATGATAGTAATATTAAATTTATTCCAGATTCATTGCTGTCACTTAACCAGAAACAATCTAGAATTTTCTTGGAGACATATATAAAAGGTGATGGTTTTGATGGATGTAAGATTTCTACCACAAATATTGATATATTAGATAAGCTTCAAATTATAGCTGTGAACGCTGGCTACGGCTCTACTATTCTTACTAGAAGGCCTACCCATATTGGAAAGAAAGCTGTGTATGTTTTAAGATTAATAGATCATAAGGATACATATATTCAGAAGATTGAGAAAGTTAATTATGATGGTTTGATATGGTGTCCTCACACAGTAAATGAGACTATTATTGCAAGAAGAAATGGAAAGGTCTTTATTACTGGTAATACTCCTTTTACTAATATAACTCTTGATCTAAAACCCCATGGCATGCTCTCTGATGAGAGTGTAATCATTGGGGGTAAACTACAAAAAGAAACCTACGGTGAGTTCCAAAAAGAGATGGATATGATAAACAAAGCCTTCTGCGAGGTCATGCTAGATGGTGATGCTCAAGGAAGACTTTTCTCTTTTCCTATACCAACATACAATTTAACCAAGGACTTTGAGTGGGAAAATCCTAAATATGACAAGTTATGGGAGATGACTGCAAAGTATGGTATCCCTTACTTTAGTAATTTCATTAATTCTGACATGAGTCCAGATGACGCAAGATCTATGTGTCCTTTGGAAGGCAATGAGAAGGTTTTAATAAAATCTTCTAGAGGAAGAGGATTGGAGTTCTCAACTATACGTAATATCTACGAGGGTAATTCTAAAAAAGAGGTCTACGAGGTATATAGCGATGGAAAGTTTGTACAGGGGATGTTTAGTAAGTTTGAGAATCAGAAAATGTTAAAAGTGACTCTTGCAAATAATCATGTTATCAAAATGTCTGAAAAACATCTTAATTTTGTTCTTACGGGTAATGATGCAAGTGTAAAAGAGTATCAGGCTTCAGAATTAACCAAAGATATGTATCTTCCATACTCATTAAATATATACAATGGAAGTGGCGGGACTAAGGAACTGGGATACTTTGTCGGAGCATACGCTGGAGACGGATCATTTGATGGTGATTGCTCTGTTGTTTTTTCTCTTTGCAGAGAACAAAAAGCCGATGTTGTAGAAAAACTGATAGATATCTCAGAAAAATATTTTGGTGCTAATCACTCCATTAGAGAATATGGGGACACAAAATTACTTACTTTAAAAATTTATTCAAAAGCTGCAGTTGGTTTGTGCAAAGACTATGTGGAAGGTAAAGAGAGGGAAAAGAGATATACAGCTCGAGTTTTTGATGCAAGTAAAGATTTTAGACTTGGTGTGATAGATGGTCACTATGCTACAGATGGTGGAAATAGAAACAGAATATACACATCTTCCAAAAGAATGGTAGAAACCTTAAATATGCTTGCTGCCTCTTTAGGGACTACAACAGCTATCTACAAGGATGCACGAAAGGGTAGATTAGGCAAAGAGCCTAACTATGCCGTATTAATATACAAATTAGATAGAAAAAACTATGGGGATTTCTGGTTTAAAAAAGAAGGGAAACTTTGGATTAAAATAAAAGAGATAAAGAAAATATCTAATACATCTGCATACTGCTTAGAGGTCCTGGATAATGATCCCATTTTTACAGTTGGAACTACAGGTATATTAACTCATAATTGTAGATTAAGATTAGATAATAGAGAATTACGTAAAAGAGGTGGAGGTCTATTTGGAGCAAATCCTCTTACAGGTAGTATTGGTGTAGTAACTATTAATATGGCTAGAATTGGATATTTAGCAAAAAGCGAAAAGGAGTACTTTAAAATGGTTGATCATTGGATGGATGTCTCAAAAGATGCTCTAATGGCAAGGAGAGAATTTGTTGAGAAGTATATGGAAAAAGGTTTATATCCTTACTCAAAATTCTATCTTCATGATATTGCTCTGAGATTTGGTGAGTATTTTAAAAATCATTTCAGTACAATAGGGCTATTAGGGCTTAATGAATCTATTGTTAATTTTATGGACAAGGAAAACATTGCTACAAAAAAGGGTCATGAATTTGGGTTGAAAGTAATGGATCATATGAGGGAGAGATTAATGGATTATCAGAATGAAACAGACCAGTTATTTAATCTAGAGGCTACTCCTGGAGAGGGTACAACTTATAGATTTGCTAAGAGTGATAAAAAGAAATTTGGCGATGATATTATTGCAGGTTCTGATTTAGGTATCAGTAAGTCGAAAGAGCCTTACTATACAAACTCTTCGCAATTACCTGTGGGATATACGGATGATGTATGGGAGGCTTTAGACTTGCAAGATGATTTTCAAATTAAATATACGGGTGGTACAGTCCTCCATATCTTTCTTGGTGAGAAAATGCCAAGTGTTGAAAGTACTAGAACTTTTGTAAGAAAGGTCGCAGAGAATTATAGCTTACCCTATTTCTCTATCACCCCTACTTTTAGTATATGTCCCGTACATGGATATATACCTGGGGAGCATGAGTTCTGTCCAAAGTGTGATGCAGAGGTAGGTTATCAAGAGGGTACGGAGTTTATAATAAAGGACTAATATATAAATTTTTACTGCTTAAAAAAATGGGAAAGGTAGAAAGACAAAGGTGCGAGGTGTATTCAAGGGTTGTGGGCTTTATTAGGCCTGTTAGACAGTGGAATAATGGGAAGGTCTCAGAATTTCATGATAGGAAAACTTTTGATAATAACAAATGCTAATTTCTGGTTTTGAAAAAAACACATTATTAGATTACCCAGGTAAGATAGCATCTATAATATTTACATATGGATGTAATTTAAGGTGTAGTTACTGTCATAATCCTGAATTAGTTACTTTACCCTGTAATAAGGACCTACTGATCTCCGAAGAGAGCGTTCTGGAGTATCTTAAGAAGAGAAAGGGCTTAATTGATGGCTTGGTAATCACAGGAGGAGAGCCTACATTACAAAGAGATTTAATCCCCTTTATTAAAAAAGTAAAGAAACTTGGTATGTTAGTCAAACTTGATAGTAATGGAGTGCTAGATAAAACTGTTGAGGAGATAATGGGTTTAAATATTGTAGACTACTGGGCTATGGATGTTAAATACCCTTCGGAATACTACAAGGAGTATGGGATAGATACTAAAGCTATAAAGCATAGTATAGATATGATAATGAATAGTGGAAAAGATTACGAATTTAGAACGACGTATGTTAAAGGTATACACAGTATAGATGATGCTAAAGACATTGGAGAATTGATCAAGGGGGCTAGAAATTACTACATTCAGAACTTTAGGAAGGGTAAAACTATTGACCCTAAACTTAATAGTAAGAATAGTTTTACTCAAGAAGAGCTAGAGAAGATAAAGAAAATTATTTCTAAATACGTTAAAAACGTAAATATTAGATAGAGGTCATTGGGTTATCTAAAACCTTTATAACCTTACCATTTATCATAAAATTACTATCTGAGTCTATGTAAATTGGTTGATGTGTTGGATTATCAGATTCTGGATATAACACAACAACATCCTCAGTTTTAAAGCTAATGTTTTTTACTGTAGCACTACTATCTATAATGGCTACAACAGCGTCACCCTCCTCTACCTTAGCATCCTTATCTACTATCAAATAGTTACCCTCCTCTATTTTAATTCCATCCAAAACTCTTTCATTCATAGAGTCTCCTTTAACAATTAATCCAAAAAGATTCTCCTTAGACTTTCTCCCTATAAGATTCCTATCTATTTTAAGTATACCAAGAGCCTCCTCTTCTGCCATTACAAGAGGTGTACCCGCATTAGCATATCCAAATATTGGTATACCTATTAAATACTCATACTCGAGATTAGCATCATCATTTCCGTCTAAAAGTTGGATACTTCTAGGTTCGCTTGTACGAATAATATATCCCTTGTTTTCCAATGCAGAAAGATGATTCACAACACCTCTTTTAGAGCTAAAACCTAACTTGCTTTGTAACTCACCAAGAGATGGAGCATACCCATTTTCTAGAAAGAAATCCCTAATCAAACTAAGTATTTCTTCCTGTCTATTAGTTAACTTCTCTGCCATTGGGGTATACCATTAATTTAATAATTAAGTATACCATAGGATGGGTATACTGCAATGCCTTGTAGTATACTATTGTAGGTTTTGTGGAAAATGTTATATACTGTACTTGTATAAATTATAAATTTCTTTTTATTATGGCAGAAGAAGCAACACCAAAGAGTGCAAGTAAGGTATATACCTTAGAGGATATAAAGTTCAACGAGGAAAATAAGACAATGGCAATATTGGCCTGTATCCCTCTAGTTGGTCTTATACTACTATTCACAGAGAAGGACGATAAGTTTGTCAGATATATGGGTGCACAGTTTACTGTAGCTGCAGCAGTATCAATTGGGTTATCAATATTGATGGTAATTCCAGTAATAGGAATATTGATTGCAATTGTGGCATGGCTGTACAATATGGCACTATTTGTAATGATGATAGTAGCTATGGTTAAGGCATCTAAGGGCGAGAGATTTGATCTCCCTATAATATCAAAGTTTGGCCTTATGCTTATGGCTAAGATATAGCAAATTGAGAAAGCAAATTAAGAAGGGAGGGTGTTCCTCCCTTTTTTGTTTAATATATATGTGGTAAAATGCTCTGTCGTCGGGGAATAGTTCAGATGGCTAGAACGCTGCGTTTGGGACGCAGAGGTCGCAGGTTCAAGTCCTGTTTCCCCGACCATTTCTAGAGTAAAGACCAACTAACTGAGCAGAATCAATCTTATATTCCCCTATTGCACTCATCAATTCCTCCTTAGTAGCTCCCTCTGGTAATTGTACTGTTTTACTTAATGCATAAACTTTAAAGAAGTACCTGTGTGTGCCTGAAGGAGGGCAAGGACCGCCATATTCTAGTCTAGCAAAGCTATTAGTTCCATATACACAATCTACAGGAGGTTCACCCTCCTTGATAGAATGATTTTCGATAGGGATATCCCACATTAACCAGTGTACCCATGTCCCATTAGGGGCATCTGGATCGTCTACAATCAACGCTAAGCTCTTTGTTGGGTTAGGGATGTCTAATATTTCCAGTGGAGGGTTGATGTTGTCTCCATCACACGTGTATCTCTCTGGGATACTACCCATATTATTAAAGGCTCTACTTTTTATCTCCATATAAATATACGAATGATTTTATCTAATCTTACTCTATGTCCCCGATGTACTCTTGAACACTATCAGGGAGAAAATTCTTCAATATGGGAATCTCACCTATATTAGAGGCTATCAAACCGGCTAGAATTGCTCCTATAAGAGCTGCCCCTATTGCAGTACCGATACCAGATATTATTCCTGTTAGGAATACCCTCCAGCCATTTGCTCTTCTCTCTAGAATAGCGTTTAACTTTTCTATATTCTCAGACAATTTTTTATCTTCTACATTCATAATAAGTAGGGCTTAATTATATTAATTATCTTCTCTACATCTTTGTCGTTTACATTTACGCCCGTTGGCAGATTTATAATGTGCTCCATTAAATACTCAGCATTAGGACAGCTACCTATCTCATATTTAATTTTATCTAAATCAATACCTCTAGGTATTACAGGAGAATTATACCAATTACCAGCTATTACTCTGATCTCCTGCAGTCTTGATTTAACTTCAGAGGGATCTCTAACCAAAACAGGATATCGAATAAGGGAGCCACCTAATTCTAATTCGAGTAATCTAGAGTACTTGTTGATGACTTCTTCCCTATGTTGAGTAAACCTATCTATCTTTTCTAACTGGTTTTTAAGTAAATGTTTCTGTTGAAAGGATAGTCTAGAAACATCCTCATTTGGATTCCCAAAATCCTCTTTACTAGCCTGCTGTTTAATTAAACCAAGAAGTCTAAACAGTAGAATTAAGAATTTCCCTACTGTAAATTTACTAAGTCTTTTACTACTGGCTAAAAACTCAGGAGTATAGTAAGCCTTTTTTATAATATTCCATAGCAATGAATAGCGTAAGTTGTATTTGACTATCTTCTCCGTCATTTCGGGAATGTTTTCATATATTTTCTCCAGTTTATCTTCAATACCTTTATCATTTGCAATCGCACATCCTCCTTGAGTAGTACTAACAACCTTGTCTTGGCCAAAACTAAAGAAGGACGCATCTCCAAAAGTCCCTAAATATTGATCTTCACGTCTATTATTTAAACAGTGGGCACAGTCTTCAATCAGGTATACTCTCTCATCTTCAGACCTTTCCATATTTAAACTATCAATATAGGTCTTGATTGCTAAGATGTCCGCTGGAATACCAAAGGTGTGTTGGACGATTACAGATCTAGTTTTTTCTGTAAGATTCTTTTTGATAGAGTCTAAAGAAATATTGTATGTATTAGGATCTATATCTGCATAGACAGGCTCTATTTCCAACCAGAGAAGAGGCACTATTAATGCCATACATGTAAACGACTGAACTATTACCTCATCATCTTTCTTAATTCCTAAAGATTGTAAGATTAGGTAGAGGGATGCTCGGCCCGTATTAGTGAAGAAGTGTTTTTGAGCAGAAAACCCTGGTAGGGTGATTTTTATATCCTCAATTTCTTTAGCCTTAAGAAGATTTCTTGACAATCTAAGATCGTCTTCTTCCATCGTTGGTGTTGAGGATATAAATATTGGCATATTAATCTATTTTTACAAAAACCCCCTGTGAATCATTTAATCTAACAGAATCACCAAATTCTTCTCCAGTAACATCGTAGATGTAGTAGCTGAATTTACCAAGTGACTTGTCCCAAAGACCCACTTGAGTGATATCTACCTCATCAAAGGTAAGTACTACAGATTTTGTATTATTGAAAGGATGTAAGGCTTTTGCAGGTACATATTGCCATCCCTTCATTGTATCCCAAGCAAACTCTGTAAATCTTTTGCCTGAATATCTTAAATCAAAATCAGTAGTTGTGGTAATTAGGTAGGCATTACCCCTAGTTAGTTCAAAATCAGTACCTTTAACTTCTCCTTGCTCTCTATACATAATTTTGTTCCATTGCCCATCTTTAAAAGTTGCCACTAGAAGTACTGCAGGGTTGTCTAAAAGGCTAGATGCTAACAGTGGCGCTGTAAAATCACTAGCATTCCAAGCGATGAAGTTATATCCCTTTTCAAGTTTCAAGTTTATATCGACTTGTTCACCATTGGCTTTAAGACAGGTATATTCTTTATCATATTTTTCTACTACATTTTTACATTTTTCTTTAAACTTCCACTCGTATTCCTGCTCATCTTTACAACAGACTTTCACATCAGGGATCTCACCCTTTAGGCACTTTTCATATGTTGTATATTCTGCACTCTTTTTTTTACAAACCCTTTCAGGAGTCCATTCGTTTTCAGCGGTATCATTACAACAAACTCCATCCCACCATTTCTCACAACTGGCTCGGTTGAGATTAGGTAATTCTTTAGAGTATTCTATTTTCCCTCCGTATACTTCTCGACCGACTTTCCATATCTGGTTACAGGTTTTATTTGTCGTATTCTCCCAGTCTCCTCTAAATTCGTCTTTCCCTGAAATTTTAAGAGCACAGCATATCCCTCTTTGTGGTACTGGAGTAGGCCCTGGATCCGGCTCTGGACTTGGACCTGGATTTGGACCTGGCCCTGGGGCTACCCCTTCGTACACCTTTATAGGGTCTGTAGGTCCGCAGTTTACATTCTTTCCTGAACCTTTTAATCGTGTAGGTAATCCTGCTAATCTAGCATCAAATGTTACTGGATCAAATGATCTAGAAGTCCAGTAGTAGTAGGCCATTACACCATTTAGATATGACTTTATAGAATCAGTAGCACATTCTTTACTTCTAACACCATCACGATAGTTATTAGCCCAACAGCAGTAATACTGCTCCTTACTACAGTTGGACCCACAATTACATGGATCATGACTTAGGCTTAGAAAGAATCCTAGTTGAGCTTGAAAGTTCTTCTTAGGTACACCACAACATTCGACACCGAAGTCTGCGTACAGTGAGGCTGCAGGATATTCATAGTCACTAGCATTTGATTCATGTGCCCAGTTAGCTAATGTCCATTGTCCATTTACACCAACTTTTTCCGCTTCACAGTATGCATCTTGGTAACACCTTACATACTGAGGATTTCCTCCAGGCCCACCATTTAATTTAAGCGCATTCTCAAACGTAGAGGCCTTATCCCTTATTGTAGAGGGTACGCCAGGATAATTAATTTCATCACAATTAGCTAATTCCCTAGCATACAGGCTCTTTATGAAAAGCGATGAGAGAGGAGTGCTTTCCTTTATGAAAGTAGATGCGTATATGTCAACCTGGTAATCATCTCCTATTAAGTTCCTATCTAATGCCCAGCTACCGCTTGAGTCCGTAGGGATAATATATGTGTCAATATTATTAGTAATCTTTATCCAATCGAAACTAAACGAGCCACCAGATATTGGTTCGGGCACATCTATCTCTTCTTTGATTACCTTTGTAGTAAAAGTATCTTCAACTAATTTCATCTCTCCATTCCAAATTTCAAAAACATACTTACTTCTTGGATCAAGATCGTCGAGTATAATGTGGTACATATAGCCCTTAGGATAGGAGCTGTCCGAATATACATCCTTAGGAAAAATCTCTTTATATAATCCTGTACTATCTGCCTTTTTATAAAGCAGTTTAAAAGCATTACTATCACTGTAACCCTTCCAAAAGATATCTGCCTGCTGAATTGTAATATTTGCAACTTCTACCTGTTCAATATCAAATGATTTAACTGTGGAAGAGTTAAATGGGGAGATAAGTAGGATTGCTGTTATACTAAAGAATAAAGCTATACCTAGAGCAAGAGATAAATATATTTTCTGTTTCCTTTCTTTCATTACTTACCTATTATATATATTATTGGAACTTTTTCTAACACACTCTTTCTTTTCCTCCATTGAGAGATTGGGAATGTGTTAATTTTTTGACCATTACCACCTACCTCTATGCCTAAACAGAGATTAATATTCTCAGGAAGCTTTAATATGTCTTCAAATAAGACTTGATTACGATAGGGTGTCTCTATAAATATTTGTGAGATGCCTTTGTTTAAAGCTCTTTCTGCTAAAGCTCTTAATTCTCTTTGTCTATCAATTGGCTTCCTTGGTAAATACCCATTAAATGTAAACTGTTCTCCATTTAACCCACTAGCCATTAAAGTAAGGAGTATGGAAGACGGTCCTATCATTGGCACAACTTCTATTTCTAATCTATGGCACATTAGTACTATTTCTTCTCCAGGGTCTGCGATACAGGGAGTTCCTGCATCTGTCATAAGACCCATATCCTCTCCTTTTAGTATTGGTTGGATAAGCTCCTGTATGTTTTCTACAGAAGAGTGTTCATCAAAGACGTACATATCAATAGCTTGTATCGGCACTTTAAGTTTAATAGAGGCTAAAAAGCTTCTTGCAACTTTTGGAGTTTCAACAATAAAAGATTTTAGGCTAGAGAGAATTTCAATATCATCATGCACAAGAGTACTGTTAAAGTCGGTCCCACTTATAGGTGTTGGTATTAAGTAAAGCTTCCCTTTTTTCATTAATATGTCCTATCAAATTTACTATCTATTTCTTCTATACTCATCTTCCAAACTATTGGCCTGCCGTGTGGACAGGAGTATGGATTATCACAATCTAGTAGATTGTAATATAGATCCTTCATTAAAGGAATATCTAAACTCTGTCCTGCTCTAATACTTGTATGACAAGCCATTGTAGCTACAATGTCCTTCTTTAACCTATCAAGGTTGCTCTTTACCTCTTCCGTCTCTAGCTCTAGAACCTCTTGGATTAAAAGCTCTATGTCTGCTTTCACAAATTCTACTGGTACAGACATAAGAGATATACTACCTTTCTTTATTTCTAATTTAAAACCTAAGTTTTTAAACATCTCAACATATTCTTTAAGAAACTCTGCTCCTGCATCATCAACAGCTATTTCTTGGGGAACCAATAGGTTCTGTGTGTCACTATTTTCTATCTCTATCGATTTTGATAGTTTCTCAAATGTAATTCTCTCAGCTGCTGCATGTTGATCGATAACCCAGACGATATTTTCAAATTCTACTATAATATATTTATTAAATATCTGATGAAAAGAGATAACCTCTCCTTGGTCTTCTTTCCTTTCACCAATCCTCTCAAAAAAGGATGGTTGATTTAACCCCTCTAATGCTGCTTTGCTAAAATTAAGACTATCCCTTATAGAGCCCCCTTTATAGAAATTGATATCTTTACTTTCATGCCCGCTATTAGAAGAGCTTTTAACATACTCTGTATTTACGCCCTCAAAGCTCTCTTTTCCTGGGATGTTTTTGTAACTAACTAATTTCTCTATACTCTTCTGGACAGCCTGTTCGATGGCCGAATAAACTCGATATGGGTTTAGAAACCTTACCTCTTCTTTTCGTGGGTGGACATTTACATCTACTAAGTCTGGTTTGATATCAATACTAAGTATAAAGGGGACCTTCTGGCCGTGAGGTATATACCTATCATATGCCTGTATCACCCCTCTTGCCACTCCGTTGTCCCATACACTCCTTCCGTTAACAAAGATACTTTGGTACTTAGTTCTACTCACATGATCACTTGGATGACCAACCAATCCTGATATTTTCATCCCATTCCCTTCAAAAAATACCGTCTCCATTCTTTCAACAAAATCTTGATTGATAACTTGGACAACCCTCTGTTTATCAATCTTACCAGCCTTACTATCTGTAGCAACTAGGTCTATTACCTTTTTATCCTCTTTATATAGCTCCCAATGGATATTAGGAAAAATCAAGAAATATGGAGTAATTGTATTTAATATATTTCTATACTCGGTTTGCCCTGTTTTTAAATATTTTTTACGAACAGGTATTTTACCAAAAATATTTTCTACCCTAACAACGGTCCCACTCTCCCTAGCAGATTTTTTAATATCAAAATCTGAAGAGGAGCTAAATGTAATCTCATTTGCTATATCCTCCGTCTTAAATTTGGATACCATTTTTACATCTGAAACTGCCACTATAGTTGAGAGAGCTTCTCCTCTAAAGCCCATGCTCATCAATGTGTTAAGGTCTTCCATACTCTCTAACTTGGATGTTGTATGGGCAACAAATACATCAGACAGATTCTCTTTTGGTATTCCTACTCCATTATCCGAGACCTCTATTAGAGACATTCCCCCATCTCTTATCTTAATACTTATCTTGGAAGCCTTAGCATCTATGCTGTTATCAATTAACTCCTTAACTACAGAGGCTGGCCTTTCAATTACCTCTCCTGCCGCTATTTGATTAATTACCCCAGTAGGAAGCTTATGTAATTTAAATTTATTATTCATCTCTACATTTTATCACAATGAAATGTTAAGTATATGATAAAATTAGCAATGCTTAAAAAAGATTTTATATTACAATCTAAATATGAGCCTTCAGAAGATCAAAAAGCTGTTATAAAACAGCTTGAAGAAAATATAGTTAGTGATAAAGAAAAACAAACTTTACTAGGTGTAACAGGCTCAGGTAAAACGTTTGTTATGGCCAACCTAATTGAGAGATATAACAAACCAACATTAATTCTGTCCCACAACAAGACATTAGCAGCACAGCTCTACGAAGAGTTTACTGAGTTTTTCCCAGACAACGCTGTAAAATACTTTGTCTCTTACTACGATTACTACCAACCTGAGTCATATCTTCCAGCAAAAGATCTATATATCGAGAAAGAATCACAAGTGAATAAAGAGATTGAAGCTATGAGATCTAGTGCTATGAATTCTGTACTTAATCGTACTGATACAATCATAGTTGCTTCTGTGTCTTGCATATACAACATAGGTAATCCAGATAACTATCAAAATAAAGCAATGTATTTAAGACGAGGAGTAGAGTTAGATCTAAGTTCGCTATCTAGAGAGCTAGCCTTTATGCAGTATGAAAGAAATACATATGATCTAGAAAGAGGGCAGTTTAGAATATCAGGAGATACAGTCGAGATATATCTACCATATGATGAATTTCCTGTTAGAATTGAATTCTGGGGGAATGAAATAGATACAATATCTAAGATCCATCCAATTACAAGACAGAAAATTGAGGAACTCTCAGAATTAGATATATTCCCCGCTACTCCACTGGTCTATGAAAGAGACACCTTACTTAACGCTATAGTCCAAATCAAAAAGGACTTGAAAAAAAGAGTAGATTTCCTTAACAATATTGGGAAGATTGTTGAAGCTCAAAGGTTAGAGCAGAAAACCATGTATGACATAGAGATGATGAGCTCTGTAGGCTACTGCAAGAGTATGGAGAATTACTCAATATATTTTGATGGTAGAAGACCAGGAGAAGCGCCTTTTACTCTCCTAGACTACTTCCCAGATGATTACCTTCTGATAGTTGATGAGAGCCATATAACTCTACCTCAAGTAAGAGGAATGTATAACGGAGATAGGGCAAGAAAGACTAACTTAATCGAATACGGTTTTAGATTACCAACTGCATATGATAATAGACCTTTGAATTTTAAAGAGTTTAGAAAAAAACAGGGTAAAACTATATATACCTCCGCTACTCCAGATCAATGGGAAATTGTGGATAGTAATAATACTGTAGTCGAACTACTTACAAGACCAACGGGCCTACTTGATCCAGAAATTACTGTTCGGGAAAGCGAGGGCCAGATAGATGATGTAATTTCAGAAATTAGGGCAAATGTAGAGAGGAAACAGAGAGTTCTAGTCACTACCCTAACAAAAAAAATGGCAGAAGACCTTACAGAGTATCTGAAGGATTTAGATATTAAGGTACAGTATTTACACTCTGATGTTGATACAATTGAAAGGGTCGAAATATTAAGAGATTTAAGACTTGGTAAATATGACGTGATTGTAGGTATCAACCTTTTAAGAGAGGGAATTGATCTGCCAGAGGTTTCTCTTGTGATAATTTTGGATGCAGATAAGGAAGGGTTCCTTAGGTCCAAAACAAGCTTGGTACAAACCATTGGTCGTGCAGCAAGGCATGTAGAGGGTCGCGTGATTATGTATGCAGATAAAATTACAGATAGTATGAAGTTTGCAATCGAAGAAACAGATAGGAGAAGAGAGTATCAACTGGAATATAATAAGAAGCATAATATTACACCAAAGAGTATTGAGAAGGAAATAAGAGAATCTCTATCGAAAAAGGAAGATGAGAGAGATTTAACTACAGATATTGATATCGAAAAACTAGATAGTAAGCAGAAGAATTTGTTAATTAGAGATTTGGAAAGTAAGATGTTATTAGCAGCTGAGAACCTGCAGTTTGAGAAAGCAGCAAATCTAAGAGATGAGATTAAAGAGATTAAATTAAGTATATAACCCAATATGGTTGCGGGACATGGACTCGAACCATGATTGACGGCTTCAAAGGCCGGTGTCCTACCATTAGACTATCCCGCACTGAACAAATTATTATACTACAAATACATATATTGAAAAAACTTTACTAAACAAGTACTCTTTATGTATGAGAAAGAGAAGGAAGAAAGAGAAAAAGAGTAGCGATAAAAAAGTCTTATTCAAACATAATGATAAAGACCTTAAAAAAATAAGAAGGAAGAGGAAAACACAATCTCTGAAGCAGAATTTCTCCATTAGAAAAATATCTATGTGGGTTTTTCTTCTTGCCATATTTATAGCCCTACTCTCTCTTACCTCTAAAATATTTAATAGAGGCAGCAATGAGATAGTACAGGAAACAGAAACTGTGATTGGACTTGATGACATACCTACTTATCCCAACAGCACCTTCCTCTTTATTGATGATCTTGAGAACCAGAGTGTAAAGGACATGTTAGCAGGAGGACAGAGTGCATACTATATGAATAGCAAAAGTAATTTTAAGGATGTAAAAACTTTTTACGCAAATGAACTAATCAGTAGAGGATGGAATTTAGTATTAAATGTTGAAATAGGGGCTGAGGATAAAAGATATGGGCAGTATTGGGTAAAAGAAGATAAAGGATTGAGAATATATTCTAGATATAATGACATATGGTATGAGACAATTACCCCAGAAGAAGCGAAGAATGGCTTGAGCAATAGAGTAAGTGAAGAAATAGAAATAGATATGTTGCTTGCAGGAAGCGATTATCAAGACCTGTTGCCCGATTATCCTTGGCAGATTAAGATACCAAAAGATTACTTAATTAGTTATGAAGTGTCAGAATTTGAGGATTTCAGGGCAGTAAATTTCCAAAGGATATCAACTGGTCAGTTTATAACCATTTATCCCGTCGGATATTGGGGTTCTAAAGCATTGGATTATCAATTAGATGATTACACAAAGATTTTAAGTCAAGGTACTGAGGATTGGGACGTAGTAAATACAACGGTAACCTCTTGGAGGGGGAACTCTTCACTCAAAGGCACTATCGCGGCGTCTGGTAATCAGAAGGAGGTTTTAATATTAAAAAATGAAAGGAACAAAGTAACATACATATTAAACACAGCAGATAGCTCTGATCCCCTCTACGATTACATTATCGGAAATATTAAATATCTCGGTCAAGAAGATAATTCTTAATCTTTTCTGATACCTTCCTGTTTTTGATAACTTCATTAATTTTCTCAACAGGCGCATTTTTAATTGCTTTAATATCCTTAAACTCATTAAGTAAGGCTTTCCTCCTTTTATCCCCTACCCCCTCTATATTTTCAAGTTTTGATCTTTTCCCTTCTTTCAATGCTCTTTTCCTGTAGTGTGTAATTGCAAACCGATGAGCTTCATCTCGAAGATCTATGAGTAAGGCAGGGTTCTCTATATCTATTCTATAGACACGTCCATCTCTTACAATCCAGAATTCATCCATTTTTCCAAAACCTGCTCTCTTAAGGTGTTTACCTTTTGAAATAGCCATAAGGATTATGTCATTTGGAATATAGTTTTTTAACACACCCAGTTGAGATTTCCCACCATCTATAAGGATAATATCTGGTTTACTCCCAAAGCTCTCCTCCTCCTTACCAATATGCTTTATACGTCTCTGTATGACTTCCTTAAGCATTCCTGGGTCATCAGGGGTGTCTTTACCTTGTATTTTAAATATTCTGTACTGAGACCTAATTAGGGCACCGTTCTCAGATACCACCATTGAGCCGTAAGCATATTTCCCCTGAATATTAGAAATATCGTAGCACTCTATACGCTTAAGGTTATCGATATCTAATTCCATTTCTAATTCATCAAAGCTTTGGCTTCTAGAAATCACTCTTTTAGATTGATAGTCCGATGGCTCTTTGAGATAGCTAAACTCAATATTTTGCCCTAAATACTTAAGATCACTTATCCTATCTCGCAATGCTGCTGCCTTTTCATAGTCTTTTGAGCTAGCATATGCCTTCATTTCTCTTTCCATATCATTAATCTGCCCTTTTTTTCTTCCACTTAGAAATTTAACAATCTCATTAATGTTTTTTCTGTAATTCTCTTTACTTATATATCCATGATATGGCCCAGGACATAAGCCTAAGTAGAAATAGAGAGATGGCGTTTGTTCCTTTGGATTGCATGATGTACAGAATGGATAAAGTTTTCTAAGATAGGTAAACACTCGTTTAATTGCTAGCCCACTTGGATATGGCCCAAAGAGTCTTCCTTTTTTATATTCTTCATTATTTAAAGTTCTTACAATTTTCACGGTAGGAAATTCATCTTTAGTAGATACATATATCCATGCGTAAGATTTATCATCTTTCAAATCAGAGTTATATTTCGGCTTATGTTTTTTAATCAGTACCGATTCTAAAACTAATGCCTCTATCTCATTATCTGTTTCCGTTATTTCTAAGTCCACAACTTTAGGCATCATCTGCCTTATTCTAGGCCTATCATATATATCATTTCTAAAATATGAATTAACTCTAGATCTTAGATTTAAGGCCTTGCCTATGTAAAGGATATTCCCCTCTCTATCAAGGAATTTATATACCCCCGGTATTTGTGGTAATGATTCTAATTTGTTTTCTAATATTTGATTCATACCTACATTATACTAAATCCTAATTTGTAGTAATATTAAATATGGCTACATTACTTAAAAGCATACCAAAGCTCCCAGAACAGGACGGGTTTTTGTTGTATTTACAGAATAATGCATATAGTAAACAAACGATTTACAACTATGCTAGAGATTTGTGTATTTTAGCAGTATATCTTTACAGTAGTAAAATTGATTTCAAAAAAATGTCTAAGGAGGATATTAATAACTACAAAGGATATCTAATAGAGGGAAGACATTTGGATGCTTTAGACGAAGTGAGAGAAGAGTTTCTTACAAGGGAGAAGGAGGAAGTAGAAAAGTATAAGGAAGGATTCTTAGTAGATGTATATAGGAAAGTTTATGGAAGTTTAGGAATATTGGACAGACCACAAAATAGTAGAGCTAGGTCTACAGGAGGTTTAGACGGCAAAAGTATTAATAGGATGCTTTCTGCGTTCAGATCGTATCTGAGATATATGATTGAGATGGATAAGGATATTCCATTTCCCCCCGATGCAGTTAGAATGATAAAGACAGAGAAGAGAACAAAGAAAGTTGCATCTAAACATGACCTTATTTCTCTTATAGAATCCCCTATGGAATTTGAGAATGATAAGAAGTCTGCACTTAGAAATAGAGCTATGCTCGAAATGCTGTTTGCCTCTGGTATGCGTATCTCTGAATTAATTGGTTTAAATTTAGATCAGCTTAGCTCTGATGCCAGACTGTATATTGTCGGAAAGGGGAATAAGGAGAGGGCAGCCTTCTTAACGCCCAGAAGTATGGATTGGCTTAACAAGTATCTTAAGGTTAGATTAGAGCACGCCTTTACAGATAGAACTAAAGAGGAACAGCCTACAGAACTAGATAAATTAACTGCTGATTTAGAGGGTAATGGGGATACTGATAGAAGATATATTGCTCTAGTTGAAAGCTATAGGAGGAGTGGTTTTCTGGACAGGTTTGATTCTAAAGCCGTTTTCATACCTTTTAGTGGTACTAATGTAAATGATAGAGATTGTCGGTTATCTACTAATTATTTCCAAGAAAGAATAGCTGATTACAGAAAAAGATTGGGAATACAGATACCCACTTCTGCACATAGTTTAAGACATGGTTTTGCTACCTATATGGCCGAGAATGGCGCCAGTGCTACAGCGCTTCAAGTATTGCTTGGTCATGAGAGCTTAGATACAACTACAAGATATGTACATGGAGGTGAGAAGTTTGCTAGAGAAACTGTTGAAAAATATCATCCGCTAAGATAGTTTACTGTTGAGTTTCTAGCACTATTACAAAATCCTCTAACCCAAATTCCTCAACTCTCCTAGATTTACTTTCTGCAAAGTTCCCTCCACTTATCAATATCTTAGTTCCAAAATCAGGCTCCCCCTCTTCGACAAACTGTATCTCTTCTACAGGTAAATGATATCCATGGTAGTAAGATTTTTGAGTAAGTGACAATTTGAAATCTGGACAATCACGATTTAACTCACAATACCCAAAGGGTTGAGCTATATACTTTATTGTTGCAAAAATTCTAGCTAACTTAGAGTCACAGCTATCACCATTACAGCCATAATACTGCTCATCATTGATTCTACATTCATTATTCTTAAAATATCCTTTTAATTGGGATGCCTCATCTGGGTTATTCAAGGTTTCAATTATCTCTCCTCTAATTTCCCCCAGTGTTCCAAATTCTTTCTGCGTTGCTAGCTCTGTCATATTTACTGCAAGTTAAACTTAACTTCTCAATGGTAACAATTCCTTAAAATTTTCTCAACCACTTCTTAGTTTCACTATCCATGGATATTGTTTTATCTAAAACCTTTGTACTATTGTCCTCTCCGTTATTTATAATGATTTTGACAGGCATTTCTCCATTAGAATTAGCTATATATTCTTTCAACTCCTTTACCTCATCTGCTGTATGTGAAGGTTTTATCCTAAAAACTACACCCTCAAAATTAGAACCGTGCTTTGATTCGTCAATATACTTGGCCTTCTCTAAAATAATGCTTTTATCGTTATCCCTTACATTAATTCTACCTACTATCAAAATCGACTTCCCTATTTCTAAACTGTTTTTCATTTCCTTGTAGCTTCTTGGGAAAACCACCACATCTGTATTTCCGCTTTTATCTTCTACAGTTAAGAATGCCATCATATCACCCTTCTTAGTAGTAATTCTCCTAATCTTACTTACTAAAACACCTAGGACAACTAACTCATTATTCTTTTTCTCTAATGCACTCTTAATATTTATTACTCCCTTCCTTTCAAAAAACTCCTGCAGATTATCAAGCGGATGACTAGAGAAATAGACTCCTAGAAGTTCTTTCTCCCATTCTAAGATCTGATTAACTGGAGTCTTTTGAGTGTCTGGAAGTGGAGTAGATTGCACCAAATCTAAACTTGATTTATCATTTCCATCGCCTATCGCAAATATATCCATCTGACCTGCACTGAAAGCCTTATTTCCCTTTTTTGCATTCTCAAATACAGATTCTAGGACTAGGATCAAAGCATTCCTATCGCCAAACTCATCCATTGTACCGGCCATAATTAGATATTCAATTGCTTTTTTACCTAACTTTGTATCAACTAATCTGTAAATAAAGTCATCCAAACTTCTGTATAGGCCATTACTCTCTCTTTCCTTTACAATCCTTTTAACTATATCTTCACCAACGTTTTTAATAGCTCCCAAACCAAACCTAATATCTTTACCATTCTCTATACTAAAGTAGAACCCACTATTATTGATAGTAGGTGGCAAGAGGTCTATACCAAGTCTTTCGCATTCATTAAGGTCGATAATGACTCTATCAAAATTGTCTAAATCACCCTCAAGCAAGGCGGCCATGAACTCTAATGGGTAGTTAGCTTTAAGATATGCAGTCCAGTATGCTATCGTTGCGTACGAAGCGCTATGTGCTTTATTAAATCCGTAGTTAGCAAACTGTATTAATTTATTCCATAGTCTCTCAACATCCTTTTTCTTGTAGCCCTTTTCCTTTGCTCCTTCAATAAACTTAGGCTTCTCTGAATCCATAATTGCCATTATCTTTTTACCCATTGCCCTTCTTAGGATATCTGCAGCACCTAGTGTATATCCTCCAATAATTTGTGCAATTTTCATAACTTGCTCTTGGTATGTAATAACGCCATTTGTAACTTCAAGCACAGGTTTAAGTTCGTCAAATACATAATCTGGCTCCTGTTGGCCTTTTTTAACAGCAGCGTACTCAGAGATATACTGCATAGGGCCGGGACGATAAGCGGCTAAAATATAACAGATGTCTTCTTTAGTTTCAGGCTTAAGAGTTTTAATAGTCCTTTTCATCCCCTCACTTTCTAGTTGGAACACACCCACCGTATGACCACTACGGATAAGATCAAAACTCTTCTCGTCCTTTGGGTCTATCTCTCTTAGGTCTAGCTTTTTGCCAGTACTAACTTCTATTTTCTTTATAGCTGCTCCAATAACATTGAGGTTTCTAAGGCCTAGGAAATCGAATTTCATTAAACCAATTGGCTCGATATCTTTCATCTCATACTGCGTCATACCCATTCCTCCACCATGTGCATCTCTTTGTATTGGGCAGTACTCAATGACAGGCTTTGGAGTGATTATAATTCCACAAGCATGAGTACCTACATTTCTATGGAGTCCTTGAACCTTTCGTACAATTTCCGCTAATCTCTCATTATCCGAAGAGGAGCGAATCATTTCTGCAAATTCGGAGTTATGTTCAATCATATAATCTATGTCCCTTGATTTACCGAAGACAATTTCAACCATTTTCGATAGTTGGTCTGCGATACTTAAATCTATATTTATAACTCTAGCGACATCCCTTATAGCCTGTCTCGTTTGTAGCTTTCCAAATGTGATTATTTGTTTGACATTTTCTTCTCCGTATCTCTCTATTGCGTATTTTATAACTTCATCTCTACCCTTATCCGCTATATCAATATCAAAATCAGGAGGAGAGTTACGCTCTGGGTTTAGAAACCTCTCAAAGTAGAGTTCCCATTCGATTGGCTCAATATCAGTAATGTCTATACAGTAAGCGACTACAGAGCCACAACCAGAGCCCCTCATTCCTACTACGATATCATTATCCCTACAGAAAATTACAAAGTCACGAACAACAAGAAAGTAATCGTCGTACCCTTTATCATCGATTATCTCTAATTCACTCTCTACCCTATCCAATATCTCTTTCCCGTACTTTGGGTATTTCCTTTCTAGTCCCTCTAGGGTTAACTGTCTAAGATAGCTTTTAGAAGTTTGGTCCTCCGGAAGATCTAGGTAATGAGGTTCAACTCTACCAAAAGTTATATCGTACTCCTCTATTCTGTCTGCAATTTTCTGTGTATTCTCTATTGCTTCTGGGAGATCACTAAAAAGCTCTTCCATTTCTTCAGCTGTTTTAACATAGAATTCATTGGTGGGCATTGTTCTACGCCCTGGATCGTCCCAAGTTTTACCATCATTTATACACCAGAGTATTTCTTGGATTTCTGCGTCTTCCTTATTAAGATAGTGGCTGTCACATGTAGCAACTATTGGTAGTTTTAATTCTTTTGCGATTTTAAGTAGCCCTTCATTAACTATCTTCTGTTCTTCCATTCCGTTCCTTTGAATTTCAATATAGAAATTGTCTTTAAACAGCTTGGAGTATTCCTGAGCAATCTTAAGAGCCTTCTCGTTCTGGCCATTAAGTATCGGCCTAGATATTGGACCAGCAAGACAGGCTGAGAGAGCTATTAATCCCTCTGTATGCTTCCCAAGAGTTTCTAGATCAATACGAGGTTTGTAGTAGAAGCCGTCCATGTGGGCCTTTGAGACGATCTTTATTAAATTTCTATACCCTTCCTTGTTTTTTGCAAGTAATACTAAATGGAAATACTTATTATCTATTCCAAACTCCTTATCCTCCATAGTTCGTGGAGCAATATATATTTCACAACCAATTATAGGCTTCAAGCCGGCATCCCGCATACTCGAGCTAAATTTGTATGCTGCATACAAATTTCCATGATCAGTTATTGCACATGAGTGCATACCACTGCTCTTAATCTTCTCTACTAATTCTTCTATCCTAGTAGTAGCATCGAGCAATGAGAACTCTGTATGTAAATGTAGATGTGTAAACATATTTTGTACTAAAGTATATTTTTGTTATACTGAATTATGCCAAAGACCGTTGATAAGTTACAACCATATATTAAAAATACTGATAGAAAGGGTTTTGCAAAATGGTATTTTTTTTGCGTCCTCTTACTACTGGTATTTTACACCATTTTCATATCACCTACGATTGAGCCCTACATAGAGGAGAATCTTTTCTCTCTAATCAGAACTGTTAAAACTGAAAAGTTTAATTATCTTACTCCTGTATATGCTACTTCAAAAATAGATACTCAACATTCTCTCTCTGTTATAAGTGGTGGGACAGCTTTGGAGAAGATTAAGTCAAGGACTAAGTACTACGTTAAAGATCCTAGGATCTTGGCCATGTCAGAGTTCCTTGCTGATTACAACTCTCCAATGCAGCCTTATGCCGAGGTGTTCGTTTTAGAGGCTGATAAGCATGGGTTAGATTGGAGGCTTTTAGCTAGCATCTCTGGTGTTGAATCTGCATTTGGTAACCTTATACCCTCTGGGTCAAATAACGGGTGGGGATGGAGAGGAATAAATGGCAATGATAGGGGTTGGAGTATGTTTGATAGCTGGCCTGATGCCATATCACACATTACTGAAAGGATGGCAAGAGGATACGGTACAACACTTACTCCTTTTGATATAGAGCCAACATACTGTCCTCCATGTGGAAGAAACCCTGCGCATGTATGGGCTCATGGTGTAACAAGATACATGAATGAATTAAAATACTATGTAGATAATTTGTAGTAATTAAAAAAATGATAAGAGTACTATTAAAACTTGTTTATACTGTGAATATACTAATTGAAACTGTAATTGTAATTAAAATTCTTCTTTCTCTTTTTGCTCATAATAGAGCACATATGTTTATAGAATGGATTAATACAACTGCAGAGATCTTTATATCACCATTTAACGGTATTGCTCCATCAGCCTTAGTTATTGATAAAATCGAGATAGCTCTTACCCCTATAATTGCCTTGCTTTTCTACGCTATAGTTGGGTTTGTACTCTCAGAGCTGATAAAAACCTTTAGAGATGAATAAAAATGGCGGTTTTGGGGCCTAATATGGTATAATGTCGCCATGGCAAAGACAAATTTAAAACCTAGTAGTGGTCTGCCCATATACTTTAATGGAGGAGAACTTCAATCTGAAGAATTTAACTCTTACACTCTGTCCGTAATCGGACTTTCGGATATCAAACCTCAGCTGCTTAATCAGGAACTTGATTGTCCTGATATCTTCTATAGCAAATACAAAGATGTTGATAATTCATTTGGGTATTTCAAGAAACAGGACCTTAGGGTAAACATATATTTAATGAAGCCAAATCTTGCTGGTATAGAATTTGTTAAATCTAAGGCTACAAGATGCGCAAGTTATCCTAGACTTTTTGAAATAGTATATGGTGGAGGGAATGTGTTACTACAAAAACAGACTGGAAACAATGAGAATAAGGTCTATAGACTACAGGTTAAAAAAGGATCAAAATTTATAGTTCCTCCTGGATATTCAATATGTGTTGTTAATACAAGACAAGCATCTACTCTTATCGCTGTAGAGATTTCAACTAGAGATGCGTTAACGCGTGTAGTGCTTGAAGATAAAAGGGGCATGTCCTATTATGTTATTAGGAAGAATGCCAAAGTTGAGGTCGTAAGGAATCCCTATTACAAAATGGCAGATGAAATAGAGGCGTTAGATATGGAGCAAGTGCTTAAAGATAAGAAGATTACACCTGGGACACCTTTAATTAAACAAATCGAAAGAAAGAGTGAAAGATATAAGTGGATACACAAGAAAAACGATATGGATTTTTAGTGTCCTCCTTTTTGTCCTATTCTGCTCCCCAACAAAAACATTTGCACAAACCACATTAACCACAGACTCTACTTTTTCACACAACATTAAAGAGGGTGGCTTAATTGAAACAACATTAACTTTTACCATCTCTGCTCCCCAAAAAACCGTACTTACATACTATACGATTACTATTCCCCAAAAGGATATTGAACCTGAGATATACTCATTATCAAGAAACAGGAAACTTGAAGCAACAAAATATCATAGAACTAATTCAACAGATTTACTAATTGATTTTGAAAATACGGTGATAGAAGGAGATGGAAATACAAAAATTCGTATTTCCTATATACAGAAATATGACGACAAGAAGATTATAAATCTAATTTCTTCTGTAATTGATACTCCTACTTCAACGGTCTCTATTATTTATCCTAAAGAATGGGGAGAAACAAGCTGGGTTTCTGATCAAATAGAGGATATAAAGATAAATGATTCTAGCTACATATTAAGTATTGCAAATCCTGACTCTGATACTGTTAAGATAATATTTGGGGAGAATATCATATACAGTTTTAATATCTCTCGATCATTTAACAACCCAACAGATACAAGTAACCAGTATGAGGTAATTATCCCTCAGGACAATCAATTTCAGAAAATTATTATAGAGGATATTAACATACAGCCAACACAGGCATTTTTAGATGGTAATAGTAACTATATATTAATCTATACATTACAACCACAGAGTCAGATAGATCTGAAAATCTCTGGATACGTAATTATGGGAAATCATGAGTATTACGGAGATATTAACTCAACATATGACAGTAAAGATATATATTGGAGCCTTGAGGACAAACAAATGGAGAAGGTCGAAAAATATCTTACAGAAAAGGGAATTACCAAAGATTCAGAGAAAGCGTTATATCTAAAATACCTATACTCTTATGTAATCGAAGAGTTACAACCCTCTATTTCCGCTACAACCCTAGCGGGTGGCGTACGAAGAGGTGCAATTGAAACTCTTAAATCTACCTCTGAATCCACTCCTGAAGATTATGCCGACCTATTAAGAACGCTTCTCTCATATTATGAAATACCTGCGATTTACAGTATCGGTTATGTGTCTGATATTTCTAGCTATCAGCCCAATGGAATGTTTCATTACTGGGTACAGGCTTTTGATGGTAAAAATTGGTTTGTATTAGACCCATACTTAGAGGATTTCTCTAAGGTGTCTTTATATGGTAGAGAACAGTTAGATCATATTTCTATACTAAACAGGGTTACAGATTCCATTTCCCCTATACTAACCTACTACTCTGATAATGATATTAAATTTGAGTATGCAAAGGACAGCCAAATTGAATATAGACCAGATAGTAATAGCTCTATTAGCTTAGAGCCATACTCCATACTAAATAAGTACCTATATGCAAGGATAAGCATAGAGAATACAGGGAATACGATCTTTACTACCATAACCTTGCAGGACTCTAAACCCGATTTAAGTGAATATGTCGATTCTGTGACCAATTCAGTACACTCTATCTTGCTACCGCATATGAATAAGGATATCGATCTCCATATTCCTTTTAATACACTGGACGACGAGATCATACTCTCAACTATAAATATTAAAAATGGTACGCAAAGTGTAAGTTCAGAGCTGGTATCAACAGAGTATTCAATCTCTAAATCTACAGATTATGATGTGTTAATAAAATTTATTTCGATACTGCTGTTTTTAATTACGTTCGGAATATTATATATTCTAATAGATAAGTTTATGTATAAAAAATGAGTACCCCTCTACTAATCACAACTTTGATACTGTTAATTATAATGATGCTATTTCTGCTATCCAAATTTAATCTCTCCAAGAAAAGCGCAAGAAGTAAAGATAGGCTATTAGCGACTCTGGAAAGGCTGGGTGAGCGTGCGAGTAGTGAGAACGATTTCGAAAGGAGAGATACTATTATCAGATTAGATAATCTTCTTGCAAAAGCTCTAAATTACAAGTATAGCAACAGTGATACTTGTGGGGACAATCTTAAGAGGGCTAAGAAAGTATTTCGTAAAGACACGTACCAGAATCTTTGGGATGTTCATAAACTTAGGAACGAAGTTGTCCATAATAACAGATCTATTTCTATTGAGGAGTCTCAGAAGGCATATCATATATATAAACTTTGTATTAAAAAAATACTGAAATGAAGAAATTGATTTTGACTCTTACAATCTTTATAGCAACCCTTTTACCATATGCGGTATTAGCTCAAGAGCAAGAGCAAACAGCTTCTGCCACAACCAAATACTTCAATATTACAATGCTAAGGGGTGAACAGTCGGCATGGGATAAGTCTGTAACATATGAATTAATTGTTACTCCTAAGATAGATTCTCCAAGAACGCAAATTCTTTGGGATGCCCCTACCAGTATAAAGATTAACCCAAAACATAAGGAATTTATAGACATGTATAATGGGGAAACCTATACATTTAAGTCCAAAGTTAAAACAGATCAATCTGGCAACTATGAAATTAATGTTAATCTAATAGCATGGCAACACGATACCAACTATGCAAACAGCGTAAGTGATATTATTACTTTCAATGAAGACTTATTAGCTATGCCTATCGCTGAGAACTACACATACAGTTTAATTGGGAAATACCTCGTAATCGCTCTCCTTCTAGGATTGGTAATTTGGGGAGGGGTTATACTAAGTAAAAAAGGGGTTGAATCTATGAAGAAATGGTTAACACCTCCTAATTAGATCTAATTAGATCATATATTTTATCAAGGAAAGTTCTCTTTGTTCTGTTTTCTGATGGGCTAATTGTTGTAAAGTGATTGTTTTCAGCATTATTTGTAGTCTCATTATCAACTTCTGTCCTCTTGTTTTCCGTTAAGCCTTTTATATACATAAGTGCTTGAGAATGAGTAAAATTATAGGGGTCTTGTTTTTCCCTTCTTAGGATAGCAATCTCTCTATTCTTTTGATCTAAAAGCTCCCTTGTCTGAACAATTTCATCTTTCATGTCCTCAGTTTGCTGTTTAAGCTGTAGGACTTTATGCTCTGCTTGTTTTGCCCTATCTTCTAGCTCTGGGGATTCCTTTGCTCTTTTGAGCAAATCAGTATGTTCTTTGTCATTAAGAATCTTCTCAATCATTTCCTCTCTTTCTTGGTTGCCGTATTTATAGAATGATAATTCTCTAGAGCTCGGTTCTCTATTGAGTGTGAGTTCAAACACCTCCTTTATCATTCCTATACGATCGGTTGAGGCAGATACTTTCTTATCTCCTTTATCAAAGTCTAAATCTGCTAATTTCATAAGGTAATTATACCATAACGGTAAGGTAAAGGGATATTTGGAGCAGGAGACGGGACTCGAACCCGCAACCCTCTGTTTGGAAAACAGATATTCTAACCAATTGAACTACTCCTGCAGTAGTAATTAAATATATAAGAACTACTCTTTCTTTTCAACTTCCTCAGTTGCTTCTTCTGCCTTTACTCCTTCTGACAAATCTTTCTCTATTATCTTCTCTTCCTCTTCATCTGTTAGGTATAAGTCCTGTGATGCACCAACCTTAAGAGCTCTTTTACCTACCCTCTCTCTAAGATAGTAAAGCTTAGATCTTCTCACAGTACCTCTTTTAATTACTTCAATCTTTTCTAATATCGTCGAATGTAGAGGGACTATCTTCTCAACACCTATACCGTAAGATATCTTTCTAACAACAAGATTCTTATTAATTCCCGATCCCTTTATAGAGATAACAACCCCTTCAAAAATCTGGGTTCTCTCTTTACCTGCCTCTTTAATTTTAAGGTGTAGTTTAACAGTATCTCCTACCCTTACATTAGGTCTCTTCTTATACTGTTCTCCTTCTATCTTAGTTAACATTGTAGTATCCATCTTTTCTTAATACTGATTTAATATATAGATAAGTGAAAGTTCTCACTCGCGGTGCTATTATAGAATAAAATCTGGAAATATGCCACAATGTATATATGATTGCTAAACAAAAAGTGCTCCTAGTAGTCATGGATGGACTTGGTGTGGCACCCAAAAGTGAGGGTAACGCAGTAGTTTTGGCAAACCCAGTACATCTATCTACACTATGGAATACAAACCCTCATACATATCTTTTAGCCTCAGGAGAGGCTGTAGGATTACCCAAGGATGTAAAAGGCAATAGTGAGGTAGGACATCAAAATCTAGGATCTGGGCAGATAATAAAGCAAACATTGCCTAGGATTAATAGCGCGATAGAAAGAGGATACTTCCTAAAAAGTTCTGTACTTTACAATAGCTTGGTTCATGCTAGTAGGAACAATGGGAATATCCATATAATGGGATTGCTAAGCGACGGCTCCGTTCATAGTCACATTAGTCATTTCTTTGCAATTCTTAGATACTTCTCTCAAAACAACTTTAAAAATCATGTGTACTTTCATATATTTACTGATGGTAGGGACACCGGCGTTAATCAAGCCAAAGACTTCATAGCTCAACTTGAAAGGCATATTGAAATGCAAGGCATTGGAGAGATTGCTACGATATGTGGAAGAAGCTATGCTATGGATAGAAACAACACATGGGAGAGAACTAAAACAGCATATGACCTTATCACTAAAGGTGTCGGAGAAAAATTTGAACATTGGCAAGAAGCAATTGATCAATCATATCAAAACGGAGTTACAGATGAATTTCTAAAGCCCATCGTTATCAAAGATGCCAAGGTAAAACCGGGAGACTCCGTAATACATGCTAACTTTAGAGCTGATAGGGCTCTACAGCTTACTTCCGCCTTTATCGATCAATCCTTCACTAACTTTCCAAGAGAAATAATTCCTAATCTGTTTTTTGCTAGTATGGTTGAGTATAGGAAAAACTTCCCTACCAATGTACTAGTCGCGAAGCAGTATATTACTATGCCGCTAGGGAGAGTTCTTAGTTCTAATTCATTTAAACAGCTTAGAATTGCAGAGTCTGAAAAATTCCCACATGTCACATACTTTTTCAACGGAGGAATGTCTATAAGGTATGACATGGAGGATAGGATTGAAATACCATCACCTTCGGTACCTCTTTACGACCAAAAACCTGAGATGTCTGCCGAGGAGATGACCGATATCCTTATCAATAGAATTGAGGCAGATATATATGATTTTATACTTGTCAATTTCGCAAATCCTGATATGGTTGGTCATACTGGAAATCTGGAGGCTTCAATTAAGGCTGTACAAACCGTAGATAAGTGCGTAGATGATTTAGTGAGGGTATTTACCAGCAAAGGAGGTTGCGTCATCCTTACAGCTGATCATGGCAACGCAGAAGAGCTCTTAAATATAGATACAGGAGAGATGGATACGGAGCATTCATTAAATCCTGTACCACTTATCCTAATTGGCTCTAAAATACCTCCTCGGGTATTACAGTACGGCGCACTTAAAGATGTTGCTCCAACAATCCTTCAGCTTATGGGAGCTCTCCAGCCTATGGAAATGACTGGCAAAAGTCTAATTGGGGATATAGAAATTTTTTAAATAGAGTTGATACTTTTTTTCTTTTTTCTCCTTAATACCTTTACAACTATGTATATAAGGACTACCAAAACTCCTGCAATAATAACAAAATTCTCATACTGAGCTAACCAGAAGATAATAACTTCCCACTTTGATCCTAAAAGATATCCGGCTACTGTTAACACTGTAGACCATACTGCACTACCCAAGATTGTATAGATTGAGAATTGCAAGAAAGGCATTTTAGCTACTCCTGCAGGAAAAGAGATTACGCTTCTTACAAGTGGAATTAATCTCCCTGTAAAAACAATACTAGATCCATATTTATCAAAAAATTCAAACCCCTTATCTACCTCATCCTGTTCCATAAATAGATACTTCCCATATTTTTTAAGGAATCTACTTACAGCTTTCTCTCCCCATCTTCCTAAAAAGTAAAATGGAAGAGAACCTAAATAGGCACCTAAAGTTGCAGCAAGTATTGAGATAATCAAACTCTGATCTGTTCTAGACGACACAAAACCTACAAAAGGTAGAATAAAGGGGCTTGGAATCGGAGCAAATACACTCTCTACAAAAACAGCTATAGCGACACCTATGTATCCTGTAGATTCGATTAGCTCGGTTAACCACTGTACAATATTTTCAATCATCTTTATTTAGCTAAAATTTACTGGAGATATTGTACCACACTATAGCCAACCTCTACATTGTTCTCACTGCAAAAGCCTCCGTTTACCTCTAAGACATACATAAATTGCTGGTTAGAATACACTAAGGGACAGGAGCTTGTAGTGCATGGATTTTGGTTTTCTTTAATATCAACAATATTACTCTGAGAATCTATAAATAGGATATCTAAAGGTATGAGAACATCCTTCATCCAAAAGGGGTTGTTAACCTCGCTATTAAAGATAAATAACATACCCTCATAATCCCCTAAATATTTCCTTCCGGAAAGACCTCGACTTCTTTGAGCATCACTATTTGCTATCTCAACATCCACCCTTACCAATAGGCCACTTGGAAGCTCTATCTCTACATACTCACCCTCTTTTATATCCTCTTCCTTAATTTCAGTACTATCCGTTTTCTCTTTTACAATCTCATCCTTCCAACTTACATCAAATATATCAAACCTATCTTGAACAAAAAGAAAGATGGCTGCAATCATTGCAATATATATTATTAATTTCAAATGATTGTTCATTTCTTCATGATATACTCTATCCTATGAAAAGAAAAGTCTATATTGGGTTCTCAGGAGGAGTAGATAGTTCAGTATCTGCACAGCTTCTTAGAGATAAATACGATGTAACTGCAGTAATGTTTAGGAATATTTCTAATCCTGAATGTAGTAAACCAATTGAGGAAAATGCTAAACGGGTAGCGGAATATTTAAATATTCCTTTTAAGGTTGTAGATTTTACCCAAGAGTTTAACGAGGTAGTCATTAAACCGTTCATAAAGTCTTACCAGGAGGGTAAAACCCCTAATCCATGTGTTACCTGTAATATTGAATTCAAATTTAATAAATTTGCCAAATGGTGTTTTGAAAACGGGGCAGATTTGATTGCTACTGGACATTACTGCCAAACAGAAAACGGTCATCTTTATAGGGGCAAAGATGGGCAGAAAGATCAATCATATTTCTTAAATGGTGTAAGTAGTGAGATCCTAAGTAAAACACTCTTTCCTGTTGGGAACTTAATGAAAAAAGATGTAAGGGAACTAGCGAATGAATTTGGGCTACCAAATAGTAGTCAAAGAGATAGCCAGGAAGTCTGCTTTATTAACACCTCCCTAGATGAGTATCTCAAAGAGAATATTACTCCTAATGCCGGGGATATTGTGGATATAGACAGCAAGGAGACAGTTGGGAAACATATCGGCATACACTCTCTTACTCTTGGTCAAAGGAAGGGCATACATATAGGGGGAACTGACCAGCCATACTTTGTTGCAGACAAAGATATTGCAAACAATATAATCTATGTAGCCAAAGGCAAATACAATCCTGCCTTGTGGAAGGATACCTTTCTCTTAGAGAATTTCAACGTAATACATCCAGACAACAGAGGAATGGAAGGCGAACTAACAGGGATGGTAAGGTACAGGAGTAAAGAGGTCGCCTGTAATGTAAATTGGGAGAAGGATACCGTTAAATTCTCAGAGAAACTATGGACCCCCTCTATCGGTCAAAGCCTTGCCTTGTACTCTAAAAACGAGTGTATAGGTGGAGGTGTAATCAAAGATATTTTACAATAGAAACAGATTATGTTAAAATCGCTTCGCCCTAAAATTAACACTCATATCCATGCAGGATTTCAAAAAGTATATTAATCCTTTCTACAAGGATATATCCCAGGTGGAAGATTTCTCAGATGTTATTTACGAAAATGAGCTTCAAGAGCAAGAGTATCCTCACTTAGAAAAAGTTACTAGAATTAATACCGGGAGTGTAAAAATCTTACTTCCTCGTTTAGAAATGCTACAGCAGGAATTGGAAGACCAAATTCGAACTATTGCGCAAGAAACAGGCGATGATGCTAAGGATGCTAGAAGTATATATAACAAAATCATCAAAGAAATTCAAAGTACTGTAGAGCGTATCAATATAGACTTAATTAAAGTCGATTCTCCATATTTTGGAAAGATTGTCTTTCATCCTTACGATTCTCAAAACGAAAAAGATTTAAGCCTGTATATTGGGAAATTCGCAATTACTGATAAGAATACACATATCCCATTAACCATAGACTGGAGAGCCCCAATTGCAAACCTATACTATCAAAATAGTGGGCCAACAGAGAATGTTGATTTTAAAGCCCCGGTTGGTGTAAGAAAAGGGGATCTTAAACAGAAGAGACAGTTCCAAATATCAAGAGCTCGAATACAGAATATCTATGATGCTAAATCTGGCAATGTTGCAGCAGACGAGTTCCTCCTATCTCAGCTTAAGGGAAGACTTGGAAAGAAGCTAACAGACATTGTCGCTACTATACAATCACAACAAAACGAAATCATTAGAGAGGAGATTAACAGGCCTGTTATAATACAAGGAGTTGCCGGTAGTGGTAAAACTACAATACTCCTTCATAGACTTGCATATCTATTCTTTAATTACAAAGAGAAAATTAGGCCAGAAGCCTCTCTAATTGTAGCCCCCAATCGTATGTTCCTCGACTATATCTCCGATGTCTTACCCAGCTTAGGGGTAAGTGGTGTTAGTACATTAACATACCTTTTTTGGGCAAAGAAGGTATTAAATTGGGGTGATAGATATACCGTCGCTATACAAAAGGAAAATCTTGAGTACAAAGAGTATAAGGGTTCCTTAGAATTTATTAATTTCTTAGATAAATACTTTGACGAATTTGAGGAGAGGCTTTTAGATGGAATACCCTACTCTAGAGGTGATCTTATTCAGAAAAGATACTTTGAACTTAAAAAACAGTTCTCCGAAATATCCGTAGAGGAGCGCATGAAGCTGTCTACCGATTTTGCTTTTGCTCAAAAACAGTTTAAAGGGAAGAAAACAGGTTCTTTTGATGACAGCTTTGATATAGAGGACAAAAAAAGAAGAGAAATTATTTCATATGTTAATAGAAACCTAGATCCATACAAAATCTATCAGAATATATTTAGAGGTAAAGTTTTGGATAAGGGAATCTGCAAATATACACTTGAAGGTTTAAAGTCACATAACTCTCATAGGTACTTTAGGATGGAGGACCTTGCTCCAATGGTATATTTAGAGCTTAAAATACGTGGTACGAAAGATTTTCTACAAGATTACATCGTCGTAGATGAGGCTCAGGACCTATCACATGTAGAGCTTGCTACCTTAGCTCAGGTGGCTAGAAATGGTAATATCACACTGGCTGGAGATCTAGCCCAATCAATTATCCCTCCTTTCTATATTAAAGATTGGGCGGATGTAAAAGAGTTAATTGAAAATTTAGGTCATAAGGAGGTGAGTTATCATCAACTTAACAAATGCTACAGAACTACCGTAGAAATTATAACCTTCGCTAACAAAATATTTAAAGATAGGTTTCCTAAATCATATAAATTACCTGAGGCTGTACTGAGACATGGGGAGGAGATTAAAAAAATCATATACCAAAATGAAATTAAGAATTTAAAGGAAGAGGAAACAGAAGATTTTATTAACTTGATAAAAGGTGAGTTCGAAAAAGGCGCCGTTACTTGTGCCCTAATATGTAGGGATAAGAAACATGCAAATGAGGTATATGAAAAAATTAAAGATTCCGAAGAGGAAATTGGTAGAGATGTTGTCACCTACTCCCAGAGTGATTATAAAAATGGTGTACTTGTACTACCAGTATCACATGCGAAGGGTTTAGAATTTGATGCTGTGATTATCTTAGACTTAAACCAAGAAAGATATCCAGATAATGAGTACAGTACTCGCTTACTCTACGTTGCTATTACAAGGGCTCTACATAGGCTTACCATTATCACAAATGAAAATATCCCCGATTCCCCATTGCTAGATTCTTAACCCTTTGTTAAACTGTAAGACGATGAAAATACTTAAAAAGAATGATGGGAGATTTCTAAAAACTTTAATACAATTACCCTCTATTTTATTTAGTGCTCCTGTTGTAACAGCTGTTTGTACAATAGCTATAACAAAATTTGTTGATAATTTAGGTTTAATTGTCTCCTCAGTCTTTTTCTATATACTTACACCAATTCTTGCTTATGTTTACCTTTACAAGAAAGGGTTAATAACTGATAAAGGACTCGATTTTAATATAAGGAAGAGAGAAGAGAGACCTTTATACAACATAATTATCACCCTTGGGTTCCTTACTAACTACATCCTCTTCTTTATCTACAAAGTTCCAGGTGCAGATAAAATCGCACTGTTTCTACTACTCTCCTTTCTTCTGTTTACCATTGTTACATTCTTTTGGAAAATCAGTGGACATATGACACAGACAGTTTTATGTATACTAACTCTTGCCTACGTATTTCCTGATGTCCGAATCTACATTCTTCTCGCTGGCTATTTAATATGCGTTCCTTTAGTTGCTCTATCAAGAATAAAGCTTAAGCATCATAATATATGGCAGGTAATTGCGGGGACTTTAGCTACATCTGCTGTTGGGTTGTTAGTTTTCACAATTCTTTGAAGTTTTGGTAGAATACCTGTTAGTTAGATTTATAATGCCATATGAAAAACCTAAGTATTACAGAAGTTCGTAAAAAGCTACTACGAAAAGAATTAAGCGCAACAGAGATTGTGCAGTACTATCTTGATCAAATTGAAAGAAAGAATGGTGATCTTAATGCATATATTACTGTATTAGAAGAGGAGGCTTTAACAAAGGCTAAACAGTTTGATGTGAACTTCGAGATTGAGAGTAAAAAGAAGATGTCTGGGATACCGATAGCCGTAAAGGATGTTTTTAGTACAAAAGGCATTCTTACAACTGCTGCTTCTCATATTCTGGATGGATACAAGCCTGTATATGAATCAACTGTTACAAAAAAACTCCTAGATGAAGGGATGATAATACTGGGTAAAAGTAATCTTGATGAGTTCTGTCATGGTTCTGGTACTGTCACTTCATATTACGGACCTACCAGGAATCCATATGATTTAAGTAAACTACCTGGTGGTAGTAGTGGAGGTAGTGCTGCCGCTACAGCTGCAGATATGTGTGCAGGATCATTGGGTACTGAGACGGCTGGTTCCATTAGATTACCTGCATCTTGGTGTGGTGTAGTTGGCCTTAAACCTACGTTCGGTAGGGTCTCAAGGTATGGTGTATTAGCAATGGGCTCATCCTTAGATTCTCCAGGTCCTCTTGTAAAGAGTGTGGAGGATGCTGCCTATATCCTCTCCATAATAGCTGGCTATGACAAGAATGATTTTACAACCTACAAAGAGGATGTTCCTAACTACTACGAGAACTTAGATCCAAGTAAGATAAAAGATATGCGATTTGCAATCCCTAAAGAGTATTTAGAATTAGATCTAACAGAGGGTGTTAGGAAGAACTTTGAAGAGTCTGTAGATGCACTAAAATCTTTGGGAGCAAAGATTGATGAAGTAAGTATAATGGATCCTAAATTCTCAATGGCCGTATATACTATTACTTGTAGAAGTGAAGTTTCCTCCAATCTAGCGAGATATGATGGTACGAGGTTTGGTTTAGAAGGTAAAGAGAAAGATACGATTAAGGACTACTTTGAATCTACAAGGGGTGAAGGGTTTGGAGAGGAGACTAAGAGACGTATTATGACTGGGACATTCTCTCTTTCTGCAGGTCATGCTGATGAGTATTTCAAGAAGTCTGAAGAGGTTAGACAGTTAATTAAAGAGAGTTTTGATAAAGTTTTTGAAAAATATGATGTAATTATAGCCCCCTCTACTCCATCTACAGCTCTTACTGATAAGGATGCAGAGGATCCACTATTTGGAGAAATGGCAGATATATTAGCAGAGGGTAGTTCACTTGCAGGATTACCGGGTCTAACTATACCAAATGGTTTAGAAAATGGTATGCCAACAGGTATTCAGTTTATTAGTAATCATCTAAAGGAACAGAAGATATTGGATGTAGGGTATGGTTTAGAATCAGTCCTCATCCCCTATTAATGGTACAAAGGATACATACCCATGAGTATGTATTTCAAAACCGTCTTCAGTTTTAATAGCCTCAACTAACACCTCCGCACCATTTATTCTTTGAGGATACACAATCTTTCCTCCTACCCTTAGTTGCTTTTGCCAAGCCTCAGTAATCTCTCCAGTAGCTGCTGCTACTACGACACCGTCATATGGTGCCTCTCTTTCATATCCTTTTGAACCATCACCGTAGATTACTTCAACATTTTTATAACCAAGCTTTGATAGTCTATCTCTTGAGCTATTAGCTAGCTCCTCTATTCGCTCTATAGAGATAACTTGTTTGCATATAAGTGAAAGTATTGCTGCTTGGTATCCTGAGCCTGTACCTATATCCAACACCTTACTATCACTATCTAAATCTAGTAGCTCACACATAAGGGCAACAATATATGGCTGAGATATTGTTACATCATATCCTATGGGTAGTGGACGATCTAAATATGCCATTTCTTTAAAACTATCTGGGACAAATTCTTCACGATCTACTTTAGAGAATGCCTTGATTACCTTCTTATCACTTATCCCTCTTGGAAGCAGATGATTTCTAATCATCTCCTCTCTTTCCTTTTTATAATTAGGTTCCATGTTAGGTTAAGTACATTATAACTAAAACAGGAGGAGATGATAAATAGAGATCTGCGCATAGACTTATAGTGTGATATAATTCTAACCGGATATGACAGACAAAACAGAACTAACAAAATATACTGAAATTAAAATTACTCCAGAGTATCTTTGCTCTTTACCCGAAAGCGAAAGAAAAACTCTGAGAAATGAACTTTACCAATATCCTGAAGAAGGTTTAAACTATGAGTTTTGTGAGAAAGTAAAAGAATATAAACTGTTACACTTTGATTTAAACTCAAATGAAGAAGGTTCTAAAAGATACAAAGGAACATTACAGTGGGATACTGAAGAACTAGATGACCTAGACTTAGGATCTGAGATTAATATTTCTCAATTAAAAGAAATTCTCAAACATAACAAAGATATTTCATATGAAGAAGCAGAATCCCTCTTTAATGCAGATCCCAATCTTTTACTAACCTCTATGTCTTTAATTGCAAATAATTACAACCGCATTTTGACTGAAGTAGAAGGGAAATATATGTACAACAAAGAGGTTAACGATATAGATTTCTTTAGATCTGATTTCCTTTTTACAAATTCCGAAGAGAAAATATTTTTAACAGGTAGAACATTACTTAAAGAACTATCTCAAAATTCTCCAGGGAGCTGTAATGGATATATTGAACAGCTAACCCGTGATATTGATACAGTAATACTGAAACTTAACATCGGTTTAATTCGTAGCTATGCAAAAAGATATGAGGATTTCGTAGATAAGGAGACTCTCTTTCAGGAAGGCGCTGGAGGAATTCTTAGAGCCTTAACCAAATTTGATATCGATAAGGGTTACAGATTCTCCACTTACGCTATGTGGTGGATACAGCAAGCTATAAGGTTAGAAGTTAAGAAAAACGCATCTCTAATTAAAAGACCAACCCACATAATGAATGGGATTATTCGTTTTAATAAAATTCAAGAATTCCTTAAAAAAATAAATGGCGAGGATCCGACGTTTGATGAGACATGGGAGTACTGTTGCAAGAATGATATAAAATTGCCTAAAGACAAGGAGGTATTCAGGAATGCTATGAAATACAACACTCTTTCCTCTCTTGATGAGGAATTTTCAAATGCCCAAAGCACACACACTGGAAGCTCTAATAATCTTTACGATCATATTGAAAGTACTCAGGATAACATGGATGAGTTTAAAAAAGATTTGGAGGATAGACAGTATTTAGATCTGCTTTTTGAAAAGGCAAATTTAAGTGAGGATGAAAAGACTGTAATAATGATGAGACATGGATTAATTCCTAATTTTAAGACTGATGTTGTTAAACATACCTTTAAAGAGATTGCTGAGATACTTGGGATACCAAGACACAGAATTTCACAGATAGAGAGTTCAGCAGAAGACAAATTAAGGTTTGCCGTTGCAAAACTATATTCTCGTTAATATACAGTATAATGGTACATGATAAGTAAAACTGACTTTCTAATTTACTTGGATGCTCCTAGACATCTTTGGGCAGTAAAGAATAATCAGATAGATGATAGGGAAAGGGATTTGTACCTTCAGCATCTACTTAATCAAGGTTATGAGGTAGAGGGTTTAGCTATGGAGTATCTTAGAGAGTATCTAATGCCCAAATATGGTGCAAGTAAGGATGATGTCTTAATACAGCCTACACAGATAGCTGGTGTGTATGAGGCTAGGACGGATATTTTAATAAAGAATAGAAGTGGTAAATGGGACATGTACGAGGTCAAGTCTTCTACTAAGGTTGATAAGGAGAATATATATGATGCTACTTTTCAATATTTAGTGTTTAGTAAGCACTATGATATTGAGAATGTGTATATATTACATCTAAACAAGGAGTATGTAAGAGATGGGGATATATATTTGCCTGATCTTTTTGTAGCAGAAGATATAAATGAGGGTGTAGAGAAACTCAAGGAGGAGGTCATACGGTTAAGGGAGGATGCTTATAATATTTCAGAGTTAGATGATTACCATAAGAGTATTGCTTGTATACGTCCTAAGGAGTGTCCCTGTCTCTGCGTATGTCATCCTAAGCTTCCTGATTACTCAATATATGATATTAATCGTATTACAGGTAATGAGGGTAGTGTGAGGATGCTAGAGGGTATGGGTATCATAGATGTTATGGATGTTCCTAAGAATTATAAGTTATCTGATAAACAGAGATTCCAGGTAGATGTAGCTCAGTCTGGAGAGGTGTATATCGATAAAGATGAGATAGAGAGTATGTTTGGGGAGTTAGAGTATCCTTTGTATTTCTTAGATTATGAGACTTTTAATCCAGCTATTCCCCTTTTTGATGGTTACAAGCCTTTTGATCATATTACTTTTCAGTATTCACTTCATGTTTTAGAGCAGAATGGTAAGTTAGAGCATTATGAGTATTTGCATACAGAGAAGTCTGATCCTATACCTTCCCTACTACACTCTCTTAAGAAGGTTATTGGAAATAGTGGGAGTATAGTGGTATGGAATAAAGGATTTGAGGGTAGTAGGAATAAGGGTATGGGAGAGATATATGCAGAGTATAGAGATTTTTGTGAGGATATGAATAGTAGGTTGTTTGATTTAATGGATGTGTTTAGGAATCAACTTTATGATGATCCTAAGTTTAAGGGTAGTTATTCCATTAAGAGTGTTTTGCCTGTGTTAGTTCCAGAGTTGAGTTATACTGATTTAGATATTAGTAATGGTTCTATGGCTATGGCTAGTTGGTATGATTATGTTTTTGGTAAGGAAAAGGATGAAAAAATTATTAGTGATTTGTTAAAGTATTGTGAGTTAGATACATTAGCTATGGTTAGGGTGTATCAAGAATTAACCTATATTATTTAACACCCTTAAAAAAGAGTGAACCACATATTCAGAGTCTTTTTTTATTAATCCTCTGTAAAAAATCGGGACATGAATATAGCCAGTTGATTCTCTAGAATCTAACATTTTATTGATCTTCTCTTTTAGCTCGACTTTACCCGAACCGTAAATATTTGTTAATTCTTCGACCCTAATAGTGCACGCCTGTATAAAGCATTCTTCAAAATAGTTGTGCTTATAGGCATTAAATATCTCGTTTTTTAACTCTACGCATTTAAGCTTTTCCTTTGAAGTTTTTCCAATTTCATTATCCAAATCCAATTCTTTTATCTGTTCCTTGAAAAACTGATGAGAGAATTCATGAATTGCATTGGAGTAAACATGTATAGGTGAATATTCTGACAAATTCGTTTCTTTATTAATCTTCCCTGAAGATATTGAATAGAAGGAATTCGCCCTTCTCAAACCAAAACAATCTCCTAGCGAAGTAATATTTGGTATAAAGAATAGTGAGGGTTTCATAGAAATTTTCCAGAAACCTCTTAACTCTTTTTCAATCTCAGGTTTTTGTTTAAAAAGTAACTCAAGCTTTTTACATAGGGTACCATATTCGTACTTAATTTCGTTGTTATAAAACTCATCGAAATTTATATCTTCGAATATTTCTTTTACAGTAGTTCCAATAATTTCTACATGCTTTTTATGCTGCTCAGATTTATCTATCAATTTCTTTTCATACTCGTCAAAGGAGAACTCAAAATCCTTATTCAAATAGAGGCTTAATTGCATATATTCAAAATAAAGTTTAAGAGGGATATCTGTTTTATAATTTTCCATTAATTTTCCAACTAAAAGGGTTTTCTCGAAGGCATCAAAATGTTGGATGATTTTTACACCTAAGGGTAAAAGGTGTTTTTCATAATCTTTTTTTATAAAGAGTTTGTTAATAAGTGCAGAAAGGAAAACAGTGTTTTTATTTTGTTGTACATTTATCATAGTGTATTTTAAGCAAAATTGTTGTTTTTGTAAAAGAAACACCTAGGGGTTGAATTTGCAAATTCCCATATCTAAGTAATAATATAATATACTTAATCATATATGGATTCTAAGCAGTGGTATTTAAAAACTAAAAGGCCTTCATGGGCACCTCCTTCTTGGTTGTTTGGTCCTGTATGGTCTGTGTTGTATATATTGATAATAGTTTCTTTTGGTTTTGTATTTACTAAGGTATTTAAAGGGGATATTGGTTTTATTATTGTTTTACCTTTTATATTAAATATTATCTTTAATATATTATTTTCTCCTATACAGTGGGTATTAAGGAGTAATCTATTATCTAGTATAGATATATTATTTATGATAATAACTTTAGTATGGTTAATGGTAGTAATATATCCCTACTATACATGGATATCTTATATACAGATTCCTTATCTATTATGGATATTGTTTGCTTTTGTATTACAGATAGAGATAACGAGGAGGAATTGGGAGAGGGGGAGGTTTAAAGGATAAAAACTATAAAGTCAGTGATAATTAGTTTAAGATATCTGCCTAACAATAAGCTTCTTCAACAGAACAATCTATAAA
>Ga0265294_10000699_pt1 | contig 45308 bp, 42 predicted proteins | sample MunlanPumphouse3_FD_192504 | JGI IMG/M metagenome (GOLD analysis project Ga0265294, IMG submission 192504) | Groundwater microbial communities from a municipal landfill in Southern Ontario, Canada - Pumphouse #3 | ecosystem: Environmental > Aquatic > Deep subsurface > Groundwater | place...
TCCTGATAATGAGAAATTCGCTTGTTGGTTGATCTCAGGGATAGTCACTTCACCTATGATATCAAAATCAAAGAGGAAAAAATACCTTAGGAAAGCTCTGAATCTTATGCTATCCAAGGATGTAACATCTTACGCAATCTTCAGAATTCTATATTTTCTTTCATATCAAAGTAAATATCCTAGTTTCGACTACTCTGTAGTGAATAGCAGTTTCAGTGAGGAGTTGAGGAGTGATTTCGAAAAGCTGATGAAATTCTGCATAAAAAACGATCGTTTGATACTCAACTTAATCGGCCTCTTCGCATTGAAATCATACAACGACAATCACTCAAAAGATATGCATATTAGAATCAGATTGAAGAGGGATCAACAGGGAAACTCGATTTGGGAAGACCATCTCCACCTAGTTAAGAGAATACCGAAAATGATTCAAAGAAAGTCTGATGTGTCTGAGCTTCAAGGCATCATAGACACGAAAGAAGTTCTTGATGTAGATTTGAAAGAAATTGGTGTGATCAGCGGCGATGTTATCGAATTTGTACAAAGCTAACCTATGCTTGAATACGGAAACAACTCGTTCAATTGCCATTCTAATCTAGATGACTTTATCAGATGAGGCAACATATGCAAACATCTGATCGAACCTCGGTGTATAAATTGCCTAACCTCGTTCTTATGCAATTTTCCTGTCACAATTTGCATTTTTCGGTGATCTAATTTGCAGTTATCCTGTCAGTAACTACTTAAAAGGGTCTTGGAAAGGATGAGTAAGGATGAGCAACGATGCGACAGTTTGCAGTTTTCGCTGCACAATTTGCAGATTTCGTTGTCACGTTGCAATGTATTTGATCCTTTCTCTCTCTCTCTCTCTCTCTCTCTCTCTCTCTCTCTCTCTCCAAGGCATCGATCATATCTTCATCTACCCTTAATCAAGCGTTAATAATTAACGCTTGATTAAGGGTAGATAGACATGTGATCAAGTATCTCAAATGAGGAAGGATGGCCTTAGAATGCCGGTTTATCCGCAGGATGAAAAAGACTCTCTTTCAACAAAGCAGCTAAGCACCTCTCTCCCAAGCTGATGTCTAAAATAGCGTCCCGTTCTCGCTTTACAGGTATTATGACTGGAAAATACGGATTGGGATAGGCTTTGGCCACTTATTCACCTTAAAGTGTAAAGAAAGTGGCGTGATTTGGGGAGAGGAATTGAACAGTCTCATTCCCGCACTTTCATCATCTGCCATAATATTGATTGACACTCCAAAACATTAGCTTATAATGTTAATGAGCCCTTAGGTGCTCTCAGCCTTATCACGGTTATCTTGTTTTGCAAGAAGGCCATGATATGCCTGATTGACGTACCGTTTGTCGATTTTGGTTGACAAAAGCCCTGCTTACAATTAATTGAACAAAAAAACACTAAAATGGAGTCCCAAAATGCTAAGGCAAATACTATTATCCAAGCTTCATCGCGCTACGGTGAAGGAATGCGATCTAAATTACAACGGCAGCATAAAAATAGATGAAGCCCTGCTCGAAGCCAGCGGTATGCACGAATTTGAGCGGGTGGACGTCTTTAACATATCAAATGGTGCCCGCTTTAGCACCTACATCATCAAAGGCGAAAAAGGCAGTGGCATGATCGGTATCAATGGAGCCGCAGCACGCTTGGCCCAAGAAGGTGACAAGGTGATCGTGGTGAATTACGGCATGCTCGACGAGCATGAACTGGCCACACACAAGCCTTGCATCGTGGTTCTGGGCACAGATAACAAGATAGAATCCATTTTATAATGCAGATCGTTCGCTCTATCCCACAAATGCGGGCGGTGAACTATCCCGTGGCCGCGAAAGTGGGCTTTGTTCCCACCATGGGCTATTTGCATGAGGGGCATCTCAGTCTTGTAGATGCTTCGGTGAAAAGCTCTGACATCACCGTGGTCTCAATCTTCGTAAATCCAGCCCAATTCGGCCCTTCGGAAGATCTGGGCAGTTACCCTCGCGATTTTGAGCGGGACCTGGCCTTGCTGGAAGAGAGCAATGCGGATTATGTCTTTTTCCCCAGCGCCGAAGAAATGTACCCCCCGGATTACAAGACCTGGGTGCAGGTGGAAGATATCTCCCGCATTCTGTGTGGGATCAGCCGTCCCGAGCATTTCAAGGGTGTGAGCACAGTGGTGCTAAAGCTCCTAAACATTGTGAGACCACAATCTATGTACATGGGTGAGAAGGACTTTCAGCAGCTTACTGTACTTCAGAGGATGGCCCAGGACCTGAATCTGGCTGTAAAGATAATCGGTTGTCCCATCGTCCGGGAAGAGGACGGCCTTGCCAAAAGTAGTCGCAATCTCTATCTACAGGGCATACAGCGCGAACAGGCGACCTGCCTGTACAAAGCTTTGATGAATTCGCAAAAGATGGCAGCCGCAGGCGAGCAGGCAGCGGATAAGATCATCGCTGCCGCCCAGAAGATTCTGCTGGATAGCCAGGCCAAAGTGGATTACATCAAGATTGTGGACGCCCGGGATTTATCTGAGACTGATAAGGTCGATGAATATAGCCGCATGCTGATCGCAGCCTGGGTGGGCAAGCCCCGTTTGATCGACAATATGTCACTCAAAGCTTGACAGATCATACGGCTACAAAAAGCTGGCAATTCATAATTAGACAGATATATTGTAAATAGTGGCGAAAGTGGCGGAACTGGCAGACGCGCTGGACTTAGGATCCAGTAGGTTCACTCCTATAGGGGTTCAAGTCCCCTCTTTCGCACCAAGTTATTTGATTTTTACCATTAAGGAGATATAAAAAAGTGCAGGTAGAATTTAATGCCATCAATGCAGTAAGCAAAGAGATCACGATTACCATCGCCTCGGAAGAGGTCAGTAAAGCTTGGGATAAATATCTCAGCAGAGCCTCCCGCCACCTGGAAGTTCCCGGATTTAGGAAAGGCAAGGCACCGCTCAGTATGATCGAAAGAGCGCACGGCGATAGCCTTCAGGAGCGTTTTGTGCAAGAGCGGGTAAGCGACTATTTTGAACAAGCGGTAGAAGAACACGAGATCGGATATTTACTTTTCCCCGATATCAAGGATGTGAAATGGGAAAAGGGCAGCGATATGATCATCACAGCTGAGATCGAACACGAGCCGGATCTGGATATCAAACAGCTCGATAATCTCGATGTACCGCGACATCCCATCACGCTGGACAGTGAGATCGATAAATACCTCGATGAGCTGAAGCAGCAAAGCGGCCGGGTGATCGATGTGGAAAAAGCCGAGCCTATGGATCTCGTGGAAGCGGAGCTTACCATGAACCTTTCTGGTGAGAAGGTAATCAAGACTGCAAATTTCTTTGCCGGCACAGAACCGCAGCGCAGAGCCCTGCCGGAACTGGTAGGCAAAGGCATCGGCGATACCCTGGACCTCGAGCTGGAAGGTACCAATATCCAGCTCGTATGTCAGGACTCCAAAATCGATGTAGAATTCGAACAGAAATACCAGGTCAAGATAATGGTCAATGCCATCAGCCGCATGAAGTTCCCTGCTCTTGATGATGAATTTGCCAAAGATATGGAATTTGATACCATGGACGCTATGCGTGCGAAGATTGGTGAAGATATGCGTCTGGCAAATGAACACAAGAATATCGATGTCGATAACTATTCTATAGTCGGCAAACTCTTTATGGACAATCAATTTGAGCTTCCGATGAAGACCATCGAGTATTTGGCTCATGAAGAAGCTGAAAAATATGGTAACCATGAACAGCTTCCCTACATAGAGTACCAGCTCCGCATGAAGATATCACAGGAATTGGTCGAGATGTATATTTTGAACAGTCTGCGCAGTAAGATCGAGCTCGACGTCACAGACGAGATGCTCGCAGAATACATCACCCATCAAGCCATCTTGGAAGATCATACCGTAGAAGCTTACAAAGAAAAGTACAAAGATGAGATCGCCAGTGAAGATTATAAGCTGGGCGTGAGAAACTACTTTATCTTGCGCAAGCTTGCTGAAACTGCCAATTTCTTTATCCCCGAACCCGAGGAAGAAGAAAAGATGGAGATTCCCGAAGCGGAGACTCTGGCGGTGGAAGAAGAAATAGAAACAGAGCCGGCTGCAGAAAAGCCGGAAGAAGCAAAACCCGAAGCATAGCTTCGAGGGAGACATTATGAATTATATACCAATGGTAATCGAACAAGTAGGGCGCGGCGAGCGTGCCTACGACATATATAGCCGCCTGCTCAAGGACCGCATCATTTTTGTGGGTGGTCCTATCGATGATAATCTGGCTAACACGGTGGTAGCCCAGCTTTTGCACCTGGAAGGTGAAGACGCCGGCAAAGACATCTATATGTACATCAATAGCCCCGGCGGCAGCATCAGCTCCGGCCTGGCTATCTATGACACCATGCAGTACATCAAGCCAGCTGTTTCCACCATCTGCATCGGCATGGCCGCCTCTATGGGCGCCGTCCTGCTGGCAGCTGGAGCCCATGGCAAGCGTACTGCTCTGCCCAATAGCCGCATCATGATCCATCAGCCCTGGGGTGGCACCCAAGGCCGGGCTGCGGATATAGAGATACAAGCCAAAGAGATCCTCTATCTGAGAGGTATCATGAACGATATCCTGCACAGACATACCAGCAAAACCATAGCCCAGATCGAAGTCGATACGGACCGGGACTATTTCCTGAGTGCCAAAGAAGCCAAGACTTATGGCCTCATCGACGAAGTGATCGAAAAGAGAGAACAGGAGAAATAGTTTGGAAAAGAACAAGAATCTAAGCTGTTCCTTTTGCGGACGCAGTGAAACCGAAGTAAAAAACCTCATCCGCGGCATCGCTGGAAACATCTGTGAAGATTGCATTCACATGTGTTACACCATCGTCGATGTAAACGATGTGCCGCAGGATATGCAGGATTTTGAGACTCCGATCCCCAGCCAGATCAAGAACTATCTGGACGAATACGTGATCGGCCAGGAGCTGGCCAAGCAGATTATCTCGGTGGCGGTGTATAATCATTACAAACGCATCTTCTGGCAGAAGGCGGACGACGGGGTGGAGCTGGAAAAGAGCAACATTATGATGATCGGTCCCACCGGTAGCGGCAAGACCTTGATCGCTCAGACTCTGGCGCGCTTTTTGCAGGTGCCCTTTGCCATCAGCGATGCGACTACGCTCACCGAAGCGGGATATGTGGGCGAAGACGTGGAAAACATCCTTGTGCGCCTTTTGCAAAGTGCGGATTATGACGTGGCCAAAGCCGAACGCGGGATAGTTTACATAGATGAGATCGACAAGATTTCACGCAAAAGCGAAACTCCCTCCATCACGCGTGACGTCTCCGGTGAAGGCGTGCAGCAAGCCTTGCTCAAGATTCTGGAAGGAACCAAGGTAAACGTTCCCCCCAAAGGCGGACGCAAACACCCTCAACAGGAATTTATCGAGCTGGATACCACCAACATCCTCTTTATCGCCGGCGGTGCTTTCTTTGGACTGGAAAAGATCATCAAAGAACGCATCGACAAAAAGGCGATCGGTTTCGATGTGGAATTGGGGATTAAAACCGAAGATACCAATATCTTTGACAATACCATTCCCCATGATCTGCTCAAATATGGCTTGATCCCGGAGCTTATTGGCCGTATGCCAGTGATTTGCACTCTGCATGAACTCAGCGAGAGCGCGCTGGTGGATATCCTTACCATGCCCAAAAACGCCATCGTAAAGCAGTATCAGAAGCTCTTTGATATGGAAGGGGTAAAGCTCAGCTTTGATGAAGACGCCCTGAAAGAGATTGCCCGCGTGGGTATCTCCCAAAAGACGGGAGCCCGCGGCCTGCGCTCGATCATGGAACGCTTTATGCTGAAGATCATGTATGATATCCCGGATTTAAAGACTGTGAAGAGCTGCAAGATCACCGCCAAAGTGGTCAAAGGCGAAGACGAAGCCGTGATGACCCATGTGAAACCGGTGAAAAGCAAAGCCGTGGGTGAAAAGTAAAGGATTTCCCATGAGAACCTTCTATATAGTTATTCTGGCGCTAATGATGCTCTTCATTAGCGCCTGTTTTCCAGATCAGGAACTCGTCGTGAGAAACAACAGCACCGCAGATGCCTGGGTGCGCTTGAATACCGGTTCGGAGCGTTATGTCCGGCCTCAGAGCAGCACCAGTTTCAGCATTTCCTCGCCTCAGATGGCCAATCTTCAATATCATGGCCGCCACATCCTGCCTGGCAATATCCTGGTGGATATGGAAGTTACAGGCAGTCAGTACCTTAGCCTGGAGCCAAATTGTGGAGCCTTGAGATTGCACAATGCCTCAAATCTGCAGATCTTTAGTTTGAGAGTTACCCAAGCCGGAAATAATAACTGGTCACAGAACCTTTTGAAGGATTCGCTCTATCCACAAGAGTTTGACTTCTTCAGCCTCAGCCCAGGCTATTACGATCTCAAAATCCAGGACCGGCAAAATAACTACTATTACATCACCGCCAAGCAGATCAGCATAGATAGCACCACAAATCACATCTTTAGTGGGCTTTAGGGTTTACAAACAGGCCTTGATGAGTCTTGTAGGGGCTCATTTCACACAGAAATCAAACGACCAGATACCAAAAAGAATCTTGTAGAGATGCTATTTCAGGTAGAAACCTTACACAAATAAATCAAGCGCGCCAAGCGCAGCTCATTGTAGCTGTATCTTTCCTGCAGCAAATCCCGCACCGGCCTTAGTCTTTCCAAGCCGACCTGCCCAAAGGCCGCAGAAATCTCCTGAAAAGCTTCCGGTGCCATGGGATAGAAGCTTTGCATCTGCTCATAGTCCAAAGTCCCATCATGCTCCAGATAAATCATCAAATGATCTACGATGGTGTCCAGCTTTACCCCAAAATGCAGCATAGTCTCCTGGGCATTGTGCCCTTCTTTGACATATTCTGCCACGATAAAACTCTTGCTTTGGGCATTCTTTTTGGGCACAGGCCTCACTATTTGAGAGATCTCTGGGGGCTCTATGCCGTATTTTGCGCAATACTCTGCGATCACCTTTATAAAGGCCGCGCCGTATTCACTTAGCTTATGATCACCCACCCCGGGAATAGTGCTAAAGCTCTGCAGATCACAGGGATAAGCTCTGGCCATTTCGCGCAGGGACCTATCCGAAAACACTATATAAGGTGGGAAACCGCGCTCATCCGCCAGTGTGCGTCTGAGATTCTTCAGTTCATCAAAGAGCAGCCCGCTTTCCTGGCTTTCGCCCGATTCCACCATCTGCGAGATCAGGGATTGATTCATGGTAAAGCTCTCTTCCCCTTTCATGATCGCCCAGCTTTTGGGGGTTAATTTCAGCTTGGAAAAAGAGGATTGCACCAGACCACCCTGCTGTTTGAGAGCAGTAAACAGGGAAAACCAATCTTTGGTAGAACTTTCTTTCCCAATGCCATACACGCTGAGTTTGTCGTATCCAGCCTCCAGGATGGCTTTGGCTTTCGAGCCTCGCAAAATCTTGATGATCTCATCCGCTGTGGCATTTTCCTGGGCGCGGTAGAGGGCAGAAAGAAACATCTTTGCCGGTTCGGTCGCATCGATCTTTTCCGCTTTATCGCTGAGGCAGATGTCACACATATCGCAATTGTCCTGGGTGTATTGCTCGCCAAACCACTTCAGGATTTGGGCTCTGCGGCAGTGCTTGGATTCGCAGTAGCGCACCATGGCATCCAGATGGGTCTGCGTGATATAATTTTGCTGAGGATCGGGATTATTGAAGATAATCTTTTTCAGCGAGATGAAATCTCCAAGGCTGTAAAAGAGCAGACAGGTGGAAGGCAGGCCATCCCGTCCGGCGCGACCGATCTCCTGATAATAGGTTTCCAGGCTTTTGGGCAGGTCCATGTGGATCACAAAGCGCACGTTTGATTTGTTGATGCCCATGCCAAAAGCGATGGTGGCGACCATGATCTGCACCTTGTCGCGGATAAAGGCTTCTTGATTGGTATGCCGCTCATTATCGTTGAGGCCGGCATGGTAAGGCAGGGCCGAAAATCCGTCTGCGATCAGTTTATTGCTGATGGTATCTACCCGCTTGCGCGTCATGCAATACACTATCCCGCTTTCATCTGGATGCAGGTTTAAAAACCTGATCAGACGATTGTAAGAATCCTGTTTCGGCTCTATAATCAGCAAAAGATTGGGGCGGTCAAAGCTCTCGAGAATCATGTTTTCTGGTGGTATCGCCAAGAGGCCACAGATATCCTTTTGCACCTTGGGGATGGCAGTGGCGGTGAGGGCAAAATAAGTGGCATCAGGGAAGTGCTCCCTAAGCTGGGAGAGCTGCAAGTATTCCGGACGGAAGTTATGCCCCCACATGGAGATGCAATGCGCTTCATCGATGGCGATCAGCTCGATCTTGATAGCCTTCAGATGAGACAAAAACCAATCTTTGAGCAGAGTCTCAGGGGCTACATACAGCAGTTTCAGCTTTCCAGAGATCACTTCAGCCAGAGTTTCTTGCTGCTCCGCCTGCGTCATCATACTATTATACATCCTGGCCGCAATGCCCAAATCCCGCACCTGCATCACCTGATCTTTCATCAGTGAGATCATGGGGGAGACCACCAGACACAGCCCCTGAAGCATCAAAGCCGGAAGCTGAAAACACAGGGATTTTCCCGAACCCGTGGGCATCACCGCCAGGGTGGATTGCCCGTCCAGGATCTTCCTGATCACCTTTTCCTGAGCCGGTAAAAAGCTCTCGTAACCGAATTTATCGCGTAAAACGCCTAAAAGTTCATCTTGAGAATATTGCATAAAGCCTTATCATTTCTCCTTAAAAAACAGCTTTTACAGATAAAGTAAAAGAGTCAAGCAATATCTAAGCTCTATAGGTTATGGGAAGGTTCTGTTCGTGATCCATTTCTGTCACTGAAGAATCTTATATATTTCTTATTGCATTGTGGAGAAAGGACTTGACCACGGTTGTCCCTGGTTCTTTGCAGGACACATGAATCAACAGTCGGGTAACCATAAAGGAGATCAGGATGAACAAGCAAGACAAGAATGACAAGGAGCAGAAAGAGCCCTTAACCCAGCATTGCCGGGTTTCTTTCTTGGACAGCAATCTTAGAAAGATAGAGTGATTAACTGATAACTGGCTGGTTCCGCATCGAAGTTACTCCCTATTCCGAGAGCTACCATAACCTGATACTTTTCCAGCTTAATCTCTGAGATATAGGGAAAGCAGTTGCACTGGTTGATCAAGATAACGGGTGGGATAGTAATGTATTCTTTCTCAAATCTGTGATCGAGAAAAGGGGCGTCTATACAACTGCCGGGGGAGGACTGTGCTATTTCTCCTATCTCTTTGTCCTCACATTGAAATTAAAAGAAACGGTGAACTGGTTTGAAAAACTTATAGAGCTCCTACGTTATTAAAACGGAGGGAAGATACTGCAGCCAAAATATCGCTTTACACTTCTCAGGCAAATATAGAGTATGGTTTTGTTACACGATCATAATCAAGAACATGTTTATCTTCAACAACTGGTCAAGTCTCATGAGATTTGACATGATATAGATAGTATGATGGCGTGAACCGAATGTCGGTCCACATTGGTTTTTACCAAATGCTACGTAGCGAAGCGGAAAAGCAGAACTTGAAATAAGTTCAAGTGATTAGCATGCATTTCTGTCGTAGCGTAAAAGACAAAAAGGAGATAACATGTCGTACAATGCACTACAAGATCAAAAAGTCTTTACCGGTCTGCCAGTTGTCAAGGCAGAGAACAGCATTAAAAGAGTAATGGGGGGGGGGGGCAAAGTTTGCTTACTGTGCCTTACCCTGTTAATGGTTTTAACTGGACATGCTTATGCTTGTGCTATGAATGCAGTAGTTTGTAAAAGTGGTTTCTATCTCGGTTCCACAGGTGTAGGTTTTGGGGATGGAACAAGTAGCAGCGGAGAATCTGGTTGGCTTACAGATAGAGCCAACGAAAATGATGATGGACATGGGATGCTTTATTATCATGGTGAAGGGTATTCTGGGCATGATTATCAGGTTCTTCAATATACTGCTCCGATTGATACCTTTGCTAACGTTAGCTCTAACCACTTGTACAGACGCAGTGGTACCAAATGGATCGGTGGAGAATATCTATATCTCTACAATGAAGAAGGACTTCCCGTCTGTAATGCCGAAGAGCTCATCCCTGAGGCTATGAGCACTATGAATTATCCCAATCCCTTCAAGGAATCCACTGCCATCCGCTTTGAGAAAACGACTGATGGGCCTCTGCAGATAAATATCTATAATTTGAAAGGTCAAAAACTCCGAACTTATAGCATAGCAGCACTGCCCAAGGGAGAAAGAGAAATCGTTTGGGACGGCAAAGACAACCGTGGCCAAAATTGTGCCTCTGGCCTATATCTGATCCAGATTCAGGATAGAGAAGGAAGCCGGATTCACAAAGCCGTAAAACTGAAATAAAAAGGCAGCAATGCTGGTTTTAGAGCTTGTGCAAAATTAGGCACAGGGAGTTTACTTACTTAGACGAATCAATCCGGATTAAGAGCGTAATGACTAAGGGATTCGACAGTGGAACTACAGGATAGTAGATGTCCCGGTCTGGAGTGCTGTGTCTGTGTCCAGTAAAAAGCCAGTGAAAGGGTCTTTGGGAACGGCGTCCTGCGCTTCGGTGTGAACTCTTCCCTGTTTGTTATGGTGCATATGACTTGGAGATAAGAGAATTTATTCCTACTATCTCCACGTCATCTCCACGACATCTAATGGGGAAGCGGTTCTTAAACAGAGGTATAGACTGCTATCTACATACCCCCAGCGACAGCATTCATTAATGTCCGCTGCAATTCAAACGATACTCATACAAAGGCCTCTTGATCTGCTATGATCCCAAAAGCCAATGCACCAGTCAGATGCACCGGCTGAAGTTCTGAGCACTTCAAAATGTTATCTGTAAAGTAGATCCAACCGCGTAATTCTTGTTCCCACTTTCTGGAACCTCCACTCCGTATTTCTTAATTTTATCATACATGCCATAAGCTCCATAGACCTGCAAGCTCAAGAGATCGGGAATTATCGTGCCATCAAATCCTGCATTTACTTCAGTGCCTCCAGCTCCATCAAAATCCCAGAACGTGTTTATATCTGCACTCATAACAGAGATTTGACCTATAGCGGCAAAGAAGCTGAGATTTTGACTCAGCGGAACATTGAGCTTTGCCACGATACTGGCCATTAGGTTTGCATCTTCTTTGATATGGTTGTCCCAATAGAGATTGAGTCCATCATGGTATTTGCCATTGCCATAGACATACAGCCCATTTTGATACCAGGGACTGATGAAGGTGTGGCTATCTAAACCAGCTATGAGGAAATCTACGCCCAGCTTAACGGCATTCAGGTCCAGATTCGTTTTTGTGGCAAAGCCCCGGGAATGGGCATCGGTGCCTTTTTCTGTCTGCTTACTTTCGTAATAGGCTGCATCCAGGCTTAATGCACCCTTTTCTATGCTGATATAGGGCATAAAGGTAATATTTTGGATATCAAGCTCTGGATAATTACCATAAAAGAGATAGGCTCCGATGGGCATATACTTGTCCGTCACAGCGTGAAGCACGAAAACATCGCCATCATCACGGACTTCCGCTGTATTTTCTATTAGTTTCATCCAGATCAATTCGGTATGGAAGCTGTCTCCAAAGGAATTGCTGAGCATCGCCCCGGGAAAGTAAGCGTCAAAAATGATGCTCATGCGATCTTTCCAAGATAGCTGGCCTGCCCTCAGCGTGGCATATATGGCGGGAATTTGGAAATCCAGATAAGCCTCTGTGAGGCGGATGTATTTGCCTATCTCAATGCCTCCGCGCCTGCCTTTGCTCCACTGGGTATCACTTGCTTCAGTGGTAAGTCTGAGCTTTAGGTCTCTGTGAAACTCCGAATCAAGACCGATCCTCAGCCGATTGTCAAGATGGCCGTCATCATCCAGGGAAGCATCATTATACATAGCTGCCCGGACCTGGTATTCGCCAGTGATATCAAATGATACTGCGGACAATCCCACTGCCAGCAGCAAGGGGATGAGGATGAATAATAGCTTTTTCATGGTGGACTCCTAAAATCTCATCGTCTGTATTGTTCAAGTCTTATATAGGTTCAGACTAATTGTTCCAATGTTTTTATCATAGCAGATTTGGTCAAGCACTATTTTCAAAGCTGAGATGGTAAATAGACATATAGCCCCCTTGCGTTTTTGAGCAGTCTCGTGCGCAAAGAATGTAAAACAGCCAGAAATCAGCCATTCCCCCAAAATATCTATATATCATATATATAATGCTCATGAAGATAGCCTATTAGCTCTCATTCATGTTTGATTATTTCATATTTTGAGTTAGGGCATAGAGGCTCATGATTCCGGTTCAATACCCTAGCCCAATGAGTCCTGTAGGGAGGATGTTTTAGATAATAAACGAAAGTAACACAAGAGATTGAGTCCCATAGGGTCGAAATTTCAGATAGCAAGCCAAGACCAGTTCATAATCAGGCTTTAGAAAAATGTGGGGGTATGCCTGGCCAGAAATGAATTGACAAGAATCTGGCATCATTCAACGTTGTCACAGATACAAGGATTAGGTAGGTTATGGATATTATATTTACGATCGGTCACTCCAATCACGAGATCACAGACCTCGTTGCTTTGCTCAAACAGCATAAGGTGGATCTAATACTGGACGTGCGCAGCACCCCTTATTCAAAGCGCTATCCGCAGTATAACCAGGAGGAATTCCGCCTGGTTTTGGGCTCTCACCAGCTTGCGTATCAAAGCTTTGGGCTCTGGTTTGGGGCGCGTCAACCAGACATGGAATATTACACTCCCGAGGGCTGGCTGCATTACAGCGCTTATGCAAAATCCGGCACTTTTGCCGAAGGAATCCGCAGCCTTGATCAATGCCTCATTCAGGGCTATAGTCCGGCTTTGCTCTGCTCTGAAAAAGACCCCTTCGATTGTCACCGCGCCATCATGGTAGCCCGCGCGCTAAGCCTGAAAGGATACGAGATCCAGCACATTCTGGCCGATGGCAGCATCCTTTCCCAGGCGAAATTGGATCAACAAATCTTAGATAAATACTTCCCACACCGCGATCAAGGCAATATCTTTGATCTCATCGAGGGCAGGCTCAGCGAGGAAGAGATGCTAAGCCAGGCCTATCTCAAACGCAATGAAGCCATCGCCTGGCGGCGGGATGATTTGGAGCAAGCATGAAGCTATACACCATAGGTTTCACCGAAAAGACTGCCGAAGAGTTCTTTGCTTTGCTGGAAGGTGCCAAAGTCAAAACCCTGTGGGACATCCGGCTAAAGAACCACAGCCAATTGGCCGCCTTCAGCAAATATCCTGATCTCGCCTTTTTCCTGGATCAGCTTTTGGATATCCGCTATTCTCACTTTATAGACCTGGCTCCCGCACCGGAGCTTTTGAAATCCTGGCGCGATAAAGAAATGGAGTGGAAAGCTTACCAAAAGGCATTTTCCCAGCTTATGGACTCCCGAAATGTGGCCAAGCTCATCAAAAAAGAGTGGCGTGAGGCCAAAAAGCCCATCTGTCTCTTGTGCTCGGAAGCAAAGCCGGATTTCTGCCATCGTTCTCTGGTCGCCCAGATCATCAAAAAGCTATATCCCAAAACCGAGATCATCCATCTATGATACGCGAGATCATCCTCCTGGCAGTTTCCAAAAAGTATGGTAAATACTGCGTAGCCGGAGTGGATCGCTATAGCGGAAAGTGGTATCGGCTGATCAGCAACGATTCGGACTCCCACTATGCCTTGTCTGAACAGGAGATTCGCTATAGCAGCGGTGAGCTGGCGCAAAAGCTGGACATCGTGCGGGTAACGCTGTGGGACAAAGCTATCAGCTATTTTCAGACCGAGAATTATGTGATCGCCAAAAGAACTCCCTGGGAGAAACTGGGCGAGGTCTCACTCGAGTGCGTAAAAGAGATTCACCCTCCCAATCAGCCAGATTATATCTTTTACAATACCTGCAGGAGGCTGCCAAAAGAGCACTATATGAGCTTGCCTGTGAGTGAGATCCAATCCCTGCTACTGATCTGCCCTTCTAAGGCAATTGTGCAAATCCGGGATTCGGACAGAGGCCGGCGCATCGCCATCAAACTGAGCTATAAAGACCGCGAATATGAGCCGCTGCCGGTTACGGATTTTGAGTTTATTCAACTTTGCGAGACCCTGAAAGCGGGCGAATATCCCATGCGCAAAGCCAGCCTGATGCTGCTGAGTGTGGGAGAATGCTACGAAAAGGATGATCATCACTATAAGCTGATCGCCGGGATCATGCAAGGCGGCTGAACTATCCTGATTCTTTTCAAAAGCACCTGAACCCAAGCTAATGCTGCCCGGACTATGATTTTAGCCCGACTTTCCTATTTCCAGGAGCCGTAATATTTCTGGACATATCAGAGCCTCTTTAGAAAATGGATTTTTGAACTATAAGATAATTTAGGAGTATAAAATGAATCGCGAAATCACCATGCCCCGTCGTGAAAAACTGCTTGCTTCGTTGCAAGAGAATGAAGCCATAGTGCTCTTTGCTGCCTCTGTAGGTAAGCTGGAGAAATTTAAGCAAGAGAATAACTTTTTATATCTCACGGGTTTAAACATCCCCGATGCCATCTATTTTGGCATGAAAAGCAGTAAAGGCAATGTGGAATATCTCTTTATCCAACGCGGCATTCCCGAACGTGAAGTCTGGGAAGGCAAGATGATGGATCTGGCCACCGCGGCTGAAATCAGCGGCATCAAAGCAATGAAGTATCTGGATGAATTTGAAGGCGTTCTGGGCAGCTTTTGCCCTGCGATAGAGCTGATCCACGCCAATATTGGCAGTCTGGAGCTCTCAAGGCCGCTCTCTTATGCCATGTTTCGCCTGATGCCTGTGCGGGAGCGCTATCCCCAGATCTGCATCAAAGATATCTCTGAGATTATCACCCCCCTGCGCAAGCAAAAAAGCGACTGGGAAATACAGCAATTGCAACGCGCTATAGATGTTACCGGCAAGGGCATCATTGATATCTGGGAGGCTGCCCGCGTCGGCATGTTTGAATACGAGCTTGAAGCCATGCTCTTTTACCGTATCCAGAAATCCGGGCTCAAAAATTGGGGTTTTACCCCCATCATCGCTGCAGGCGGGAATGCCGCTACCCTGCATTATGACAAGAATGAATGCCAGATCGAAGCCGGGCAATTGGTGCTAATGGACGTGGGTGCAGATTATATGAATTACTCTGCCGATATCACCCGCTGTTTCCCCATCAGCGGGACATTCAGTGCGCGGCAGAAAGAGATCTATTCCATTGTGCTGAAGACTAATAAAGAGATCACCAGCATGATCGCCCCTGGGGTAAGGCTCCTGGATTTGCATTTGAAGAGCAGAGAGATCATCGGTGAAGAACTGGTGGCTTTGGGACTTTTGGAAAATGCTGCTGATGTGAGCAAGTACTATATGCACGGCCTGGGACATTTCCTGGGCATGGATACACACGATCTGGGAGGCCGGGACGCCGTTCTGGAGCCCGGTAATGTGATCACGGTGGAACCCGGAATCTACCTGCCGGAAGAAAAGCTGGGAGTGCGCATTGAGGACGATGTCCTGGTTACAGAAGAAGGCTATTGCGTGCTTTCACAAAACATCCCCAAAGAGATCTCTGAAATCGAAGAAATCCTGAGTGCCCGCACATGAAGGCCATCTATCCTGGCACCTTTGATCCCATCTCGCTGGGGCATCTGAACATTCTGGAAAAAGCCGCCAGGATCTTTGACGAGGTAATCTTGGGAGTGGCAGATTATACTGCCAAAGAGAATTACTTCAGCCTGAGCGAGCGGGTGGATATGTGCCAAAAATCCTGCCAGCATCTGGAAAATGTGCGGGTCATCAGCTACAAAGGCCTGGTAGTGGATTTTGCCAAAGAGCAGGATTGCAAGCTGTTGATCCGTGGGCTCAGAGCGGTATCGGATTTTGAATATGAACTTTCCCTGGCCCTGCATAACGTCAAGCTCAGTGCGTATATAGAGACCATGTTTTTGGTTCCCAGCCTGCGCTATATGTATCTATCATCTTCCATGATCAGGCAATTGGCGGAGCTCAATGCCGATCTGAAGGATTTTGTACCCACCGCGGTGATTGAAGCATTCCAACAAAAGATGCACAGGAGCACTTGATGGCCAGCAAAAAGACCGAAGAAGTCGCCTCCATCTCCGAGCGGAAGCTGCCTGCGGATATCAACGCCGAAGCTGCCGTGCTTTCGGCCATGATTATCGATAGCGATGTGGTGAGCAAAGGCATCGAAAAGCTGAAAGAGGCCTACTTTTACCGTCTGGCGCATAAGCTGGTTTTTCGCAATATCTGTGAGCTTTTCAACGACGGCATTGAGGTGGATCCGCTTACTCTGATCAACCGTCTGGAACGCAATAACCATTTGGAAAAGATCGGCGGCATCCCTTATATCAATGAGATTGCGGATTTTGTGGTCTCCAGTGCCAATTTCGATTACCACATCAATATCGTCACCGAACAGGCTCTGCTACGGCATCTGATCATGGCCAGCAATGGGATTATAGAATCTTGTTACAGCTCCACCTCAGATGTCAAAACCATAGTGGATGAAGCGGAGCAAGCCATCTTTGCCATCGCCGAGCTGCCTCAGCACCAAGGCTTTGTGAAGATAGATCAGATCTCGGCTGAGGTGCTGCACAATATCGATCAGATCGCTTCCACCAAGGTTCCCATGACGGGGATTGGCAGCGGATTTGGCGATCTGGATCATCTCACCGGTGGATTCAGGCCTGGGCAATTCATCATCATTGCCGCGCGTCCCGCCATGGGTAAGACTTCTCTGGCACTAAATATCGCCTCGCATGCCGCAGTGAATCTCAAAAAGAAGGTTGCCGTTTTCACCATGGAAATGGGTGCTGATGAAGTGATTATGAGGATGTTTTCCTCCGCTTCTGAGGTGAATATGGACAGCATGCTCAAAGGCTATGGCATGAACGAAGAAAAGCTGATCCGCATTATGCAGGCCTCGGAAGTGCTTAGCACCAAACATATTTACATAGATGAATCCGGCACCAATACTCCCCTGGATATCAGAGCCAAGACCAGACGGCTGTCTGCAGAAATAGGCGGGCTGGATCTGATCCTCATAGACTATCTGCAGCTCATGGGGCTGAGCAAAGATCGCGACAACCGTCAGCAGGAAATCTCCGAAATCTCCCGCGCCATGAAGGTGCTGGCCAAAGACATGAAGATTCCCGTGATCGCTCTCTCGCAGCTAAATAGGATGCTGGAAAACCGCGAGGATAAACGCCCCCGCCTGGCAGACCTTAGGGAATCCGGTGCTATCGAGCAAGATGCTGACTTGGTGATGTTTATCTATCGTGACGATTATTATAACCCAGATACCACCGAAAAGCCCGGCATCGCTGAAATCATCATCGGGAAAAACCGGCATGGCGGCACTGGTCGCGTAGAGCTTGGTTTTGAAAAAGAATTCACCCTCTTCCGCGCCCTGGATTCTACCACAGAAGAGCGAAAATGATTTCAGACATTCTGGCGGGAATAGGCGAATACAGCATATTCGTAGGCAAAAGCCTGGCCGGCCTGGCCGCTTTGCCCCGCCGCCGGCTGGAATTCCTGATCCAATTCAAGCGCATAGGCTACGATTCGCTCTTTTTGATCTTCCTCACCGCGGCTTTTACCGGACTGGTCACCGCCTTGCAAGCCGTGTATCAATCCAAGGGCTATATCCCGCTCAATCTGCTCAGCGTTTTGATCGGAAAATCTACCATGATCGAGCTGGCACCGGTGCTCACAGGCCTGGTTTTGACCGGCAAAGTAGGGGCCGCCATGGCCGCTGAGATCGGCACCATGAAGGTCAGCGAACAGATCGATGCCCTGCACAGCATGAATATCTCCCCCCACGAATTTCTGTATATGCCCCGCATTCTGGCCGGCGTGATTGCCTTTCCGCTCATCACTATCTTTGCCAATGCGGTGGGCATCATCTGTGCCTGGTATTTCTCTTATATTCGCTATGGCTTGCATCCTCACACTTTTTTTACCAATATGCGGGCCTATTTTGAGCCCTTCGATCTGTGGAGCGGGCTGCTGAAGTCTGTGGTTTTTGGCTTTATTATCACCTCGCTGGCCTGCTATTTTGGTGACCGCAGCTTTGGTGGGGCCGAGGGAGTGGGCCGTTCCACCACTCAGACTGTGGTCTATAGCTCTGTGGCTATTCTGATCATGGATTTCATCGTGGCCTGGGTGCTCTTTGGGGCGATGTAAGCTGCGCTGGCTGATCTTCCTGCCACTGCTTTTGCTAATGGCTTGCACTCCTACTGGCCAGAAAGATCAAACTCCCCAGCAAAGCGATGCCGGCGGTGTGCTAAGGCTATATGCCACTATGCAGTTTCGCAGCTCGGGCCTACAGAGAAGCGTGCTCGAAGATTTTAGCAAAGAGCAGAATTGCAGCGTGGAGGTCCGGCTCTTTGAGGATCTCAATCTGCTGATTCAAGCTATATCCAGCCAGCCGGATAGCATCGATATCGTCTTTGGTTTGCCGGATTCCTTTGCCCTCTCGGATAGCCTCAAGGATTTCTTTGCACCTTTTTCACCTACTCATAAAGATGCCCTTTCCAGGGAGGTCTTTTCCGGGCAGCCCTCGCGTTTGATCCCCTATGGCTTTTCCTATCTCAGTGTGATCTACAATAGCTTTTTGACCCAGCCACCGAAATCTTTTGGCCAGTTGCAGGATGGCCGGTATCTAAAACAGCTTGCCGTGCTGAGTCCGAAGTATTCGGGCCCGGGAAGGGCTACAATTCACTGGATCGTCTCCCTTTTTGGAGCTGATGGCTACACCCAAGTGCTGAGGGCACTCCGCAAAAATGTCTATCGCCAATACGATACTTCCGCTGAAGCCATCTCTGCGCTCAAAACAGGTGAAAGCACGCTGCTGCTGGGACTTTCCACCTGGCCGGGCTGGCAAAAAGAGATCTCTGAAGACTCCGCAAATCTGGATTTTGCCATGTTTGACGAAGGCAGCTTTATGTACACCGAAGGCATGGGCATCCATAAAAACAGCAGCAATCCCACCCTGGCCGCAGCCTTCGCGGATTATATGCTCTCCCCTTCTGCACAAAAGATGATTATCTATAAATTGGGACTTTTCCCCGTCAACCAGAAAGCTATGCTGCCTGCAGCCTTGATCGATGTTCCGCTCTCGCCCTGGGTGACGAATGATAGAATTAGAGCCCAGGAGATCAGGCAAGGTTCACCGGAGTGGCTGAGGGAATGGGAGCGGGTGATGGGGATGTGATGATGGGAAAGAAAGTTGGAATGGGAATTGGAATAGATGTGGTAGCAAGGTGTCGTCCTGCACTATGTTCTGGACTCAATGTATCGTCTGCCAGCCACCCCAGCAGTCACCTGCTGGGCTAAGCCGACAAGCGGTTGACGTGCTACCCACTCTATTGTGCCTTGCCGATCAAACGCTAACGTGCTTTGCACTTTATGTTGCGATGTTTAAAAGTCCGTTAGGACGAAAGGCGAATGCCAATAGCCCAGCAGGTGACTGCTGGGGTGACGGGTACCCAACCGAAAAGAGTCCGGTAGGACGATACCTAAGGAAGGAATGATGGCACACAGTTTCACCAGTATCAATATTCATTATGTGTTTTCCCCTCTGAACAGACACATAATTGAGTCTCCAGAGCAACGAAAAAACCTCAATAATTACATTGGCGGAATCTGTCAAAACCTGAATTGCCAAGTCCTGGCTTCCTATGTAATGCCGGACCATGTTCATCTTTTGCTAAATATTCCGGGAAAACTATCGGTGGCAGAACTGGTGCAAAAGGTCAAAGCCAATAGTTCCCGTCATCTGAATGCCCTTCCCGATAATTCCTGCCGTTTTGCCTGGCAGGAGGGATATGGTGCATTTTCCTGTTCATATTCCATGCTCAAAACAGTCGTAAAATACATTCACAATCAGGAAGAGCATCATAAATCATGAACTGTCGAAGATGAGTTTAGAGCCTTGCTGGGGAAACATGATATGAATCAAGACCAATAGTTTTAGGGAATGTATGATGAGAACCTTGGATGTGGATATTTTATCGCTATCTTAGGTGCCGTCCTCTTACCAGTCCGTTAGGACGAAAGGCGAATGCCAATAGCCCAGCAGGTGACTGCTGGGGAGACGGTAAATCAGGAAAAGAGTCCGGTAGGACGACACTTGAGGCACCGATAAATGAATAAACCCCTACATATAACAATTAACGAAAACAAAATGAGTCCGTAAGGACGACACCTAAGGAAGTAATTATGGTACACAGTTTCACCAGTATCAACATTCATTATGTGTTTTCCCCTCTGAACAGACACAAAATTGAACCTACTTATCGGCGTACAGGTTGGGGAAGATTCATAATATTTGTTTCTTTTAGGTGTCGTCCTCCACTACGCTCCGGACTCAATGAATCTATCTACCCGCCACCCCAGCAGTCACCTGCTGGGCTAAAGGCATTCGCCTGTCGTCCTACCGGACTTCCATATACATGTTAACCAGTACATGCTAACCAGTTTCCAACATTTTAACGGAATTCAAAAGTGCACCACTTATGGCAGTTTAAAGTGCACCACCATTTTCAGCCTTTGAAGTTTTCTGACGGTGCTTTCAAGCGTGTATTCAATTATAGTTTTCTTTTGTGTCGTCCTTCACTGCGTTCCGGACTCGGTGTATTTTCTGCGAGCCACCCCAGCAGTCACCTGCTGGGCTATTGGCATGCGCCTTTCGTCCTACCGGACTTACCCTTGTGCCTTCAATTTGCTTCTAACATGTTTTCAACTTGAGATGACTCGAACATCTAAGTCAACTCGAGTCGAAATTGCGTTCAAAGCAAGTCGAACCCACCGGGGACAGCCAGCCGGGAATCTGGCCCTGGTTTGCCCACCTTTTTGCCTCCTTCAAAGAGAAGAATACCTCAAAAGCGGAAATGTGTTGACAGATTTCCGAGTAAATTATAGCTATCACTACAGAGAAAATAATTCTTAAGGAGTACAACCATGCCAAGAATGACGGTTGACCCAAACTACTGTAAAGGATGTGGCTTATGCATTGCTGCCTGCCCGAAAAAGATTATACGCTTTTCGGAAAACATCAATGCCAAAGGCTACCACTATGCAGAATGTTTTGCGCAAGATCAGTGCATCGCCTGTAAGATGTGCTATGTAACCTGCCCCGATGTGGCAATAACGGTTGAGAAGTGAGGAAGATATGGCTAAGATATTAATGAAAGGAAATGAAGCTGTAGCGGAAGCTGCTATTCGCAGTGGTTGCAGATTGTATTTCGCCTATCCCATCACTCCTCAGAGTGAATTGATCGAGTATATGGCACGCATGATGCCAAAAGTAAACGGAGTATTTCTCCAGGCCGAAAGTGAAGTGGCTGCCATCAATATGGTTTATGGTGCGGCTGGCTGTGGCAAGAGGGTGATGACATCTTCTTCCTCACCGGGCATTTCACTCAAGATGGAAGGAATCTCCTATCTCGCTGGCGCACAATTGCCTTGCGTGATTATCAACGTCCAGCGCGGCGGCCCCGGCTTGGGTGATATCCAGCCGGCTCAGGGTGATTATTTCCAGGCCACAAAAGGTGGCGGACATGGTGACTATCGCCTCATCGTGATGGCTCCCAGCTCCGTGCAGGAATTTGCCGATATGGCTTCCCAGGCCTTTGATTTGGCCGATAAATACCTGAATCCAGTGATGATTCTGGCAGACGGGATGTTGGGACAAATGATGGAGCCAGTAGAGTTTAAGACCCCCAAGACCGATGCAGAGATTGCCGACATGTGGCTTCAACACAAGTCCTGGTGCATCCAGCCCAATGAAGATGGGGACAAAAAGCATCACCATGAGATCAATTCTCTGGAGATCGACCCTGTAATGCTGGAAAAACATGTCAATAAACTCTATGAAAAATATGCTGTGATCGAGAAAAACGAGCTCAGCTTTGAAAAATACAATATCTCTGATGATAACGAGATTCTTTGCGTGGCCTGGGGAACTGCTTCCCGTGTGGTAAAATCCGCGATCAACGAAGTCAAGGCTCAGGGCAAGAGCGTGGGGCTCATTCGCCCGATCAACGTCTGGCCCTTCCCCTATGAAGATCTATGCAAAGCCATCGGCCCCAATGTGAAGAAAGTCTATGTCTTTGAACTAAATACTGGGCAGATGCTGGACGATGTGAAAATCGCCGTGGCAGGAAAAGTGCCGGTAGATTTCTGGGGCAAAGTGGGTGGAGTAGTCTTTACCCCCGCAGAGATTAAAGAAAAGCTTGAACAGGCTTTGAAGGAGTAACGTAGTGCAAGTAATAGCAACCAGACCCGAAGCTCTAACTGATGTACCTTTTACCTATTGTCCTGGCTGTCTGCATGGCGTGGCGCATCGCCTCGTAGCGGAAGCCATCGACGAACATGGTCTGATCAATAAAATGATGGGTGTGGCCCCTGTGGGCTGCTCCGTCTTTGCCTATAAATTCTTTAATATGGATATGGCGGAAGCAGCGCACGGACGCGCTCCGGCAGTGGCTACCGGTATGAAACGTGCTCGTCCTGATATGCATGTCTTTACATATCAAGGTGATGGAGATCTCGCCGCCATCGGCACCGCTGAGATCGTGCACGCGGCGAACCGTGGCGAACACATGTCCGTATTTTTCGTAAACAACGCCATCTACGGTATGACCGGCGGGCAAATGGCCCCTACCACCCTGCCCGAAATGAAGACCACCACCAGTCCTTATGGCCGGAAAACCGATGACGTCGGCTTCCCCATCCGGGTCTGCGAGCTCTTGGACACCCTGGTGGCACCTTATTATATTGAGAGGGTTTCACTGCTGAGCCCAGCCGATATTCTCAAAGCGAAAAAAGCGGTCTCCAAAGCCATCAAGTATAACAAAGAAGGCCGTGGATTCACCTTTGTGGAGCTGATTTCCACCTGCCCCACAAACTGGGGCCTCGACCCCCTCAAATCCCGTGATTGGGCCAAAGAACACATGCTGCCCTTCTTCAAACCGGGCTGCCTTAGAGACAAAGGAGCGGAATAATGACTACAGAAATAATCTGCGCAGGCTTCGGTGGACAAGGCGTTCTCACAATAGGTAAATTCATCGCCAAAGTTGGCATGACAGAAGGGAAGAACGTTTCCTGGCTACCCTCTTATGGGCCGGAAATGCGCGGCGGAACTGCAAACGTTTCCACCGTGGTCTCAGATGAGGAAATCGCTTCCCCGATCGTGAGTTTTCCAGATATTCTGGTGGCTCTGAATCAACCCTCTATAGACAAGTTTGCCCCCTCCATCCGCCCTGGTGGCATCCTGATCCTGAATACCACTATGTGCCCTCATGGCTGCAAACGTGATGACATTGTGCAGATTGCCGCTCCCCTCAGCGATATCGCGAATGAGATTGGCAACCCCATGGTGCTGAACATGCTGGCCATCGGTGTGATCATCGGGAAAACTGGTCTGATCAAATACGAAAGTATGGAAGCAGACCTCACCAGCTATATGAAAGCAAAGAACCCTGAACTGCTGGAGCTGAATCTCAAAGCGATCAAACGCGGTATTGAGATCGGCAAAAGCTGACATATAACAATAGAAAATCCGGGGGTGGCTTCCACCCCCCTTTTCGAATAACAAGGAGAATATTATGGAAGACAATTTGGTAACGATTGCGAGTTACACGGAAGTTTTTGAAGCAGAAATGGCCAAAGGATTCCTGGAAGATTCCGGCTTTGAGGTATTTTTGCAAAATGAACGTATCCTCAGCTTGTATCCATCGATGGCAGGGGATATGTATATGATAGAATTGCAGGTCTTTGCAGATGCAGAGCAAGAGGCAAAAACGCTCTTGGAAGACCTGGACGACAGCTATCTTTGCACCAATATCCTGAGGCAGGAAAATGCCCTTTTGGAAGGACACTTTCAGCTTACCAGCGGCAATCATAGCAATCAATACATCGAAAAGATCCGCGTGTTGCAAAACCCCGCAGCCACTCATGTTCTTTGTAATAGACTGGCCAAGAGGCTGCAGGACTATGATTTTGATACCGTGATCGGTCCGGCTTATGGAGCCATCGTGCTGGCTTTTGACCTCGCCCGCATTCTCGAAAAGAGTTTTGTCTTTACCCAAAGAAAGGACGGCCAAATGGTCTTCCGAAATGGCTTTGATCTATCTCAGGTCAAAAAAGCTGTGATCATCGAAGACATCGTCTCCACCGGAGGCAGCGTTCAGGAAGTGATCAAATGCGCTTTGGACAGAGGCATCGAGGTGGTGGCTATCGGCCTTATGGTGGATCGCAGCGGCGGCAAGCTGGATTTTGGTCTGCCGGTGGAAAGCCTGCTCACTCTGGATATCCCGTTCTGGGCTCCTGAAGATTGCGAGCTGTGCAAGGATGGAATAAAGCTTAGCAAACCAGGGAGTAGCGACAAACTATCATGAAGCTGAAGCTGCTATTAGAGGATTCAGTAAATGCTCAGGTGCTGAGATTTTATCCTCTGCAAGACTATAGCAGTTGGCAGCTTAGCTCTGAATACAAAGCTGATGAGGATGCAGCGGGCGAGCTTTGCGTTTGTTCGGATTTTGCTCTGGCCAGATCGCTGTGGGGAGAAAGCACCAGCTTGCATGTATGCCGGCAGTTTGGCATTGTATATTTGCCGGATGCAGTCTCCTCTGGCCTGGGAGAGTTTCTGCAAAGCCATACTTTATACCTGTTATCCTCAGATACTAAGGCCGCTGGACTCCTGGCGGATTACGGCTTTCACTGTATAGAATATCTGAGCGAGTTTTATGTGGTTTCTCCCGCCCACAAGCTTTTGATCTGCACTCAGAAAGAGCTGGTGAATGCTATCTTGAGCTCAGCTCCCCAGGACTTTATGCACCTGATCTTAGACAAAAAGAGCTTTCATTTGTGCTTGGGAGCAGAGCTTTGGCGCTATCGGGCTGAGGCCTTTCGCACGGCCTTCCACTTTGCCGAAAAGCTCTGTAAACAGATCACAGACTTGGGGAAAATTCCTTTTGTGACAGCGCAGATCTGCCTGGCGGATGGTTCCGGTGCCTATGGCTTTTTTGCCGATCGCTACGATGACTATATGGCACATGTGGATTATGATCTTTGGTACAGCAAGCTGATCAATTGGCACAAAAGCTATTCCGGCCGTCCGCATCAAAAGGTGCTGGAATTGGCCTGCGGCACCGCTAATGTAGCTTGCCGCTTTGTGCAATCCGGCTCTCAGGTGGATGCCTGTGATATCTCTTATCAGATGCTGGAAAATGCCTTCAGAAAAGAGCTGAAACCCAATCTTTATCAAGCCAGTCTTACCGATCCCATTCCTGGTAGGGACTATGATCTCATCCTCTGCCTCTTTGACAGCATCAATTATCTGAGCTATAAAGCGCAAATCAGCACGTGTTTGGGAGAAGTGGCAAAAGCCCTGGCAGAAGGTGGACTCTTCATCTTTGATATCTCTACTTTGCTCAATAGCATGGAGAACTTCTTTGATACCTGCCACTGGGTCAAAGAGCGAGATTCCGGCCTCGTGCACCAGTCTTCATACGAAATGGGACAAAGGCGACAGACCTCACAGCTCAGCCTGTTCAAACGCTGGGGCGCAAGCTACAGTTTGCAGGAAGAAGAGCACCATCAACGGGTCTATATGGTGCAGGAATTGATCGAGCTGATCCAGGATTCCCCCCTTCAGATCAAAGCTGTGCACAGCACAAATCACAAGGCAAATTTCTATCCCAAGAAGATCTCCGGTCTCGATCATCGCCATTACCGGCTCTTTTTTATCCTGACAAAATGAATTATCAGGCCGATCTTAAGCTTCTGCAGGAATGCAGGCTACAGAGCGTGATGGGCATAGACGAAGCGGGACGGGGAGCTTTGGCGGGGCCGGTGGTAATCGCAGCGGTGATCCTGAATTACAATGATCCCATCCTGGGGCTGAATGATTCCAAGCTGCTCTCTGCCAAAAAGCGGGATTTGCTCTATGATTGCATTATCCGGCGGGCAGTAGCGTTTACGCTGATCGAGATTGACGCTCTCACTATTGACAGGATAAACATCCGCCAGGCCAGTCTTTTAGGCTTCAGTAAAGTCTATCAGGTTTTGCAGGATAAGGCAGAGCAGGCCTTGGTAGATGGCAGAGATCTGCCCGATGATATATCTGGCTGGCCAGTGATCAAGGGAGATCAGATTCATGCCTGCATCGCAGCCGCTTCCATCCTGGCCAAAGTGCACCGGGACAGGCTGATGATAGCTCTGGACAAGATCTATCCCGAATACGGTTTTGCCGCCCATAAAGGTTACGGAACTCAGCGGCATTACGAGGCCTTGAGCCGCCTTGGTGCTTGCACAGAGCACCGCCAAAGCTTCAGACTAAGCTAAGATTTCAGTCTTTTGCCCTGTTCAGGCACTCGGAGCAGTAATGCCAATTGCAAAAGCGGTGATAGATATCCATCAGGCCTTGTTGATAGATAGCGCGGCTATTTGCCAGCTTGATCTGGGAGGGATTCAGATAGCGCTGCATAAAGCGGGTGACGTAGTTCTCCTGCAAGGAACGGAAGTCCATATAGGCCTGATATATAGGATCTGCGTTTGAAGACATCTTCTGGTGCCACAGAGCCATCACTGGCAAAAAGATATTCAGATAGATGTTGTTTTGCACACTTTTCCCCAAGGTTTGCATCTTCAGATCTGGATGAGGCGTACGGGGGATCCACATGCTGCCAAAGGCTTTATGGAGCTTAGTTTCAGACTCAGTAGCGGTGATAAAGCTCTTCAGTAGATCACCATCAAGATGCTCCCAAATCAGATCACTAATGTAGATCAATCTTTTCAAAGGATGATTTTGCGGCCTGATGCGAAAGAGCTGCCAATCGATACTTATCTTCTGTCCCTGCCAGGGCTGCTCTTCATATTCCCGCCAGAGGCCTGCGACCATGGTCTCATCGAGCATCCCGCTGTCTCTTTTGAGCAATCTGGAAGCACAGAGATAGATGGCGCAAAGCTGGAGCTTGCTCATCCCTTCGGCCTTATATTCTGCCAGGGTTTTGAGGGGCAGGCTTTGGGCGAGGTACAAGGTATTGAGCTTATTTTTGTTGTAACCCAGGGCTTCAAAGATGCCTTCATAAAAGATCTGATCAAAGCTGCTGAGGCTGAGTGCGGTATTAAAGCGTTTGAGTTTGCCGGCGAATCTGCGCATTCCGGCAGTGTGCAGGATAGCTTCCAGGTGGTCAGAATCTATAGCGGAGAGCAGATCGCAATACACCGCGGGTTTTGCGCTCTCATCGTGCTGAGCCAGTAGCTTTTGGATGTCTTCACTGAGCTGCTTTTCCAGGCTCAGGATTTCGGCCTTGGAGCCATCTTCCAGGATGGTGTAAGGATAGCTGGAATTATGCTTCAAGACCACATGCAGGATCACCTGATTGTAATAGGCATCTTCCTGATGGTTATGCGCTTGCCAGTCCGAGGTCTTCAGGTGAATCTCAATATCGCCCCGCTTGGTCTCACCTGCAATTTCGATGATGGCGTTCTTAAAATCCGGCCCGCGGGCGGTATTGAATTGTCCCTGATAGACGATCTTGATGGGTAGCTTGGATTCAGCAAGCAGACCTGGTCGCAGATGTCCTTCATCCCAGATATGATAGAGGAATTTCTCTTCCATCAGAAATAGCGTTGCAAAAAGCGCATCCGCTCTCTGGCTGAAGCGGATCTGGCCCAGGTATGCGGCGTATATTTGATGGGGTTTGTGAGGATGCTCAGCATCTGCATGCTCTGGACTTTGTTTAGGTGAGCGGCGCTGTTTCCGTAATAAGCCCGGGCGGCGGTTTCAATGCCATAAACGCCTTTGCCCCATTCCACGTAGTTGAAATACAGCTCCAGCATGCGTCTTTTGCTCATGATGATTTCCATGATCACAGTTACCTGCACTTCCAGATACTTGCGCAGATAATTGCGCTTTGTGGTGAGAAACAGGGTGCGGGCTAGTTGATTGCTCAATGTGGAGCCGCCAAAGCGGATTTTCCCCGCCTTTTTATTCCTGGCATAAGCCTCTCTCACCATCTTCCATTCGAAGCCAAAGTGGGAGTAGTAATTGCCATCTTCCAAAGCGATTAGCATAGCCTGAGTCCGCTTGGGAATCTTTTCCAGCTTGATATATTCGCGTTTGTAGATGGGGTGTCCGCGGGCGACATAACGCTGGATCATGAGGGGAGTAACAGGGGGATTGACAAAGCTGTAAATGAGGCACAGCCCGGCCACAATCCCCCAAAACCAAAGATGGATAAAAAGCAGTCCCCGCAGAATCCTGATGAGGATATTCCGCCGCTTCCGCTTTTTCTTTTTCGCCACCTATCCTTCCGAATTTATGCTATGAGCTTCTATTTCTCCAGTTTGTTTACGAAGGCGGCCAAACGGGCTTTTCTGCGGGTGGCAGTCCGCTTGTGGATGATACCTTTTTGGGCGGCTTTATCCAATTGGGAATAGAGCTCATTGAGCTTGGCTTCTGCGTTTTCAGGCTTTTGCTCAAGGTCTTTGGTGAGGGTTCTAATAGTGCGTTTGACATAATTATTACGGGCGCTTCTTTTCTTGTCTGTGCCCATGCGTTTGAGTGGAGATTTGTGTTGTGGCATGTTTTCCTCTTTATTGCTTAGTATTTAAGTCACAATATCTAAGGGGCTGATCTTGTCAAACATAAATTTAAGAGCGCAGGGCTATATTCAGTTTATCTATCTGATGTTCAACGCTATAAGAAAGTATATCGCCTTGCATCCTGGTGCCGGTTTGTAGCTGATTCACCCAGACAGCAGCCTTAGATATCTGCTGATAGCCAAAGCTTTTACCTGCCTGACATTCCTGGATGATCCGGGCTGCGGCAGTATCATCCGCAGACAAGCATAAAATGGGGGTGCGGGAGGCCAGATATTCAAAGAGTTTGGTGGTGAGCATACCGCGATTGCCCTCATAATCGTTCACGATCAAGAGCAAAAGCTCGCTTTGCACCATCTCACGCACAGCCTCGGCATGCGGCACAAAGGGCTTTACTATCAATCTATCAGACGCTATCATCCGGAGCTGAGCTTCTTCCTTTGCCCCTATTTTACTCCCGATCAGGCTCAGGCTGTAAGGCCTGTTTAGAGCTGAACACAAAGCCGAAATCAGCCCGATATCCTGCCCCTGGGTAAACTGGCCTATATACTTGATGCGCATCTGCTCCGCCGGAGTGTATTCGATACCCGCAAAGTCCTGGGGATCATAGCCGTTATGGATCACGAGTTTGCGGCCTTCAGGTAGAGCTTCGGCAATAGCCCCAGAGACTACCAGATTCAGATCAGCACTGCTTATCACCTTCTTTTCCAGATACTTATATACAGCCATACTGAGTCTGGAAGGAGGATTGAGCTTGAGATAGTGAATCTGGCTGAAGGGATCACGAAAGTCTGCAAACCACTTCATGCCTAGCCTTTTACTCAGAGAAAGCCCGATCAGATGCGTGCTCTGCGGTGGGCCAGTGGTGATGATGGCGTCAAAGGGCTTTCGGCTTAGCTCAGTAAAAGCGGCGCGCAGAGCCCTGGGATTCCAAAACACCCTGAGATCGGGGATGATCAGATTCAGCCGCAGCCAGATCAAAAGGCGGCTGAGCCCTTTGCGCTCTTCCGGAAGCTTGCCATAAGGGATCTCGCCACCGGAACCACTGAACTTTTGCCAGAGGCTGGCCATCTTGAAAGCAGGAACGCGGATCACATTGACGGCAGGGGGAATCTTCTCGCACAAACTTTCATCTATAAAGGGATAATCCCCGCCTTGGGAAGTGATTACGGTGATCTGATGCCCTCGTTCTATCAAAAGCGGCAAAAAGCGCAACCAACGCTGAACCGGCGCTCCTCCACAAGGGGGAAAGTAGTAAGTGATCAGCAGAATCTTCATCGCTTCAGAATCAGCTTTGCCAGATCGGTCCAGGTGCAGGTTTTCTTGTAATTTCGGATCGCTTCCTGCATGGGGGAGAGCAACTTATCATCATAAAACCGGATCACAGCCGCGGCCAAAGCCTCCGGGTCGTTTGGTGGGACCAAAAGACCGGTAACGCCATCTTCGATATACTCGCTGAGGCCACCGACATTTGAGGCGATCACAGGTGTGTCATAGCTATAAGCGGTAGCGGTTACCCCGCTCTGAGTGGCACTTTTGTAGGGCAGGATGCAGACCTCGGCCGCGCGGAAATATCCGCTGACCTCTTCAGCACTGATGTAGCGGAAGTCTGTTTCGATGATATCGCTCAGCCCCAAATCCTCGATTTGCTTGGTATAGATGCCCTTATCGCCATAGACAGAGCCGGCGATCTGGAGACGAATCTCTGGGATCGCTTGCCGGATAATGGGCATGGCCTCAAGCAAAGTATCCAGGCCTTTATAGTCTTTGATCAAGCCAAAAAAGAGCAATCTGGGCAGGATATTGGTCTTGCTTATCTCCCCTTGAGAGACGCTATAGATAGGATGAAAACCCAAAATAGCCTTCCTTACCACCTTATTGGGCAGCCAGGCCTTGAGATCCTTTAGACAGGCTTTGCTCAGCAGCAGAATATCATCTGCAGGTTCAAAAGCGTAGCGCAGCAAATTCCGGGTCAGAGGCCACGGTTCATGAGGGACGATATTATGAGCTAAAATCAGCTTCCGGCAGTTTTTAATCCGGCGGATGATGTACCCGAAAGCAGGCGCAAAAAAGGGTACCCACCAGGAGATGATGATCAGATCCGGCTGCCAGGCCTTGATCGCCTTCACCGTCTTGTTCCAGGTCTGCGGCAGATAGGGGGTCAAAACCCTTTGTGAGAGGTGCTTGGGCTGAGATTCGTCCTCTTGAGCCCCAGCGGGAAAGAGCAAGGCGGGATACTGCTGCTTGAAGTTGAAAAAGCAGATTTCATGGCCGGCAGCGCAGAATTCATCGGCCAGATGGCTGGCAAATTGAGAGATTCCGCCCAAAAAAGGTGGAGCCGGCCCCAGAAATGCTATCTTCATCGTTTACTCCATTTCATGAGACTGTTTCAAAAACCGTCGCACGGTATCGGCATCGTCGTATTTACCAAAGAGTGCCATGAGTTTCAGCCGGATTTTGATGCCTTTGAGATCGCCGGCCAGGATGCAGCCCAGGTCTCTGAGGTCCTTGCCTCCGCCTTCATAGCCATATTCCGGAAGCACTCTGCCGGTATGGGTACGGGAGGCTATTACCACCAGGACGTTTTGATCCAATGCTTTTTGCACATGGGGAAGAAGGTCTTTGGGCAGATTACCGCGGCCAAAAGCCTCGATCACGATGGCCCTGCATCCGCTCTCGATACTGCAGTCTATGTATCTGCCATCCATGCCACTTACCGCTTTGATCAGATCGACGCGGGTGTCCAGAGCTTCGGTCCAGACGTTTTCCCGGTACAGGCTTTCACGATGATAGATCACCATGTCCGGATCCACGATTCCCAGAGGGCCCAAGCCCGGACTGGTAAAAGCTCCCAGCTTTCCCGTATCGAATTTCACCACATCACGGGCGGTATGGATTTCGTCGTTCATCACTACAAGTACGCCTTTGTCAAAGCTTTCCGTGTTGCTGGCCACGCGAACTCCGCCCACTATATTGCGGGGGCCATCCAGTCCCAAATCCCCACCACTGCGCATGGCTGCGGTGAAAACCACCGGTTTGCGAGTGGTGAGCACCAGGTCTGCCAAAAAGGCGCTCTCTTCCAGGGTGTCTGTGCCGTGGGTGATCACTACACCATCATAGTCTAAAATCTTGGTATCGATGAGCTTGGCCAGGTCAAACATCATCTGTGGGGTCATATAAGGACTGGGCACATTCAGATAATCCATCACCTGGACATTTGCCACGCTATCGAGCTGGGGAAATTGCTGTAAAAAGTCTGCCAATTCAGAGCTGGGCACCACGCCAAGCTTGCCCGCGTTTTTCATGGAGATCGTGCCGCCGGTCATAATCAATAAGATATGGTTCTTCATGGTTTTACCTCATAAGGAATGGGGTCTGGCAGGCCTGCTTCAGCAAAAGCTTTCAGACGCAAAAGGCAACTGGGACAGGTTCCGCAAGCCGCTTCTTCTGAGCAGTAACAGCTCCAGGACAGCTCAAAGGGCGCATTTATGGCTATGCCACGCTGCACGATCTGAGCTTTACTAAGCTCTAAAACCGGAGTTTTGATCACTATATCAGCTTTGACGGTGCCTTCCTGAATGAGCTTCTCAAAGGCCTCAAAAAAGCTCTGCCGGCAATCCGGATAACCGGAGGAATCTTCCTCCACAGCCCCGATATAGACCGCCGTGGCCCCAAGCGCCTCAGCCCAAGCCGTGGCAGCACAGAGCATTGTGGCATTGCGAAAGGGAACATAGCTATTGGGAATTCCGCTGGGTGTATCGGTAATAATCTTTATAGCAGAATTCGTAAGCGAAGATCCGCCAATCTCGGCCAGCCAATGGTAATCTATCACCTTGGCCGCTGTGGCCTGATAATGCTGCGCGATCGCCCGAAAGCAGGCAAGTTCCCTATTTTCTGTCCTTTGACCGTAGGAGAAATGCAGGAAATACAGCTCTTCACATTCCTGTCTGGCGATGCCGGCTGTGACCAGGGAGTCCATCCCTCCACTCAGTAAAACAATAGCTCGTGTCATATTCCTTTCCGTAAATAGTATTTTTTCTCAATTTTAGTGCAGGGGCTTTCGTGTCAAGCACAAAGCGTTTGGCGGTTTTAGCGTTTTAAGGTTTTAAGGTTTTAGCGTGGGGACGGATTCCGCTGCGCTCCGGACTCTGAATTCGATCTGCCGGTCACCCCAGTAGTCACCTGCTGGGCTATTGGCATTTGCCTTCCGTCCTGCCGGACTGCCTCTATCTGAGCTGCCATGCCCACGACATTCGCCTTTCGTCCTCCCGGACTGCTTCTATCCGCGCTGCCACGCGCCAGTTTTGACTTTCATTTTTGATCTGGCAGCAAGTTACAGACTTTCCCGATCTCTTCTTGCCTCCAACCAGGCTACAAATAATACACAATCCAAAAATGAGAGTTAAAACAGGAACTTGGGGGGAAATGGGATAATGCCAGCAAAGAAAGCTATTGACGGATAAGATAGGCTCTGGGATATTGTATAATTGATCGAACAAGGACGTGGAACTCTCACCCAGATTTGTGGTTTTACTGGAATACTTAGCCCCGAACTGAGCTTATAGATGGGGCCACCATAGTTCGATACAGGAGATAAAAATGCGAAAACCTACGATTGTACTGTTTGTTTTGCTCTGTGCTTTTGGCATGCTGCAGGCAGATAAAGGGTGGCTATCTACTCAAAAGAAGGAAAGAATTTGAAATACAGCATCCTGATCCTCTTGTTTATGATCAGCTTTGGCCTATCGCTCCAGGCCGCGACGGTGAGCGGATTCGTAACCCGTGCCGGCAGTAAAGAGCCCATGCAGTATGTAAACGTACACGTGGCGGAAACCAGCGCGGGCATGCAGACGAATAAAAAAGGCTATTTCGTGATCGATATCGCAAGGCCGGGCACTTACACTTTGGAGCTGAGCCTGGTATCGTATCAGCCGCTTAAGCACAAGTTTACCATAAATGTTCCGACTGAGGACCTGCATCTGAGCCTCAGTTTGGTGGAAGCGGCCATCGAACTCGCTACAATCCGGGTTACCGGCTCGAATTACGATGAAGCGCGCGAGATCCGTCCCAGCCTCATTCGTAGCACTACGGAAGACGTGAAAAGTGTGGTATCTCCCATCGAAGCGGATGTATTTCGGGCGATACTTGCCTTGCCAGGGGTAGCGCCTATCTCGGACTTCTCTTCAGGGCTGTATGTGCGGGGTGGCTCTCCGGATCAGAATCTCATTTTGCTGGATGACACGGACGTGTACAATCCCAATCACTTTGGCGGCGTATTCAGCACCTTCAATAGCGATGCGGTGGAGAATATCGATCTCATCAAAGGTGCTTATCCGGCCAAATATGGCGGCAGACTGTCCAGCGTCTTGGATGTAACGAATCGTCAGGGCAATCGTGACCACCATCAAGGCACTGCCAGATGGTCGCTGATCTCATCCTCCGCCACTCTGGAAGGGCCCTGGAGCCTGGCAAATCAAAACGGGAGCTATATGGCCTCGCTAAGGCGCACCTATCTGGAACTGGTTAAAGTGATATTAGAAGATCTGCCGGATTACTATTTTTACGATGGTCATTTCAAATTGAATTGGGATATCAGCCCTCAGGATATGGTCTCCACCAGTGCCTATTTTGGCAAGGACCGGCTGAATTTTGACTTCGGCTCTGTGATCAAGCTGGATTGGGGAAATCGCACTTTCACCACGCAATGGATGCACCTCTTTAGTCCCCGGCTGTTCTCCCAATTCGTCCTGGCGGGCAGCGATTTTACCAGCAACCTTGCGCAGATCACTTCCGAAGGCGAAGAGAGCTTTACGCGTGATAACGGAATCCAGGACTTCAGCAGTAAAGCACTGCTCAGCTACCGGCCAAACAATCAGCATCAGATAGACTTTGGCTGGGAAGTGAAATACAACGATACCTGGCTCCAGACCAAGAGCTCTATGCAATATGACGAAAGCTCCCTGCCGGATGTTCAGGTGGCTTCGCTCACCAGCAGTGCGTATATTCAGGATACCTGGGACCTGGATGCCTTGTGGTCTGTGCAACCCGGCTTGCGTGGATCCTGGTATCAAAGCCTGGATATCAATCTAAAGCAGATTCCCAAGGCCTCGTATTTGAATCTGGATCCCCGTTTTTCCATTCGCCGCAAGCTCGATTTGGCCGAAAGCGTGTATGCCAGCTATGGGCTTTATCATCAATATCTCACCCTGATGGCGGCTGATTTTAGCACCCCCTTTGATGTCTGGTTTCCCCTGGATGGCAGCCTCAAACCTGGGCGCAGCCATCACTTTCTGCTGGGTTATAAAAACCAGTTTGCGCGGGATTTTGCCTTCGATATCGAGCTGTACTACAAGACCTATCAAAACATCCTGGAATACGACTCGGCGACAGATTTTGACTGGGACAATGAATCAGGGCAATTGGCCGATGTGTTTCATCAGGGGAAAGGCTATAGCTATGGCACAGACATCCTGCTGAGAACCTATTGGCGGGGCTTGGAAGGCTTTCTGGGGCTCACTCTCAGCAAGACCAGGCGCACCATGAAGGATAGCAATATCGATCCCTATACGCACCAGGCGCAAAGCTACTATCCAAAATACGACCGCTCTTATGCTGTGAGTGTGGTGCAAACCTTCAACCTGAGCCATTTCTCCGGCCACAAGATACTGGGTGCAGACTTCAAACTCGGGGTCAATTTTGCGTTCAATTCGGGGCAGCCTACCGATCGTCCAGAGCGTATCTATTTCGATGGCGAAGACTATGGGATCATCTATTCTTACCGGGATCGGGACCGTCTTCCGGCCTACCTCCGCCTGGATCTGAGCACTAAATACGAGTGGCAGACCTCCTGGGGGTCCATCGAACCGTATTTTGAAGTGATCAACGTATTTAACCGCAAGAATGTAGGCTTTAGAAATTATAGTATAGGCCCGAATCAAGATGGCGAGCTGGCTTTGCTCACAGAAGACAGCGGTCAATTTCCCATCCTGCCCTTCATAGGAGTGAACGTAAAATGGTGAAAAATATAATAATTATCCTGCTGGCACTGCTGCTGCTTTCTGGATGCACAGACTTCACGGCCGGACCTCGTTTTGAGGGAGATGTATATGCTATTGCTGGACTTTTGGTGGCAGGCGAAGCCATCACAGCAGACTACCCCGTGTACCTTAGTAAAAGTGCCGATATCGCATCCTTCGATCCTTTGGATATCTTTGTGATGGAAGCAGATATCCAGATCTTTGAGCTGGATACGGGTAAAAGCTGGAGCTTGTCCCCGATGCTGGATTTTGAAGAACTCAAGGTGAAGTGGATAGACCCCGCCCGAAACATCATCCAGCCAGAACATAGCTATCGCATCCAGGTGCAGGTTCCGGGCTACGAAAAGCTCATTAGCGCAGAAACTACAGTGCCGCCGGAAACCATCCTGAATCCGGATTACTATGGGCACAATGTGGAGGGTGAAGGCTATGGCCTGAGTCTTCAGACTATGGGTGAACTGCCTTTTGACGAGGCTGATCTACGCTATCCGTTGGCGCTGAATACCTTGGACAAGGCAGGGACTTTCAATTACCAGGCCGAATTGTATTGCCTGGAGCCCTTTAGCACGGAGCTGGAATTTACCACACCCATTTTTGGGCTCACCCATCCCAGTGCCGAGCTGGAAGATGCCTACAACCGTAGCGGTGAGGGCATGCGCAGGATCCAATTTATGGGCAGATTTTCCTCCTCTGTACAACCGGAATATGAAGATAGCTATATCTTGGTGAAGGATTACCGTCAAGGCTTCATCTTCTATGGACGCTACATGGCAAGCGCCTACATCATTGATAACAATTTATACCGTTATAATTATATGCCCGAAGGCTATCTCTATGGTGGAGTGCACAATGCCCTGGGCTATTTTGGCTCAGCCAGTGGCGGAGTGATGTATGTGAAGGTGGTAAAAGCACCTGTGGATATCTGATGCTGCCCAGGCTAAAATATTCTGCTGAAAAAGGGAAAGAACAGCTTTTCCTTGACACTTACCCGCATGTGCAAACATGGTAAATGCTTATGATGAATTTGCAGAAAATATTGAACAAGATTGCAAGTACAAAATCAACACTATTTTACAAAGCCTTGGGGAGGTAAGATGCAGTTTTTAAGTGACCTGAAGAACCCTGATTCGCAGTTGGCTCGCACTCTGAACAGCCTGTATGATGGAGTTTATGTGGTGAACCCCGATCGGGTTATCCTGTTTTGGAACAAGGCCGCCGAAGAAATGACCGGCTACTCTGCTACGGAAGTTCTGGGGCATAGCTGCAAGGATGATATCCTGAATCATATCGATGAAAATGGAATCCTGCTCTGCCACTCGGCCTGTCCGATCGTAAAGGCCATTGCAGGCAAATGTAGCATACAGGCAAAGGTCTATCCCAAGAGCAAATCCGGAAGACGTTTCCCCGTGGAAACCCATGTCTCGATAGTGCAAGATGAAAAGGGCGAGGTGATTGCCGCTATCGAAGTTTTTCGGGACATAACTCACCAGGAAGAATACCGCATCATGCAGGAAAAGTTCAATGGCCTCATCCGCAAATACGTTTCCACCACCACCTACAGCGATATCCAAAACCGGATTCAGGATAACGTGCAAATCAACGTTCCCCGCATTTTAGACCTCACCGTGTTGTATCTGGATGTGGTGAATTTCACCGGATTCTCAGAGCATAAACAGCCGAAAGAGGTGGTGCGCCTTTTGAATGACCTCTTTGGCATCTGCGATGTCATCACCCGCGAGTGCTATGGCGATATCGATAAATTCATCGGTGATGCCATCATGGCCGTATTTCACGATGCCAATGATGCCGTGCGCAGCGCAATGCGCATTCTGGATATAGGTATTCCGGAACTGAATCTGGTGCGTTTCGAAGAGAGTAAAAGCCCCATCGCCATCCGCATCGGGATCAATAGCGGCCTGGTCTTGCAAGGGGATGTAGGCACTATGGACCGCAAGGATCTCACCGTGATCGGCGATACTGTGAATACCGCAGCCAGAATAGAGAAATCCTCTCTGCCAAACCGGTTGATGATCTCCGAAGCCACCTATGCCAGGCTCAGTCCGGAGCTCTCCCAAAACTTCAGCTTCCATCAAGATTATGAACTGAGAGGAAAAGCTGAGCCTATTAAGCTATTTATCCTACATAAATAAGGAGATATGATGAAGAGATTATATCTAACAATTGTGCTGCTGGCTTTGAGTATCATGCTCTTTGCCGCAGAGCCCGTTTCCAAGCTGGATAATGCAGTAAGTGAGAATACTCTCAGCACTGCGGCGGGCTATCTGGATAGCATGATATCCAGTGTTTTGCTCGATCTGGAATTGGTGGCCAGCACCCCGGAAGCCAAACAGGGTGATTGGAAAGGCATAAAGCCCTATTTGATGAAGATTGATGAGGAGTATCCGGGAGTATTCTTCTATGTGATGCCAGACGGGAATTATTACAGTGTGACCATGGATTACACCAATCTCAATCTTACGAATAGGGGCTATTTCAAAGCCCTGTTTTCCGGCAAAACGATCAAAGGCTATCCAGTTTATAGCCGCTCTTCAAACAAGAAATCCGGGGTGGTGGCTGCTCCCATCATGGTAGATGGTAAAGTGAGCGGAGCCCTGGGTGCGTCTGTGTTTCTGGATGAATTGCACAGCAGACTGAACCAGGATATGCAGCTTCCGGCGAATTTTACCTGGTTTGTGGTGGATACCGATGGCACGGTGCTGCTGGATCACGATGCGGATTTCATTATGATGAATGCGCTTACCGGCGGTAGTGCCAGCCTGAAAGCTGAGATTAGCAAATGCCTGCAAAGCACAAGTGGCAAGATTTCGTATGAAAACAACGGCATCTATCGGCATGGTTTCTATCAGAAACTGCCGAATCTGCCCTGGAGGATGATCCTGGTAAAGACCGATGATGGACCGATCCAGATTTCCAAACAGCAAATGACATCTCTGGAACTGATAATACCAGGGCTGCAGAAATCTCTGTCTAAAACAGATCAGAATATAGCCAAAAATCTGGCTGCCACACAGTTTGAAGGCAGAAATGATAAGCAGATCCGGGGGCTACTCACCGCCATATTAGAGCAGGATCCCATGATCGTGAATGCCTGCTACGTGGATACCAAATCCGTCCTGGCTCTTGCCGAACCCAGCGAATATCAGAATGTGGAAGGCACAGACATCAGCAAGCAAAGCCATGTGATGCAGATGGCCAAAGATAAAAAACCGCTGCTCAGCTCTGGTTTTGAAACCGCGGAAGGCTTTTATGCTGTGGTAGATGTGCATCCCATGTTTGATAAAAAGAACAGCTTCCTGGGCTCCATCAGCATGGTGATCCGTCCCGAGCGCATGGTCACAACTCTGCTGAAGAATCTGGAGATACCGGATAATTATGAGCTCTGGATGATGCAGACGGATGGCATGATAGTCTATGATCAAAATCCTGAAGAGATCGGCCTGATGCTCTTTGACGATGAAATATATGCCCAGTATCCCAGCCTTGTGGAATTGGGTAGGAAGATGGTCGCCACACCTTCAGGAAAGGGAGAATACATCTTCCTGGACCCCCAGATGAAGGATAGCGTGATCAAAACCGTAGTGTGGGATACGGTGAAATTGCACGATCGCCAGTGGCGGGTGGTGCTGGCACATCGGCCTTATCAAAACTGAAGCCAGCTATAGACTTCAGCTCTTTATTGTCCACCCCCTAAGACGCTTTAGTTTCCAGAGCGGGGGAAGAGTGCAACGTGGCACTTTTCCCCAATAAAAGAGATGTCTTCTTAGGTCAGTGAAGCTTTTTCCCTTATTCCGGTTAGTATATCTATGAGCGGAATTACGCTAAGGTCCAACAAAGGAGTACTCAATGCAAAAAGGTTTTAGTAGACGCATCTTCACCCCAGCTATCCTGGCCGGGGATGTCTGGTTCATACTGAAGAATATACCCAAGTTTGCCGCTTACCGGAAGAATCCAAGCTTCAAGCGTGCTTTTTTGGAAAAGATTATGAGCGTGGTGACCGCTGTAAATGGCTGTGTGTATTGCTCCTGGTTTCATGCCAGGGAAGCTTCTGCAGCAGGGATCAGCCAAGATGAGATCGACGATCTTTTCAAGCTCCAGTTCGATACCCAGGCCGATGATTTTGAACTTCCTGCCCTGAAATATGCCCAATATTTTGCGGAAACCGGGCGCAAGCCCGAGCCAGAGGAAACTGCCGCATTTGTCGGCTATTACGGTGAAAAAACCGCAACCGAGATCATGCTCTTCATCAGGGTGATCCTGTGGGGGAATCTGCTGGGCAATACCTATGATGCCTTTCTCAGCCGGCTCAAGGGAGATCCTGCCCCTGGCAGCAGTGCTGTCTTTGAGACTCTCTTCTTTATATTTAACTTTCCCTTGCTATTCCCAGCTTCGCTCTTGATGAAGAAAGACGCCAAGAAAGCGGCTTAAAGGGGCATAATCAAATATATGGCATAGGGGCGCACATTAGCTTGTGAGCCCCCTTGGGACGCAGTTTGAGATAGCAGAGTATCAGGGCAAGCTCTCGGGCAAAATATGCGATAGCGCATAATAGAAATCAAAAAGATCGGTAAAAGCTCTCACCAAATCTTCATGGTGGCAGATGATGGATGTGGTGGTGCCTGAATTTGAGATGATATCCTGAGTATTGATCAGAACAGATGTATTATCGAAGATCACGAATTTTACCGGGATGCTTTTACAGGTTCTCACTTCCACACCATGAGCCTGAAATCTTCGTATCACCTTCACGATGTTGGGATGCTTCAGTTCTTGCTCATCATAGATATTGATGTATTTTACGCCTTCAGTGAAATGCAATTCTTCTTCAATCAAGCCTTCTGAAGAAACGATAAATGGTGATTTGAGCAAGCAGCGAATCTGCTTTTTGGCCTGAGTTTCCAATTGATCGCCGCGGAGCAAGATCAGGTCTCTGTCTTTCACCACCTCAATATAATCGATCATTTTGGTGTTTTTATTGTGGTCTGTATAGAATTGGTTCAGGATCTCAGCGGCATTATCCATTTGATCGATTTGCTTTTTCAATATTCCTATCTGTTTGTTTACAGGATTGATCGGACTATTTGCCTTATAGATTTTATCATTACCGGGCATTCTCACGCAGAAGTGCTTTTTTTCCAGCTTTTGAATCACAGAATAGATCTTGGTTTGGGGAATCTCTGTGGCTTTGGCGAGCTCAGAGGCCGAGAGCAGCCTGCCTTGCAAAAGGCAGAAATACGCTCGTGCCTCATAATCTGAAAGTCCCAGTTGTTCCAAATAGTGTTTAATATCGTGCATAATAGTATCCTTTCCTATTTCAGGAGGATTAGTTTCCTGGATGAGCAGGTGTTTTGTGTTTTGAGCAGGGCAAGGTAGATCCCAGAGGAAACCTTGCGGCCGCTTTCATCCGAGCCATTCCAGAGTGTGGAGTGGATTCCGGCCTTTTGGCTTTCGCTGGCCAGGGTCTTGACTTTCTCTCCCTTCAGATTGTAGATGCAGAGCTCAAATTGCCCCTTATCGGCCAAAGAGAAAGAGATTTGGGTGCTGAGCTTGAAGGGATTGGGACTGATGTCCAGAAGCTGATTTGAGAGCGGGGTAAGGTTCAGATCAGAATTGCCCAATGTATCTATCTCTTCGGTATTTGAAGCAGGTGATTCATGGGTTGAATTATAGATGGCAGTAGCCCAATAGCTGTGTATGCCCGCGGGCACGTTGCTGTCCAGGAAAGCCAGGAATTCTGTATTTCCTATCATCACTCCGTTTCTGTAAATCATGAAAGCTGTGACATTCGTAGAAAGTGGCCTTTCCCAGCGGCAGACTATGCCAGTGCTCACCACCTGAATAGCAAAATCAAGCGGAGGAGCCAGACTTATGGCCACTTCCACTTCATTGGAAGGACCAGATTCCATCTGGCCACATAAGGCTGTCACATAAAAGGTATGGGGCTCTTCTCCCAGGCCGGGAATTAATGTTTGCAAGACATCCCCGTCCGTAGTATCCACCAAATCCTGGTCCATATATACACCATATCCCGTTACCTGATATACCGGATTCGCAGATGGGGCATCCCAGGTAAGCAAGATATCATTCACGTTTGTCACTTCAGCCTGAAGATTCGCGGGGCTTTCCAGATCAAATTCCTGGGTGGTAGCATAGCGCAGATAGCCTTCTGCATCATCATAATAGCTAATGCATTTGACATCCCCATCCATCACGAAAGCTATGGAAGAATACCAGATTCCCACATCATCGATCGTTTCTGTCTCCCAAGCTGATCCAGTTCCCCAAGCGTGACGGATCAGAGCTTCATTATGACAAAAATACACTATATGTAGAATCCCTTCAGAATCACATAAGATATGTGTGTCCCAACCCCGTTTATCCTGTTGAACTCCAGGATCTATCAGGGTCTGTTCCCAGGTTCCACTATTCTTGGTCATAAACCATAATGAGTATGTATCATTTTGAGCAAGATAGTAGCTGATCTGCGGGCGATCCTGAGCATCCAAAGCCAGCGAACTGTATGTCCCCGGGCCCGTTACAAAATCTACCTGCCATTGGGTGCCATCCCAGTATCTGTGTGCGGAATTGGGCCAGGATAGAATATGTGGATGATCCAGACTGTCCATTACGATGCTGGTCACACTTCCCCCGCCATTAGAGGATAATTCTTGGATATTCCATATTCCAGCTATCTTTTTGGCGTAGTTCAAATGACCCTGGTCAGTTCCTGTATAGGCTATATGTGGATTGCCAGACTGATCCAGCACCATTCCTACCCAGCTCGTGCCCAGTCTGGTGGGATCTACTTGCTCTATAGTCCAATTGCCATCATAAAAAGCATAGGCCAGCCTAAGATTGCGATTGATAAAAGCCACATGAATATTATCGTCTGCATCTATACAAACTCCAGGACCGGTATTTATTCCCAAACCCGCTAAAGACAGCTCTTCGGTAGTCCACTGATTGTTTACCAAATGGCTGTGCCATAGCTTGGTATTCGACGACCTCGGTTGATAACAGATGATATGAGGCAGGCCATTGCTATCCAGGGCCAGACCACTACCGCCCACAGCAGTTACCATACCTCCAGGGAATGGTGCTACATCGCTGATGTTCCAGGTCTCTGCACTCAAGGCCGATAATATGAAAATGCCTAAGAGCAAAATAGACAATTTAGCTGTCCGGCTGGCAGCATTGCTTTGCAAGATCGTTTTCATCGTAAACTCTCTATATTTTATTTCTGAATCCAGCTAAAACAGGGGCGGAATCTCTGTCAAGATAAATATTAACCATGGGTTAATAAGCAGCTTCGATCTATATCTACTGACAGATAGTGCACTCTTAGGGGCCGGGGTCTGAAAAAGCTGATAATTTGCTTTCAAGGCTAAGGTGCCGTGTCACCCTTTTAAGTAGCCACCCTGTGGTCAAACCGGCGTTTTCCCCATACTTCTTGCTCACTTCAAGAGCTTGATCACATCTTTATCTACCCTTAATCAAGCGTTAACAATTAACGCTTGATTAAGGGTAGATAAAGATGTGATCAAGGCTCTTAAGAGAGGGAGAAAGCTGCGAATCCAGATAGGATTTTGGGATCTGATGCAAGGTCCTTTATCGAATCCAGCACGCCAATTAATTCTACATCATTCATTCTAAATCCTACATTGAATGAAATTCTACATCATACATTCTAAATTCTACATTGAATGAAATTCTACATCATACATTCTAAATTCTACATTGAATGAAGTTCTACATTGAATGAAATTCTAAATCCTCAATTCCCCATCCCCGCCCTTTATCCTTGACGAATCTGCACCCACTCCAGATCTTGTCTTGAATGACAAAAATTCGAGGTAAATATGAGATATGACGTAATAATAATCGGAGCCGGTCCGGCCGGACTCAGTGCCGCTATCTACAGTGCCCGTGGTGCTCTGAAAACTGCGGTCTTTGAAAAAGCCATGGTGGGCGGGCAGATCACCGTCACCGAAGAGGTGGAAAACTATCCCGGTTTTGAGCAAGCCATCTCCGGATTTGAACTTACTGCCACCATGCGGGCTCAGGCCGAGCGTTTTGGGGCAGAATTCATCGAAGAAGAGATCACTGCTATGGGCATGGAAGGCCTGTGCAAGGTGATCGAAGCCGGTGGCAAATTCTACCGGGCCAAGAGCGTAATCATCTGCACCGGCGCGCATCCCAGACTGCTGAATGTGCCGGGGGAAGAGCGCTTGATCGGACGCGGGGTATCGTATTGCGCCACCTGCGATGGAGCCCTGTATAGGGACAAAACCGTAGCTGTGGTGGGCGGTGGAGATTCTGCCATCGAAGAAGGCATCTTCCTCACCCGTTTTGCCAAAAAAGTAATCGTGATTCATCGCCGGGACGAGCTGCGGGCGCAGAAGATCATCCAGGAACGCGCTTTCCGCAATCCTAAAATGGAATTTATCTGGGATACTGTGGTGCAGAAAATCCACGGTGAAACCCGTATCGAAAAGCTGGAACTGGTAAACCGTAAAACCCATGAAATCAGTATGTTGCCCGTGGATGGAACCTTCATCTACGTGGGGATATTGCCCAGCAACGAACTGCTGGAATCCCGCATTGATCTGGATACTGGCGGCTTTGTGATTACCAATGAATATATGCAAACCAATGTTCCCGGCATTTACGCTGCCGGAGATATCCGCCATACTGTGCTCAGACAGGTGGTTACAGCTACGGCTGATGGAGCTGTGGCAGCCTGGAGTGCAGAGAAATGGATCATCGAGAATTACGACTCTTTTGAGGTGGAAAGTGCCAAGCAGTAAAGAGATTCGCCAGCAATTTATCAGCTTCTTTGAGGAAAAGGGGCATAGCTTTGTGCATTCCTCTCCCGTGGTCCCGATCGACGATCCCACCTTGCTTTTTGCCAATGCTGGCATGAATCAATTTAAGAGTATCTTCCTGGGGCTCAAGGCTCCGGAGTTTTCCAGAGCGGTGAATTCTCAGAAGTGCATCCGCGCTGGAGGCAAGCATAACGACCTCGAAGTGGTGGGCAAAGATGGCTATCATCACACCTTTTTTGAGATGCTCGGGAATTGGAGCTTTGGCGATTATTACAAAAAAGAAGCCATTGTTTGGGCTTGGGAATTGCTCACCGAGGTCTGGGGTTTAGACAAATCCCTGCTCTATGCCACGGTGCACGATTCTGATGCCGAGGCTTGCAAGATCTGGCAGGAATTTACCGATATTATCCCCGCGCACATCAGCTTTCATGGTGATAAAGACAATTTCTGGGAGATGGGAGATACCGGCCCCTGTGGCCCCTGCTCCGAGATTCATATCGACAGAGGCATGAAGCACTGCAATATGCAGGATGTGCCGAATCACGTCTGCGCTGTGAATGGCGATTGCGATCGCTATATCGAGCTCTGGAATCTGGTTTTTATCCAGTATAAACGCGAAGC
>Ga0265294_10000700_pt1 | contig 45254 bp, 47 predicted proteins | sample MunlanPumphouse3_FD_192504 | JGI IMG/M metagenome (GOLD analysis project Ga0265294, IMG submission 192504) | Groundwater microbial communities from a municipal landfill in Southern Ontario, Canada - Pumphouse #3 | ecosystem: Environmental > Aquatic > Deep subsurface > Groundwater | place...
ATACTTTAGGTAGTAGAACTTGAACAGTGACTCTGCTTTAATTTTATAATTAAAACATATGAACCAACTACTACAAGAGCTATTAGACAAAGAGACACTCACAATTGGTGGGGACAAATACTATCTCTCTGCATATATACCCTTCGATGATTCCAGTAGAGACAAGTTTAATACTCATATTAAATCTTCTCTACTTAAAGCCTTCAGAAAACATAAAAAGCTTGCTGATAAAACTCAGCTACATGAGAATATAGTTAATGAGGTTTTCAAAAAAATAACCCCCTTCCTTTATCTTGAGAAAGGAGTTGGAATTTTCATCAAGTTTGATGCTATAGACCAAAATAAACAGGTGACTAAAAGTAACTTAGAGGAGAATATTAATATAATAACCTTCTCTATAGAGCCAAAAGAAGAAGTATACATAGGATACACCTACAATTTATATCAACTTATATGGCTAACCAAAAATAATATTGAAGCATTAGTTGTAAGCCTAAGTAGAGAAAAGAGTTCAGTCTATGAAATAGATGGTACACAGATTAATCAATTAAAGACTTTTACTGATAAACATATTCCCAAAGAGAAACACTATAGTAGGGTATACGCACCTGTAGGTGGCAAGCTGGGGAATATCCATGGTACAGGGAAAAGTAAAGTTGAAAAGTCTGAAATAAAAAGTAGTAAACTGTTTTTAAAAGAGATTGCATCTTTTGTATATTCCGACGAGAGAAGAGAATATGATTATCTCGTTGTTATACATTCTGACCCTTTTATCCCATTTGTTGAAGAAGCTTTTAAAGACAGTGATAGATACAAAGTAATCTTTGTTAATAAAAGCTTACAAGATGCTCAGGAAATACTTGAATTAGCAAAAGTAAAAATTAAAGAACTACAAAAAACAACGAAGAAAGATGATCTTACAATAGCTAGAGAAAACTTCGAGCTATACTGTGAAGGATGGAGTGGAACCATCAAAGCTGTTGAGAGAGGACAGGTTGAAAAGTTGTTAATTAAAACAGGGGTAACAAAAGAGGGATACATAGATCCTAAATCTAAAAAGATCTATATATATCCAACAGAAGATGCAGTCAAAGTTGAGAACATCATTCCATGGCTAATCAAATTAACGAAGGATAATGGTGGAAGTATAGTAGTCTTCAGTACTCCTAAGTATAAAGATATACCTGAGATTGCTGCTCAACTTAGATTTAAGAATTAGTTTTTAAATCGATAATGCGAGATCTAATCATGATGATGCTCTCTCTCATACTCATCAGCCTCTGCCTTATCCTTATGCACTGTACCATCTGGATGATTAGGTGGTGTGTAAATAGTGTAAAGTTTTAAATCTACATCAGACACATTTATTACATTATGCAAGCTCCCTGCTGGGACTATAGCTACCATATCTTCTTTTAATATACTCTCCTCACTGTCAATCTTTACTTTAGCCTCACCCTGCTCAACTCTGAAAAATTGATCAACCTTATCATGTACTTCCTCTCCTATATCTTCTCCAGGTTTAAGACACATAACAACTAATTGCATATGTTTACCTGTATATAATACTTCCCTGAAATTACTATTATTTAGAGTCTTCTCCTCTATATCATCTATATATCCCATATTTATAATCTATTAAATTTATTTATTCTATATTTCATTTTACATCACTTGGCAGTAATACTCAAAAGAAAATATTACGATCTCTCTTATGCATCTTTGATATAATAATTTATGGTAGGAGATAATGATGAAGAATAAAATTAAAGTAAAAGTTAAAATAGGAACAAAGAGGGAATCCGTTGAATATAAAGATGGAATATATACTGTATATACCAATAGTCCTGCAAGAGATAATAAGGCTAACATATCTGTAATTGAACAGTTGTCAAAATACTTAGATATACCAAAAAGTAGTATGCAAATTAAAAGTGGAATAAAAAGTAAAAACAAAGTAATTGCATATTGATTCCTAAGTAATACTGTAGACATTTCTTACATCATCCTACTATCATATGCCCAATGTAGCACTGCTTGCCTCTGTTTTTTTCTACACTTTAAATCTAATCTCTTACAATTCTTCTGTATTGCAACAACATGCCTCCTAAATGCTCTCCATCTCTTAATCTGCCTCTCATCCTCTATAGGGATTCTTCTACCCATATAATATCTAGCATACCACTGAAACCACCCTCTGGGGTCCTCATGATATATCCACCCTTTCTCTATCCAGTGGGAAAGTGGCATACTAGCATCTACCTGGAAGTAATTAAGAGAAACATCTTTCCTATAAGGAGACAGTTTAGCATTAGCAAACCAATCTTTGGGAAACTCGTTTGTACAATCAGTCATATATTTACCACCGAACACTCCTAACTGTAGCATTTCTTTAGGAGTAAGTTCTGGTTTGAATAATGGATCGAAATCCTTTCCTATCGGTTTTGTAAGGTAATATATATACCCCTTTTGCATCAAGTCATTTACAATTATTTTCTTTTTCATTTCTCAAGCTATTATAGCACTACTATGATCTGTTATAGCACTTCGCAAACAGTATTATTTTAGATAATGCTAGAGAGATTTCTAGTCAAAAAAGATGGTCGACCCTTTGGACCCTCTCGAATTTTTGGTATAATATACTGTATTTAAATTTACTCTGTATTAATTATGGGAATATTAATAGCTATATTAATTGGTGCTTTAGCAGGTTGGTTAGCCGGAGTACTTATAAAAGGTAGAGGTTTTGGATTAATAGTTAATATAATAGTTGGTATTGTTGGAAGTTTGATAGGACAACTACTACTTGATCCACTAGGTATTCAAGCAGAGAACTTCGTAGGAGAGATTCTTGTTGCTACCATTGGTGCAGTTGTACTATTAGCTGTAATCAATCTAATTAAAAAGGATTAATCTCTCTAGGAGAGAAAGTATAGGGTAGATATAATATGTATTTACCCTTTTTTTTTATAATAATGATATAATCACCTATGGAAAGATATATAAACAACACACTCCATCATATATAGCACCTTCGGTGTCTATATTCTGTTGTATATATATATCGAAGGTAATAAAAGAACCCAAAAGGTTCTTTTTTGTTTAAATAAATATGTTAATATAGATAAAATAATATAAAGAAAGAAATATGGGAAACAATATAAATACACAACCAATGCCTGGCTTTATGGAACTCCTTCCTAACCAACAAATAGCATTTAATAAAATGCTGGATAAAATAAACGAAGTTTACAAACTATACGGCTTTAGACCAATAGAAACGCCCATACTAGAAAGAGCAGAAGTACTACTTACCAAAAGTGGTGGTGAAACAGAAAAACAGATATACCAATTTCAAAAGGGAGATAATAATATAGCCATGAGATTTGATCTTACCGTACCACTAGCTAGATATGTAGCACAGTATCAAAACGACTTAGTATTCCCCTTTAAAATTGGGAACATCGGAAAGGTATATAGAGGAGAGAAACCTCAAGCAGGGAGATTTAGAGAATTCTATCAATGTGATGCGGATATAATAGGTAGAGATGAACTAGATATTTCTTTTGATGCAGAAATCATAAGTTTAATGTATACAATACTTACAGGGCTTGGATTTGATAAATTTAAGATTAAAATCAACAATAGGAAGGTGATGAGTGGTTTCTTTCAATCATTAGATATGGACAGCCCAGCTGATATCTTAAGGATTCTAGACAAATTAGATAGGCTTAAGAGAGAAGATATTGTATTTGAATTAAAAGAGTTGAAGATTGATGATGAGAAGATTGACAAAATATTTGAATTCATTGAGACTAAAGATGATATTATAGAAAAACTTAAAGAATTTGATATACAAAACGAAATATATTGGCAAGGGGTTGAAGAACTTGAGTATGTAGATAATAGAGTTAAAGATCTATCTATAGATGAGGAGAACTATGAAATAGATCTTGGCCTATCAAGAGGGTTAGACTACTATACAGGTACTGTATATGAAACCTTCCTTACAGACTATCCCGAATTCGGATCTATCTACTCAGGTGGGAGATATGATAATCTAAGCTCCTACTATACAGACAACAGATTCCCAGGAGTAGGGTGTAGTATCGGCCTTACAAGGCTCTTTGATTGTTTACTTAAAGAAAACCAAATAGATACCACCCAACAAACCTCTACCAATGTGTTGATAGTTGGAATGGAAGGATTTGATACTTACGCATTAGAGTTAGGGAACAGATTAAGAGGTTTTGGAATAAATACAGAGGTACTCTTTCAATTAAAGGGTAGTTTTAAGTATGCTGACAGATTAAACATCCCTTATGTTGTAGTAATAGGAGAAGATGAAATTGAAAGCAGTAAGTACACATTAAAAGAGATGGCTTCTGGAGAACAGGTAATGTTAGAGCAGGAGGAGTTAATTGCTAAATTAAGAGGAAATATTTAAGATATCTCCTATTTGTTTAATTTCTATAATTTGAACTGACTCATCAAATTTATAGTTTTTGGCTATACTTTTACTATACCTTTTTAAATAAACCGCATTTTTACAACCTACCTCAATAGGAGGTAGGATATCAGATCCGAAGTTGTCACCAACAACCATCGCCTTTTCTGGCTTACTATCAACAAGCTCAAATGCTTTCAGCCAACTCCCACTATCCTTTTCTTCATCTATATCTGTAGCAAGATATGGTATATTGAATCCTGTCAATTTAGTTAAAAGATCTACCTTAAGTCTAGTCCATTCATCTTGAGCATGAGAGTGCAATCCAACTTTCTTACCTGCTTTAAGCAAGGCCTCTAAAATCCTCGGGGTATCATCAAATGGAGTAGGTGAGTGATGATAAAAGTCTTTGAAAAACTCTACTACTAATACAGAAAGAGATGGACTAATATCTTTTCCTAGGTACTCCTTTAAACCAAGAAGATATCTTTCAACTATCAGTGATGGCTTTTTACCACTCCTTTCATATTCCTTATATATTAAGCTATCAATATCTCTGGCTATTTCCTCAAAATTTCCTTCCGGATCTATATTTTGGGCAACTTCAACACCCAATTGAAAAGTTTTCTGCTTAAAGTACTCTCCCGTAGCAAAAAGTGTGTTATCAATATCAAATATCACTGTACCCACACCTCTACTATCAAGAAATTCAATTAATTTGTATTGCCGCATATTCCTAATTGGTCTATTTTAGTTTAAACTGTATAAATAAATTATAATAAATTTCCAATGAGTATGGAAGAAAACAAAAACATTGGGGAACAGGAAGTGCAAACTACACCAGAAGCTAGTAAGAAGAAAGAAAAAGGCTTTCTAACAGGGTGTTTAATATTCCTAGGTATTCTCCTTCTTCTGATTGCAATACTTGTAGGAGTAGGATATTGGGGTTACAAGAAAGTTCAAAAAGGTATGGAGCAAACAGATTTAGGTATCACATATTCGGAGCAGGATTACTTAGATTTAATGCAAGATATAGGTCTTGATGCAGATCCTAGTATGCTTTGTATAGATTGTCCAACACCTACATTCTCAGATCCTCGTGAGGTTTCTTTAACTGTCAGCGATAAACAGGCTTCAGCTGCTTTTGAATATATTAACCAATCTCTTACATATGGTTCTGTTTCTGGTACCCAGATAGATGTCAGAGATAATCATGCAATACTTACAACTAATTTTACATTTCAAGGAAGGCAGTTCCCTATATATATGGTAGGAACAATTTCAAAGATTTCAGAGAATTCCATTGCTGGTAGCATTTCAGAGCTAAAAACAGGAACACTTACCATTCCAGAGAGTATTCGTAGTTTAGCAGAAAACGCATTACTGACTATTGCAAATGAGAAGTTAGCATCTGCTAAGGATAGTGTACGGATAGATAACTTAGTGTTAACTGATAGCGGAGTTGTTTTTGATGGTTTACTGCCTACAAAAGCAGAGTTGTAAGATAATTACTATAAGATACGAAAGGGCTTGCATTTAGTTCTAATTTTAGTTATATTTTAATCCTAGATCATTAAAAGTCTATGTCATGCAAGATGTTGTTGGTTGATTTAACCATCCCTTTTCTCTTATTCTCTTCGGATTATAAGAGTTAATGTTCTGGTGTAACTCCAGCATCTTGCATTATGCAGAGTGTTGTTGGTTGATTTAACCATCCATTTATTCATATTCTCTTCGGATTATTTGAGTTTATGTTCCGGCGTAACTCCGGCTCTCTGCTTTATGCAGAGTGTTGTAGGTTGTTTCAAACCTTTCATCTTTTCTTCTTCTCTTCGGATTTGAAGATTTGATGTTCCAGTGTAAGACTGGCACTCTGCTTTTTTGTTATTTATTTCCATATTAAAAACAAAAACCGGGGCATACATACCCCGGCTAAATTACAAAAATCAATTGAATACTAAAATTCTTTTGCTCTTGCTTCGTTTACTACTAAAGCTCTACCATTAATCTCGTAACCGTTAAGAGCCTCCAAAGCCTTATCGGCATCTGCATCCTCTGTATATGTAACAAAACCAAATCCTTTTGATCTTCCGCTCATCTTATCTTTAATGATGATGGCCTCTTCGACTGCACCGTGCTGACCAAAAAGGTCCTTTAGATCTTCTTCGGTAGTATTCCATTCAATATTACCTATAAATAGTTTTTTGGACATGAATAAAAAATATAAAAATTTAACAATCTAAACTATCTCTATCTACTTGGAGGTCTGAGAGATAATTCTCTAGCTAACTCACAATGAAAAGAAAAAGTTTATAGATTATAATATCCTTAATTCCCTAAAAAAGCAAACCGTTGTTTTACTAATATCTCCTTTACTGATATAATCATGACTGTTCAAATTAGAGACTTGCGAATTACAGACCCCACAGAAATTTAATTCCCCGAATTCTACTTTGCATACCGATATTAATTCGGGTATTAAATTTTTTAAATATTTTAATGGGAAGAAATTACAGACGAACAAGATATGGAGGCAAGAAAATTGCCAGAGATAAGTATATATCAAAAGCACAAGATGGTTATGAAGCACCCTCTGTTTATGTTGAAGAAAAATCATACAATGATTACGATATAATAGCTACACTCAAAAAGAATGTAGAAAGAAAGGGATATATACATCCAACTAAGATTCAAGACCAAGCTATACCATACGTACTAGATGGCAAAGACCTTCTAGGGCTAGCCAGTACAGGCTCTGGTAAGACAGATGCATTTCTGATACCAATACTGAATAAGATCTCTAAGGATAGATCTCAGAAGTGCTTGATAATTGTACCAACAAGAGAATTGGCTTCTCAAATCCAAGACGAATTTAGGGAGCTCTCAAAAGATACAAATCTTTACGCAGCACTACTCATAGGAGGGGAAAGTGTAAGAAAACAAATAGATAGTTTGAGAAGAAACCCACAGTTTGTTATTGGTACTCCTGGAAGGCTCAAAGATCTTTATCAAAGGCGTATATTAAAATTGGAACAATTTAATAACCTCATCTTAGATGAAGTAGATAGAATGCTAGATATGGGTTTTATACCAGACATCACATTCCTAGTATCCAAACTTAAACAAGAAAAACAGGCTCTCTTCTTCTCAGCTACCATGTCAGATGCTGCAGAAAAAATAGCTAATAGTATCTTAAGAAATCCAGTAAGAGTACAGGTTGAGAAGGAGTCTCCTCTGAAGAATATTGACCAGGATATTGTGAAGTATCAGAGTAACCAACAGAAGTTTTCAATATTAACAGATTTACTTATCAAAGATAGCTTCGAGAAGGTGTTGATATTTTCTAGGACAAAAAGAGGAGCAGATAGTCTAACAAAAGCATTAAGGGAAGATGGTTTTAGAGCTGATGCTATACATGGAAACAAATCACAAAACAACCGGTCTAGAGCACTTGATAGTTTCAAGAGGAACAATCTGGACATATTAGTTGCTACAGATGTGGCTTCTAGAGGTTTAGATATACCAAATGTAAGTCATGTCATTAACTACGATGAGCCAGAAGACTTTAAAACATATATTCATAGGATAGGGAGAACAGGAAGAATAGGGAAGAAAGGGAATGCTCTAACGTTTGTTAATTAATCCCTTTTACTCATACCTTAAAGCCTTAACAGGATCTAACTTTGATGCTTTATATGCAGGATATAAACCAGCTAATATACCAACAAATATACTGCTAAGGGCAATATATATTGCATAGTCAAACCTAAAATTGAAGAAATTCCCTACATCAAAACCCTCATTAACTAATAAATCAACTATAAAAGGATCAGACAATCTCATCAAAGCATACGTTATAGATAAACCAAGTACTCCACCAATTAAACCAATCAATGCAGATTGTATTAGAAATATTACTAAAACCTGAAAATTAGAGGCTCCAATAGCTTTAATAATACCAATCTCATTGGTCTGTTCATATATACTCATAATCATTGTATTGACTATACCAACAGAAGCAACAAGAGCAGAGATAGATCCAAAAAGTATTAACGCTATAGTTAAACCTCCCGTTATAGTTGACACGAACGCCATTAATGTCTCTGTGGACATTACAGAGAACCCTAATTCCTCTACTATGAAGTCTTCAATCTTTGTGGTCCTATCTATATCTGTAGAAAGTAGTAGTTGAGAGTATCCTACACTATTAATATATTCCTCCTTATCTGCATATCCACCCAGGTCTACAACTATATCTAATCCCTTTTCCAAACTAATGAATAATGCGTTGTTACCGGAATCTGTGACTCCTACCACTGTAAGTTCATACTCCTTATCTATATTACTTTTGGAGGGTGCAGAGAATACTGAGGGGGGAGAGCTTTTAAGGACAATCTTCTTTCCCAATATTTCCTCATTACTAAGCTCGTAAAACTGAGATACAAAATCACTAACATATACCTCACTACCTTCTAGAGTTAAATCATCACCTTCTAATAATCCCCCAATTAAAGAATGATCGCCTGGGATGTTAGAAGCCATAGGGAACCCCCTAGGATACGCCACTTCATCTTCTTCTAGATACATTTCTAAACCACTAATTCTTAACATACTATATACTCTTTCAACGCCATCAATACCCTCTATATTCTCTACTGCTTCAGAGTTTAATATGACTTCTTCCCGCTCTACATCCTGCTTAGAGGGTGCTGAGAGCGCACCTCCCATAAGACTTATCATATCTGTAGTTCCTACTGTCAATTCGTTAGGTTTAAACTGTTGCGTAAACTGTCCAACTATTAACGATTCTAAATCAGACATACCAAAGAGTATGAAAGACATTAACATAACGGCAATTAATATACCTAAACTGGTAAGGAATGTCCTTAACTTTCTTCTAAATACCAAATCTAATGCATATTTAAACATTTTTACCATCTTTCAAAGTTATTTTCCTTTCTGTTCTATCTGCTATCGCCATATCATGTGTGACTACAATCATTGTCGTCCCTTCCTTCTCATTTAATTTTACAAGAAGATCTAATATCTGTTCACCAGTTTTACTATCCAAATTCCCAGTTGGCTCATCTGCTAACACTATCTTAGGCTTATCTATTAACGCTCTTGCAATTGCGACCCTTTGTGCCTGTCCTCCTGATAGCTCTTTGGGCATATGCTTCCTCCTATCTTTTAAATCAACTTCATCTAATAACTGCTCTAATCTCTTCTCAGCTTCTTTTGAGGACATCTTTTTACCAAACTTCAATGGTAGTAAAATATTTTCTTCTACATTTAGGGTAGGGATAAGGTAGTAGGTTTGGAAAATGGTCCCAATAATATATCTACGATAGTAGTTTTGGTCATATTCCCTAATATCTTTACCATCTACGATAATGTCTCCTTCATATTCCCAATCTAGTCCTCCCAATATGTTAAGTAGAGTAGATTTCCCAGAACCAGAGCTTCCTACAATAGATATCATCTCACCTTTCTCAAGATTGATACTTACACCTCTTAGTGCCTCTACAGAAACCTTACTACTAGGTTTATATATTCTTGTTAGGTTATTTATTTCAATATATGAGTCACTCATAATGAATTCTAGTATAACACAAATTAAGATTTCTAATCTTTAGCGTAGTCATCAAAATATCCCTGAATATGTACAACGGGAGTACCTTTATCACCACTTCCACTTGTTAGATCACAAAGACTACCTAACAGATCTGTAAGCTGTCTTGGTGTAGTACCCAAAGATTTCTCAACAGCATATTCTGCATCGTTTTTACTCTTTATCTCCTCTTTCACATGTTCGTCTAAGTCACCTTTGTTATCCCAGTTCTCTGAAATATACTTTAACTTTATCTCCTTTGGCGTTCCTACAAGGGCATCTGTAAATCCAGGACAAACAACAGGATCTGCTAGCTCCCATATTTTACCAACAGGGTCTTTAAAAGCCCCATCACCATATACAAGGACCTCTATTTCAGCACCTGTTAACTCTTTCATCTTATCTTTAACATCATTGCTAAATTTGTCACAATCTCTAGGGAAGAGTTTGAGTAAATCATCTTTAACCTTATTAGAGCCCAGTAAGCCATACTCCAAATTATATCCATGCTCATCTGTCTCCTTATTACATATCTCGTCCAAACCCATTATTAATTTAGCACCATTTCCCTCTAATATTCTCTTTGTTCTAAATCTTGTATGGACATCAGCAACAATAACGTTTTTGGTATATTTCAAAATACTCTGAGGGTTATTTGATAGATGTATCTGCACATTACCGTTTCCCAAACTTTTGTAATATTTCATATAATCAACACCTGTAAATCTATGAGTCAGTTTTTCTCCAAATATTTTCCTAAACTCATCCTCTTCAAAAGAATCCTTGTACATATCAACACCTTTCTCATCAATTAATTCATCACTTACTAAGTGATTTCCAACTTCATCGGAGGGATAGCTAAGCAAGACATGGACCTCCTTTGACGCTCTTGCAATGGCTTCAAGTATTAATGAGAATCTGTTTCTGCTCAGTATTGGGAATACAACACCTACATCTTTAGGAAAATTCTTTTTTATCTCTTTAACTAATTGATCCAGAGTAAGATAGTTGCCTTGAGTTATACCAACTACTGCCTCAGTTACACCAACTACATCTCTATCTTTAAATTGAAAACCTTCTGATTCTGATGCCTTTATTAAAGAATCTGTAACAACATCAACTAGATTATCGCCATGTTTGATGATAGGGGTTCTAATTCCTCGAACAACTGTACCAACTCTTCTCATGTTAGAGGTGATAAAAATTTAGTTACTTAATACTTCTAGCGAGCCAGGAGGGCAGTAATAAGGAAGTCTTTTTACACTTAGGATGATTTCTTATTAGTTCGTATGTAGCGAACATTCCAGCAGGACCAGCACCAACAACAATTACATCGTATTTAGACATGAGCGTGGGTTGTTATATTACACATCATTATTCCAGATGAGTTAGGGTTTGACAAGAGCAGATTTACTTTTGAACTACTAATAAGTGACATATGCGAGGCCCTATAGTATAATTAGGTCTTTTTGTTGGCACATTAAAAACACATAGCAGATGAAAGGAAACAATGAGCAATAAACAGAATACATCGGAGTATTTATTAAACATTGAAAAAGGAAGCCTCCTCTTAGACCTTTTTGAGGTTGCAGAGATATTAGAGTTAGAACCCAATCTTTCTGAGATAAAGAGTATTTTTTACACTTTATTGAACTTATACTTCGAAAGGGAGGAAAACCCATATGTCGATTGCGACAAAAATTGGCAAGGACGCTGTATTAAACAGCTCGATAAGCTCCTAAAAATAATGAGACCAAAGGGTATAGTTGGCTTCTACTTCTGTGGTATATGTCATGGGAAAAAAGAAGGAAAAGTTTACTTTTTCCCAAAGAAATTTAAGATGTTCTTTAAAAAGATTTAGTCGCCCTCATGAACCCAAACCAACAAAAAGGCTAGGCCTCCATAATGATTTTTATCAAATTTATGGGGGCCTATCGAATTCTTCCTCCTATTGAATATTACCCTGAGATATCAGACAATATACATATGAAAAAGGGTCTAAAAATAACAGTAATGGTAGCCTCCATGCTTTTTGCTTCTATTCTGTTAATAACTCTATCCTCCTTATACATTTTTCTTCAATTTAAAAAACCATACACATACGATGGAAAAGGATTAGGGTTTCCTGTACATGAACAGTTATTTACTCCTGTACATAAATCTCTGGATATCTTACCTTCAAATTTCTCAGATATTCTAGATAACTACAAACCTGATATCTCAAATGAAGATGTCTCAAAGCTATTGAATAATGGGTATCTTGTTTTGGGTGCTGAATCAATAGAAGTAGATAGTGACACTCCATTCCTTTTAAATACTGAAAACATCACTGAGTATTACAACAATTCTATTTCTTTAGCAGATAAAGAAATTCAAAGGAATATACAGAAAAGACTCGATGCCATTTATTCGCAATTGAAAATATATGTTTTCCCAATATACCTATACTCAACAGAGCAAGAGAGAGGATTTCTGCGGGATGTATATCGACAGAATTTAGAATTTGAAAATCTTACTGCTGATGAAAAAGGAATGCTTTTTAGACTCGCAAGAATTAACAGTAAAGATAAGCAGCTTTTTAAACTTCTTTCACTTCAAGAAGGCCTTAGAGCAGAAGAAGGGATAAAGGGAAAGGATTCTTCTACAGTAACAAATCCAATATACTTAGAGCCAAATCAGAAGTATTACATTTCTCTAATGAAAAATATTGCGGAGAGGAGAACTATTCTGCAAGAAGCCAAAATCTACAACAATGAATACGAAGGAATTATTGATGATATTACAAAGATAGTGAGGGAAGACAGTACTGTTTATTCTAAGATATTTGATTTTAACAAGGGAAATCTTCTTCTCTATTCATTACCCGAGGGGATAGTTACTTTGTCATCACTTTCTTCAATAGGTAATTATGATACCAATATTAATAATGACAATTTCGGTAAAGAGTACGATATAGCTCAGAGTCCTCAACAGAAAGGCACAGTAAGAATACCCGTTCTTATGTATCATCAAATAAATGAAGCTCCAGAAAACACATCAGAGTTTGTAAGAAAGCTATATACCTCTGCATTTGATTTTGAAAGACAGATTGCATACTTAACTAAGAAGAATTACAAAACTTTAGATAGTCAGGAGTATCTGGACATACTTGAGAGTGGTGAGAATCCATCACAAAAAAGCGTTCTAATTACTTTTGATGATGGAGTTGCAAGTCACTACTTAAGTGCATACCCAATATTGAAAAAATATGGACAGAAGGGTGTATTCTTCGTTATAGCAAATTACTCTTTTATATCAGATGCACAACTTAAAGAAATGTCTGATAATGGTATGGATATACAGTCACATACAAAAAGTCATCCTAATTTAGTTGCCCTTAGGAATTTAAATCAATTGCAGAGTGAGATAGGGGGTAGTAAGAGCTTGCTCGAGACAAAAACAGGGAAACCAGTTATATCTATAGCGTATCCTGGCTGTGTTGCAGATCAGAAGACTTTTAGTTCTGTAAGTAGCAATGGCTACAGTTTAGGTTTTTCCTGTGGAAAGAGTATAGATCATAGATATACCAATAGGCTGTCTCTTTCTAGATTACATGCACCTAAGGCAGTAGAAGATTTACAGAAAATACTGTCTGGAATTTATCCATATTAAATTTTTTAATATACCTCTTCTTGAGTCTCTTTTTCTAACTCACCTGTATGGATATCGTAGAGATATGTATTAATAATTTTCCCTATACCGTATTCACCTTTATCCGTTTTGCTTCTCTCTTCAACTTGCCATACAAAGCCGTAATCAGCAACCGTTGTAAGATACATATTTATATAGCTCTTTTCGCTTAATCCTTTTCCTAGAGCATCTGAATAGATTACAGTAGAGTCAACAATGTTTTTTAGATCAGTAGGATAATCGATGCTATCGTAAACGAGATTTCCATTCTCCCCTATATCTACAGGCTCTGTACTATCATTTATCTCCCCTCCTAAATATACAAATATTCTTGTCTGCTTTTTTGCTTTTGAATAGTAAGTACACATCCATCTGTAATATTTGCCATCTTCATAACCAATATACTCATATGTAATATCCTCAAACTCAACAGTAGATGGCAGTCCTGTACAGTTGTAGAGTACAGAGTCATCAGACCAAACTTTTGCTGATGCATACGTTGCATCTATAGCTTCTGAGCTAGATCTTTCATCGTACTCAGGCATCGGGGACACACCTTTCTGATCCTCAATTTGTCCATTTGCCTCCTTCTCTTTTTCTGTTACTTCTTGTTCATTTTTTAGGAAATCTAGACTACCATCAAATACAAAGAAGTACAGGGCTAAGGCAGTACCTAGTATAATGAAAGCAGCTATGATAATGGATAATGCTTTTTTGTTTTTTTTGAAGAACTCCATATAAAAATCTCGTAAATTTATTTATATAGTATAATTTAATATATGCAGTATAACAAGTTAACAGAGGGTGAAAAAGATGTGATTTTAAATAAGGCTACGGAATCTCCGTACTCTGGTAAATATAATGATTTCTATAAAAAAGGTATATATGTATGTAAACAGTGTAACCAACCTCTATTTACTTCAGATGCGAAGTTTAAATCAGGGTGTGGATGGCCTTCATTTGATGATACATTTGATGGTGCAGTAGAGAGGCTACTAGATTCTGATGGTATTAGAACAGAGATAGTTTGTTCTAATTGCAAGGCTCACCTTGGGCATGTTTTTGAGGGAGAAGGGTTTACAGATAAGGATACAAGGCATTGTGTAAATTCATTGAGTATACACTTTAGAGATGGCCTTTAATTCTCTGTTTGTAATCTCCATAAAAGGGCATATATCCCTTCATTATTCATAAGATCCTGATGCTTTCCAACTTCCACAATTTTACCTTCATCAAAAACGATAATTTTATCTGCATGCATAACTGTAGAAAGTCTATGTGCGATAACTATAGTCGTCTTATGCTTCGTTAAATTTGCAAAGGCTCCCTGTATAGCCTTCTCATTTTCTGAATCTAATTGACTTGTAGCTTCATCGAAAATTATAATCTCTGGATTCTCTAACATAACCCTGGCTATAGCCAACCTTTGCCTCTGACCACCAGACAATTTAATCCCACGTTCACCGACAACAGTATCGTAACCTTTTGGTAGAGACTCTATAAATCTATCGAGGGCAGAATTTCTAGCGGCTTCTTTTATCTCTTCCATAGAAGCATCAGGATTACCATAAGAAATGTTGTATCTAATTGTTTCGTTAAACATTACAGGATCTTGAGGAACTAAACCAATTGCCTTCCTTAAGCTCCTAAGTGTTAGATCTTTAACATCAGTACCATTAACCTTTATGCTCCCATTATCGACATCATAATACCTCATAACCAGCTTTGCTAAAGTAGTCTTTCCACTACCAGACTTGCCGACAAATGCAACTGTCTGATCTAACTTAATCTCAAAATTCACATCTTCCAACACATGCTTCTTGCTCTTGTTTTCGTCATCAACAGTCTCTGTATATGTAAAACTCACATCTTTAAAAGATATGCCCTTTTTAATATCTCCAATATCCCTTGCGTCCAGCTTCTCCTGAACAACTGATTCCGTTTGCATAATATCCATAAATTTTTTTAAATCTACACTCGCCTTCATAAAATCTTTTGCCTTATATGCAAGATTAATCGCCTTCCAAATCATGTTGTACGAATATCCCACAGTAGTAACCAGCACACCCGTAGTCCAGATACCACTCTGAACTTTTGAATAGGTAATAGATATTATTAAAGCTGCTGACAAAAGAGTTATTAAATAAATAGCTATATCGAAGAATCTAAATGTTAAAATATATTTCATTCCCTGTTTTTCCCATTCGTCAAACCTCTGCTCTAGTCTCTCTATCTCATACTCTTCCTGCCCAAAAGCTTTTACTGTTTCAAACCCAATTAGATTATCGGAAATAACCCCTCCTATTTTATCGGCTTCATCAATAACTTTCTTACGAATTTTTATATTCCATTTTAGTAAAGGATAACCGACAACGATAGAAATTAGTAATGTAGACATGAAAAGAATAGAAAGTAGGGGACTTATCGTATATAGGAAATAGGAAGAGACGGACACATCAAAAACATTGATTAAACCCCAAATGTTTAAATTATTAAAAATGGTATTAAGAGCACCATTTATCCTACTGGAAATAGATATAAGAGACCCAGTTGATTTAGAGGAATGAAATTTATAATCTAGACTTTGTATTTTCTTAACATAATCAACTCTAGGTTTCCTTTCCAGAAATTTGATGTCTATTAGCCCCTCAACATAAAAAAGAATCTCCTCAATTATGGTCCTAAACACAAGTGTTACAAAAAGAATCTTTATCAACTGCGCACCATCTTCAAAGACAGAAATATTGAGCTTATCAACTATTTTTCCGAACAAAAAAGGATAGAGCCCATCTAAAAAAGCAATAGATATGACAGAAGCAACGACGACAATATACATCCACTTCTTTTGCAGAACATAGTAAAAATATGTCTTTAAAACTTTGTTTGTTTCCTTTGCTTTCATAACTCAAACATTGTAGCAAAGAAAAGCCCGTTTTGACAGGCTTCTTACCTAATATCTTGTTGGGAATCTAATAATCTATACTTCCAAACCAACTAGGATCAACATTACTAATGAAAAATGGTAAGCCTCCAATGATAAAAAGTGCTATTAAACCAACGAAAATCAACACTCTTAACCACTTCCTTTTTATCATGCCAAAAGATAAAACAATCAAGATGTACAGCGGGGCAATAACTGGGAAAATATATCTACCCTGAAGTGCTAAAGCAGGGTAGCTACGCTTTAAATACATATCATAGTTTTGGACAAACAGAAGAACAAGTGAATAGAAAAGAGTAACTATAGATATATATTTAATCTCTCTACTAAACTTCTTCCAATTTAACCCCCCAATTACAGTTGAAATAAGTAAGAAAAATATATAAAAAGGAACTATTACATTTGAAGCAAACAAACTATCATCTCCCATAATTCCCACTGTACGCCTAGTCATTTCCCAAATCCACACCCCTGTATATCTAATGGGATCTAATCTCTGCCCACTAAATACCATTTCAAAGAAACGAACTTCTTGTGGAGGTATTGTTACATTGTCCCTATAAAACACACCATTTTCCAGGCACTGCTCATATGTTAAGACATCCAAACAATCGGGATCTAAGGAGTGAAATTTAATCAAGTTAATTCCATATACACCAAAGTTAAGTAGAAACAGTATGGATATGGGTATAAGGAGATACAAAATTTTACCTTTTAATTCGCTTTTATAAACTCCCCAGTTTTTAATTACATGTATTGCAGCAATTAGAATTAATATAAAAGAGAGTGGTAGAGTAGTGTATTTAGTCAAACCGCCTAATAAAATCATCATCAACATTAAGAAGATATCTTTCCAATTTCCCATCGTCTTAACTGCTCTGACAAAGAAAAGAATTGAGAATACAGCGAGCATATTTGCTAAATTGTCATAGTTAATAGAGCTGGAAAGAAATAAGAACATTAATGTATTACTCAAAAGGAATACAGGTAATAATCTCAACCACTTGTTTTTAAAAAATTCTTTTGATAGCAAATATGTACCAAGCAATGTTAAAAGAGAATATAGTATATTCACGACTCTTAAAAGAATTACTTCATTAAATTGGAAAGTAGCTGTATTGAGATTTAGGAGTCTCCCATTTAACCAAAAATACAGATAAGGTTGATATTCCAAGTCTCTCCATTTATACGTATCTGGTTGGTTTTTCGGTACAGACAATGTTTCTGCATATTTTTGTGACACTCTAAGGTGATACCAAGAGTCAGAAGATACTCCCATTTTTACATTAAAGGCAAGATAGAGAGTAAATGCTAAGAATATAGCCAAGAAGAGTACTAACAACAATTGTTCTAGATTAAACTTCCTTTTTAGCAAAGAAAACCTCCTTTAAATTAAATTCTTTAAGAAAAATAAATGTAAAGACCATCATAAAGAAGAGCAAAAAGAAGAGGATACCTCTATCAACTATAGCTAACTGTAATATCTGTTCTTGCTCTAGGCCAATACTCTGTGATGAGATTAGGAATACCGCTTCTCTGATACCTAAGGATCCGGGAGTTAAACTTACAAGAAGAGAGACACCTGAAAGAGAACCATACAAAATTAAATCTAAAACCTTTACATTAATTCCCAAAGATATGAATTCGAAATAGATAATTATTGTGTTGACCAGAATGTTTGCAAGAGTAATGGAAATTAGTTGGAGTAGCAACTTCCTATTACTGACAATATTGTCCCAACTTTTCATAAATCTATCTAGAAACTTGGCAACTTTCCCAAAAAGACTTCTTTCTTTCTTAAATATCCTATCAAATGGGATTCTTACAAACATTAAAAATAGCATTGCTAATAGGAGACCCCCAAAGAAAAGGATAAGAGTAAAATAGAACTGATCATTTAACCACCATTTTAGGAACAGAGATGAGACTCCAAAAATAGAATATAGCAAGAAGAGTATTATATAGTAACCATAGAGTGTTGAAAGGAATTTCGAGTACTCAAAGTTATATTTTTTCTTCAGATATGTCGCTCTGAATACTGCTCCTGCTCTCATTGGAAGAAGATAGTTACCTACACGCGAGAGGGTAGAGAGATAGAAGGCCTCTTTTGTTGTTATCCTTCTATCAAAGGCTAAAAGAGTAACCTTAATAAAATAACCTTCTAGGAGAAAAACGATTAAGAATGATATGACAATAATTAGTAGATATTCCCCTTCGATATCTTTCAAAACTGTGAGGATTTCAGGGTTTCTGTAGATGTACAATCCAAACAGAATCAGTATCAGCACTGTAAGAAGTAATGATATATATTTACCGAGTTTCTTTTTCATAAATTGATTATACCAAACAAATGCAGTAAAAAACTAACTAAGTAGGCTAAAATGTGATAGAATTATCGCCGAAATGGAAAAAGATTTTACTCAAGAAAATATAAGAAATGTAGCAATAATAGCACATGTTGATCATGGGAAGACAACCTTAGTAGATGCTCTTATGAAGCAAACTCATCTCTTTAGGGATAATCAAGAGGAAATGACTCAGGAAAGAATACTTGACTCTGGTGATTTAGAAAGAGAGAAGGGTATTACGATCAATGCAAAAAATATCGCTATTGTATACAGAGATACTAAGATAAATATAATCGATACCCCTGGCCATGCAGATTTTGGTGGAGAGGTGGAGAGGACATTGAATATGGCAGATAGCTGCCTTCTACTTGTTGACGCGCAGGAGGGCGTTATGCCTCAAACAAAGTTTGTACTCAAAAAGGCCCTACATCAAGGTCTCAAAGTTATCGTTGTAATTAATAAAATAGATAAGAAACTGGCAGACTGTAAGAAGACTTTAAGTAAAATACAAGATCTATTTTTAGAACTAGCAAATAATACTGATCAATTAGATTTTCCAGTTTTCTACGGCATCTCTAGAGAAGGGAAAATTTTCAAGGAGATTCCTACTGGAGATTTAACTCAACCAAACAGTACACAGGGTGATATTTCACCAATATTAGATGAGATTGTTGATAATATGCCTGCTCCAAAAGGGACTTTAGATGGACCCTTCCAAATGCAAATAACCTCATTGGAGTATGATAATCATCTAGGCAGGTATTTAATTGGGAGAATAAATAGAGGGAAGGTGAGTATAGATGATCCTGTTGTAATACTAAAGGCAGATAAAGATGGGAGGTTGGAAAGAAGTCAGGGTAGAGTACGAGAACTTTTTACTAAAAATGGCATCTCTTGGGAAGAAACAAAGCAAGCATTCGTAGGTGATATCGTGGCAGTTGCTGGTATTGAATCTTTAAGTATTGGTGCAACCATATGCAGTCTGGATAAGGAGGAAATCCTACCGGAGATAGAAATTACACCACCAAGTGTAAGAGTGAAGTTTGAAGCGAACACATCACCTTTTGCAGGTACTGAGGGAGAGTTTGTAACAGCAAAACAACTGGCTCAGAGGTTGGAACAGGAAAAGAATTTAAACGTAGGACTTAAAATAGAGAGCGAAACTGAAAATATCCACTATGTATCAGGCAGAGGAGAGTTACAATTAGCAATTCTAATTGAACAGTTAAAGAGGGAGGGCTATGAATTCCAGTTAAGTAAACCTGAGGTAATCTTACAAAAAATTAACGGGGTAATTTCAGAACCTTTAGAGGAGCTAGTAATAGTTGCAGAGGAGAGCTACTTAAGTGAGATAAGCCAAGAGATGAGCAATAGAAAAGGTTCATTAATAAATATTGAGACTTACAATGGTTACAGTACCTTTACATATGAAATTCTAACAAGAAATATTATTGGCCTTCATAGAATGCTTATGAACTCAACAAAGGGAACTGCTCTTATCAACAGCTATATCAAAGAGTACATACCTTACAAAAAACAGGAGGAGTTTTTTAGGAAGGGAGTAATTATCTCTATGGAGAGTGGTACAGCTTTAGCGTATGCCCTTACTTCAATCCAAGAGAGAGGAAAGATGTTTATTAAAGGCTCGACTGAGGTATATGAAGGAATGATAATAGGGATTAATAATCATGAAGATGATTTAGTAGTAAACCCTTGCAAGAGTAGACATAAGAGTAATGTGCGTATGTCACATGCCGAGGTTACAGAAATAAATCTTAAAGCCACAATACCCTTAACTATAGAATTCGCACTATCCTTTATCAATGATGATGAATTAATAGAGGTAACACCTAAAAATATTCGATTAAGAAAAAAACTCCTTACACAAACAGAGAGGGTGTGGTCAAATAGAAAGAACCTAACTGCTTTTGCCAAACAGCAGATGGGGCAATCTAGTTAAATCCTCCTTCCAAGGGCCTCTTTTCCACTGTTTTTTACTAAACATCTTAACAACCTAAAATTAAAAGGGTACAATTTAATTAGTTGTATCATTTTTAATTAAATTATTATTTAACTCATATATGAAAAAAATAATTACAGGAATTCTCCTGCTACTAGTAGTAATTAGTGGAGGAGGCTATATCCTCGCACAAAAGGCAGACGCTGCAGAGCCAGGGGATGCCCTTTACAATATAGATCTGTTCGCAGAAGATGTAGAAAGGCTCCTAACTTTTAATGAAATTAAGAAAGTAAACTTAGAGACAAAAATTCTTAATGAGAGAATCTCTGAACTAGACAGTATGTCTGAATCAGATGCTGACCTTACTGAGATACTAACTGCTGTATCTGCTCAACAAGACAGAGTGAGGAAACAATTAGGTGTCCTCGAAAATAATCCAGAGAAATATCAAGAGCAAGATATGGAGCAGGTTAGAAATAAATATCAAGGGCAAATACAGGAGAATTTGGGAATAATGGAAAAAGTACAAAACAAAAGTGAGGACTCATCATTACAAATTAAACAACAACTACAGGAAGATCTAGAAAATTGTCAGTCAGGTAATTGTACTAAGAAAGCTGAGGAAAAAACTGCACCAAAAGACTATTGGCAAAGAGATGTTAATGAGAATGAGCAGAAAGGGAATCCTAATAACTAGTCTCACATAGTTCTACACTATGATAGAATAGCCCTATGTATAAAACTTTCCATATTAAGACATACGGCTGTGCAATGAATATCGCAGATAGTAACACTGTTAGAAATCTCCTAAGTAGGAACTCTCTAGAAGAAGTCGCTGACTGGGAAAGTGCTGATGTCATAATCTTAGTTACATGCAGTATAAGACAACAGGCAGAAGATAAAGTCTCTGGATGGGGCATAAAGGCAAACAACGAAGGTTTTAAGAATAAAACAGTTATTCTTACCGGTTGTATGGGACAAAGGTATAACAGATCGAATAATAAAATTTCTCAGAAGTATGAAAAACAGCTCTTAGGGAAATTCCCATGGATTACACATATAGTAAACATTAAAGATATTAATCAATTACCCTCAATATTAAAGCTAGATGAAAGAGAATTAATCGATACACCCAATATAAACTACGATGAGAACAATATCTATCAAGGTCTCTTTTCAACATCTCATGGCTGTAACAACTTCTGTTCATACTGCATTGTCCCTTACGCTAGAGGAGAATTAATAAACTACCCCAAAGAACCTATACTTAATGAAATTCAGGGTTTTGTAAACAATGGAGGTAAAATTGTTACTCTGCTTGGACAAAATGTAAATAGTTGGGAAGATAAAAATTCAACCTTTGTAGATCTCCTTAAAGAAGTTTCAACTATCAAAGGCGAGTTCTGGATTAACTTTCTCTCTTCACACCCCAAAGATTTCTCTGATGAATTAATCGATCTAATTACCACTAATGACAAATTCCTAAAACATTGTAATATCGCAGTGCAATCAGGCTCTGATAAAATCCTTACATTAATGAATAGACAGTATAGAGCAAAAGACTTTATTAATATCTGTAATAAAATTAAAGATAGGAATCCAGATTTTAGAATCACCACAGATACAATAGTAGGATTTCCAGGTGAAACAGAAAAGAATTTTGAAAAAAGTAAAAAACTCCTTAAAGAGTGTGATATAGAAATGGTATATATTGGCAAATATTCACCTAGAAAAGGTACTGTTTCGAGCAAATTAGATGATAGCATTCCATTATCAATTAAAAAGAGTAGGGAGAGAGAATTAAGAAGTATTGTAAATAAAACTAGGGTTAAGAAACATGAGAGGTTGATAGGAAAGACACTGCCAATACTTATGATTGCTCCACAAAAGGGTATTTCTTACTACAATCATGAAGTTATTACAGAAGATATTTACGAGATAGGTAAAATTTACGAACTAACAATTAAAGATTTCACTAAAGCAGGGCTTAAATGCTAGCATTTGATATAATGACGTATGAAACAATTAAAAATATTCACAATTGAAGACCCAAAAGAAGAAAAAATCCTAAGAAAAATCTCTAAGGATGTCAGTATAGAAGAGATAAAGTCGGAAGATTTCCAGCAGTTCTTAAAAGATCTTCTTTTTACTGCAAAGAACAGTGAGGATCAGGTTGGTATAGAATCTGGCGGAATATCAGCACCACAGGTTGGTGTAAATAAAAGGGTCGTATATATTTTCAATTACGAAACCGAAGAATTTGAGGTTTTGATTAATCCTGTTGTCCAGAACATAGGTAATAAGACAGAGATAGATATAGAAGGTTGTTTAAGTGTGCCAAATACAGAGAAAAATGTTAAAAGGTTCAAAAAGATTAAAGTTAAATATATTGATAAAGAAGGCCAAAAAGTTAACAGAAGATTCACGGGCCTTAACTCTAGAGTAGTACAACACGAAAATGATCATTTGGATGGAGTCCTTTTTATCGACAAAGCTATAGACTAGAAAAATTCTTTAAGAGTGTATACAATGTTTAAAGTAACTTGATAATCATTTCTATGAAAAAGAACCTAATTGCAATTCTATTATTAATCCTAACACCAAGCTTTATACTGGCGCAGGATATCTCTGTAGAGGATCTACTAGGAACTGACAAACAGGACGAAGCATCTGGAAACATTGAAGAGGTAGAAGAAGGGCCCATACAACAGAAGGAGAATGTATTAAAAATATCTATACCAAAATATACTGACAACCCAAGTCATATAATTACTTTCGTTGATCCTTCAGAAGAGAAAAGTGGTGTAGAAATAGATATTGATGAGAGTGGATATAAGGAAATTAATTCTCCATACTCTCTACCTTCTCTTGGTATAGGAAAACACCACCTAAAATTTAGGTTCGTTGACTCTATTGGTGCTACAAAAGTTCTTGAATACGACATCATAATTATTCCTAGACCTCCTATTATTAAGGCTCCTCAGTTTAGTGAGAACAACTTACTTCTTTCTGGAACAGGTCTAGCGGGCAGTGAGGTTACTCTAATAATATCTGTTGGTGCCAATAACTATACCCAAATGGCAGATATAGATAGTGAAGGTAACTGGAACACTTCGATAAGTATGGATAGCGTCGCAAATGGTATCTACACAATTTTTGGATATACACGAAAGAATGGATATGCAAGTAATCCCAGTGAGTCAGCTGTCATGGAATATGGCAATCAAGGTATAGTTCAAGTTTCAGATCGTAATAAAGAGATATATTTTGATTTTAATGGGATTAAAGCAAATAATATTGTTCAAACAATAAAGCAGAATCCAGATCTGTTAATTGCCTTTATCTCCTTCTTGCTAATAGGAGTAATCGCAACAGTTTTGGTATTCACATTTACAAAGAGGGTAGGCAAAAAAGGTGAGGAAAAGGATATCTCAACGAAGATAAGTGGTAATAATCAAAAGAATGAGAAAACTCTACTAGAGCTGTTTGGTACATCTACCGAAGAAAAGAAAGATAAGAAAGAGAAGAAACCTAAGATTAAAAAAACAAAGAAGGAGAAAGTAATTACAAAAACTGATTTCTTAAAGGATTTTGAGAAATTTGATCCTGATAAGGACTCCGGAAAAGAGAATCCAGAGCCTAAAGAGAAAGATAAAAAGGATGTTATAGTAACCCTTACATCTTCAAGGGAGGAGTAAATACCTTCTCTATGTGATAAAATATCCCTACGAAGCCAAGATGGTGGAACTGGCATACACGCTACGTTCAGAACGTAGTCCAGTAAAATGGGTGGGGGTTCAAATCCCCCTCTTGGCACCAAAAGTCCAATTATAGATATCCTTATAAAGATCCTCTAGCCTTATAATCTCATCAAAGTTTATTCCGCTTATACTATCTCGAGCCACATACAGATATGATGGGCGGTATAGAAATATTGCTGGAGTATCATTTACTAAGTATTTCTGAAAAAGGGAGTAGTCTTTCTTCCTTTCCGTTCGTTCTGTTTCTCTTTTTCCTTCTTCTAAAAGTATATCTACACGACTAAACTCATACCCTGATAAGTTTAAATTGGGGTATTCCTTCTCTGAAGAATGCCAAAGATTGTACTGATCAGGATCAACAGTTACCTCTATCTCATACATAAGAACTTCAAAATTCCTTGTTGCTAAAATCTCCTGTGTTAATTGAGGGTAAGTAAGAGGCTCCAAATTCATGATCACACCTTCCTCGGTCAACATTAAGGCCATTGTGTTTAACAAATTGTCATTTGCGTTGTTTTTTAAATAACTTACCGTAAAAGTAAGCAACTTTTTGTCTTCTGTTTCAAAATACCCGTTAGACTCATTTTTTGTGTAACCAGCCTCCTTCAAAAACTCCTTTGCCTTTTCTGGATTATACTTAGGGAAATCTATATCACCAGCATATGCCCAGCTACAATCACAAATTGGTCCGTCGGCAACAGTACCATTAATACCAGATCGCTCAAGTAACCCTTCTTTATCTATTAGCAATGAGACACCCTTTCTCAAAGGGCTGTTTTGGAATTTTTCTTTTCGTAAATTAAAAAATAGCACTCTTTCTCTATATGGTAAAGATACTGCATTAATATTGTAGGAGGAATACTCATTAACAAAATCAGCACTTTCATCATTAGGTAGTAAAGCTGCATCAAGAAGGCCATTTCTGAATGCAGATTCTAATCCGTCAATATTTGAATATACCCTCAGAACAACATTGGGAATATTTACCTTTGAAGTAAAATGTCCTGACTCCTGAAGACTTACGATATTAGGCTCACTTCTATAGACCTTATACGGACCGGAGCCAACGGGATTCCTAGAAAACCTGTCAAATGGCATCTCTGCTAAGGGGACTATCTCAAGAATGTGCTGTGGGACAATATATATGGAGGCTAGCTCAGGAAACATCACATTTGACCGAGGAAGAGTGAACTTAATTGTATCACTATCAACTACTTCTATTTTGACAGTAGTAAACCCAGATCCAACTGTGTCATACCCATGCTCCTCAGAAAGCTTAATAGCTGAATCAAATGTAAAATATACATCCTCTATGGTTAGAGGAACACCATCGCTCCAACTATGATTTAAATCAATATCAAATTGATAAACTTTATTACCTTCTGATATCTCCCAATTATATGCAATGCCAGGCAAGATATCTCCATTCGAATTAATATTTACAAATTTTTCAAAAACAAGCTTTTGAACAGCCTTATCTACATCATTTTGGTTGCTAAACAATGGATTGAATGTAGAGATAGCTCCAATTCTGCCCTCAACATAGGTAGTACTTTCCCTAGAGGAAACTTTCTCTGCTAAAATGTTACTTCTAAGAAAAGTAAAGAGTCCAAAACCAACAAGACAGAATAACAAAATTGTACTTAATGGGGAAGTTAACTTTAAAAGTTTTGAAAGATTCTCAGGGTAATTCCAGAAAAAATCTCTGACGGGAAACTCTTTTCTGACCTTAGCTCCTTTTTTGCTATTAGCTTTGGGTACAATATTAACAAAAGCCTCTCGCATTGAAACCGCTTTGTGAACTTTTTTCTTAGATCTAGGTTTAGGCATATTAGTCTCCTAACTTCAAAAGCGTTAGTGAAAGTATAACTAATATTGTAGTAAGGATAATAGTAAAGTAGTAAAGGAACTGCTCAAGTCCTCTTTTAGTCCTAAACACTTCTCCACCACCACCAAACATCTTTCCTAATCCCTCAGCACGATTTTGCAAAAGCACTGAAACCACTATTAGCGCTGAGACTATAATTTGTATTATTAATAATGTTTTAGGCATAACTCCATATTATACTATATATCTAATCAGATTTATCTAATGTATAAAATATTGCACTTATAAAAGCGGAGATTAATGAAAACAGTATAATGGTAAATATCGGAGTAATCTCAAAACCATTAAGTTGCAGAAAATCAAAGTTTGCTCCAGTAAACTCAGAGCTTTCAATAAAGAATCCTGTCATAAATATTTTAAGTAAAAATGTTATCCCAATAGTAACTAGTGTAGACATAAGAAGGTATGTGAGGAAGTTTACTTTAATTGTTAGAAAATTCAAGAAAGGCTTAGTAATCATAACCCCTATACTTAAAACTATTAAAGTAGCAATGAAATATACTCCTAATGTTGGCATCACAACACCAGAGAAAATGGTGGTCGTGAAATAAAACACAAGTAAAAGGAGTAATAGATTCTTGAAATAACTTCCCATAACCTAAATATGACAGTTTAATTCCTAATATAACTATAATATATAAAAATAGAGTTGTAAAACTCAATTCTATCCCATATACTTTATTTGATATGACTGCCCCAAAATTTTGCAAAAGTAAGATTGTCGCTACCATTGGACCAGCAAGCTGGGAGAAGGAAGTTATTAAGGGCATGGTAGTTGCAGGCATGGATTTAGCAAGGGTGAACGCTTCTTTTGCTGATTTCGATGAACTAAAGAGAGTGAAGGACCTTGTACGCTCGATATCTCCAAGAGTCTCACTCATACTCGACACCATGGGAAACAAAATAAGAGTAGTGGGCTTTACAGAACCAATAAGTGTGAGAAAAAATGAATCATTAGTATTAATTCCAGAAAGTCAGCAAAGTAGTCAGAATTCCCAGATCCAAATAACTTATGAGAGTCTACATGATGATCTCTCAAGAGGGGCGAAGATCTTAATCGATGATGGTAACCTTGAACTTACTGTAACTGACATTATAGATAAATCTATTATCTGCAATGTAGAGAATAACTACATAATTAAACCAAACAAGACTGTTAACATCCCAAATCAGCAATTACATTTCCCTATATTAACAGAAAAAGATATTCAGGATATAAAAAATGCAGTAGAACTTAAATATGATTTTATTGCATTATCTTTTGTAGAGAACACCCAGGTTATATTAGATGCTAGAGAAATAATTGGTGAAAGTGGCATAAACATAATATCGAAAATTGAGAATCAGGCTGGTGTAGACAACTTCGAGGAAATACTCGAAGCCTCTGATGCCATTATGATTGCAAGGGGAGATCTAGGGGTAGAAATTCCATACGAACACATTCCGATTATTCAAAAACAACTAATTTACAGATGCCGAGCTGCAGGTAAACCTGTAATAGTAGCAACTCAAATGCTAGAGAGCATGAGAGAGAATCCTCGACCAACTAGAGCTGAAATAAATGATGTCGCGAATAGCATAATAGACGGAGCAGATGCCCTTATGCTTTCTGCTGAGACTTCTACCGGGCTTTACCCTGTAGAAAGTGTCAATATGATAAATCGTACCGCCCTAGCAACAGAGGACGTTTTAACGCCACAGATGCTGTATGGGAATACTCAAGCTAATAGAGATACAGACGAGATTTGCAGAACAGTTTTCAACTTAACCAATTCCATAGATTTAAAGGCCGTTATCATCCTTTCTCAGAGTGGAAGAACTGTTAGCTCCTTATCAAGACACAGGCCCACAGTACCCATATTTGAGATAAGTAACGATATACAGAGGATAAGGATAGACAACCTACTCAGAGGCGTTAAATGCTACTACTCAAAGAAAAACTCTGGAGATAGAGACGAAAGTATCCAAAATGCTGTGGAAATTGTTTTTTCATATGGGGAGTTGGATTTTACTGACAAAATTGCTATTATTAGCGGTAGCTCAATAAAAAACAAATGTAATAATACAATATTGGAGATCGCTACCGTTAAAGATCTAATCTAGAACTAATCGGTGACGTAGCCAAGTTGGTTAAGGCCGTGGTCTGCAAAACCACTATCATGGGTTCGAATCCCATCGTCACCTCCATATATTGAAAACATTATGATAATCAATTAAAATATCGATTACCATAACTATTAGGCCGGGATGGTGGAACTGGCAGACACGCGGGACTTAAAATCCCGTTCTAGAGATAGAGTGGGGGTTCAAGTCCCCCTTCCGGCACTCTAGTCAGCATCATCAAACAGATCAGGATCGTCATTCCCACACTTAGGACAAACATTTACAGGAACCTGTCCCTCATATACAAAACCACACTTAAGGCACTTCCATCTAAGCCATCTATCTTCCAAATCTTCGGGGCTAAGACTCTGATTCTCATACTGAGAACCCTTTAAATTAGGTTGAATGTGGCTAGTAGGATCAGGTTGCTGATTTAGATTGCTGCCTTGATTATTATTTAATCCCTGCATTATTTAAAAAATTAATAATTAAATTAAATGTTTGCTCAGGAGTTTGATCAGAGCTATCTATAACCAAATCGTTATATTTCTCTGGATGGTTATAATCTATGTCGTATAACTTCTCATACCTTTTACGATCGTATTCATACCTTGATAGTAAATCTCTCTTAATCTGAGCACTCCTAAAAAACCTTTTCAGAAAGTTATGCTCTTCCTCTTTTTCTAAGGCCCTCTCTATTCTCGTTTTCAAATCTGCATTTAGCCAAATCTTTGCAGAACAAGAAATTCCTTCCTTTGTTGCTAAAGCCGCAAAAATCTTACTCTCTATTAAAACATTACGACTTTGAGAATACTCTCTCATTTTCCTGTCCACCTCTCTATCCAATTCATTAATCTCACCTTCCGTAGCTGATTTGAAATATTCTTCCAAATTTACGTAACCTCTTTTCTTTGCTCTATCACGGAAAATCTCTCCTGCATAGACTCTTTTTATATTAAAGTGCTCTGCTAATCTTTTTGCTATTGTACTTGAACCGCTCTTCCCAGGTCCTCCAATAACTAAAAGGATTTGTTTGTTCATACAGTAATATTGTATATTAGATATACTATGGTGTCGAGAAGGAAAAAAAACAAAAGAAAAAACATTAAAAAAAGGTTAGGCTCTGGAGATAGAGTTATATTAACACTAACCATACTTATGCTAATTTTTGGTGCAATGATGATCTTTGATGCTAGCATGTATGTTGCCAATAATGTGTTCTATGATAAATTTCATTTCTTAATACTTCACTTACGATGGCTTGCAATTGGAATACCACTCTTCTTAATTATATATTCCTGGGATTATCACAAAATCCTTAAGTTAGCAGTTCCAAGTTTAATAGCCACCGTTGCCCTTTTACTGTTGGTCTTAATAGCTGGTGATGAAATCAATGGAGCAAAGAGGTGGTTTGTCTTAGGTGAAATTGGGAACATTCAGCCTGCAGAGTTTGCAAAAATTGCGGTTATCTTATACTTCTCATCATGGCTATCAACTCAAAACTTTAAATATAAGAGCTTAAATTCTGCTTTGAAAGATGGGTTTCTCAGACACCTCCTCAATTTTGGAGCTATCCTTGGAAGCATTGCAATTCTCATTATCTTAGAGCCCGATCTAGGTACAACAATGATTATCTGTATTACTGCTTTCTTGATGTTTCTAATTTCAGCAGAAAATCGTGTTCATACAATTAGCACAGTTTTATCAGCATTTATCATTGGTATACCACTTGCCACAATCGCTGCGATCATCGAGCCATATAGGCTAGAAAGGATAAAGACATATGTTGAACTGTTACTTAAAGGAAATGTCGCAGACCCAAGGGGTAGCGGTTACCAAATACAGCAAATTTTAATAGGTATAGGTAGTGGTGGTTTCTTTGGGAAGGGATTTGGGCAATCAAGACAAAGGTTTGGGTATCTTGTAGAGAACACTGCATTTACGGATTCAACATTTGCAATACTCCTAGAAGAATTAGGGTTTCTAGGTGGCTCTATTTTAGTTTTTGCATGGATACTGTTTTTCCTTAGAGGAACTAAAATCGCCCAAAATGCACCTGACAAAGAGGGAAAATTATTAGCCATGGGGATAGTAATTTGGCTCACATTACAAGCATTTCTTAACATGGGAGCAAATGTAGGATTAATCCCACTTACTGGTATGCCTCTACCTTTCTTCACGTACGGGGGCTCAAGTACACTTGTAACTATAATGGGAATTGCTATACTTCTTAATATATCAAGATTTAGTAATCTAAATGGTAAAAACTAGAAAAATATTAATAACAGGAGGAGGTAGTGGAGGACACCTCTCTGCTTGCTCAGCAATAATCGAAGGGATAAAAGGAAGGTACCCAGAACTATATACTGATCTCGTCTATGTTGGAGGAGATCTAGGTATGGTAGGGGAGGATTTTGGCAATTCTTTAGAACAGAGAAAGTTTGAGAATGCCGACTTTAAAACCGAGTATATTAGGGCAGGGAAGCTACAAAGAAGACTCTCTCTATCATCCCTTAGATTATTTCTAAGATCGTTTCTTGGTTTGGTTGACTCTTTTAAAATTATCAAAAGAGAGAAGCCAGATCTCATTTTTTCTACTGGAGGGTTTGTTAGCGTACCTGTTACACTCGCGGGGTGGTTAAAAGGCACCCCAATATATTTACATGAGCAGACGGCAACAGTTGGTTTGTCCAACAAAGTAGTAAGTAAATTCGCAAAGAGAATATATATAGCTTTTGAAAGTTCTAAAGATCATTTCCAGGAAGAGAAAGTTCTGTTAGTGGGCAATATTGTAAGAGAAGCAATTACAAATTTTAACACAGAAGAAGTCTCTAAAAATGTAAAAGACCTTATCACACAGTATACAGAATACCCACTAATCTATATTTCTGGAGGAGGTCTAGGATCTCATATGATAAATGAGAAGGTCCTATCTGAGATAAAGGAGCTTTTAACAAAATATAGGATTATTCTACAAACAGGAAGCAACCAGAAGTGCAACGACTTTAATAATTCACTAGAGATTAAAAGTAAGCTGCCACAAGAGTTACAGGAAAGATTCTTGCCAATCAAATTCATAGATGATAAAAACATAGGATACGTTTATAAGAACATGGGCCTTTTCATTGGCAGAGCCGGCGCTAACACTGTATATGAAATTGGTTTATTAGCTAAACCTTCAATATTCATTCCAATACCGTGGGTTACCAACAATGAACAGTTTCTGAATGCTAAGGTGTTAGTAGATCTTGGTCTCTCTACAATAATTGAGGAAAAGGAGTTGAAGAAACTTACCTTAAATGAAATTATAGAAGTAGAGATTAGCAAACTATCGAAAAAGAAGATAAATGTAGAAGAGATAAAGAGAATGTTCCCTGCTAATGCTGTGGAAAAAGTCTTAAACGACATGTATACTTAGGTATATGGAGATATCTCATAATAGATCCTTAAAAGCATTAAACCAGTATGGTGTTGATGTAGCCGCAAAGATATATGTTGATATTAAGGATTTAAAGGATTTGGAAGAGTTAAAAAACTCTGAACTGCTAAAGGAGCAAAACATACTAATCCTTGGTGAAGGAAACAATATCCTTTTTAAAGATAATTACGACGGTTTAGTAATAAAACCTAATTTTAAAGGCAAGGAAATCGTTAGGGAGGACGAAAATAACATCTTCATCAAAGCATATAGTGGGGAAAACTGGGAAGAGTTTGTAATATGGAGTGTAGAAAATGGTTACCAGGGGATTGAAAATATGACAATGATTCCAAGCAGTGTAGGAGGGGCTGTTTCACAAAACATAGCTGCCTACGGACAAAACATCATGGATGTTGTCCAGACGGTATATGCCTTTGATTTGAAAGAAAAGGAATTTAAAACCTTTGAGAATAAGGATTGCGAATACGAATACAGATCTAGCATTTTCAAGACGAAATATAGGAACAGATTCTTAATTCTATACGCCATTTTCAAATTCAACAAAGTTGCCAAAGAACTAGAGATTACCTACCATGAGCGGGCATCAAGATATGGATCCTTAGAGGATGAATTAAAAAAGTTCTCCAAAGAGCCTTACTCCATTGCTGATGTTATGAAGGCAGTACAAAATTTAAGGTCCAAAAAGCTCCCATCAGTCGAAGAATATGGAACCTGCGGCTCTGTATTTGCCAATCCAATAGTCACAAAAGATAAGTATTTTGAACTTGTTAAGTTAATCCCAGAACTACAATCATACCCTGTTGAAAAATTGGATTATAGTAGAGAAAATTGGTCCGATATTAAAGAAGAATATGTGAAGATTCCTGCAGGTCGAATCATTGATTATTTGGGTTGGTTAGGAAAATGGGAGGGGAATGTTGGAGTATATGATAAACATGCCCTTTGCATAGTAACAAATCGAAAGGCTACGGGAAGTCAGATATTCAGCCTCTTAGAAAAAATTAGGTTGAATGTTAAAGAGAAATATGACGTTGATTTAGTTTATGAGATAAATATAATTTAATCATAAAAAAATATGGCAGATTTAATAGTTAGGGGTGGGAAAAGCCTAAATGGAGAGATTACTCCTGCAGGAAATAAAAACGCTGCCTTACCAATACTTTGCGCTACTCTTCTAACTGATGATGACGTGACCCTAAGGAATTTCCCGGATCTCCTTGATGTCCAGAAACTAGTTGATCTATTAATCTCTCTTGGTTCAGAGATAGAGTGGGATAAAGAGAATTGTACGATTAAGATAAACAATCGGAATCTTAAAAAAAGTTTTGGAGAGGAAGGATTCCCTCTTGGAATGAGAGGAGCTGTTCTTTTGCTTGGTCCTCTAGCGGTAAGGATGAATAAGATAGAGGTTAAATCAGAGATAGGTGGTTGTTCCTTAGGTATCAGAGAGCTGGACCCTCATATCGAAATCTTAAGAAGCCTTGGTGCTAATGTTAAAACTAACCAACATATAACTATAGAGACCTCCGATGGACTAACTGGGGGTTCACTCTGGCTAGATTATATGTCGGTTACAACGACAGAGAATTTTATAATGGCAGCTTCAAGAGCAAGAGGAAGATCTGAGCTTACGAATGCTGCTTCTGAGCCTCATGTACAAGCCTTATGTAACTTTCTTAATCAAATGGGTGCGAAGATAGATGGTGTAGGATCATGTAAAGTTATAATTGAAGGGGTAGATAAATTACATGGTACTGATTTTACGATTCCGTCGGATCATCATGAGATTACAACATTATTAGCACTTGGTGCTATGACAAAGGGCAACGTGCGTGTTACAAACTCAGAACCAGAATACTTTCCATTAATAAATAGATCCTTTAGAAAGCTTGGGGTTAATATAGAATATGATGGAGATACTGCTTTTGTTAAAGGAACACAAGAGCTGAAAGTTCTAGAACCTTTTACAAAAAACCTGTTGCAAAAAATCGAAGCTGCACCGTGGCCATATTTCCCTGCAGATCTTATACCTCTTATGATAGCTTTAGCTGTCAAGGCAGATGGTTCAATTATGTTTTGGAACAAATTATATGAAGGAGGGTTTTTCTGGATACCTGAGATGGTCAAGTTTGGAGCACATATTGTAATGTGTGATCCACATAGAGTAATTGTATATGGTAATAAGCCTCTACAAGCTGCAACTGTCAACGCTCCTGACATTATTAGAGCAACCGTAGCATTACTTATGGTAGCTTTAACTATTAACGGTGAGAGTAGGATAAAGAATGCTGACTCAATTAAGAGAGCTCATCCTAATTTTATCGAGAATCTTAACAAACTTGGTGCCAATATCGAGTGGGTAGAGTAGGTTACTCCAATATTTTATACAAGCCAATACTATGACTTGCCTTTAGTAATATAGCGGTATCTTTGTTGCCACTTTCGGAATCAACTACAATCTTTTTTGCTTCTTCCCAACTTTCTAATCTCTCACCAAAGGCAAAATCAGAGTAGAAATCCCCTATGTAATATACCTTATCAAACTCCTTTGATTTTGCTAACTCTCCTAATACTCTATGCTGATCTTTTGCGACTTCTCCTAGCTCCTTCATATCTCCCAGTATTGCAACCTTATTATATTGTTCCTTATCAAATATCTCGTCAAAAGTTTCAATAGACATCTTCATAGATGTAGGATTAGCATTGTAGGCATCATTGATAACAGTCAACCTGTCATTTATTTCTTTGATTTCAAACCTACCGACAAACCCCTCATAGAAGGTTAGGCCATCAATAGAATCCTGTATATCTATAGCTAACAAATCTGCAATAGCTATTGCCCCAAGACAGTTGTAAGCCAACTCTCTTCCAAACGCCTTTATTTTTGCATCGTACTTCTTTTCATCATGAACAAAAGTAAATTGTGTGCCCTCTCTACTAACGGAAGTGTTAATCAATTTAAAGTCTTTACCTTCATAACCGTATGTTAACAGCTGATAGCTATAATCTTTCTCAATCTTTTGTAACCAACTGTCATCTACATTAAGTACCAAAGGCTTACCACTACGATGTAAATAATCAGCCAAATCTTTTTTTGTTTTATAAACATTTTCTATACCCCCAACATTTTCAGCATGTACATAGCCAATATTTAATATTACCCCAAGATCTGGTTCTAAGGCTCTACATTGCCAGCCAATCTCTCCAGGCCTATCCATACCCATTTCAAGAATAATATACTCCTCTCCATTGTATTGCGACAATAGTTTTGCATTTCCCCAAAGGGTATTAATATTACTATTTGTAGCCAAAACGCTCCCTTTATAACTCAAAATCTTTTGTAGCATCTCTCTTGTTGTTGTCTTGCCTGTACTACCTGTAATAGCGATTTTTGGTACTAAGATATCTGAGAACAGGATATTTATAATTTTTTCAAGACCTTCCTCAATAGAATCAACTACGATAATTGGTTTTTTAAGATTGACATATTCCGAAACGAAACTACTCTCACACAGCGTTACTACAGCACCTCCCTCGAATGCTTGAGGAATAAAATCATGGCCGTCAAAGTTCTCACCTTTGAGTGGGAAGAAGATATCTCCTTCCTCAACAGTTCGGCTATCATAGCTAACACCGGAAATGGCAACATCCTCATAGTTTAATATTTCAAACTCTGGGAGTTTGCTAAGTATAGTTTTCAGATTTACGTTCTTCATAAGACTCTCAGAGAAATTTAGATGATATATCTTACCACAAGACAAACCAAGAGGTCAGGCCTAGGCCTGGCCTCTCAAGCCCAAAAGCTTGTACCAAAGACGAAATAGCAAATACAGGGTCGGACCTAACACAGACCTACAATACCCAAAAGTTTGTACCAAAGACGAAGTAGCAAATACAGGGCCCGACCTAACAGAAACCCCAATACCCAAAAGCTTGTACCAAAGACGAAGTGGCAAATACAGGGTCGGACCTAACACGGACCATATATAACCCAAAATTCGCATAACATATACCTTGTAGTATTTCTTACTTGACCAACACATAATTTTAATGTTACATTAGTGGCAAGAAGTGGAAAAAAGTGGGGAAGAATGATATAGTGAAATTATGCTAATAGGAGAATACACAGCAAAAGTCGGTGCAAAGAAAAGAGTTTCACTTCCTACAAAATTTAGAGAAGAGTTGGGAGATGAAATTATCTTAACTCGAGGGTATGAAGATGCCCTTATAGTAGTAAACAAGAAGTTATGGAAGAAGATAGGGTCTGAAGTAATAAACGGTTCTTTTATAAATAAAAACATCCGAGATACAAGTAGATTTCTTGTCGGTGGAGCCAGAGAGTTACAATTAGATTCACAAGGAAGATTTGTAATTCCTCAAACACTCTTTGAACATGCTCAACTATCTGATGAAGTGATCTTTATCGGTTTAGCTAACTGGGTTGAGATATGGGATAAGCAAAAGTGGGAGGAGAGACTTAAATATCTTAAAGAAAATAGTGACAAGATAGCTCAAGAGATTGCTAAGATTAATACCGATGATAATGGATAAGATACATATACCAGTGCTACTAGAGGAATCAATTAAGGCATTGAATGTAGAGCCTAGTGGTTTTTACATTGATTGTACCCTTGGAGATGGAGGTCATAGTAATAAAATACTGTCCCAACTTTCATCTCAAGGGTTGCTCCTAAGCATCGATAGAGATCAGAATGCAATAGACTTTGTAAAGGGCTACTATGAAATCCCTCCGAATTGGATATTAGTAAAAAGCAATTTCTCACAAGTAAAGGAAGTTTTGGACTCAAACAAGATTGAGAAACAGCCCAACGGAATACTGATGGACCTGGGTCTTTCATCAAGACAGCTAGAGAAATCTAACGATAGGGGATTTAGTTATCAAGAGGAAGCCGAGTCTTTAGACATGAGAATGGATACAGATCTTGCTGTCAGTGCACTCGACTTACTTAAAGTATTAAACGAGCACGAACTTAGCAAGCTTTTCAAGTTGTACGGTGAGGAGAAACGTTCTAAAGCAATAGCGAAAGTCATCAAAGAAAATATCTCGGAAATAAAAACTGTTGGAGATCTCAAAAGTCTTATCTATAAAGTTGTTCCGGTAGCATCGAACAACCGAAACCCTTCACGCAGGGTTTTCCAGGCCCTGCGTATTGCGGTTAACGATGAGCTTAATAGCTTAAAAGACGGACTAGATAGCGCTTTTGAGGTCTTATCAGCAGATGGAAGATTAGTTGTAATAGCTTTTCACTCCCTTGAGGATAGAATCATAAAAGATTTTTTTAACGAAAAAGAATTAAAAGAGGAAGGAAAGATACTGTCAAGAAAGCCAATTACTCCTAGCGAAGATGAATTGCAAAATAATCCAAGATCTTCTTCTGCCAAACTAAGATTTTTAAGAAAAGTTTAATATATTACTGCCTACAATTGAAAAAAAAGAACTTTACATTTAAAACCTTCATTTTAATAACAATACTGTTTTTTGTCGCTCAACTAATTGTAAATTCAAACCTCAGCCCTTTAGGTACAAGGTTGCAAGAGCTGAATAGTGAAAAAGAGTATCTTGTAGAATCCAATGAAAATATTAGCGAAGAATTAGCAAAGCTTGATTCAATCATTGTAGTTAAGGAATTAGCTCAGAAGAAATTAAATTTCGGTAAACACGATGGACAGTCTATACTGTATATAAAGCAAGAAAGTGTGTTAGCGGAAAAATAGTTATGGCAGCTATAAACAAACTTCATAGTAGCAGAAGAAACTCTAAGAAAAAAACTTCTCACTCAGGGTATACCATTGTAAACATCTTTATTATTATTCTCGGTTGCTTAGTATTAGTACAGGCCTTTCGATGGCAGATTGTTGATAGACAAAAGTTTTTAACGCTTGCTTCTCAGCAGTACTCTAATACAGGCAGGGAGTTACCTCAAAGAGGTAAAATTATCGCAAAAGATGGGACAATTCTAGCTGTAGATGAACCCGTATGGAATGCGTATCTAAGCTTGAGTTCTGACAAGAAAGAAAGAGAGGAGTTCTTTTCTAAGAAGGAAAAGTTTGTATCAGAGATTGCTACCATTCTCGTTATAACAAAGGAAGAGATAGATTCTAAAATAAATGAAGATTTCCGATATGTGAAAATTGCAGAGGGTATCTCCAATGAGAAGAAAACCGCTTTAGAAGATGTTCACATTTTTAATATTCCAAAACTAGGATTATACTTTGAAAAGGATGTTAGACGTTCCTATCCTAACAACAGCTTAGCTTCCCATGTCCTAGGCTTTATAGGCCGCACTTCGGACGGTGAATATCTTGGACAGTACGGGATAGAAGGCTACTATTTCTCAGACATAGAGGGTCAGGAAGGCTATTTTAGCGGAGAAAAAGACTCCAGTGGGAATGTCATACTTAATGAAGAATACGATCCTTTGCAGGCCAGATCTGGGAAAACGTTCCGATTAACAATAAACCCTAGCATCCAATTAAAAGTTGAGGAACTCTTAGAGGAAGGTGTCAAAAAGACCCAATCAAAGAGTGGAACAGTAATTATAATGGATCCTAAAACAGGTGCTATCATAGCAATGGCCAATTATCCTAACTATAATCCAAATGAATATTGGCTCACGCAAGAACCATGGATATTTAAAAATCTCGCAGTATCAGACGTATATGAATACGGCTCTGTGCATAAACCTATTACTCTAGCGATAGCAATTGAATCTGGTGTTCCAAAAGATTTTACATGCACAGATAGCACGGGCTATTTAGATCTCTATGAGGCGACAGGATACAATGATCTTAAGGGGAGAAAAATATATACCTGGGACAAAAGGCCTGATGGCGAACAGAATTTCCGACAAATACTGGCGAACTCTAATAACCCCTGTATGGCAAGGACAGCCTTAGAAACAGGTTTCGAGTACTATTTCCCAAAGTTAAAAGAATTTGGTATTGGTTCATCAATAAATATCGGACTGCAAGAGGAATCGACTAGCTACCTTAAGCCTTATGAGAAATGGACTAAACTAGATTTGATAACAGCTTCTTATGGCCAAGGAATCTCTGCAACACCTCTCCAGGTTATTTCTGCAATCTCAACAATTGCCAACGGCGGGAAGCGAATGCAACCGTATATAGTAGATGCAATGATAGAAGGAAATGTTATAAATGTTACTAACCCTCAAGTCATCTCTCAACCAATATCTGAAGATACTGCAGATACCGTAGCAGATATGATGAAGTCAGTGGTCGAGCAGGGAGGTATATTTGAAACAGAGAAAGAGAGGGTAAAAGAGTATGAGATATCAGCAAAAACTGGTACAGCACAAGTCGTAAAGGCAGGGGAAGCTGGATATCAAAAAGATAAAACTATAGCAACCTATATTGGTTTTGCACCAACTGTAAATCCTAAAATGATTATGCTACTTAGACTCTCCGAAGCTAAAACTGGTGAATTCTCTTCCTATACAGCAGTGCCTCTTTGGAATGATATCTTTTTAGAAATAGTTAATGACCTAGAAATTCCTAAGAGAAATTGAGATAATAGCTTAATAACTTTATTGGCCTAGAAAATGTTAGAAATACTCAAATCCGGATTCCATGATATGTTCATAAGTGCATTCGCCGCAATGGTCTTCACCCCTATAATGATTTCTCTACTTTATAAGTTTAATCAGGTTAGTGGAATTAAGAAAACAGAATTAGGAGAAGGAAAAGGTACTAATGCCTTGTTCTTACAGATTATGAACACACAAAAGACTAATGGAACGCCTAATATGGGTGGGATTATGATTTGGATATTAGTCCCTCTTCTTACATATTTCCTAGTAGAATTGACGCCCACAATAAAGATTTTTTTGATTGGTTTTGCCCTCTCAGGCTTTTGGGGTTTTATAGATGTAGCAGTTATTACAAATGGTTTTAAAAATAACGCAAAATTTAGGGCATACCAGGAAACTTTCTGGTGGAGATTCGGCAAATTAATAGTCGCCGTATTAATCAATTTCTTAGTCATGGTCCTACTTTACAGATCTGGAGAATTTAATAGCCTTTCATTTCTACAACTCTTTTCAATTGGAATCACCCCAACTGTAGTAGTAGCTCTCAGTGTTCTTGGCCAATTTGCTATTTATTCTGCCGAGTTAACAGATGGGCTAGATGGCTTAATGATAGGGATATTTGCCATAATAGATATTGCTTTCCTTATTTTACTTCTTACTCAAGGACAGTATGCTTTCATTCCCATTCTTATGATTATCCTTGGTGTTCTAATTATAAACCTTTACTTTAATATACCTCCTGCAAGGTTCTGGAATGGTGGGCCAGGAGCAATGCCGCTTGGTTTTGCATTCTTCTTTATAGCCTTAATCACAAATAACCTTATACCGTATTTCTTAATAACAGGAATTACTTGGGTAATAATGCTCTCAAGTATGATCCAATTGATAAGTATGAAGTTTTTAAAGAAGAAGGTCTTTAAAATAGCTCCTCTTCATCATCATTTTCAGGCAGTAGGGTGGCCACAGTATAAAATTGTTATGAGATTCTGGCTATTTACAGCTTTTGCTTGTGCAGTGGGAATCTATCTGGGATTATTATAACTTGCCCTAATGGCAAACAACTACTTCGCCATTCTCCTTAACGAAAGCATCACCTTTATTAAACACCCTTCCGTCTAAGATGCAAATCTTTGCTTCAATAACTCTGTTACCCTCTGATTGATAATATATTTTTGATACCTCGCTTAGCCCATGAATCATGAAAGTATTAGAAACCATACACCCTTGGGTATAAGGTCCTGCCAAAAGGTTTGTGGAAGTTGTAAGATAAAGGTCTTTACCATCAAACAGATAGTATCCAATTTGAGGTGGTAATTGGGCCTTCGTATCACACAAGCTTGATCTTTCGACTACTACTTTTAGGCCTTTATCTACAGTAGTAACCTCACTAAATCTCATCTCTTCGATATCCATTTTAACTCCTAAGAAACTAAGGAAAACTGAAGAAAAATCCATATCCTCATTGGTATACTCCGTGGTTTCTAAGGTATTCATAGACTCTATTTCCTCGCAGACTACCTTACCTTTCTCGTTGCAAAAACATCGAGGCTGTTCGGGTATTGCTTGACCTACAGTATACTCGCTACCTCCATACACACATTTTTTTAGTCCAAATTGGTCTTTAAAAGTCGCTATAAACATTGTTAAAGCAGTAACAAACAAAGCGACAGTAAAGAATATTAACCAATTAGGGTTCCATTTACGATTCATAACGAGAGTATTTTAACACATATCAGGAATATTCTTAAATGATTGATAATTAAGATTTAAAAATATGTTAGAATCATCCTATGCACGATTCACATATACACTTGGCAATGAAACCTCTAAATGAAAACTGGGAAAGGGATACTCAAGATTTTCTTAATCTAGGTGGAAGGAAAATAGTAACTCAGGGAACAGATATTCTTGATTTCTGCGAGACTTTTGAATTAGCGCAGAAAATAAATGATAGGTTCGAACAAGAAATAGTACGAAGCGCAATAGGAATACACCCAACAGTATTTCAAGAGAAATTTAATAAAAAGAATGTAGATGAGATTTTTGAAAGCAGCAAGAAATTTCTTAATAGATTTCAGGATATCTTTGAGAAAGAGAAGGTGAGGATCTGCGCTATTGGAGAAACAGGATTAGATTATTTCCAAATGAAAAACTTTAATCTCTCTCAAGAAGTTATTAGTGCACTAAAAGAAATACAAAAAGAAAGTTTTAGATTACACGTAAGATTAGCAAAAGAGAATGATTTGCCTTTAAGCATACATGCAAGAGAAATAGAAGGAGGAATTAACTGTGTTACCGATGCATTAGAAATATTAGCTCAGGAGGGTAAAGGATTAGTGAAAGGAGTATTTCATAGCTATACCGGAGAGTTGAGCAAATTAAGTGACATCCTAGATATGGGATTCTACGTTGGTTTTAATGCCATCATAACTTATCCAAACGGAAAAGATGTAAGAGAAATTCTTAAAAATACTCCTCTTGACCGAATCCTATTTGAGACTGATGGCCCTTTTCTACCTACAGAGAGTATAAGAAAAAATAAAAAGGCAACTATTCGATATGGAAGATCTGCACAAGTAAGAGAAATTATGAAAATAGCATCAGACATTAAAAAAACTCCTTTGGAAAAACTAGAAAGTGCCACAGATGAAAACTTCAATATGGTTTTTGGTTAGATTTTTTGGGAAACAAGTACCACCCACTCTCCATATGGATTTTCTTCTAATCCATCTTCTCTCAACTTCTCCATCACGTTATCAACGCCACCTGAGTATGAATTTTCTCGTGCTTTAGTCATATCTCTAAGGGCAGAGACAAAGAGAGTTGAATCCATTTCCCTGATTAATTCCAAGAGTCTAAATAACCGTTTAGGAGACTCATAAATAATTAATGTGTTTTTTAATTCTAATACACCTTTAAGCAGAGCTCGCCTCTTAACATTAGACTTTGGCAGAAAACCCAAAAAGGTGAATTTATCTGTAGGTAAGCCTCCAATAGATAGAGCAGACGTTAGAGCACTAGGCCCTGGTATTGCAATAACTTCATAATCTCTCTCTCGTAACTCTCGTACTAGCTTATATCCTGGATCAGAAATTAATGGAGTCCCATTGTCAGAGACAAGTGCTAGATTTAAAGACGTATCCAGTTTTTCAATAATTTTGTTGATAATCTTGGTATGATTTTGGTCCCTGTACGAAATCAATTGCGTTTTTATTCCATACTTATCCAAGAGTTTCTTACTCTCCCTAGTATCCTCAGCAAGTATAAACGCAACGCTCTTAAGGGTATCTATTGCTCTTAAAGTGATATCCTGCAAATTGCCAATAGGGGTAGCTACTACATATAATTTTCCTTTATTCATTTAGCATCTTTAATACTTTATCTACCTCAATTATACTACCATTCGCATCCTCAATCCTGAATCGCCCTATTTGTACTCTCCTGAGCTCGATAGCGGTGGCGTATGTTCCTAATTCTCTTCCTAAATCTTTTACTAAAGTACGAATATAGGTGCCTGTAGAACAGAGGATTTCAAGTTTGATATTAGGGAATTGATAATCCATAACTTTAAACTCAAATATCTCCACATTCTTAGCTTCTAAATCAAACTTTTCTCCAGACCTTGCTAAGTTATATGCACGCTTACCATCAATTTTCTTAGCAGAGTAGTTAGGGGGAACCTGCTTTATCATTCCTAAAAAGGATTCTTTTATCATACTTTCTATATCTTTCTTCTTAGGAACAATTTCATCATCAGCCTGAGCTACGATCTTGCCCGTGACATCTTGTGTATCTGTCTCAAATCCAAATTCTGCATCTACGACATACCTCTTTTTTAATTTGTGGAATTTATCCATAAGCTTTGTGGCAGATCTCCCTATGAGGAGAATCAACAGACCAGTTGCGAAGGGGTCCAACGTTCCTGTATGTCCAATTTTAGTTCCTTTGGGATAATCTTTTTTAGTTTTTCTAATTACATCATAAGATGTAATGCCCTTGGGCTTGTCTATAAGTAAAATTCCCTCTATCATGTAATAGTAATTTAATTTACAGTATAATTATCTCATATGCCAAACGGTTTAGCATTAGCAACATTGATCCTTATAACTGCATTAGTCTGTTCTTACGTCATCACTGTGTTTCTGAGTTTGATAGTATCCCCATCTCATACTAAGAGGAAAGATTTGAAAGAGTTGGTAAAGAAACTCGATTTAAAAGAAGGGGATGTTTTTGCAGATTTAGGTTGTGGTGACGGTAGGGTAGTCTTTGAAGTTGCTAAGAACTTTAAAGATGTTAAATGCATCGGATACGAAATTTCCCCTATACATATAATGATTGCTAAGCTTTCAAAAATTTTACTTTTCCCTTTTAGCAAAAGAGTAAGAATAATCCCTACAGATTTTTGCAAAGAGAATCTGTCTCATATTAACACCTTCTATATCAACTGGGGGAACAAAGAAACTCCTTGCATGAAAACAGTAAGAAAAAACTTGAAGAAATGTAAAGGTGTTACTATTCTTGAGATGTAATATAATAGGGCAGTATGCACGAACCCTTAGCTTCAAAATATAGACCAAAGACATTGGATTCTTTCATAGGACAAGAGCATCTTGTTGGAGATAACGGCCCTATTAAGAAATTCTTAGAAGCGGGGAAGATACCCTCTATGATATTTTGGGGACCTCCAGGTACTGGTAAAACAACTCTAGCATATATCATTTCCCAGAATCTTTACTATGACTTTTATAAACTCCAAGCAGTAAATAGTGGTAAAGACATGCTAAGGAAAATCATTAAAAAGGCCTTGGCTAACCAAGAATACAACAAACGGACAATACTTTTTTTAGATGAAATCCACCGATGGAATAAAGCACAGCAAGATGCTTTACTGCCATATGTAGAGAAAGGGATAATAACATTGATTGGTGCAACTACGGAGAATCCTTCCTTTACAGTAATTTCTGCACTCCTTTCTCGAACTAAGGTATTTGTATTTAAACAGCAAACAGAGGAAGATATTTATGATTTAATTAAAAAAATTTCAAAAGAGGAATATCCAGAGATAAATATAAAAAAGAACGAATTAGAAACCGTGGCGAATTTAGCTAATGGGGATATTAGGTCTGCTCTAAATATTTTAGAGATGTCCACAACGTTAGCTTTAGCTGAAAAGGAAGAAGGAAAGAAAGCTAGGATAACTAGTGACATTTTGGGAAACGCAGTCCAGAAACCTCTTTATTACGACAAAAATGGTGAGGAGCACTACAATATTATTTCAGCAATCCATAAATCCATGAGATCCTCTAATCCTGACGCTGCTGCCTACTGGGTAGAACGAATGCTACATGGAGGAGAAGACCCTCTGTATATAGCAAGAAGGCTTTTAAGGTTTGCTAGTGAAGATATTGGAAATGCAGATCCTAACGCTGTGGTAATGGCAAACTCTATATATGAGACATGTCAAAAACTTGGTATGCCTGAGTGTGGGGTAGCTCTAATACAGCTAGCTATATATC
>Ga0265294_10000701_pt1 | contig 45234 bp, 42 predicted proteins | sample MunlanPumphouse3_FD_192504 | JGI IMG/M metagenome (GOLD analysis project Ga0265294, IMG submission 192504) | Groundwater microbial communities from a municipal landfill in Southern Ontario, Canada - Pumphouse #3 | ecosystem: Environmental > Aquatic > Deep subsurface > Groundwater | place...
ATGCAAACATGGATATCAGGATTTCGAACTGTTAGAAGAATAATTCATGGAGGTTTTTATGAAATTTTTCAAGTGCAAACATTGTGGAAATGTTATAGCCTATGCTGATTACCAAGGAGTACCGGTATTTTGCTGTGGTGAAGAGATGAGTGAGATGATTCCAGGAGAAGTGGAAGCATCTACAGAAAAACATGTACCTGTAATTGAGATTGAAGGTAATAAGGTTACTGTAACAGTGGGAACCGTTCTTCATCCAATGACAGACAAGCACATGATTAAATGGATTGCCCTAGAGACAAAACAGGGAAATCAGAGAAAAGAACTTAAAGACGGAGTTCCAAAAGCTTCCTTTATGGTAAGTGATGATGATAAAGTAGTAGCAGCCTATGATTACTGCAATTTACATGGCCTATGGAAGGCAGGAGTTTAATATGAAAAAATATGTTTGCCAAGTCTGTGGATACGTTTATGATGAGGAAGCTGGTGATCCAGATAATGGAATTGCTCCAGGAACAAAATGGGAAGATTTACCAGATGACTATGAATGTCCAGTTTGTGGTGTAGGAAAAGATATGTTTGAAGAAGAATAGAAATAGACTTCTTATAATTCGGCCATTTCATTCATTTGAGATGGCCTTTTCTTTCTTCTTATGAATGGAAAATAAAAAATAGTGGACTTTAAAGGAAGTTTAGAATATGATTTAAATAAATCAAATCAATATAGGAAGGTAGCATGGAAGAATATTTAACGCCAATAATTGAGTTTTTCCGGACATCCGGTTTTATTATTATCCAAGCAATTATTATTTTTATTTTTGGAAATGAAATAATAAAACAGCTACTAAAACTGGTAAAGCAAGGCCTTTTAGCTAGTAGTATGGATTATTCTATGGTAGGTTTTTTTCACTCAGTCTTAAATTATGTTATGAAATTGGCCTTGATTTTAATTTGTGTAGCCAGCCTTGGCGTCAATCTTTCGGGATTAACCACAGCACTTTCTGCTTTAGGTCTTGCCGTTGGTATTGCAATTCAGGATATCATAGGTGGTGCTGCCAATGGACTTATGCTAGTAAATACCAAACCCTTCAAAGTAGGAGATTACGTGGATATTGGAGACTATGGTGGGACGGTAAGAGATATTACACTTATGCATACAGTGTTAGACACTTTTGATAATAAAAGAGTTGTTCTAACAAACAAAACAGTATTTAATTCATCAATAGTTAACTACAGCGTAAACGAAACCAGAAGATGTGACTTAATTTATGGAGTTGACTATGAAACAGATATCCTTAAGGCGAGGAAAGTCATTATGGAAGTTGTAAATAAAAATTCCATGATACTTAAAAATCCTGCTCCTTCTCTTGTTCTATCTGAAATGGCAGATAGTAGTGTAAATTTTGGTTTAAGGATATGGGTGGCCTCTGAAAATTATTGGACTGTTCGTTTTGATATGACAGAAAAAGTTTTCCTTGCTTTGAAAAAAGCAGATATTAACATTCCTTATCCTCAAGTTACACTTAATTTTAGACCTGATGGAGTACCAGTTAGCCTAGGACAAAATAAAGAAGGAGATAAATAATGCAGGAGCTTTTGAAAAATACTCAGTTTATTCAAATGATAGGAACTCTTTTTTATTGTGCTGTTTCTTGGCTGGTAATTTGGTTTATTGTAAAAATTTATGGAGTTACTGGAAACCCTTTACTCCGGGCTTTAGATAACATCTCAGTAATAAAGAAAATACTTTCAAAACTGATTGAAAAGCTAGAAACCAACCAACCTCTAAATCTTGAAGAAATCGCAGCAACTTTAAAACGATTAGAAAAATACAACGATAAATTAATTAAAAATTTGTCAGCTTTTCAATATGATCATAGTAATATTATTGAAATTGGAACCTCAAAAGGTGAAATAATGAAGATAAGAAAAAGTTGTCTAAATATAATTGAAAATTTAACCGATGGAGATGATTCTAACAACAGGGAAATATTGATAATAATTCAAGGAATTGATCAAATGATGGATACGGCAGAGGCAAATATAAAATTAATACAAAAAAGACAAGCTCGTAGACAGATGATTCATTAAGGAGTAGAACTTATGCAAGAAAAGATATTGTTTTTTTTTAGAGGATTTGATTCCCCTATTTTGGATAAAATAGTTGAAATATTTACAATGTTTGGAGAGCAAACATTAATTATTTGCCTTGTAGTTTTGATTTTTTGGTGTATTGATAAACGAAAAGGTGAAGCAGTCTGTACAACTATGCTTTTTAGTATACTTACAATGGGACTTTTAAAAGCCATAGTAAGAAGCCCAAGACCTTTTCAAGTTTTAGATATCGAAGGCAAAAGAATTGAAACCGCTACAGGCTATTCTTTCCCGAGCGGTCATACAACCACTGCAGCCTCATTTTATTCAGGAGTTGCTATAGTATTTAGAAAGAGATGGATATCCATTCTATCAGCGGTAATAATCGTTCTAGTGGCTCTTTCTAGAATGTATCTTGGTGTTCACTGGCCCATTGATGTAGCGTTTGGTTTAATTTTTGGAATTCTAATGAGTTTTTTATTAGTTCCAGTTATGTATAGACTTTTTGAATCTCCATCAAAGACAAAAACCTTTTCTCTAATTTTTGCAATTTCTACGGGTGTAGTTGGATTAGTTTTAGCAATTCTTCTTTCTTTTAATATTGGAGATAAAGTTGCTTGGACTGATTTCTATAAAACACTTGCTCTATCGGGAGGAGCTTTTTTCGGTTTTCTTTGGGAAGAAGACAAAGTTAATTTTAAAGTTGACGGGAGTTTGAGTTTACGAATCTTAAGATTTATTGTTGGTGTTATTGGAATAATTGTTATAATGGCAAGTAAAAAAATCCTGCCAAGCGAAGAGATTTTTGGTTTTCTCCGTTATTTCTTGACAGGATTTTGGGCATTTGGTTTTTATCCAATTCTTGGAAAAAAACTGAAACTCTTTATTTAAGCTTAATTAATTCATAATCTTTAGAACCTAATCCAAGTTTTTCACCCCAGGCAATTCCCTCTCTCCAGTTTGTATTTGGATGAGAGTCAGTAAAATGATCGTGGTGAGTATGAGGCATTTCTCCAAGTCTTGAATTTCCAATGACAGGCATTTTGTTAACCTCATCTGCACAAGCTTGGTCCAAAGCAACAGGATCAGAAGAAGCAAAAATACCTACATCTGGGACAATTGGTGCATCATTGTAATTATAGCAATCACAATAAGGTGAAATATCCATAACAACTGAAATATGAAAGTTTGGTTTTCCATTGATAACTGCTTTTGTATATTCAGCAATTTTTCTGTTCAATATTGAAAAATCTTCATCTCCAGTTTTATAAATTGCCCCAGTTGGACAAACTTCGATACATCTTGAACACCCAACACATTTGTCTTGGTCAATAAAACATTTTCCACTGGAAAAATCTTGAGCATCATGAGCACATACTGTTACGCATTTTTTACAAGCAATACATTTTTCTTCATGTACCATAGGTTTTCCACTACTGTGTTGATCTTTTTTTCCCGCTCTTGAGCCACATCCCATACCAAGATTTTTAAAAGTACCACCAAAACCAGTGGCTTCATGACCTTTAAAGTGGGTCAAAGAAATAATAATATCAGCTTCAGCAATAGCTTTTCCAATTTTAGCTGTTGGACAATAAACAGCTCCTTCTACAGGTATTTCTACCTCATCATTTCCTTTAAGGCCATCAGCAATAATGACATTGGCGTGACAAGTTAAAGGATTGAAACCATTATCAGTTGCTGTATCTAAATGATCAAGGGCGTTTGTTCTAGATCCAGTATACAGGGTGTTGCAGTCTGTAAGGAAAGGTTTTCCTCCCCTGGCTTTTATAAAGTCTACCAACTTACTACAGTATTGATGCCTTAAAAAGGCAAGATTTCCTCTTTCACCAAAATGCAATTTTATTGCAGTAAATTTTCCTTCAAAATCTATATCACCTAAACCACTTTCTTCAAAAATACGATCTAGTTTGTCATAAATTCCGTTTCCTTGACTGGTTCTAAAGTCTGTAAAGAATACTTTGCTTTTCATAAATTTTATTTCTCCTTCATAGAATGAATTTTTCTTTGGGCTAATTTTGTAAATATTTTATCTAAATATTGCACTTCTCCATCTGTCATGGCAGATCTACCAATAATGTCTTTTAAAAAAATTTCAGTATTTATTATTTCATTGGAACTTTTGAAATATTTACTTTCTTCAAGTTGCCTAGCTATATGAGAAGCTATTTCTTTTTGTTTCTCTATAGTAACGGTTTTTTTATTTCCAGTAAAGGGAAGGGCTCCCTTGTAAAGGGTGTAGGTAATTATTTGAACAGCCTGAGAAAGGTTTAAAGAGGGGAAAGCGGGGCTTGTTGGAATAGTTACCATAGTATTACATTGAGAAACTTCTTCATCGCTGAGTCCATCAGATTCTCTTCCAAATACAATTGAAATAAGTTCATCCTTTGAAGACTTATTTACTAAATTTGATAAATCTTCCGGTGAAAGGAAGGAACCTTTTCTTTTCTTACCATGTCTACGAGTTGCAGCTACTGCAAGCGTGCTATCAGAAAGAGCAAGGGCCAAAGAAGAAAACCTTCTGCAATTTTTATAAATGTCTTTTGCATGGAGAGCCAATGTAAAAATTCTTTGTTCATCATAAAACCTATCAGTTACCAGTACTAGACGAGAAAGTCCCATTGTTTTCATTGCTCTACAACAACTTCCAATATTTGCTCCGTCTTGAGGTTCGACCAGTACAATTTGGATTTTTTGTCTTAATTCTTCCGTGAGATCTAAATTCTCTTCCATAGATACTCCAATATTTATCAAATTTCAATTATTAATATTAGTAAGTCTTGAGGTTTTTTTCTACCTAAAGTACTCTAAAGCATGAAAGAAAATTATGAATCACAATATAAAACTTTTCAAAATAAAATTTTTGAGAAAAAAAAGGGGTATTCTATAAATTCTGGAGATTTTAAAGATGAAAAAACTGATAGTGTATACTCTGGATATTCTAAAATTGTGGAAAGTGATTCTTTGGACAAAAAAAGAAAAGACCCTATGCTTGGAATTAGGAATTCTCTAGTTTTTATAGCTGTAGTTTTAGGTTTTGCAATTTTAAAATGGACTGGGGAATTTAGTGTTTCCTTTTTTATGGCCTTCTTTGTATTTCTCCTTTTTAACCCTTTAGTCGAAAGATTAAGTGTTTTAAGAGTTCCAAATTTTATTTCAAATACTATAGTTATTTTATTAATGATTGCTTTTCTTGCTCTTGCTTCTTGGGTTTTAAGCCTTTCAGTTCAAAACTTAGTTCAAATTCTTCCTACTTTTTCAAAGAGAGTAGAGGAGGTTAATAATTTGATAAGTAACTTTTTAGTTAGACATTTTGAAGGTTTCCCTACTAGTTTTTCGTTTTTAAGTAATATTGATACTGACTGGTTAAAGATGCTTACTAGTACTGTAAAAGGAATTTCAACAGGAACAATTGATGTTGTGAAATCAGTTATGATGGTGCTTCTTTATGTGGTTTTCCTGTTACTTGAAAGAAATACCCTTGTTCCAAAAATTCTGGCAGCCACAAGAAGTAAGAGTTCCAGTTTTACTTTAACAATCTTTGAAAGAGTAACAAAACAAATTTCAAAATATATTGTTCTTAAAACTTTAATAAGCCTAGTCACTGGAGTTCTTTTCTACATTGGTTGTAGAATTGTTGACCTTCCAGTTGCTATGATAATTGGAGTTTTTGCGTTCATTTTGAATTTTATTCCAACTTTAGGAAGTATTATAATTACAATTATCACAATTGGCTTTTCAGTTGTTCAATTTATGCCAAACTGGAATCCAATTATCTTTATAACTATTTGGACTTTGATTGTTCAAAGTCTATTTGGAAGTGTAATAGATCCAAAACTTCAAGGAGATCAACTAAATTTAAGTCCCTTCTTAATTTTATTTTCGCTTGCTCTTTGGGGGTATATTTGGGGAATTATAGGAATGTTTTTAGCAGTTCCAATAATGAGTATTTTACAAATTGTCTTTGCCAATATGGAAGGGACAATGCCAGTAGCCATTTTAATGAGTAATGGTAAAGTTATTAAGAAACGAAAGAATAAGAAAAATGAAAACGATAATAATGAAGAAACTAAAAAACGTACTTTTTATGAAAGTGTGATTCTACCAACTTCAAAAGATAAAAAAAATAATAAATAAGGATGTTATTATGAAAATAGTCTGTTTAGATTTAGAAGGGGTTTTAGTCCCTGAAATTTGGATTGAGTTTTCAAAAAAGACTGGTTTAAAAGAACTTAAAGTTACAACTAGGGAAATAAGTGATTATCACAAATTAATGGATTTTAGGATAAAAGTTCTTAAAGATAATGGGTATAAACTTAAGGATATTCAAAACGTTATCTCTACAATTAAACCTCTTGAAGGAGCTGCAGGTTTTCTTTCTTCTTTAAGAGAAAAAACTCAAGTAATCATTTTGAGTGATACTTTCAATGAGTTTGCTCTTCCTTTAATGAAACAGCTTTCTTATCCAACAATTTTTTGTAATAGTTTAAAAGTTGATAATCAAGGTACTATTACCGGAATTTCTATGCGCCAAGAAAATTGGAAATACCACTCTGTACTGGCTTTAAAAGCCATGGGTTTTAAGGTTTTTTCAGCTGGAGATTCCTATAATGATTTAGAAATGATTCATGCCAGCGATGCTGGAGTTTTGTTTAGAGCACCTGAAAAAATAATAAATCAAGAAAAAAATTTAAAAGCAGTTGAGGGCTATGAAATCTTTAAGCAGGAAATATTTAATTTTTTGGATAATTAAATTTAAACTTTAAAATTTATCTATAAAAACACTTGACAATTTTCAATTTCGATTGCATATTTGCCTAAAAAGAAAAGGAGAGTTTCATGGAAAAGGATTCATCTTCGTTCGAAAAAGAAATGGAAAAAGTTCTTTTAGAAAGTAGAACTGCTCTAATTAAAAAAATGGCAAAAAATGATGATTTTTTGAATTCACTTGTGAATGAAGGAACATCTGATAATAGCGACAGTATTGATTTAGCTACCGAAGAACTTGCTAAGAGAGGAATTCTTGCCATCAATAGGCAGGACGCATCAACTTTAAATTCAATTGAACATGCCATAGTAAGAATTAAGAATGGTAGCTTTGGACACTGTGCTTTGTGTGGCAAACCAATTCCACAAGAAAGACTTAGAGCTGTTCCTTATGCTGTTCTATGTTACAGTTGTAAGAATGCGGAAGAAAAAAGAAAGAAAAATAATTAGTTTTATTTCTCTTCCTTTATAAAAGTAGCTTCGCCATGTCCAGGTAGTACCTTTGTATTATCTGGTAACGCGAGGATTTTGTTTAAAGATTCAAGAATTGAATCAAAGTTTGACCCCAATAAATCACAACGTCCTATGGAGCCCTGGAAAAGAGTGTCTCCACTGAATAATAAATCATCTTTTTTACTGTAGTAACAAACACTTCCTTTGCTATGCCCTGGGGTATAAATTACTTCAAAAGGTCCAATTTTATCTTTATCTTTTAAAAATAAATCACAATTTGGTAAATCATCTGTTTCTTCTTTCAGTAAAGGAAGAAGACCATCAGAAAATTCTTTAGCTACAGCGAGAATTTCTTCTTTGCTATAGCCACAATTTTCATGCATACAAAGTTTGGCTTTTGGATAGACTTCTTTTAATTCTTTTAAAGCTCCAATATGGTCAAAATGAGTATGAGTCAACAAGATAGTGTCCAGCCTATTTAAATGAGAAAGAATCTTTTCAGCTTCTCCACCGGGATCAATAACATAGACTTCGCCGTTTTCTAAGGTTGTAATATAACAGTTGGCCTGGAAAAGACCAACTGGGATTTTAATTATCTTCATTACTTTCTATTTGCAAAATTAACTTTGACTTTTTTAGTACCGAGTACTTTCTCATTAATGCTGTCGATAATAGTTGAGGATTTAGATTTATCAACTGTAAAGAATGAATAGGCATTTTTAAAATTAATACCAAGAATATCTTCTTTATTAATTTTTGAATTTTCAGTTATAAAATCTGAAAGAGTTTTCGGAGTGAGTTTGTCCTGTGAGCCCAAATTAATGTAGAAAGAAATACTGTCTGGATTGCTGTTGTATTTTGAGGAATGTACTCCGTTTCCACGTTTAGCACTTAAAAGGCAAAGCATATAGGCCGTAAAATAATTTCTTCTAAAAAAAGGAACATTTTTTTTGATTAAAGATTTTGCTTTTTCAAGATCTTCAGGATTTGTGTAATTAAGAGTTTGTGATAATAAATCTTTAACCCTATCTTCATTAAGGTCTAATTCTCTTTTTCTGTTTTTGTTGTCCATGTGTTTTTTCTCCTTGTAAAAGGAAGATCGTTCAAGTTTGGGATTTGTAATTACCTTAGGTTCCGTCTTTATAATTTTGACTTTTTCTTCATTTGTTTTCAGGACCTTTTCTTGTTTTTGATCTTTCCATTGAATTTTAGTGGTTTGAGGTGGGAAAAAGATTGGCAGTTCGTCGCAATAAGTAAAATAAACGACTTCTGTTGATAAGTTAGTTACTTTAGATAAAAGGAAACTAATATCATTAATAAAGGTTTGGTCGCCTTGTGATGACTCTACAAAGCAAAAAATCATAATCTTCCCAAAAATTGACAACGAAATATTATCTCGTCTTAAATGGTCAATAATTCTTCCAGGGTGGGAAATTATGCTTAATGCTGGATTATTCAAGGTTTTTAAGTCCTCTATTACAGGTTGATCTAAATCTAAAAACGAAAGATTCTTATTAAGGCCATTACCAACAAAGGTATCTGGAATAATAAACAATGTCCTTTTTGAAACTGGACATTCTATAAATCTGTTTTCTACGAGAGATTCAACGCTTCCTAATTTTTCTTTATTTTTCTCATCAACTAAAAACACACTTGCATGTGTAAACTCCATTTGCTTCGAGAATTCTGTTTTCTCCATTTTTACCGTTCCACTTTTTATATTTCTTTAAGAATATAAAGGAGAGCGGTATTTGTCAAGGAAGAATTATTATGATAATATGGGTTTGATGATAACAATTGCCAGTCAGATTGATACTTTGAAAAAGAAGATTGATACAGCTAAAAAGAATCTTCAGCTTTCTTATGAACAATTAGGTCAGCAAATTGTAAAAAACAAAGAGATATTCCCTTATTTGGATGATGAAGATTTATCTAAAGAATTGGATGACCTTATTTTCAAAGATAAAAGTCTTCAAACTTCAATTAATGAAGTGCAGCAAACCATTGAAAAAATTCAAAAAAATGATAAAGGAATAACTAACCTTAGCTCTAATCTAGAACATTTTAGAAAACAATTTCAAAGCCTTCTAGAAATGTTAGGAGCAAATGTTGTTGAAGTTTATGATTCTGGAAAATTATCTGAAGAGCTTTTCTATTGTATTATGCCTCTTTTGGATTACAGGAAAAAGAAAAAGAAAACTACAAACTCAAAATTACTTAAAACGGTTTTTTATAAAACTGGAAAATTAGTATATTATTCTGAAAGAGGAAATAATATTTCCAATTTCCGTGCTCAAGCCATATTAGCCGAATTGTATGAAATTAATGCACTAAGACTTAAATGTCGAAAGAATATAAGTGAGCATAAGGCCAAACTTGACAGTTTAGAAAAAAGCTATGGAGCTGTTGGTGTTGTTAATATTCGTTTAAGAGAACTTAAAATGGATAAGAATAGCCATACAAACCTGCTAAATAGTGCTTTTCAAAAATATGGTGAAAAACTTTATAAGTTGAATAATGATCAATGGGAAAAAGAAGTACCTCTTTTTCTTAAAGAAGAGTTAGAGAAAGTAAAAAAAGATAGCAATCAAATTAGTTTTTATGATATTCAAATGAAATATTTAGACGTTGAACAAAATATTATTTCCAGCGGAAACCGTATTTCACAATATACGGAAAGACTTAATTATTTAAAAAAACAAAAATCAGCACTTGAAGAAGCTCAAAAAAAGGCCGAAGATAATATTGAAATTGAAAATAATCAGATTAAAGAGTTAAAAAAAACTCAAACTGAGCTTGAAAAGAAAGCAGAAGGGTTGATTTAAAATGGTTAAACCTGTTGAAAAGAAGAAGAACTTAGAAAAAAAAAGAAATTCTTCGAATACTTCTAGAAAAAAGACAACAAATCATTCAAAAGTCCAGAAAATGAAGAGTCAGCGCTCTAGGGTTTCTTCCAAGCTACCACAGGAGAGTGGAATTTCCAACTCATCGCAAAGAATAGTATTAATAGTCCTGTGTATTATTTTGATAATAATGCTTTCAGTTCTTCTAATAAGTAACTTTCCATGGAAGAGCCAAAGTTTAGAAAAAATCGAAGGTCTAAAAAGTGTGACTTTTGAAATAGAACCTGGAGAAGTAGCCAGCGGAATATGTTACAGGTTTGCTGAATTAGCTTTAGTAGACAATCCTGAAATGATGCTAGATGATTTAAAAAAAATGGAGTTAACCCAAAAGATTATAGCTGGAAGTTACCAATTGGATTATGGTTTATCAGTAGACGAGTATATTAATATAATTACTCATCCCAAAAAAGAAACTGAAGTTACTCTAAAAATATATGCAGGGTGGACACTTAACGAAATAGATGAAAAATTATCCAATCAAGGTTTTTTTGAAAAAAATAGTTTTATTGAAGAAACAAAGCATATTAAAGAGAAAAATAAACTCTCTTTTAGTGAAGGATGGTTTCAAAGTGGAGTTTACACTGTAAATAGAGATGAAATTGTAACTCAACTAGCTGAAAAAATGTTCGAAGGAACTCAAAGAACGTTAAGTGAGTATTCTAATGAAATTCAAAAACAAAATCTTAAAACCGAAGACGTAATTGTTATTGCAAGTCTTATAGAGGCAGAAACTCATGATAAAGATCAAATGAAAATGATTTCTGGAATAATAAGAAATCGCCTTAATCAAGAAATGCCCCTAGGAATTGATGCCACAACACGTTATGAGAAAAAGGATTGGATAAATCCACTTCAAACTTCTGATTTTGTTTCAGATAGTTCCTATAACACTAGAAGAAATAAAGGTCTTCCTATAACAGGTATATGCTGTTCAAGTGAGGAAGCTTTAAAAGCAACAATTTTTTATACAGAAAATCCCTACTTTTATTATCGACATGATGCTAATGGAAATATTCATTACAGTATAACTTATTCACAACACCTTGAGAGTCTTCAGGAAAACCCTTAATTAACTGTTATTTGCCTGGTTTTTAATATAATTTTTCTCAAGTTCTTGTTCAAAAATTGGAAAAGACTTATCTAGTTTATTTACAGGATAACAAGCTAAAACCCATACTTCTGAATCCTTTGAGATAAATTTATCAATTAAGGTTGTATCTTTCATTGCTATTTGGTTAATTTCTAACTTTAAATCATCCATAGTTGAATCTAAGGTATCTTGGTCTAGAATCTGTTTATTTTCGGAAAAATAATCTTCTAAATGTTCTCTAACTTGGCTTTCTAACCAAGTAGCAATTTGTTGATTTGCTTTTTCTTGAGCTTCACTTAAGTTCTCTGAAGTAGATTCTCCGGTTTGAGAGGCTACGCTATAGTAATAAGTTGCACTTTGAGGCATCTGTGATACCCAGTCTGGTTCGTTTGTAGACTGCTCCGAATTAACGGTTGCACAGCCTGTTATAAAGATTATAGAAATAAGTACAAATAGTATTAAATTTCTTTTCATTAAATTTCCTCGCTACTTAGGATGAACAACTTAAAGAGAAAAAGGTTACAATTTTCAGGGTTATTTTAGAAACTCTGCAAGGATGTTTGCAAATTGATTTAATTTGATAGGCTTAAAAATATATCCATTCATGCCACTATTTGTTATTTTCTCTGATATATCACTGTAAGTTTCAGCAGTCATTGCAATTATAGGAAGAGAAAGAGCATCTGATTTTGAACTATTTCTTATTTTTTCAGTTGCCTCAAACCCATCCATTATAGGCATCCTAAGATCCATAAGTACAAGGGCATAGGTGTTTTCTTCATTTTGTAAGAATTTATCAAGTGCTTCTTGTCCGTTTGAGGCAGTTTCAACTTTGAGATTAAAATGTCTAAGAATCGCAGCTGCAATATCTTGATTCATTTTATTGTCTTCCACAAGAAGAATGTTCTGTCCATCAAAATTAAAGTTTAAACTTGGTACTTCGTCTTGATTTTCTTTGTCTTTAATATTTTTATTCTGGAATTTATTAATTGAATTTACCAAAGGAATCTTAAAGGAAAAAACACTACCCTTTAATTTTTGACTTTCAATTTCAATCCTACCACCCAAAAGTTCAACAATTTTCTGAGCAATGGTTAGTCCAAGTCCAATACCGTCATTTATTCCTTTTCCCGCTGGATCTTCTTTTTCAAAAGGAAGAAAAATCTTTTCCAAGAAAGGTTTAGATATTCCAATTCCATCATCCTTGACAGAAAAATTTATAATTGTTTGATTAACACCAGGTTTTATTAATTTGAAATTGAGTTCTATTGAACCTCCGAAAGGGGTAAAACTAACAGCATTATTCAAAAGTAAAATTAAAAGCTCTTTTAAGCGTTGAGGATCTGAAATAAATAGCTTTGTTTCAATATCAGTGTCGATATTAACTTTATAATTAAGGTGTTTGGCAGCTAATTCAGCTCCAATTTCTTGATGAAGGTCCAAAGCTAAATTCTTTAAGTTAAATTCAGAATTTGAAAGTTTAACTTTATTAAACTCAAAATTTGAAAGTTCTTCCATTCTTTCAATGATGTACTGTAAATGTTGGACCGAAAGGTTACAAGTGTTCAAGGAATTCTGGAAATCAATTTTTCCTTCAAGTTTTGGTCGTGTTTCTTGTAAACAATTCAAAAGTTTTTCAATTGGAACTTGAATTTGGGTGGCCAAAAAGAAAAGGCTATCCTTTCTATTTTCAGATATTTGATACATTTTTTTCTTATTTTCAGCTAATTTTTTCAAAATTTGAGTTTCTGAAAGTTTATATTTGTTGATGTTTTGTTTAACAATAATAATATTAGAAGGTCTCTTCAAAGAAGGTGCAATTCCAAAAATATGATATTTATACCAAACCTCTAAATTATCAGCAATCTTTTCTTTACCTTCAAAGTCGATACATTTTTGATTTTCAATAAGATTGTCCAAAAACTGTCTGGTTAAAGTTCTTTTTGAAACACTGCTTTCATTATTTCTTAGAACCTCAGAAAAAATTTTATTTGCATCTTCATTAATCCCAATGGTTTTTAATTTTCCTTTTTCCACTTTGTAATATAAACTTTTATTGCTAGCAAAATTTATTTCTATTACCTGTTCATTTGTATTCAACAAATATATAAGTAAGCGTTCAATTTCTTGTTTATTCTCTCTTTTTAATCTAAAGATATGAACTATTGTAAAGACTAATATAGCCAGTGTTAGCATTAATAATATTAATAAAGGTAAAACAGATTGCACCATAGGAGTAAATCGACTTGAGAGATTATCTTTAATAAGGTTATTGTTGTTTGTTCTAATTATTTGTGTTATTGCCTTATCACTAATTAAATCGATGCTTTGATTTAAAATAGAAAACAAAGCCTTTGGGGCTTCACAACTTAGGGCAAAGGAAACATCTATGTTTTTCTCTGAAATGTTTAAAATATTAAAATTAGAATAATTAAGATGATTTTTTAGATAAGAAGCGCTGTAATTATCAATAAAACAAGAAGTGATGGCTTTTTCGGAAAGAGCTTCAAAACATTCTAGGTTTGAAGGAAATATTGTAATGTTTGAAAAACCTTCTCCTTCAATTAAATTTAAAGGAATAGAATCTGGAATAGCATAACTTAAATCATTACTTTTATTTTGTGGATTGTTTACCTCAATTATTGGTAAGGAAAAATATGGATTGGTTGCTATTAAACAATTTTGTTCTAACCTTGGATCCTTATTACTAAAATTAAGTAGTGCATCTGCTTTTCCCGATTTAACTTCTGAAATAGCTTCTTCAATGGTGGATACACCTTCGTAATTGAATTTTAATCGACTATTTTTCTCAATAATATTTGCTATATCTATTAAATAACCAGAAAATTCTTTTTTATTTTCCATAACTAAGGGACTAGAGTTGTTTACATAAACTATTGTGATATCATTATGATTATTTAGATATTCTTGAATGTCAGCATCTAAAACAATAATATCGTCTGTTTTGGTTTTATTGTATTTTGTAGCTAACTCAGTCTGAAAATTTGGTTTATTTTCAGCAATAAGTTTTTGTGCAAGGTTTAATTGGTCAAGGAGAATGGTATCAAAAGGAGTTGTAGTAAAATAAAAAGGAGTAGGATCAATCTTTGCAATTGGTCTTGTTCCTGTGTCAAATTGATAGTTTGATATTACTCCGGCTTCAATTTCTCCTGCAAGAACTGAGTTTATTACTTCTTCAAAGGTATCATAATAAACTGCTTTAACGGAAAAATTATTAAGTTCAGAAAAATTATTAAAAAGATTAATTGTATTTGTTTTTTTTACAAATCCAACTTCTAAATTATTATAACTTGAATAATCATAAGGTATTAATTTGCTATCATCTCGGGTGAATAAAGTCGTAAAACTAGTGCCACTAGAAAGATCTGCATAATTTAAAAATTCGTCTCTTTCTTTGCTGTAATCTAACCATCCAATTAAGTCAAGTTCCCCATTTTTAACCATTTCAAGTCCTTCTTGAAGGGTCGTTGGATAGTATTCATAAGTCCACTGAGTATATTTAGCTATTTCATCAAGAAAATCAATTTCATATCCAGTTGGGGGATTTGTAGAAGTATCACAATAACCAGGGGCATCAAAAAGTGCGACTCGAACAATTTCTGAATTTGCAGATAAGGTAAAAATCATTACAAAAAGTAATAATAAAAATAACTGAATTTTCCCAAACTTCAAATTCATTTAAAAGAACTCCCTTGCTTTCAATATATCATAATAATGATTGTTTTGAAATATAAAGAAAAGGTAATAAATAAAGTAATTTGAACTTATATAAGATTTTTCATCCCCTCAGAGGCTCTTATTCCACTAGCCCAAGCCCCAGTTATTCCTCGGCTTGTTCCAGCCCCATCTCCTGCAAAGAAAATAGAATCAGTTACTCTAAAATGATTATCCAAATAATTTGGTTTGTTGGCGTAAAGTTTTATTTCTGGATAATAAATAATTGTAGATGGATGTAGAACTCCTGGAATTATAGTGTCAAGATTTTTCATTGCTTTCCAAATATAACGGAGTATTTTAGAAGGCATTGCCAAAGAAATATCACTTGGACAACAGGCTTTTAAAGTTGGTTCAAAATCAAAAAGGTCATCATTAAAACTGTTAGTTTTACTCCTACTTCCTAAACGAAAGTCTCCTACACGTTGCATTAAAGGATGACCTCCACCAAGAAGGGCTGCTTGAAGACCAAGGCTTTCAGCATAGGCTTGCCCGCTTACTAGAGGAGCTGTAAGCCTGACAGTTTTAAGTATTGCAAAATTTACCAAACCATTGTCTGTTTTCTTATCAGCACTGTAGGCATGGCCATTAACGCTGTACCAGGATTCTCCAGTTTTGGTTAAATACCTTTCTTGAACAACATGTGCATTTCCACTGTTCGTACAAAAGGTTCTAACTTTTTCAGGGAAATAAAATTTTGGATCATAATAATCTTTTACAATTGGGTAATGTTCAATACGAGTTTCTAGTCTTACCCCAATATCAATAATATTGTCAATAAAGTCTATGTTTAAAACATCCATTACCCTCTGTAGAAAACTGAATCCATGTCTTCCTGGAGCAATTAGGATAGTTTTATATTTTAATCTTCTTTTTGTAGTAGTAATGGCTTTTTTATCACTTTCAATAGTAAGCATTTCTTCACCTAGGGAAAGTTCAATACCTTCATCCTCAAGTTGCTTTAAGAGTTTTTTTATAAGAAGTAATCCACCATCGGTTCCAAGGTGAGTTTGCTGAATTTCAAGAAGTCTACAACCAAGTCTATCAGCTCTTTTACTGTAAATTTCAACATTTGATTTTGGAAGCATCTCAGGCTTTAAAAATTTAATAACCTTTTCAAGGTAGAATTCACTTTCTTCTCTTGACCAATATTCAGTTGGAAATCCTATGGGGTAAGAAAAATTCATTTTGCAATCATTCCTCATTCCACCAGTGGAGTAAGGAGATTTATCAATCATTAGAATTCTTGCATTTGGTTTTTGTTCTTTCAAAGAAAAGGCACACCCCATTCCTGCAGGTCCACTTCCAACGATAATTGCATCGTATTCATAATTTTTTAGGTCCATTCTTTTAACTCCATAAAAACAAAGTTATTATAATGTAATTTAAAAGTTTAAAACATTGTTTTTTTAAAATAAAATAAAATACTGCCGATTTTCGCGGCAGTATTCATATTTGATTTGTTGATTAACTTAATTTAATCCTTCTGTAAATGCCTTTATATTTGAAGCATTTGCATAACAGTTGAAATCTTTTCCATTTCTAACAATTAAAGTTGGTGCTTGCATGACATTGAACTTTTTTGTCAAATCAAGTTGTTCTTCAGCATCTATGACTTCATAATTAATTTTAGCCTTATCTAGGAAAAGTTTTGCACTTTTACAGTTTGGACAAGTTTTTGTTGTAAAAAGAAGATAACTTGCTTCTTTTGGTTCAATTTTTTTCTCTTCTTTAGGTAAAGATTTTTCTTCCCTAGGTTTTCTACCTTCATTCTTAAGCTTTGAATTTACTGCATCATATTTTTTTCTTTCAATAAATTCTTCACTTTTTCCAATGTTCCAGTTTCTTACAGGTCTATAATATCCCGTAATTCTGCTGTAAACCTCTGCATCTTTTCCACATTTAGGACATTTGAAATGTTCACCTGAAATATAGCCATGGTCAGCACAAACACTGTAGGTTGGGCTCAAAGTGTAATAAGGGAGTTTGTAGTTTTCTGCAATCTTTCTTACTAAATTAGCAGCAGATTTCCAGTTTGGAAGTTTTTCACCTAGAAAAGCATGAAAAACTGTTCCTGAGGTATACAAAGTCTGTAGTTGGTCTTGAATATCAAGAGCTTCAAAAACATCACTTGTAAAACTGACTGGAAGATGACTACTATTTGTATAATAAGGTTTGTCTTCGTCGCTACTTGCAGTAATTATATCTGGATACCTAGTTTTGTCATGTTTGGCAAGACGATAAGCAGTTGATTCAGCTGGAGTGGCTTCAAGATTATAAAGATCACCATATTCTTCTTGGTAATCAGCAAGTCTTTCACGCATATGATTAAGAACATCCTTAGTAAACTCGATTGATTTTTCATGGGTTAAATCTTCTTTAATCCAGTTTGCATTTAAGCAGGCTTCATTCATTCCAATAAGACCAATAGTTGAAAAATGGTTTTTAAAAGTTCCTAAATAACGTTTTGTATAAGGATATAAACCCTCTTTAAGAAGTTTTGTAATTATATCTCTTTTAACTTTTAGTGAACGTGCAGAAATATCCATTAGTTTATCAAGACGCTTGTAGAAATCATTCTCATCTTTTGCAAGGTAGCCAATCCTAGGCATGTTAATTGTTACAACTCCAATACTTCCTGTTGATTCTCCACTTCCGAAGAAACCACCACTCTTTTTTCTCAGTTCTCTAAGATCAAGACGGAGACGACAACACATACTTCTTACATCTGATGGTTCCATGTCACTGTTTATATAATTTGAGAAATAAGGGGTTCCGTATTTACTGGTCATTTCAAATAATAACTTGTTATTTTCAGTATCGGACCAATCAAAATCTTTGGTAATTGAATAAGTTGGAATAGGGTACTGGAAACCACGGCCATTAGCATCACCTTCAATCATAATTTCAATGAAAGCTTTGTTTACAATGTCCATCTCTTTTTTACAATCTTTGTATTTGAAAGGCATTTCTTTTCCACCAACTATTGCTGGAAGTTCTGCAAGGTCGTTCGGAACTACCCAATCCAAGGTAATGTTACTAAATGGAGCTTGAGTTCCCCAACGGCTAGGAGTATTTACACCAAAAATAAAGGATTCAAGACTTTTTTTAACTTGGTTATAATCAAGATTATCCACTTTAACAAATGGAGCTAGATAAGTATCAAATGATGAAAAAGCCTGTGCACCTGCCCATTCATTTTGAAGGATACCAAGGAAGTTTACCATTTGGTTACACAAAGTGGCTAAATGACTTGCAGGTGAAGAAGTTATCTTTCCTGGAATTCCTCCAAGCCCTTCTTGAATAAGTTGTTTCAAAGACCAACCTGCACAATAACCTGTGAGCATGGACAAATCATGTATATGAATATCAGCATTCTTATGAGCTTGACTAATTTCATCATCATAAATTTCACTTAACCAGTAGTTAGCTGTAATGGCTCCTGAGTTAGAAAGAATAAGTCCTCCTACAGAGTAAGTTACAGTTGAGTTTTCTTTAACTCTCCAATCGTTAAGGTGAACATAATTATTTACAATTTCTTTGTAATCAACAATTGTTGATTTCATGTTTCTTATTTTTTCACGTTGTTTTCTATAAAGAATATAAGATTTTGCAACATCAGCATATCCTGCCTGAACAAGAACGGCTTCAACGCTATCTTGAATGGCTTCAACTGTTATTATTTCATCTTTAATCTTAGGTTCGTAATCGCTTGTTACTTTGAGTGCCAAGAAATCAATGACATTATCATTGTATTGTTTATTTTTTGAATCGAAAGCTTTTTTTATTGCTTCTGCTATTTTTTGAATATCAAAGCTAACAACCTCTCCGTCTCTTTTAACAACTTTATACATACTTCATAACTCCTGTTATTAATTTTTAATATTTTTCGTTCTTAGAAGTATGTTATATTATAATATAAAAAGCAAGCGAAAACACTATATTTTGTGTCTTTTTTTTTATTGACCACTAAGTATTGTGTTTTAAATACCCCGAAGTTCTACAGTTTCTATATAATTTCTTACTTGATTCTGCATAGATTTCATAGTTTTTTCATCATGAGAAGTGAGGTTTTTTCCAATAATATCTCCAGAATCTTTGAAGGCTTGAAGATAGTAACGCGAGGCACCTTTAAGCCATTTTCCGATTTCAATGAAATCTTTTTCTTCGTGAAATTGTTTTACTACAGTTGTTCTAAATTCATATTCAATCTTACCGGACAAAAGAAGGTCGACGCTTTTTAAAATTGGAGTAATGTCATAATTTTCGATTCCAATAGTCATTGGATATTTTTCCTTTGAATTTTTAATATCCATTGCTACGTAGTCAACTAGACCTTTATTTATTATGGATTCAAGTTTGTCTGGAAAACTACCATTAGTGTCGAGTTTAATTAGATAGTCATATTTTCTAAGCTTTTCGAGAAAACTTTCTATATCATCATTAATAAGGGGTTCTCCGCCAGTAAGACAAATTCCATCTAGGAGCCCTTCACGTTTTTTTAGAAAGGCAAAAAGTTCTTTTTCGTCTATAACTTCTTGACTTGTTGGATCCAGTACCAAAGTTGAATTATGGCAAAAAGGACAACGAAAATTACAACCACCACTAAAAAGAGTGCAGGCGGTTTTTTCAGGATAATCTAAAAGGGTGAGTTTTTGTAAACCATGAATAATCATATATTCACTATTTCTCAAAATTAGATATTGGTCAAGGGCTAAAAAAAGGCCGTATCCCAAAAGAGGGACACGGCGAGATAAAAATTAAAGTTCAATTTTTGTCCCAAGTTTTGTTTCTATTGGGTTTTGATTATTTACATCTTTGAAAACCAAAGAAACAGGTTCTTTGTCTTTTGGAACATCAAATCTTAGGGTGTAGGTTAGGGTTTTGGTTTGATTTATACCGACAAGATTTCGATAGTTTGAAAAAGAGCTGTAGGCGGCGATGTTTTCATAATAACCTTTTAACTCAGTTCCATCTGAAAGTTTAATAATTGGACTTGGATAAGTTCTATCAAAGTTTACAGATTTAGAATCAAAACTTTTTTTTAGTTCAAGTAGATAAAATTCTCCGGTGGTATAAGAACCTTGAACGTAATTTCCAAGAGCGGTTAAAGATCCTTCATCCCAATTAAGTCCCATAAAATTAAGATCACCTGTACTGTTAAGTTTGTAACCTGTAGGAACATCATAGGTTTTTTCTACAAAAGGTTCATAGGTCTTATTATCTTCATTTAAGACAACAATCGTTCCATCGGTTTTCTGAGCCAAGGAAGATTTTGCCATTAATGGAGTAAGACAGACTAAAATGATAAGAAGCGTAATTAATAAGCTTTTTTTAATGTGTTTCATCTTTTTTCTCCTTGATTAATTTATAATCTAGGTATAATCAAAAACATAAAGAGAAACAATATTTTCTTATAATTCTTCAGATTTCTTCATAAAATTCTATTTGTAGTAAACTGCTTTACCTACTGTATTGAACAGCTGGAGTTTGTGATTTACTACTTCTTGCATTGCTTTAATACAAGGAGGATAAATTTCATTTGGTTCTCTTAGAGTTTCATCTTTTAATACTTCTCTACATTTTTCATAAAATGCGGTTTTAATATCGCTTGAAATATTTATTTTACAAATTCCCATTTTGACTGCAGTTGCAATTTCTTCATCACTATTATTACTTCCCCCATGTAAAACCAAAGGAACTTTTGATAACTTTACAATCTTTTCTAATAAATCCAACCTAAGATGTGGAATTTTATTTTTAGGATAAAGACCATGAGCTGTTCCGATTGCAATAGCAAGAGTGTCTACCTCGGTGGCTTCGGTAAAAGCTAAAACATCCTCAGGTTTTGTATATATGATGTTGTCTGTAGAGGCTTCGCCGCCCTTAATTGTGGCACCTATTGTGCCTAGTTCTGCTTCAACACTTATGTTAACAGCATGAGCAGCCTGTACAACTTGTTTTGTTAAAGCTACATTTTCTTCATAAGATGAAAGTGAACTATCAATCATTACAGATGTAAAACCATCATTTATAGCTCTGATGACGTCTTGGAAACTTCCACCATGATCCAAGTGAAGGCACACAGGAATTTTTGCCTTGTGAGCTTCTGCCTTTACTGCCTCAATGAAACTGTCCCTTACAAAAGAAAGTTCATCAGGATGTATTTCTATAATTACTGGTGCATTTGCTTTTTCACAAGCTTCTATTACACCAGTAAGCATCATATTGCTACTTATATTAAAAGCAGGAATAGCGAAATGTTGTTCTTTAGCGACTTTTAATAAGTCTTTCATGTTCATTAACATAAATTATCTCCTAGTAGTTTATACTACTATTATTTCAGGACCTTTCTCTTTAAAGCTTTCTAAAGCTTCAGAAGAAATTCCCTTATCAGTTACAATTAAACTAACATCTTCAATAGGACAAATAAAAGAAAAGGCATAATTGTCAATCTTGGTTGAATCAAGACAAATAATTGATTCTTGAGAATTTTCAATCATTATTTTTTTTATTGAAGTTTCATGTTGGTTGGCAGAGAAAAACCCAGAATTAGCGATTGCTCCAGTAAAACTTAGAATAGCTTTATCTACATGATATCTTTTCATTGAGGCTTGGGTATCGGAACCCAATAAATAGTCGGTATCTTTATTGTATTCTCCCTCTGGTACTATTACTCGGTTGTTATTTACTCCACTCAAGATTTGAACAATTTGTAAACTCGTAGTTACAATGAGAAGGTTTGAATGCTGTAAAAGTTGGTAGGCTACTTCTAAGGTAGAGGAACCTGAATCAATAAATAAAGAATCATTATCTTCAATTCTTGTAGCTATGTATTGTGCAATTCTTTTTTTCTCTTTCTTTGCAATTTCCATTCGAGATTTAAGAGTTGTAAGATTGCTGACCACTTTTTCAGATTTTAAAATTGCTCCACCATGGGTTCTAATAATGTCATTTTTTTTATTTTCCATGGCAATTAAATCTCTTCGTATAGTAACTTCAGTAACTGAAAATTTCTTTGCCATTTCACTTACATTAGCCCTTTTATTTTCTTTAAGGTACTGATAAATTTTTTCTCTTCTTTCTTCTGCAAATTCTTTTGTCATTTTTTCCTCGACCTTTACAAGTTAGAAGTAAAATCCAATAAAGTCAATGTTTGTTTAAGATTATTTATGTTTATTTTTATTAAAAAAAATATTAAAACAATCATTAATAAACATAAATTAAAACAGTAAAGAACAAGTAAAATTGTTGAAAAGTCAACAAAAAATTTATTAAAACCGTTTTTTTTTACCTATATATGTTGTTTAATTGGAATGTTTGTTAGTTTAGTGTTTGATTTTTTTCTTGACAACTGATATTTGTTGATTGATAATGGAAAAAGTTAGTTCTTAAAAGAAAAGGGGAATAAAAATGAAAAAATTACTTATTGTCGTCTTATTAATTTCTTTGTTAGCTTTACCGGTTTTTGCAACAGGTGACTCGGAAACAAAAAATTTGACAGTTTATGCAGGAATGCTAGAAGAGCATGCTGCAGCTGTATGTCAGGCTTTTGAAGCTGAGACTGGTATTAAAACCAACTTTGTTCGTATGAGCGGAGGAGAAATATTTGCTAGAATCAAAGCTGAGAAAGAAAATCCACAAGCTTCTGTTTGGTATGGAGGTGGATCTCTTACTTTTATTGAAGCAGCAAATGAAGGACTTTTAGTACCTTATACCAGTCCTGCCACAGACAAGATCCCAGCACAGTTTAAAGATTCTAAAGGTTATTGGACTGGAATTTATACAGGATACCTTGGTTTCTATGCCGATAAAGATTGGTTAGCAAAAGTTGGAATGGATATGCCTGATTCTTGGGAAGATCTTCTTGATCCAAGACTTAAAGGTGAAATTGTAATGGCACATCCTGGATCTTCTTCAACCGCTTATAATATGTTAACTACAGTTTTACAAGTAATGGGAGAAGAGAAAGGCTGGCAATATCTTCAGAAGTTAAATCAAAATATTCGCCAGTACACCAAAAGTGGAAGTGCAGGTGGAAGAATGGTTCAGTTAAGAGAAACTGGTCTTACTATTGGTTATCTTCATGATGCAATTTCCTTCAAGAGAGAAGGTTATGATCATATCGTAATGAGTGCTCCTTCTGAAGGAACTGGTTATGAGATAGGAGCTGTTGGTATTATCAAGGGAGCTCCAGAACTTGAAGAAGCTAAGCAATTTGTAGATTTCGTTCTTAGAAGCGATGTTCAAGAAATTGGACAAACTGTAAATGCTTTACAGTTTTTGACAAATCCAGATGCTGTACCTCCTGAAGAAGTGGCATCAATAAAAGGTGCAAAATTAATAACCCAGGATGATGCTTGGTCGGGAGCTCATAGGTCAGAGTTTTTAGAGAAATTTAATGAACTAACAAAAACAACTGTTCCTACAACCTAATTATGTGCAAGAATCTGTCCTGAATTTTTTTCAGGACAGAGTTTTTTTAAGGAAAAATTTATGGTTGAAAAACAACTTCCCAATATTCCTTTGGGAACTGAAAGTAGATTCAAATATAATCTTAGACGATTGAAGTTTACCATGCGAGATCCAGTATTAATGCTAAGCATTGTTTGTGTTGGTATTGTTGTCGTAATGTTTATAATAATTCCAATGTTTGTGATTCTTCAAGAAAGTTTTTTACCAGATGGAAAGTTTTCTTTTAAGTCTTACTCTTCAATTTTTAAAAGTTTTTATGATCTTAATATTATTTTTAATACTCTAAAACTTGGAGTTATGGTTTCTTTAATTGGAACTGTAGTTGCTTTTCTTTTTGCTTATGCAACGACTTATCTTGATATAAAACTAAAAAAACTTTTTAATATTTTTTCAATTTTACCAATGGTATCTCCACCTTTTGTAATATCCTTGGCATTTATACTTTTATTTGGAAGAAGTGGTTTGATTAGTTATAAGCTATTGGGGATTAGGCCTGATATATATGGTTTTTGGGGTTTAAGTTTAACTCAAGTTTTGTCTTTTTTCCCTACCGGTTATTTAATGTTAGTAGCAATGCTTCAGAATATTGACCCTTCAGTGGAAGAAGCAGCTCAAGCTTTAGGTAGTGGAGAAGGAAGAGTTTTTAGAACTGTTACATTGCCTTTGATGATTCCAGGGTTAGCAAATGCAAGTCTTTTAATCTTTATTCAAAGTCTTGCGGATTTTGGTAATGCTATTGTAATAGGTGGTAATTATACTACTATGGCTGTTCAAATTTATCAGCAAGGTATAGGAAGTTATGATATGACGGGTGCAACTGCAATGGCAGTTTTGCTTCTAGGAATTTCAATAGTAATATTCTATTTACAAAATAGTGTTGTTGGGAAAAAATCCTATATAACTGTAACTGGTAAAGCAAGCAAACAAAGAGTTTTGATAAAAAACAAATTGGCAACTATTCCTGTTTTTGTCATTTGTTTTTTAATTTCATTCTTTGTTTTAATGCTCTATGCAATGATTCCAATTGGAACTTTTGTAAGGATGTGGGGGGCAGATTTTTCCTTCTCCTTCCATTGGATTCAGTATGTTTTCAAATATGGAACTCGTTATATCAAAGATACAACTATACTTTCGCTTATTGCCACTCCTATTTCAGCTTTACTGGGTATGGTTTCGGCTTTCATAATTGTAAGGAAGGACTTTCCTGGAAGAAGGGCGCTTGAATGGTTTATTCTAATGGCAATAGCCCTTCCAGGTACTGTTTTAGGGCTTGGCTATGTGCTTTCGTATAATACGCCACCTCTAATTCTTACTGGTACAAGCTTTATATTAATAATGGCTTTGATAATTAGGAGCATGCCAATAGGAACTAGATCAGCAATTGCTGCATTAAAACAGATTGATCCCTCAATTGAAGAAGCTGCAACAATTTCTGGAGCTAATACTAAAAAGGTGTTTACTTCTATAACAGTACCTCTAATCAAGCCTGTTTTCTTTTCAAGTTTGGTTTATGCCTTTATCAGAGGTATGACTCTTGTAAGTACAATTATCTTCTTGGTATCTGCAAAATGGCAAATGCTTACTGTTGCTATCATGAATCAAGTAGACCAGGGTTATTATGGAGCTGCAAATGCGTATTGTCTTATCTTAATTGTAATTGTAGCTGTGTTTATGGTAGTCATGAATTTCTTGTTGAAGAGACTTGGCGTAAATATTAATGAAGGAAGATAGAAATGAAAGAGACTAATGCAAAAAGTGTAAAACTAGAAAATATTACCAAGACTTTTATCACGTTGACTCGTGGAGAGGTTAAGGCTGTTCAAAATGTAAATCTGGATATAAATCCAGGAGAGTTTGTGACTTTGCTTGGGCCTTCAGGTTGTGGGAAAACAACTTTACTAAGAATGATTGCGGGTTTTGAAATGCCTTCTTCGGGAAAGATTATTATAGATGGTGAAGATGTACTTTCAAAAACTCCGGATAAAAGAGGATTGGGGATGGTTTTTCAAAACTATGCTTTGTTTCCTCATTTGAATGTTTTTGACAATATTGCTTATGGACTAAAAGTTCAAAAATTGCCGGCAGACGAAATAAAACAAAGGGTTTTAGAAGGCTTAAAGATTGTTAAAATGGATGAGTTCTCCACGAGAGTTCCAGCTCAAATGAGTGGAGGGCAACAACAGAGAGTTGCCCTAGTAAGAGCGCTTGTACTTCATCCTGGAGTATTACTGTTTGACGAACCCCTTTCAAATCTTGATGCAAAACTAAGACTTCACATGAGAGATGAGATTAGAAGAATTCAACAAGAAATGGGAATTACTTCAATTTATGTAACTCATGATCAAAGTGAGGCTATGGCAATGAGTGATAAAGTTGTAATTCTAAAGGATGGAATTGTTCAACAAGTGGGAAGTCCAATGGAAATTTATCAAACTCCTTCAAATGAATTTGTTTCTAATTTTATAGGGAGAGCTAATTTCTTTGATGGAAAAATTATTGAAAAGAAAAAAGAATCTACTTCTTTTGAAATTGAAGGTAAAATATTTACTATTTCAAAAGTAACCAAATGGAAAGTTGGAGATTCAATAAAAATAGTTGTTAGACCTGAAGCTTTTGATGTTGGAGCAAAAGTTTTTAAAGCAAAAGTTTTGAAAACTGTTTATATGGGAGTAAGCCAAGATTATTGGATAGATTTTCAAAACAAGGAAATTGAATTTTCTGATTATAATCCATCCGCAAAAGAACTATATAAAGCAGGAGATACCATTGATTTTGGATTCAAAGAAAAAAGTATGCATATTCTAGAAGAAGACTAATACAATAGCTTTATTTATAACTGTATATAATTTTCTTTTTAGATTGTAACTTACGTTCTCTAGCATTATTTTTTAAGAACATAAATTCAAAGACAAAAGCAATCATATAGGCTATACAGGCAATGTAAACGCCTGGAATTTTTGTAGTTAAAGAAACCAAAGTAATAACTATTAACATTGTGCAAACATTAATAGTAACTCCTTTTGTAATTATTTTTGTCTTTCTTCTAGCAACTAGGATTCCTCTGAAAAGAGAAATTCGACCTGTTAAGTAAGGATTAATAGCCATTATAAACAAAGAAAGAGGAATATAAGGAAGAAGTTCTGTAGGAAGATTTGAAATTTTTATAAACCAAAGATTCCAAAGAGGTTTGATGGCAAAAACAATAAAATACAATAGTGTCATGACTATTGAAATTATAAGAGAGAAATCTATTATTGTTTTTCTCCTTTCTTCTTGGTACTGAGCTACAATTATTTCTTGAATTGATTGAGTTATTGAACTGTAAAGAAAAACATAAGGAAGAACCACTGGCCACACTGCCAAGGACTCAACGGGGTTTTGACCCAAAGTAATACCAAAATTTAAAAGTGGTCTAACTCCAAGGGTTATCCAACTCGTTAATGCAAGTGGGATATAAAATTTTATCATGTTTTTAAGATCCATATCTTCTTCATAAGGTCCAATATCCATTTTCTTGATAAGGGGTCGGGCATAGAAGTAGGCACTTATTGCTCCAGAGGCGGTTCCGGTGGCAAGGGCTAAGCTTCCCAAAGCTGCCCCACTACAAAACTTAAAATGAAGACCTAACAAAAGAGTAGAAATGCTTACGACTAGTCTAATATACATTACGTAGGGGACTAAATCAGTTCTTTCACATTTAATCATAACTCCTTGCCAAAGTCTTCTATAACCTACAGCTAAAGAAAAGGTTGGCATAAGTGCAAAACTTATATACGCATCATATTCTAGTTGTTCAGGTAGATTTAATGCTTTAACGGCGACAAAGTTGAAAATGCCAGGAATTAGTAAAATTAAATGAATGGAAGTTGTTGCTAAAGCCAAAAAATTCATTATTTTATGAAGTTTTTCATAAGAGCTCTGATTATTAGAAACTGCTGTAGCTGCTGAAAACATCTGTATGACTGGACCTTCTACTAAAAGGGCAAGCGAAAATGAAAAACCAAAAGCTGCAAGTTGATTTACCGCATCTCCCATTCTAGAAATTATTCCGGTAACCATTGGTTGTTCACTGGCCATTACCAGATTCATTATTGCTAAAGGCAACCAAAGTGAAAAAAGTTGCCTCTTAGTTATTTTCATCAAATCTACTCCAAAAACCTAAGTTTTGCTATTTTACTTCTTATAAAAACTAAAAGCAATAAATAAATATCTTGTTAGCTATTATTAAATGAAAAAATAATTTTTGTTAAAATAAAAGATTAAACTACAACTACAGAAACACCTTTATCTTTTAGTTTAGCAATTTGATCTTTGGTAATTTCATCATCGGTAAAGAGTATATCAATATTTGTGAAATCTTCAATAAAACTAAAAGCAGTTCTTTCAATTTTTGAAGAATCAGCAATAACATAGACTTTTGAAGCATTTTGAATCATAATTTTTTTAGCTGCACATTCTTGAGGAATTGATGAAAATATACCTTCATTCAAAAGAATTCCACTGACTCCAATGACAGCAATATCAGTACGGTATAATTTTAAATTGTTTTCACAGGTTGGTCCTAAAGTTAAGTCTGTCTCACTGTATAATTCGCCTCCAGCAAGAATTACCTTATTATCATTTATTCCAGCTAGAGTTTCTGCTATAGAGGGACAGTTTGTTACGACAAGAAGACTTTTCTTTTCTTTAAGCTCGTTTGTAAGAAACAATGCCGTGCTTCCACCATCAAGAAAAATACTAGTTCCATTATCAATTTTACTTGCTAAAGCTTTAGCTATTTTTCTTTTATTTTCAGAGAATTTTTCCATCCTGGATTTTATTGAGGTAGTTTGCCATACTGCTTTATCTCTATTGCTTATTGCCCCTCCATGAGTTCTTATGAGCTTTCCATCTTCTTCCAAAGAAAGCAAATCACGTCTTATGGTTACCTCTGTAACATCAAATTTCAGAGCTAGTTCGTTTACACTAGCTTTATAATTTTTATTTATAAAAGAAAGAATATTATTTTTTCTTTCTTTAATAGATTCTTTTTTAATCATAAATTCCTCGCTATTATTCTATAAAAAAATTAAAAACATTCAATCATTACTATAAAAATAATCCTATCATGAAACGAACATAAAAGAAAGATATTACTTAAAAAAAGTTCAAACGAAATAAAAAGAACATAAATTATGAATGAAAAATAAATATAAAGCTTGACATCTGATTAAACCGATAATAATATTAAAAAGAATTTTTGAAATAAAAATTTGATTTTTGTTTCTTTGGAGGGAAAAAAGGTGTTAGTTACGTTGCGGAATGTATTGATGCATGCAGAAAATGAAGGATATTGCGTAGGTGCTTTCAATTTCTTTGGACTGGATAACTTACATGGGATTGTAAAAGCTGCAGCAGAGAGAAATAGCCCTGTAATTTGTATGGGAAGCAGTGGCGCTATACAGCAAATGGGAGAAAAAGCTTCAGCCTATCTGGTCAAAGCTTATGCTGAAACTTATCAAATCCCAGTAGTACTACATCTAGATCATGCTACAGATTTTGATTTTATTTGTAGATGCATTGACAATGGGTTTTCTTCTGTGATGGTCGATGCTTCTTCCATGCCTTTTGAAAAAAATGTCGAGTTTACCAAAAGAGTTGTTGAATATGCCTCAAGAAAGGGGTGCAGTGTTGAAGCTGAATTAGGACATGTAGGAGGACAGGAAGATAACATATCTACGGATGAAAAATCAGCACTATTTACTGATCCAGAGGATGTTGAAAAATTTGTAAGTTCAACAGGAATTGATGCACTTGCAATTGCTGTAGGGACTATTCATGGATTCTATAGAGCGGAACCAAAACTTGATTTTGAGCGGATTAAGAAAATTCATGAAATTACTAATTGTCCGTTAGTACTTCATGGAGGTACTGGTGTAAAGGATGAAGATTTAAAAAAAGCAATTGAATGTGGAATAAGAAAAATTAATGTTGGAACTGATTTAAAAGTTAATGGATACCTAAAAGTAATGAAAAGAGGATGTCTTAATATTAAAGGAGACGATCCTCGAGTAGTGGCAACACAAGTAAGAGAGGCTTGTGCTGAAATTGTAAAAAGAAAGATTGAAGTTTTTAATAGTTTTAATAAAGCCTGGTAAAATACTTATTTAAATCAGACTTTAAAAATAAAAGGAGAAAAAAATGAAAAAATTTTTAGTGTTACTCTTGGTAGGTTTAATGGTAATATCCTCTGTTTTTGCTGAAGGACAAACCGAGTCAACTAAAAAAGTTGTTGACTATGATAACATGACTAAGGAAGAACTGATTAAGACTGCACAGGAAGAAGGAACTTTGATGATTTATACTCCAAGTTCTAGACACAGTGCAGTGGGGCAGATTTTCGGTGAAAAATACGGAATTAAAGTTGAAACAACTCAATTGAAAGATATTGAAATGATTGAAAAAGTAACTAAAGAAGCTGCTGCAAATCTTGATGCAGCAGATGTTGTATACGCACAGGACGGAGCCCGTGTATATCCTGAAATGATTATGACAGGATATGTTCAAAGCTATACACCAAATTCTTTGAAAGAAAAATTTCTGGATCAATATAAAAACCCTCAAGTATGGGAAATGTGTGCCAAGAACTTCATTATAAATAATGAGTGGCCACAGAATTTTAATAATGTATGGGCTTTAACAGATCCTAAATACAAGGGGAAAGTTCAATTTAAGAATCCTTTTAGTGAAAGTGTAAATATGAATTTTCTTACAATGGTAACCAGAGACGATTGGGCAAAAAAACTTGCTGTCTCTTATAAGAATTATTATGGTAAAGACCTTGTTCTGACTACTAAGAATGCAGGTTATGAATGGATTAAACTTTGGTTCGGAAATGGTCTTGTTCTTGGAACAAGTGATACCACAATGTCTGAAAATATTGGAGCAAAGGGTCAGAAAGAACAACTGATTGGTTTGTTTACTTCAAATAAATTGCGTCATTGTGAAGCAAAAAACTTAGCCCTTGAAGTTTGTAAAGATGTAGAACCGTTCAATGGTTTTATTTATCCTATTTATGTTTTTATTCCATCTAATTCAAAGAGTCCTGCTGCAGCAAGGCTTTTTATTGAGTATTCACTGACAATTGATGGATTTGCTCCGTTTATAAGTATTGGCGATTATTCTCCAAATCCAGACCTTGAAAACCCGGATGACAGTCAAACTCTTGAGATTCTTTCAAAGACTTTGATTTATGAGGATCCTCAGTGGTGTTCTGAACATCGTGCGGAAGTTGAAGAATTCATATCTAAACTAATGTAGTTTTAGTATAATTAATCAACCTGTATCAATTTAGTGTGCAGGTTGGTTTTATTATAATATCTGGAGTAATTTATGCCTTTAGGATACAGAATAAAACGTTATTTGAAAAAACCTCAAAATGTAATTATTGTAATTATGGTAACAATTTTGGTTTATCTAACTCTCGTACCCATAATAACGATATTGATAGAAACAGTGACAGTTCATCCTTCAGAAACTATGAGTTTGAAAAAGGAAATTGGAACTCATACCAGTTCTCATTGGATGAAAGTATTGTTTTCTGACAGCAGTTTTGCAGTTTTTTACGAACCATTATTACATTCGCTACAAACAAGTTTGTGTTCTTGCCTTATAGCTATTGTTTTTGGAGGAACTGTTGCTTGGCTTGTAACCAGAACGAATCTGCGTTGGAAAAAAATAGTTTCGACTCTTTTTATTTTTCCATATATTATGCCATCGTGGACTTTGGCTTTAGCTTGGTATAATATGTTCAAAAATTCTGTTGTTGGAGGAATTCCAGGAATGTTTACGGCATTCACGGGACTTCAAACTCCAAACTGGTTTGCTTATGGACCTTTTCCAATATCAATGGTACTGGGTCTTCATTATGCACCTTTTGCTTATATAATGATTGGTGGAATACTAAGGAATATGGATGCAAATCTTGAAGAAGCAGCATTAATGCTAAACACGCCAAGAAGAAGAATTATCTTTAAAATTACTATACCTATGGTATTACCAGCAATTCTTTCTACAATACTTCTTGTATTTTCTTCTTCAATGTCATCTTTTGCTGTACCTACTTTTTTAGGGCTTCCGGTAAGATATCAAGTTTTGACTATGCAGTTATATAGAACTTTGAATGGAGTTAACCATGGACAAGGATATTGTATTGCTGTTCTTATGATTCTTATAGGAATATCAATCCTTACTTTTAATAGAAGACTGACTGGAGTAAGGAAGAATTATACTACTGTCACTGGGAAAAGTTCAAACATAGCATATATTAATTTAAAACAGGGTAAAAATCTTATTTCAATAATTGTGGTATCTTTTGTAATGCTTATTTCAATTGTACCTTTATTGAGTTTTGCAATTGAATCTTTGCTTAGAGTACCTGGAAATTATTCAGTATCTAATTTTACTTTACAGTTTTGGATTGGAACTGCAAAACAAAATTCAATGTTCAATAGTGAACCAGGAATGCTATTGAATCCAACCGTTTGGCACTGTTTGGGCAATAGCTTAAAATTATCTTTTTCTGTAGCATTTTGTGCGGGAACCTTGGGATTTCTTGTTGGTTATGCTGTAGTTAGAGCCAGAGGAACAAAACTTGCAAGTACTCTTGATAATTTAGCTTTCTTTCCTTATCTAATGCCATCTATGGCTTTTTCAGCAATTTATCTAGCCATGTTCAGTCAAAGAAACGGTTTTATTCCACCGCTCTATGGGACCTTTTTTCTTCTGGTTTTGATTGGTACGGTAAAAAATATGCCTTTTGCCTCAAGAAGTGGAATAAACGCAATGATGCAACTTTCCAAAGAAATTGAAGAAGCGGGAGAAATCCAAGGAATTTCTTGGCTGAAAAGAATGACACATCTCGTTGTGCCCATTCAAAAAAGTAGTTTTATTTCAGGATATTTACTTCCATTTATTGGTAGCATGAGAGAACTTTCTCTTTATGTTTTGCTGGTAACACCCAATACTAGGGTTCTTACAACATTGCTTTTTTACTATAACGAAAAAGGATGGAGTCAATATTCAAATGGGATAAACCTTTTGATAGTTTTGATAGTTTTGATAATTAATAACATTGTGAATAAAATGACCGGAGCATCAATAGATAAAGGAATTGGAGGTTGAGATGCCAGAAATATTGTTGAAGAATATTACCAAGAAATTTGGTGATTTTGTAGCTGTCGATAATTTAAGTATGAAAATTGAGGATGGAGATTTTATAACATTACTTGGTCCTTCAGGTTGTGGAAAGACTACGACGTTGCGACAGATAGCCGGATTGGAAACTCCTACTTCAGGGGAAATCTACATTGATGGAGTTCTTGTTTTTTCATCAGAGAAACTGATAGATATTTCACCGGCGAAAAGGGGTGTTGGCTTTTTATTTCAAAATTATGCTTTGTGGCCACATTTGACCGTTTATCAAAACATTGCCTTCGGTCTTGAGAATAATAAATGGTCGAAAGAAAGAATAAAAAAAAGGGTTGATGAACTTTTAGAACTTTTAAAAATTTCAGAATTTATAAAACGTTATCCCGCTGAACTTTCAGGTGGACAGCAGCAAAGGGTAGCCATTGCAAGAACCCTAGCTACAAATCCTAAAGTTTTATTGATGGATGAACCCTTGTCAAATCTTGATGCAAAACTTAGGATGGAAATGAGGGCTGAATTAAAAAGGTTACACAAAGAAACTGGAGCAACTTTTGTTTATGTAACACACGATCAACTTGAAGCTATGACTTTAGCAACTAAAATATGTTTACTTAAAGATGGTTTACTTCAAATGTTTAATTCTCCATTAGATGTTTACTTAAAACCTTTAAATACTTTTGTTGCTGATTTTGTTGGTTCACCAGCAATAAATTTGATTAGTTTTAAATATAATAAAATTGGAAAACATAAAATTAAGCTTGTTAATGAATTTTTTGATTTTAGCTTTGAAAGTAACAATGAGCTTCCTGAGAATTTAGGAGAAGAAGTAACTATCGGAATTAGACCTGAATATATAAAAGTTAGTGAAACAGGAAAATTTGAAGTTGAAGTTTACACTTCACTTCCGAGTGGAATGGAAACAATTTTGGGTTTAATAATGAACGATTCAAAAAGAATTAATTGTGTGGTTTTTGGAGCAAATGATTTTTCTGTTGGGAATATGGTGAAAGTTGATTTTATAGGAAGTGAAATTGTTTTATTCAATGATCAAGGAATATTTGCTGCTCTAGGAAAACTTTTATACTAGATTTTTCCAAGTGATTCTTTCATTATTATTTTATATTATCAAAACCTACCAAAGAAACTAGGAATCTAGGAAACCTCAAGATTATAAAGAATAATTTCAACAGCTTTAACTAATTTTTCTAAAGGCATTGAAAATTTATTTTGATTTTGTTCTTCAGCAAAAGGTAGGTGTATAAATCCACCTTTCATCAACGGATAAGCTTTAAGATAACCCATAAGATTATAAAAAAGAAAATTACAAACATAAGTTCCAGCAGTATTGGAAATTCTAGAAGGAATGTTTTCTTTTGTTAATGAAGTAACAATTTTATTCAAAGGAAGAGAGGAAAAGTAAGCATTTTCTCCGTTTTCATTAATTTTACAATCTAAAGGTTGTTTCCCTTCGTTATCGGGAATTCTAGCATCTACATAGTTAATTGCTACTCTTTCAACTGTAATAGCATCTCTTCCTCCGGCTTGTCCAAGGCAAAGGCAGTAATCAAATTCCTCTTTATCCAAAATTTCTTGGACACTAGAAAAGGCTTTGGAAAAAACAGTTGGAACTACTTTCTTTACTATTTTAAGGTTTTTATTTTTAATATTTAATTGGTTCATCGTTAGCAAAGCTGAATTTGTTTCTATTCCACCAAAAGGGTCAAAAGCTGTTAATAATATTTTCATATGTTATTTATATATTTTTTTTAATAATTTATCAATTTGTAAGTTTAAAACCTTATGTAATATAAATAAAAATTGTTGTTGATAAACTGTATTTTTTGTTTCATAATGAAGAAGACTTGCGAATGGGGGAAATTTTGGATTTTATTATTTCAGAGTTTTTTAAGGATTATGGGTATAGACAGAAAGACATTGAGAAAGCAAAGGTTTTTGAAACTATTCTTGCTAGTAAGGGTGCTACCAGAAAAAGATTGTATTTAGAACTTCAAGTTCGACCCAACAATGTTTCATCAGCAGTTCAGGATTTAATTGATGATGGACTTGTTTTTGAAGATGTGGTTTTAAAAAATTCAAAACAAGGTAGGCCACGAATAAAACTAGCGGTTCAAGTTAACAAGTTACTTGTTATAGGACTTTGGGTTGAAACCTGTTCTTTGATAGGTGGTCTGGTCAATATGGAAGGGGAAGTGATTCAAAAGCAAGAAATTGAATTATCTGGTGATGTTGATAATGAAGGTTTTTCTAGAGCCGTAAATAAAATAATAGTAGGTCTAAAGCAAACGGTTGAACCTAAACAAGAACTCTTGGGAATCGGATTTTCCCTTCCTGGGGTAATCAACAAGATTAAGAAAATTTGGATTTTTAATTCTCGCTTTCCAAATGTGGAAAATCTTTCTTTCGAAAAAATAGAAAGTAAATATGGAGTTCCAACAAGGATGTATCCTAAGTTGGAAGCTGTTTTTAGTTCCTATATTCTAAAAAAGAAAAAAGATTTTTGTAATGTTTCAACTTTTATGCTGCACTGGGGGTATGGAATTGGAGGAGCTTACTGTTACAACGGAGAGGTTATGCACTCCAATTATGGAAGTTCTTGCGAAATAGGACATCTAAAACTAGCAGAGCAAAATAACAAGAAATGTTGCTGTGGAGATTATGATTGCATTGAAACTGTAGCTGCAGGATGGGCATTAAAGCCTCTGCTTTTCAAAGAATTTGGTGATCTTGGCAATGATGATTTTAAATTTGCTGAAAAGATTGAGAATTTAAATCTTTTAGGGAATGAAAATATTCAAAATGCTATCAAAGCACTGGCTGCTGGTTTAAATACAACTTTTAGAATTTTTTATCCTGAAAGGTTAATAGTATATGGTCCTTTTTTCAAAAATGACGGCATTAAAAATTACTTTACCGAGGAAGTAATGAAAAATGTTCCTTTCCACATTAGAAATTATCTTAAGATTGTTTTTTTGGATGAAGATTTTTCTAAGTACAGTCCTCTGGGTTGTACAAACGAATTTTTTGATTCTAAATTAAAGGAATTACTTATATCTGCTCTTTGATCTTTTATAAATTATTGACCTATTTTATTTATTATTATAACATGTTATTAAATATTTATTAAAAAATAGGAGCTTTAATGATGGTTGAAGAAAATTATTACGTAGATAAATTAAAAGTAAGAATTTTTAATGATGCAAAGCAGATGGGAATTAGTGCTGCAGATGCTATAAGAGATGATATTTTGGATCTCTTAAGTGAAAAAGATGAAATTTCTGTAATGTTTGCAGCAGCACCAAGTCAGGATACTACTCTTGATGCCTTAAAAACATTAGAAGATATTCCATGGGGAAGAGTTAACGCTTTTCATATGGATGAGTATGTTGGAATAAGTGAGCAAGCTCCTCAATCTTTTAGAAATTATCTTAAAAGACATTTTTTTGATAATTTTAATTTTAAATCTTTAAATTTACTTGATGCAGATAGAGAAGATTATCTTGAGGCAGCTAAAGAATATGATTCAAAACTAAGGACTTTAGGTATTGATTTAATAGTTCTTGGAATAGGTGAAAATGGACATATTGCTTTTAATGATCCTCCTTTTTCAAAATTTGATGATTCTGATTGGGTAAAAGTAATAAAACTAACTGAAACTTCAAGAATTCAACAAGTTCATGACGGTTGTTTTGAAAAACTTGAGCAGGTTCCAGAATATGCACTTACAGTGACCATTCCTGCTTTTCTTTCAGCTACAAAACTTCATTGTGTTGTTCCTGGAAAGCTAAAAGCTCCAGCAGTTAAAAAGACCTTAGAAGGTGAAATTTCAGAAGATTGCCCTGCCTCTGTTTTAAGAACCAGAGTAGGAGCTACCCTTTATATTGAAAAAGATAGTGCTTCCCTTCTTAAATAATTAAAATTTTTTTTTGTCCTGAGAACGTTTGTTTTCAGGATTTTTTTTGTCTAATTTATAGTTTTTTTTGAATATGGGTTGACCAAAAAGGCTATATTCAATAATATAGGAGTGTAAGTTCATATGAACAAACGTTCATATGATTTAGGAGAAAACAATGCAAGATGATTTTTTTAATGTTGAAGATTCTTTGGAAGCTCAGAAAAAAGTTCCCAACGATATTTTATGTTGTGATATAGCTGATTTCTTCAAGGTCTTTGGAGATTCTACAAGAGTCAAAATTTTATTTGCCCTTTTTGAAAAACCACTTTGTGTTCATGATTTAGCCTTAATTGTAAAAATGGACCAAAGTGCAATTTCCCATCAACTTAAGACCCTTAAACACAATAAATTAGTCAAAATCAACAAAGATGGGAAGAAAAGTTATTATGTTATCGACGATGAACATATCTCGCAAATTTTAAAAGCGGGAATTGATCACCTTAACCATACTAAGGGGACTTTAGATGTTTAAATTATTTTTTGATAGTTTGATTCAAACTTTTTTAGCTATGGCACCTTATATGATGTTTGGGCTTTTTTTTGTGGGACTTTTAAAAGTCTATGTTAATAAGAGTCTAGTAATGAAAACTCTTGGAAAGGATAATTTTGCTTCCGTGGTAAAAGCATCTCTTATAGGAGTTCCACTTCCACTATGTTCTTGTGGAGTAATTCCTACAGCTGTTGAACTGAAAAAAGATGGAGCTAGTGACAGTGCCGTTTCTTCTTTTTTGATATCTACACCCCAAACAGGTATTGATAGTATTGCCGCAACTTATGCTTTGATGGGACCATTTTTTGCCATTTATAGACCTATAGCAGCCTTTTTAGCTGGGATTTTTGGTGGAATAGTAGTAAAGATTTTTAACCGAAATCCTGAGAAAACTGAAATTTATAAAGACGTCGAGAATGTTTCTTGCTCTTGTGAACATGATCATGATCATGAAGAAGATTCCTCTCTTTCTTGTGAAGAGCCAGAACAAAAAAAAGGCTTTAAGAGGTTTTTAGGTCTGTTTGTTTATGCTTATGGTGATTTTTTGGATGAAATTGGAAAGGATTTTGTTATTGGAATTATTGTTGCAGCATTAATATCGGCCTTCCTTCCTCCATCAATATTTGTTGATGCAGGCTTAGATCATGGAATTCTTGCTATGTTAATAATGGTTGCTATTGGTTTGCCTATGTATGTATGTTCAACTTCTTCAATTCCAATTGCAATTTCTCTAATGATGAAAGGCCTTTCTCCAGGAGCGGCTTTTGTATTCCTTTTTGCAGGTCCGGTAACCAATGCAGCTTCAATAATCATTCTTAAGAAAGTTCTTGGAAAGAAAACTACAGCTTTATATATTTCTTCTGTTATTATTTTTTCTATAGTTGGAGGTCTAATCTTGGACTTTTTAGTTACACGTTTTGGCTTCAGTGTTTTTAACAGTGCAATGACTTCACAAGTAAGTGGTATGGAAAACGGACTTATTTCAATTGTTTTGTCAATTATATTCATTTTGCTTATTTTAAAAGGTTTTGCAATAAAACTGTACAAAGCTAAAAAATAAGTATAGATTCTTTCTAAAGGAAACTATTCATGGGAAGAAATACAGGCTTAAAAGGTGTAATTTTAACTACTGTTTCGGCAGTAATGTTTGGCTTTATGCCACTGTTTGCGATAATGTTACGCAGCGGTGGCATGTATTTAATTCCATCTATTGCTTTACGTTTTTGTTTGGGTACTTTGTTTTATGGATTTTTGCTTTTGGTAAGTGGTAAAATAAAAGAACTTCATCTTAAAAAGGGAGTTCCTTTGAGGTTAATAATTACCGCTTTGCTGTTTTGCTCAACCTCATTTTTTCTTTTTATTTCTTATGCAAGAATTCCCTCAGGGTTAGCGACTGTAATACATTTTACCTACCCAGTAATTATTACTATTTTTTCTGTCAAAGCGGGTAGGGATAGGTTAACCCCCTTTTTATTAATAGCAATTGTTTGTTCTTTTTGTGGGATTCTTTTAGTCACAGACCCCTTTAACGCTCATTTTGATCTTTGGGGAGTAGTTTCAGCTTTTGTTTCAGCAATAGTTTTTGCTTTGTATACTTTTTTAATAAATGATGAAGACTTAAAACAAATTGATAATATAACTTTTGTTTTTTACAATTCTGGAATAAGTTGTGTAGTTCTTTTATTTATTTCTACCATTCAACTTATAAGTGGAATTTCCGTATCACAATTATTTGGGACTTTCTCTTATCAGGTTCTATATGGAATGTTAGGAACAGGCCTATTTTGTGCCGTAGCAGTAGCATTTTTTGCAATAGGGGTTAAAGACATTGGAGGTCCTGTGGGAGGTGCTTTAAGCGCATTTGAACCCTTAACAGCAGTAATAATAGGAGTCCTCTTTTTTAAAGAGACAATTCCAGCTCAATTTGGTTTTGGCATAATACTAATTTTAAGTTCCACCTTAATTCTTTCCTTAAAGAGTATTATTAAATTAGAGAAGAGAAAACCAAAAATAATATAACTTAATTAGAATCTTCTAATCGCTCTTACATGCGGTCCAGGGAAGTCTCTACTGCTACCACTGATACTGCCATTGTCAGAATTAAGATTAAAAGCAAAAGCTAAATAGTTATTTCCAGAGGTGTCAACGGTACTGGACCATAAACTATAAATAGATCCATATGCATTTTTTGTAAAACCTCCAATTTCAGGTACTATTAAATTATTATAAATAAGCTTCAATTCTTCAATCGATGGTAAGAACCAATCCTCAAAACCATTATATACTAATGAGTCACATAAAAGGGCAGGATAAGAGTTCCCTTGCTTTTTATCATTATTACCGATTAGAGAAATAATAATTTTTGTATTTTCCAATCCTGTTCCAATGTTAGGGGAGGTGTTTTTTATTTCAATCCCACTGCCACCCCATGCCATCTCTTTCATATCGGTTTCTTCTGGTGCCATTTCTAAGTAACGCCATCCATCAGAATATGAGCCTTTGTCATAAAACACCAATCCTCCTGCTGGTCCCATTGTTCCTACTTGGTAGGTTTTTTGAGGGACAGGAGCAGTAACTGTTTCCTGGGTAATTGCGGGAGAAATTTTTGATGTATCTTCTTGAAAATCCAAGAAGGATACACAGCTGGTTGTTACCAACAAAAAGATAAGGGCCAATAAAATAATTAGCATTTTTCGTTTAATATTCATGTTCATCCTCCAAAAAAAATTAAACATTAAGAATGTTATGCATTGAATTAAATATATTTATTATGCTCAAAACTATTTGTATTATAATAATACATTACAATGAGATAATCAGTTTGTAAATAGTGAGATTTTAGAAAAAAGTATAAAAAAGATTTAAATAAAAAATCCATCAGAATCATCATTCTGATGGACTAATTACCGGCGAACGGACTTGAACCGTTACAGAGTTGCCCCCGATAGATTTTGAGTCTATTGTGTCTACCAATTTCACCACGCCGGCAGGACTAGGGTGAGTATATTAAATTTCCAAAATTAATTCAACTATTTTTTGGTTTGTTTATTGTCATTTAATTGAAACTAGGTTATTTTTTATGTAATGAAAAGTAGAAAATTAATATTATATTTTGTATTTTTACTGTTGTCCTCTTCATTTGTTTTTGCCTCTGAAGCTACCCAAAAACCTGTGGATGCTGCAATTGAATATCTTGCTGATAATGCAGATGAAACGCAAGGTGTTTCGATTATTAAAGGAGAAGACAACCTCCTTTTGGCAAATGTTCCAATTAGCTATGGAGAAGAAGAATTTATTGAGCGAATTAAAAAAAGAACTGGAGATGACAGAGAAAGTATTGGTTTAGTGCTGAGTGGTGGTTCTGCTAGAGCTTTTGCCCATATAGGTGTTCTAAAATATTTAGAAGAAATAGGCTTTGTTCCAGATTTTATAATTAGTAATTCAATGGGAAGTATTATTGCACTTCTATATGGAGCTGGACTTTCTCCTGATCAAATTGCAAATATTTTCAACAATATTTCAATTGGTTCATTATTTGACTTGACTATCCCAATAAACCAAGGAATTTTGGTTGCCGACCAGATGAAATCTTTTTTGGACGGATTTATTCCTGAAGATACAAAAATTGAGAATCTAACTATTCCTGTTATGGTAGTAGAAGAAGATTTGATTACCAAACGTCAAATTCATGTAATGGAAGGGGATTTGGGTGATGTCTTGATTGCTAGTTTTGCCCTTCCTTTTTATTTTGGATCTTCAGAGTATAATGGACATCTTATAATAGATGGCGGAATTGCTAACCTAGTTCCATTAGACCTTGCTTATCAGTACGCTCCATTTAATGTAGTTTCAACTACGTTTTATGATAACTCTTCAATTAATTTGAAAAATCCTTTGACTGCCTTAAATACAAGTATTGATATTGGTAAAAGAAGACAGGGTGTTATAGATATATTAAAGCATAAAGATACCGCTATTTGGATAAGATGTAACGTCGAAAGTATTTCATTTATGGAATTTTCCGCTCTTAATGAATTGATTGCTGAAGGTTATAAAAATGCTAAAACAATCTTTGAAGCTCGTGGAATTGATAATTTAAATTGTATCCCTCATAGTGGAGTAACTGAAGATTTAATTGAAAAAAGAAAAAACTATGATCAAATAATAAAAAAGCAACAAAAAACATATTCTTATTACAACCATATCTACATGGAAGACTTTAGCGTAAGATTGGGTTTAGGTTTAGATACTTTTGGATATAAGAATGATAGTTATTATCTTCGAGATGACGTAATTCTTGGTTTAAGATATGGCTTTAGATTTAAAGATTGGGATTTATCAGTTTTAGCAGGAATTTCCTTAAATAATAGTTTTGAAAGTAAAAATGCTAATCCTACCATTAATATAAATCAAAATTACTATTTGTTTGATATTCTTCGTCTTTCTATGGATTTGTCAGTTATATGGAATGGATCCCAAGGAGATGATTATTTAAAAACTTCTTTTTACTTTAATCAACAAGCCGAATATAAAGCCTTTCTTGGAGATAAGGCCCAATTACTTTTAAGAGAAACTTGGGAAAAAATAGCTAACCAAAATGAAAATAGTGCCATACAATGGGATGGTAACGGAAATTTGATCACACTTCAGGCTGATTTCAAATTTAACAACAAAAAGAAAATCATACTTGGAGGTAGCACAGGTTTGAACTTACTAACCTGGGAAAAAGGAGAAATGAGGACGTTTACTTTTGGTAAGGCAAATATTGATTATAGACTTGGAGAATCTAACTATCATTTTACAAATAGTCTAACTTTAAGATATGCCTTGGATGAAAAAGGAGATGTTCCATTTTTCTATTCAGATGACCAATTTAGAACTTATGACAGTGATCTTAGAAACCAGGGAAGCCCTTCGTCGAGTCTTGTTAATCCTGACAACTTCTTAATAAGTTTTTCTTCTGGAATAAGTTGGAAACCAAGTTTTATGAAAGATTTTAGCTTCGGAGAATTATTACTTTTAAAAGATAATCTTATTAGTATATATCTGGATTCTCTTTGGGCAGGTATAATAAACGATGTTAGTCAAAGCCTAATAATTCCAGTTTTTGCAACTGGAATTGAATTTTCAAGTACCATAAGTTTGATAGGTCTTAAAAGTATTCCTTTGATTATTGACTTAGGTTGGGATCAATTGAATAATGGATTGTTTTTATCTATAAAAGTAGGAAAGAAGTTTTAGAATGAGAAAGAAATTAGAAGAACAAGACGGTAAGGGAAAAACTATTTTATTACATTCGTGCTGTGGACCATGTTCTACTTCTTCAATAGAACGTTTACTTGAAATGAATTGGAAAATAGTTCTTTACTATCAAAATGATAATATTTTTCCTGAGAACGAATGGGAAAAAAGATACAATGAACTTTTGAAAGTGGCTACATTTTATGATTTAAAAGTAGTTGGTCATGAAAATTATAACCACCAAGCTTGGAGGAAAGCCATAGAGGGTTTTGAAGATTGTCCTGAACATGGACTTCGCTGTGCAAAGTGTTTTGCTTATAACCTTTCATTGGCTGATGCTAAAGCAAAAGAATTAAAAATAGATTTTTTTACTACTACCTTAACAGTAAGTAGATTTAAAAATAGTCAACAAATTTTTTCGATTGGAAAAGATTATCCTCCCTTTATGGATATAGATTTTAAAAAAAAGGACGGTTTTTCAAAATCAGTTAGACTAAGTAACCAATTAGGACTTTACCGCCAGCAGTACTGTGGGTGTGAATTTTCATTCAAGGAAAAAATATAATGAGTTTGGTTTTCAAATCCTCTTCTAAAAATATATGGTTTAACCTTGCTTTAGAACAAAAGCTTCTTAAATTAGCAGAAAAAGAGCCTCTACTTTATATTTGGCAAAATGATAAGTGCGTAGTTATTGGTAAATACCAAAATGCTTTTGTTGAATGTAATCTTGAAAATATGGAAAAAGATTCTGTAAAATTAGCAAGACGCATGAGTGGGGGTGGGGCTGTTTATCAAGACTTAGGAAACCTTTGTTTTACCGTTGCAGGAAGAAGAGAAAACTTCAAGTATTTAGATAAAATGGAAGTAGTTTTAAAAGCACTTAGAGCTTCAAATTTAAAAGTTGAACGAAGTGGTAGAAATGATATTATACTTGAAGGAAAAAAGATTTCAGGAAGTGCCTTTCAACTTTCTGATAGTTTTGTAAGTTATCATGGGACAATGCTTTTTAATGTTGATTTTTCTGCCATGGGAAAGTATCTTACTCCCAGTAAAATTAAATTGGAATCAAAAGGTGTAAAATCAGTTTCAGCCAGAGTTGTTAATATTCAAACTATTAAACCTGATTTCAAAATGAAAACTTTTGAGAAAACTTTGATAGACGAGTTTGTTTTAGAATTTGGTTCCTGCAAAAAGATAATTACCTATGGTGAAAATTACCTTGAAGACATAAAAGATGATTTTCAACATTTTTCAGATAAAAACTGGATTTATTCAAAAGTAGGTGAGTTTCCTATTAAAGTTGAAATCAAATTTGAAGATTTCTTAATGCAATTAAACCTAAGTATTGCCCAAGGTAGAGTAAAAGAAGTTAAAATCTTTTCAGATACTCTTGAAGAAGGAACTGTTGAAGAACTTGAAAAAAGTTTAATTAATATTTCTTATAACAAAGAAAGCTTTGAAAAAGTGCTCTTAAATTTAAAAAAAGCACAATCAAAAAAAACTATGACTGTGCTTTTAAAAGAAGTTTCTTTTTATTAATTTTTATTTTTCATCTTCATCTTCATAGTAGAATCCATCTTTAATCACATCATCATTGGTTTCTGTTGAATCATCACTATCGTAATAGTCATTATCATCATCGAAATCAATAACTTCTGGAGCGTCAAATGGGTCTACAAAATCATCTACATCATCATAATCATCTTCTTCTTCATCATCTTCAAAGTCTTCATCAAGATCTTTATCTACATCTTCTTTATTTTCATCGTAGAAATCTTCATCCCAATCGTCATCAAATTTGCGGTGGTTTTTCATGGTTTCCTCCTTATCTTTCTATGTGCATAAGATATTACCAGTTTGTCTGGGTGTCAATAAATATTTGTTAAAAATTTGTAAATTTTCTATAACTTATGAGATTATTATTAATGTAGACAATTTGAAAGTTAATTGCTATCATATCTAAAGATGGAGTCAAGATGAAAAACAAAAATAAGTTATTGATTGTAGGGGTCTTATGTTCATTACTTTTTGTAAGCTGTTCAACAACAGTTCAGGTACGTAATCTAGTTCCTTCCGAAGTTAATATGGGAGCATACAAAAATTTAGCAGTCACCTCCTGTCAACCTTTTAATAATTCTATTTATTGGAGTCATAAGATTACCGAAATAGATTTGGATCGTCAGATTGATTTACCAAGTCTTACACCTATGTCTATTCAAACTTGTGTAGCAAAGTATTGTCAAGATGCATTATTTGATTCTCTAGAGGACAGTAAATTTTTCACTCTTACAGATCCCGAACTTACCTCTGATTTAATTTCTGTGGGTAATAATTTAGGTAATACGAAGGAATTATTCACCAAAAAAGGAATAAATGCAATCTTAGCTACTAAGATAACTTATCTAGATTATGAGGAATACCTTTATAAAAAGGATAAAACAGAAACTGATTCTAATGGAGATTCAATAGGAAAAGATTATTACCTTCACCAAGAGGTTGCAATTAATTTAAGTTATAGCGTAATTGATGTTCTTCAAAATTCAATAATTACCACTGGTTCTATGAGTGACGAGGAAGAGAAAGAGACTCTTGTAGGTACTTATCTTATAGATGATGGTACAGGTAGTCCTAGTTACACCCAACATTTAAATATGGCTCCTGCTTTGGGAAATCTATTCACCGTTTGTATTGATGGGTTTGTAGAGACAATTAGAACAAAACTGGCTCCAGTTTGGACTCAAACAAATGTTTCATTAATGAAGAATTCTCCAAAGTTAGACAGTGTTGAAGATGCTTATAAACAAGTTAG
>Ga0265294_10000702_pt1 | contig 45139 bp, 33 predicted proteins | sample MunlanPumphouse3_FD_192504 | JGI IMG/M metagenome (GOLD analysis project Ga0265294, IMG submission 192504) | Groundwater microbial communities from a municipal landfill in Southern Ontario, Canada - Pumphouse #3 | ecosystem: Environmental > Aquatic > Deep subsurface > Groundwater | place...
ACCTCGAATTCATCAGCAAAAGCCCGACTGGGAAAAGTGAAATGATCCATATTTCCATGTCCGGATAACTCTACTCTGAGAGCAGTCGCTTGATTTTCTTGTATCATTGTCGAATCGATGCTAACACTCATTTTAAATTCACCAATTGCTCCACTAAAAGCAGCACCGGAATGATCGGGTAATTGTAAGATATTCACTGTATCTAGGGGAGAAACAATATTTATATCTTTAGTGCTGGAACCGAAAAATGGATCATTGAAAAAAGACCTGCTTTGCTCACGCGATTTAATAGCTATCCTAAAGGCTTTTACAGGTAAGATTTTTCTTCCCGGCTGGGTAGGCGTTAGAGTTAAACTTGCAATATTTGCTACAAGATATTCTTTGCCATTGATTATGCGTTTGCTTGCTGCCGGCGAAGAATTCTTTTTAAATTGATCAATAATAAAACCTTCAAGTCTTGAAACGGGATTTGTTGTGTAGTTTACAACATTTTCGGCTGTAAATAATTGATAATCAATAGTAAATGTTTCCCCTTGATAAAACTCGTTCTTTTTTAGTTCGGTTTGAATAAAAATATCAGGCATGCTTCCTGTTCCGGCATCCCCGGAAACACCGTTTTTTGAAATATTGACAAAAAACGCATCTGTTTGATAGACTTTATTCTTGATCTTGAATTGATATTCAGGAATTTTAATTCGACCGCTTTTAAGCGGAATGAGGTCATAAGAAAGTGTATTACTGGATGTAGATTTACCATTTACCCAAGAAAAGTTCTGTGAGGAATAAGGACCTCCAACGATGGAAAATGTATCTTCTAATTTTAGGTCCACGCTTCGAGGTGCATTTTTAATATCCTCAAAAGAAAAAGTGATCTGAACTTCTTCTTGCATTGTAAAATTTGTTTTAGAAAAACTACAAGTAATTTTTTGCCCCCACAAAACTCCTGTGCTCAAGATCAATAAGATCAGCATAGTATTTTTAATGTAGTTTACCATTCTTTACTTCTCTTAACCCTTTTTGACTTAGCTTTACTTAAGATAAGTTTTTTCATGGATTCTTTTTCATCTTCTTTCATGGAATTCAGGATATTTTTTGCCTGTTCTTTAGTCACATCTTCTGCTTTCAGATCATCTTCAGTTAATTGAGATTGCTGCTGATTTTGCTCTGGCTGCTGATCTTGTTCTGGGTCTTGCTGATTTTCTTGACCCTCTTGATCCTTATTTTCCTGCTTCTGCTCATTTTGTTCTTTGTTTTCCTGAGAGTCTTTATCCTCGTTATCAGACCCTTCGCCTTGGTCTTGCTCCTGTTGTTGTTGCTGTTCTTGCATCATTTGTTGTATGTGTTCATACATTATTTTTGGATCAGGACTTTCAGGATCGTAGATCATCGATTTTTTAAAATTATCTAATGCCTCTTCGGTTTTTTCTTGCTCAAGAGAGATCTGACCAAGATTATAATAGGCTTTCGCTAATTGTTCATCGTCCTTAGATGCCAGACTTTGCTTTAATAAGGATTCAGCGATCTCAAAATCCTTTTCAGCCATGGCAGAGGTGCCACGATTATATAATATCTTTTCATTATCGGAATCTTTATTTAATCGCGCCTCATAGTAGTCAGAAGATTTTTTATAATCTCCCTTATAAAAGGCCTTTAAACCGGGATCTTTAGCTAAAAGCAGAGAAAAACTCAAACAGAGAATGAGTAAAAAATTTTGACTCTTATTTTTCTTTGATCTTCTCATAGCTTATACTATCCAAAATATACATTGTCACTTTATTTTTGAACTGATGATTGTTTTCGGCCATCTTTAGAATATTCTTGGTAAATATCTACATTGTTTTTAAAAAATTCAAGTATTACTTTCATCAATGCATTTCTTTCTTCTTCAGACTTTATACATTCAAAAGGAAAGCCAAGAACAAAACTTTTATAATCTTCTCCACTATAAGCAACGCCGGCAGAAACATTATTCTGGGAATACCTGAGCACAGTTAAAGCGCCACTGTTATTTGCCGGGACAATAGCATCAGGATTTTCACTTCCGTAAATTTGGGGATCAAAACCGGTGACAAACTCATAGCTATCATTCTTGCCAAATAAAGCATTATTTGTTGAATGTACCTTGCCCTCATTTACTGCGCGATCTGTCATCCAACGATATTTTAATACTTTTGAAGCGAAATTGACCTTTGATGTATCATCTAAAAGATCAGTTCCAATATATGCTCCACTTACAAAGACATTTCCTCCTTTTGAAGTAAAGTCTTTGACCACCGTCATAAATTCTTTTGGAAAAACTCTGAAACGTGGTTTTTTAAATTCTTTTGGCCAAGGTGTGGCCTTTTGTTCACCATAGATAATATCCATGAATTTATAATTTTCAAGATCGATCACAGCATCGGATACAGCCTCATCTGAAGCTGAATCAAATGAATAACCTGCCGCTATAATGGCCTTACCATGCAATGCCGGATAATCCTTGCTATTACCGATAAGGACCTCAGATTCCATATCTGCATACGATGCGCCGTTACCGGGGGAATCATCGTCTAACCATTTGGAGTTGGCATCAAAATCATATTGAGAACCTGTATAGGCAAGATCGTAAACATCTGCCACACTTTTTTCCCAGGAATCCATAAATCCAAGATACTTGTCTGTTTCAATTCTTGCAGGTCCCGATACTCTGTCAAATCCATTAACGACCAATACTTTTTCACGATTGGGTAAATTACAGACAGAGACGATCTCCGAAGGAAAACTTTCGCCACCTTCATTTAAGGCAGTAACCTTGAAACTGTAAATTACGCCATCGTCAACAGAGGGTATCATACATTGCTCACCATGAATAAGGATACCGTCATCCCATCCGCCTTCATCTTTACGCGTATAGACCATATATTTCTCAGGACTTGCACTTGCTTCAAGAGGGTCGTGCTGAGCTTTCCATTTAATTCTGATCACTTTCCCGTGTAAAACTTCAGCAGCCAGATGAGTTGGTGGCAAGGGTTGTACAACATAATCAAAATTATATTGAGCAGACATGTATCTTAACATGCCTTTATAAATAGCACGAGAAGCATCAAAACGGAATTGTGGATCATTCCCGAACTTCATATCTAGAAAATTGTGATGCGATAATAATTCTAAAAGCACCGTAGGAACATTGGGTCGCCACGCCTCACTATAAGAAGCATCCCACATATCACGGCGGTTCCAGGCGGGATCGTATTTTGCTTTTATATCTTCATCAATCTGTGTTTGGATCAGATCGGCTAAGTCACGACTAACATAACGCGATTGCCCATCGGGAAAAGTTAATTCAGGGGAATTATTTGGATCATCCCAATCGGTTTTTCCCCCTTTGCTTGAATAGATCAATAAAGTGCCTACAACTGTATCGTTCCGGGTTACGCCGGCGTCTGTATGGAATGCCAAAGACATATCGATGGGAATGCCCAATCCATGTGCTTCACGGTCCGCTGTTGGACCAAAGGGAGCACCTTTAAGATAATTTACCCATTCTCCACGACTTTTATAATCATCATTATAATCGACAGTATCCTGATGGATATTATATACCATTTCCGGCATACCTGCGTATTGGAGGTAATAACGAGAAGCTTCTACCCAGCGTGGACGACCTGATACCAGCCCATTTCTCTCGATATCTCCCATTCCCCCACCAAACTTTATAGCGTCTGTTGTAATATATTTATTTTGACTTAAACGATTTGCTTTAACAACGACCTTATTGTCTCCACCTTCAAGAAATTTGAATTTCCCTAAAAATACCCAGGTTTCTCCACCTATCTGCTGATTTACCAAAAATTCACTGCGCCCACCGGCATGATATACGGTGTATTTGGCATCATCCACATTTGCAGGATGATGATGATAAGATACATATACGGCATATTCACCGGTTTCAGGAATATTTGGACTGTATTCTGCGTAAGCAAATTGGTCATTTGCAGCCATGCGGCGGTATGTTCCCATTTCAAAAGGGTTGTCACCTGTTGTATAAGGTTTTTCTCCAACAGCAAAGCCGGTTTCTCCTTTAGTCCATCGGCCAACTTCCGTGTATCCACTTTTCGGGTCATCGTTATCAACAATTACTTCATTTTTATTAAAGTCTCTTTCTCTAGGCAAGAATGCATTAGCGCCTGCATTTTCGAGCATAGGAACCAAATACTGAAGCACAAAAGCCGTAGGGAAAATATCTTCAACTACCTGAAAATTTCTGGCGCGTTGCCATTCCCAACGATGCAAGGAGTTTTCATAATACCAGCCATGCGAATGCCAAAGAGCAATATGTCGTCCATATAAGCCCTTAGAAGGGACAAAGGGTTTGGAATTATTACGAACAAGAGGTTCTTTTCTGTTTACTAATATGGGCATTTTTGTGGAATCACGTTTAGCAGGATCTTCGATAAAAAAATTGGGTACTAATTGTTCAATAGCCACACCCGTTGAATAAATTTTCAGCTCATAATCTTTAAAAGGGCTGCCAAGCTCAAAGCTTAAATTCTTATACATATTTTCTACGCCCAATTCACGGAAAGGTCTTCTTGCGAAATATTTATCAAAATAAAGCTCGAGTGTTTTTTCTTTTTTGTCTAAAAGCAAAGAATCTAAATGTGTATATGAAACAATATCGACGTCTTCAAGTCTATTTTTTTTACAATTATCAAGAAATATTTGAGCAGCAACATAAGCCTGCTGTAACCTGCGTCCATCCTTACTGTATTTTTCAGGAATATCTTTTTTTGAAAAAGCTTGTGAGCTACCGGCACAAGAGATCACCATCAAAAGCGTGAGGAGCAACAGTCCGTAACTTATCATGCGTTTCATTCGCGTACTTACCTTTCTTTTATTTTTCCAATAAAATGATCAAAGATCATTTTAGTATGTTCTTTGTCTTTTGTTCTCTCAGGGTGCCACTGAAGTCCTAGAATATATCGTTCACCAATATATTCTATGGCTTCGATTACACCATCTTCAGCCCGGGCAACCACTTCAAAACCCTCGACCGGAGGATGTTCCATGATAGCCTGATGATGATTGGAATTTACATTAATACTTCCCTCTTTGAAAATGCTTTTTAGCCATTTTCCACCTTTTATTTCAACACTATGCTCTGTATCGCCTCTCTTTTCGTGATAAGGGGCGTTTGGCAAATGCTGAATAAGCTTTCCACCATGGGCAATGGCAAGAAGTTGATGGCCGGCACATATACCTAAAACCGGGATATCTGTGTTTTGAATGACTTTTTTTACAAGAAGACTATCAGTATCAGCTCGTCTGTTATGCATAGGTTCAACAGATTTATCTATTTTATCACCATACATATATGAAGGATAATCCGCACCACCTGTAAAAAGCATGCCATCAAGATTCTCAATATAAGCATCAAGCTCATCCTCTGAAGGATTGCAAGGGAGTATAAAGGGCAATCCACCGGCTGCAAACACTGCATTAATATAGTTTATTGGCACTTTATACCATTTATGGGCAGTTTCCATATAACTGGAATTAATACCAATGATAGGGCGATTAGATCTTTCTTTCATTTCAATGTATCCTTTGCTGATATACATAGTTTAATCGTGTTTTAATGTTCCCGAAAAACATCAAGACGTATGAAGTATGGAGATAATATCGAGAATATATATTAGAGACCATTTTTCTCTTGAGTACTTACTGCTAACTGGCCTCTGTTCACTAATCACTTTACTCTCTAGGTTCTGCTCTCTGGTCCAAGTCCTTAGGTCTTTCGCTCTTGTTTTTTTGCCGCGGGGAAAAGCACATTGTTTAATATCAATCTATAGCCCGGACTATTCTTGTGCAGATCCAGATTCGTAGGTGGATCTCCTACATAATGACGATAATCTTCGGGGTCATGGCCGGCGTAGTAAGTAAAAGTTCCTTTGCCAACATTTCCGTGAATATATTTAACCCTTTCAGTATTCTTGGTCTCACCCATAATAAGCACATGTTTTTTAATTCTATCACGATGAAAAGAGGTCGTTTGCCCCATAAAACCCTTGATCAAAGATTCATGGTTTTGAGTCAGCATACATGGAATAGGGTCAAATTTTGCAGAGAATTCAAATAGCGAGAAATAATCGCGCGAAGGATCAAGGCTCAAAGGCTTATTAGAAGGCGGGACATCAATATTAGAGTATTCATAAATATGGGGATCAGTTATTAATGAAAAATCTGTAAAAGCATAGGTATTGTTATAATTCAATTTGCTGGCATAATTTGGATCAACCGGGTCATGATCAAAAACAGGATGACATATATCGGTCTCTGCTGCCGCTAAGGCAATTTCGTAGGAATCCGTTGCTGAACACATTGCAAACAAAAACCCACCGGCTTTTACATAAGAATCTATTTTAAGAGCAACTGCCAGTTTTAGTTTGGAAACTTTAGCAAAGCCCATTTCGGCAGCTAAAGCCTCCTGTGTCTGCTGCTCTTCAATATACCAGGCAGCATGTCTGTAATTTCCATAGAATTTACCGTATTGACCTGTAAAGTCTTCGTGGTGAAGATGTAACCAATCATATTTGCTCAGGTCGCCATTTAAAATTTCCCTGTCGTAGATCTTTGTATAAGGGATCTCTGCATAAGTTAAAACCATGGTAACAGCATCATCCCATGGAAGTTTATTGGATGGTGTATAAACTGCTATGTCAGGTGCTTTTTCAAGCAAGACAACCGACATATTATTCATTTCGATCTTTTGATCAATGGCTGCCCGATCTGCTGAAGATATTTTCTCCAAACTCACAGCCCGTAAGAGACACTCTTTTTCAATATCTTTATGATAATCCACATAAAAGGCTCCACCGCGATAATTCAGCAGCCATTCAACATCCACACCATTTTGCAAGGCATAAAAAGCAATGCCATAAGCCTTTAAATGATTGCTCTGAGAATTATCCATGGGGATCAATATCCCTGCCTGCAAAAGGCTAAAGATAAATAAAAATATCACTGTAATTTTTCTTGTCAATTTCATGCTGAGAATTTATAAATAAAATTTTACAATTAATAGTGAATATTTTCTGAATACTATATATGAGCATAATAAGTTTTTTTCAATATTCTTAAGATAAAGCCTCAGGCCAGTCATTTTATTCTTCCTCATTCGATCTTTATTTTATATAATAGCGTATGAAAAAAATATTATCTAAAATCATTCTCCTCGGACTCATAGTTATTATGGGCCTGCTACTGCTTTCTTGTGAAAGTATTCCTACAACGGATATTTGTGTCAGTATTCCACCACAAGCTTATCTCGTAAAGCGTATTGCAGGTAAAGAAACCCCTGTGACCATTATGATCCCACCCGGATCCGCTCCCCCAACTTATGCGCCCACAGCAGCTCAGATAAGATCCTTACACGAATGTAAATTATATATCAAAAATGGACATCCGGACTTCCATTTTGAGCAAAAACATGTTAATCCTTTTTTGAATGAACATCCCGAGATCCTGACAGTTTCCATGGCAGATAAAATGAATATCATTCCCGGAGACGCACACATTTGGTTGTCACCCTTGTTTATGAGGACAGCTGCCAATCGTATTTATGCTCAGCTACTGACATTATATCCCCACCGTGAAGCTGAATTAAAATCGAATCTTAATAGATTAGTAAGAGATATAAATATCCTGGATCGTGAATTAATAGGAAGTCTCAAAGATATACAAGGTGCAGAATTCCTGACCTTACATCCTTCTTGGGGATATTTCGCCAGAGATTATGGGATTAAGCAAATTTCTATCAGGCATGAACACAAAGGACCATCTACCCAACAACTTGCAAAACTGATGGAACATGCAAAAGAGAATAATATCCATGTTATATTTGTCCAAAAAGAGTTTTCCTCGGAGCCATTAGAGCTGATCGCTAAAGAAATAGGTGCTGAGGTGATAGCACTGGATCCACTTAATGAAAACTGGCTGGAAAATATGAGAAATACCGGGGAGGCTCTCAAAAAGGCTATGTATGTCCGCTAAACCTGCTCGTTTAATACTTTATATTGCCTTTCTCGTCAATATCTTTATTTTCGGTTCATCCTGGATATTTAACAAAATGGTACTGCAAGAGGGCGCTGGTCCTCTTTGGGCCACGACTATAAGGCAAAGCATTGGCGCCTTAACACTTATATTGATCCTCTTGATCAAGCGACCAAAATTCAAGCTCTCTCAGCGACATATCATTCTAATAATTATCTATGCTTTATTTATGATGGCACTCAGCCATCTTTTTTCTTTTCAAGGGCAAAAATATATTGACGCTGGACTGGCAAGTATTGTTTTTTCTTTTTTCCCTTTAGCTGTTGCACTCTTTTCCTCAATTTTAATGCCTAAAAAAGAGCCTTTTACCATAAAAAAACTCATAGGTTTATTGATAGGACTTATGGGTATTATCCTCCTGTTCTACGCTCAAGATATTCTTGGCGGAGGAAAAGCAGAAATCCTGGGTATTATGTTCATACTTTTTTCGGTTCTAACCAATGCCTTCCCAAATGTTATTATCAAGCGCGATGGTGAAGATCTTCATCCTTTAATACTGAATACTTTTGGCATGGCGCTCGCCGCGATTTTACTTGTGATATTTACCTCAATAGTCGAAGGTCCTCCGGATTTTACCTTTACCCCAACATTCATTCTTGCAGAACTTTACCTGGGTATTATTTGTTCTGCTCTTGGTTTTTTCCTCTATTTTTGGCTTCTACAACATGTCTCTGTCTTAAAACTCTCGCTTTCAGCCTATCTCACGCCTTTGGTCGCTATTTTCCTTGGATTTATTTTTTATAATGAAATTCTGACACTAAATCATTATATTGGCATGTTATTGATCTTCATGGGGATCTTTATTACGGAATTTAAATTTCGAGGTAAGCATGCAAATAGTGACTTACGACGCTAAAGTCGGGAAGCTTTACATAGCAAGAAAAAACAACATTCTTCTGGCTATCTCTTATTCCCCATTTAAAGACGATTATCTCAAGAAATTAACAAGTGAAAGCTCAATTAAAATTAGTGGCAATGATGCTAATACGCTTATAGATCAATTAAATGCATATTTTTCAGGCAAGAATTTTGGATTCTCCGTGCAAATGGAACTTCGGGGAAGTGAATTTCAGAAGAAAGTCTGGCTTGCATGTGCAAAGATCCCTTATGGAAAAACAAGATCTTATGCTGAGCTTGCTAAAGCTATTGGAAATCCTAAAGCTACGCGCGCAGTCGGAACAGCTCTGGGTAATAATCCCATTTCAATTATTATACCTTGTCATAGAGTTTTACGCTCTAATGGTGAAATGGGCGGATATGCTGGCGGATTGGATGTTAAACGCAAACTTCTTGCTCTAGAACAGGAGAATAATTGAAATGATTGAAGACTGCAGATCGCAAATTGTTGATCTTTAATCGAATTGAGAATTAGAGCTGTGTCATCTCGGCCGAAGCCGAAAGATCTATTCATGAGATAGAAAGCTTAAAATAATGGCAGACTGCAGATCATAAATTGTTGATCTTTGATCGATTGGAAATCTGAGATTGACATTCATCAATCTGCAATCAATTCTTTAACAACAGTCAAAGGCAAATACACTTGATAGTTGAAATGATAGCCTCACGAGGGTTCCTTTGGCACAGACTGCAGATCGCAAATTGTTGATCTTTGATCGATTGGAAATCTGAGATCAGCATTCATCAATCAGCGATCAATTCTTCAACAACGATCTATGTCAAGCACACTTGATAGTTGAAATGATAGCCTCACGAGGGTTCCTTTGGCACAGACTGCAGATCATAAATTGTTGATCTTTGATCGATTGGAAATCTGAGATTGACATTCATCAATCTGCAATCAATTCTTTAACAACAGTCAAAGGCAAATACACTTGATAGTTGAAATGATAGCCTCACGAGGGTTCCTTTGGCACAGACTGCAGATCGCAAATTGTTGATCTTTGATCGATTGGAAATCTGAGATCAGCATTCATCAATCAGCGATCAATTCTTCAACAACGATCTATGTCAAGCACACTTGATAGTTGAAATGATAGCCTCACGAGGGTTCCTTTGGCACAGACTGCAGATCATAAATTGTTGATCTTTGATCGATTGGAAATCTGAGATTGACATTCATCAATCTGCAATCAATTCTTTAACACCGGTCAGACTGAATTGAAAGAAAAGAAAAAATAAAATACCGATAATTGACTAATAAGTAAGAGAGAAAAACATAAAGGATAGCAAATGAAACAAAACAAGGCTTTAAAAGCAAGCATCATCTTAATCTTGGGACTAAGCTTGATCTTAAGTTCTTGCCAATTATTGAAAAAGCAAAAAAACGTGCTTAAGGTTAAAAACTCTTGGATAAGGGTTAATCAATTAGGCTATCTTACTGAATCAGTGAAAGTTCCGGTATTTTGCTCAAAAGATATTCACAGTTCTCCTAAAGCTTTTCAGCTTGTTGATGCTAATACTCATGACGTGGTTTTTGAGAGTAATAACATTGATTCTATAGGTGCCTATGGTCCTTTTGCCCAGACTTTTAGATTCAATTTAAGCGATTTTACAAAAGAAGGCAGATATTATATTCAAGCCAATGATGTTATATCACCAGCTTTTACAATAGCCGATGATGTTTATGAAGGTGCAGCTGATTTTCTATTGCGATATATGCGTCAGCAGCGTTGTGGATTTAATCCTTATTTAAATGACAGCTGTCATACCGATGACGGCTTTATCGTCTACGAAAAAGGCCGAGAAGGTGAATATATTGACGTCCACGGCGGTTGGCATGATGCCAGTGATTATCTTCAATACACAGCTACATCGGCAAATGCAGTTTACCAAATGCTTCTTGCCTACCGCGAGCATCCCGAAGCTTTCGCCGATGCTTATGATGCCAAGGGATTGCCCGGAGCAAATGGTATTCCCGATGTTATTGACGAGGTTAAATGGGGTATGGATTGGTTGTGTCGTATGAACCCCGCTCCTGAGCGTTTCTTTAACCAAATAGCCGACGATAGAGATCACTCGGGCTATCGACTCCCCACAGAAGACAGCACAAAATATCACGATGAATGGGAAGGTCGCCCCGTATATTTTTGTACAGGTGAAATACAGGGCTTATTCGAGCACAAAAATCGTGCGACAGGCACTGCCTCTACAGCAGGTAAATTTGCCTCAGCTTTTGCAGCCGGTTCAGATCTTCTAAAGGAGTTTTATCCTGATTATGCCGAGACACTGAAAGATCGTGCTCAATTTGCCTATGCCTATGGCAAGAAATACCCGGGTGCTTGTCAAACCGCTCCGGGCGGCGCCCCATACTTTTACGAAGAGGACAATTGGGCTGATGATATGGAATTAGCAGCTGCAGAGATCTATCGCATGAGTGGTCGCAGATATTTTAGAAATGAAGTTGTAAAATATGCCGACATGGAGCCTGTAACACCTTGGATGGGAGCTGATACGGCTCGACATTACCAATGGTACCCATTCTTTAATGCAGGTCACTATGCCGCTGCCTCAGCGAATGGTTTTCATGAAAAAGATAAATTGACCGCTCTATATAAAGAAGGACTCGAAAGGATCTACCAGCGCGGTAAAGATAATCCTTTCCTATTTGGTGTTCCATTTATTTGGTGCTCAAATAATTTTGTCACCGCTACCTTGTCACAGCTTTCTCTTTATAAAAAACTCTCAGATGATGATACTTATGACGAAATGGAAGCGGCATTGCGTGACTGGTTATTCGGTTGCAATATTTGGGGAACGAGCATGATCGTGGGCTTCCCGGTACATGCAGATAATCCCAGTGATCCTCATTCATCCTTAACTCACTTATATGATATGACCATTCCCGGTGGACTGATCGATGGTCCTGTTTACGGCAGTATTTTTGCTAGTCTGCTCGGTTTGCAACTACATGATGAAGACGAATATGCTGAATTCCAGAGCGATGTAGCCGTCTATCACGATGATGTCGGCGATTACAGCACCAATGAGCCTACAATGGATGGGACCGCTTGTTTAGTTTACTACCTGGCCTCTTTAGATAATGCTGATCCATTGAGCAAGAATACAGTTGATGATCAAGGTGCTGTTATCCGTGGACCACAAAAAGAAAAACATATCGCACTTGTTTTTACCGGTCACGACCAAGGCGACGGCGGGCAAATCATTGCTGATACTCTTAAAGCTCACGATGTAAAAGCCTCCTTCTTTTTTACAGGCGATTTTTATAGAAACACAAAATTTAAGGCTTTTATAAAACAACTTGTAGCTGATGGACATTATATGGGTGCACATAGCGACAAACACCTCCTTTATAATAAATGGGATAAAAACAGGACACTTAATGTAAGTGAAGAAGAGTTTAAGTCCGACCTTGAAGCAAATTATGTCGAGATGGAAAAATACGGCATAACAAAAGACCGGGCCACATACTTTATTCCACCTTATGAATGGTACAATAAAGATATCACACTCTGGGCTTACCAAGAAGGAATTACACTCTTTAACTTTACACCGGGCACTCTTTCGAACGCCGATTATACAACACCGGATATGGGAGATCGCTACCACGGAAACGACGAGATCTATCAGTCCATTGTGAGCTATGAAGAAAACAATGGCATGAATGGATTTATTCTGCTCATACATATTGGAAGTGATCAAAAAAGAACAGAAAAGTTCTATCATGAATTAGACGAATTGATGAATGAGCTTAGTGACAAAGGATATGAATTTGTTAAAATTGATGAGCTCTTAGATAAGGCTTATCAGAAATGAGGAAGAAATACCTCACAAGAATATAACAAGGAAAATTGTGATCCCGGACTTGATCCCGGATCACAATTATTTAGCACTTGGAAGTATTACACACCTATAAATATTAGAACTTTAAAGAAATATTATATTACTGGGAAAATATTCAATGGACGCCTTGCGGCGACCCTTCTTCCTCCCAAAGCATCGGGAATTTTCTTTTGCTTCTCTCAAAGAGTTCCCTTTGGAATTTTCTTGGGTCAAGCAAAGAAAAGAAGGGGTATATCTTTAACCATAAATAAGAGAGACGCAGCAGGCTGCGTCTCTACAGTTTCCCGTGGAAGATCAAGCGCAAAAAGCGGTGTTTTTTGCAGAAATCTTCGTCTTTAGCCCTTGCGTCTTACTTTAAAAGCGACTTCATATTCTTGGCTATCAAATTGGTCGCAAAACCGGGACTCAAGCTATAAAATAGGTTTAAGGTTTTTGAATCATTACCAACGAATACGCGCACTTTATTCTTTTCCATTGCTTCAATGATAATACGGGCCGCCTCCGATGCTGGAAGGCTCTTAATCTTGGAACTTTTACCTTTTTCTTCCATCTTAGGAATAATTTTTAGGCCTGAATTGTCAGTAATGTTTGTTGACACTGCACCCGGAAAAGCCACAGTCACATGCACCTTGGTATCCACCAGTTCAGATGATAGTCCCTCCGTCAGCAATTTTACCGCTGCCTTGGATGCGCCGTAAATGCTTTGCCCCGGCACCGGTATAAATCCACCCATGCTTGATACGTTCACAATATGCGCCTCCGGCCGTTTCAGTAGAAAAGGCAAAAAGCTTTTCACCATATACAGTGTTCCGTAAAAATTAACCTTCATCACCCGATCAATGGCATCATAATCAAGATCGTTCACCCGGACAAAAGGCTGAATAATACCCGCATTATTGATAATCCCATCCACTTGTCCGTGTTTTGCGATCACTTGTTCCGGCAAGGCTTCCACAACTATCTTATCTGCAATATTAATAACATGCAGGGATGTGTTTTTGCCCAGTTCCCCGGCGAGTTCACGGGTCTCTTTCATGGTATCCTCATGAATATCTAGCATGGCGACCTTTGCCCCTTTACCCAGGAGCAATAGTACCATTTCACGTCCAATCCCACTACCTCCGCCGGTCACTACGAATGTTTTACCTTTAACTTGCATCATTCACCTATAATTTTGAGTTCAAAACTAAGATAACATATTATAATACAATAAATTCGGAGCTCAGGCAAGAATTTCTGGAGCGCGCACAGCTAAGCTATATCTAAGTTTTTAATTGTGCACCTTTAATTTTTATACTAAAAATAACTTATATTTTAAGATAGTTTGCTTGTTTTTATAAATCAGCTTCTGTTGCACTTACTACTTAAACCAAGTGCATAAATAAAGGTGAATTTCAATAATATCCAACTAAGAGAAAAGCCCTTATAAACTATGTGTTTACAAGGGCGTATTTTTGTAGCCCCTCAAGGACTTGAACCTTGGACAAACGGATTATGAGTCCGCTGCTCTAACCAACTGAGCTAAGGGGCCAAATACATATATCTATTTTGATATATGATATGTGGGTAGTACAAGATTCGAACTTGTGACCTCCTGCGTGTCGAGCAGGCGCTCTAACCAGCTGAGCTAACCACCCAATTCTAAAAAAGCCATGTAAGGTAATTTATTAGATTGTAATTTTCAACAGTTTTTTTAATTAAGATTTTTATTCAGAACTAATAGTTCTTCACTTAAATGAAAATATCTATAAGCTACATGAAAAAGCTTATTCATAAAGCAAGATATTCCTTAGGGGAAAATCAATTTCACCGACATCTTCCTGTAGTTTCATCCAAAGATTCAGATATCGTTCATTATTGTAAGCTTTGCCTGCATAATAGAGCGAAATATACCGACCCTTATAATGTGGTCCTCTATCAATTCTTTTATTTAAAAGCCCGGAATATATATAATTTATTAAATCACCTAGGCGACGACCATTTTTATCGTTTTTTTCCCAAGCATCATAATACTCATCACTAAGCATATTGGCTATCACCGAAAGGTAATCCGCATGACTTAATAAGTTGTACTCAAGTCCTTGATTATCAAGAGGTCTTATTAAGGGAGAATCGTCTGATAAAATATAAGGAAGTGTGATCTTTTCAAAGTATTCTCTGCAGGTGATCAGCAAGTATTCATCCTCTAAAAAATCTGCAATGCTAACAAGCTGAGCCAAGCACGCAGTAGCATAAATATTCTTTTTTGCACGAAGATGAATGCCAAATTTATCGTAAACAAGAAATTTATTGAAATCTTTTAACCATTGCTGGAATTTTTTAATCTCATCTTTTGTCATAAAAGCCCTGAGCTGATCTACCGAGCGAATGATTTCAATAAGCGGCATGGCTTCGTATATGCCCGTTGGGCGACCTTTGCTTCGATTAGGTATAGATTGTGCAAATTTCATATCGGGGATCATTGCAGTATTTTCATCTAAAAACCAAGCATTTATATGTTTGAGAGCTCTTTTTGCGTAAACCGGATTTTTAGTCGTCAAATATAAAGATGTTAGACCGGCGATAGTTTCTGAAGTTTGTTTTAAAGCATTTTTATGACTAATAAAGGCTTTTGGATTTACTTTTCCATCTATGATAATATAGGGAGCATCCGCTGCCTTGCTATCAGGCCACCATGTTAGTCCCTCGGAATAATAATTATTTAGTTTACCAGGTGATCGTTCTGCAGGATAATGATTTAAAGTGATTATTTCCCTGCCAAGATACTCTCGGGCCAATGGCTGTAATCTCGCTTCTTCCAAAGATTTAATATCTATCTCCTTTTTTATAGAAAAAGAAATAGGAAAAGAAACACGAACAGGCGATTTTTTTCCATTTACGTAATAAGGATGGAATTTTTGAGATTGTACCGCCTCAATTGCAGCCGGGTTAAGAAAATCATTCCCACTAAGCACTTCACATTCTTTTACTAGACCCAATGTATCAATATAAGCCATGATGTTTACTGTACCTTCAATCGAATTTTCAAGCGCAAAATCAGGATAGATAATTGCATCTAATAATGCTTCCTTGCCACCTATCATTTTAAGATTTTTATCGTTTTGTGTAATTTCCGGCGGAATACTTGAACAGCTTATGCAGATTAGAGTTAAAATGTAGAGGAATATTTTTTTCATTATACACCCCCTTTGTTATAATTTTAGTTTAAGTATATTTGAGACTGATATCAAGGAATAAATATTCAGTGTAATTTTTCGAGATACAATAAGCCTATTAGAGGAAATATCATATTTACAATTTATTACACACAAGATATTCGCAAGGATAAGAGAAAATTTCTCTCGCAAATAAGTTAGTGCTAACTTATCTAAAGCGTTCCGGTGCTTTATCATTATCAACAAATCCAATGAAAAGAGTTTGCTCTTCTGCCTTTTTACTTTAATTTTGGGACATGAATAAAAACACACAAGAAATCAGGGTCCGTTTTGCTCCCTCACCTACAGGGCATTTGCATATTGGCGGAGTTAGAACAGCACTTTTCAATTACCTATACGCTCGCCAAGCTAATGGTGTATTTTGTTTGCGTATTGAAGATACAGACAAAGAACGCTCCACCGAGGCAAATACCAAGGAAATTATCTCAGCACTCAATTGGTTGGGACTTTCTCCTGACGAAACTCCCGTTATTCAATCTCAGCACGCAAAAGCTCATCTCCAGGCTGCTGAACAACTTCTTGAAAATGATAAAGCCTACCGCTGCTTTTGCTCTAAGGAAGAACTTGAAGCCGATAAAACTCAATCTGAAGCAGAAAAGCGTCCCTATCGCTATTCCGGTCGCTGCAGCGATTTATCTCAAGAGGAAATTGACGCAAAAATGAATGCGGGCATTCCCTATACTGTCCGATTTCGTGTCCCGCAGGGAATAACCCGCTTTAAAGACCTTGTGTATAAAGATATTGCCGTTAATAATGCTGAGATCGATGATTTTATCATCATCCGCTCCGATGGTTCACCCGTTTATCAGCTTTCTGTTGTGGTTGATGATGCCAATATGTCAATTTCCCATGTCATTCGCGGTGAAGATCATCTATCTAATACAACTAAACAGATTTTATTGTACCTCGCTTTAGGCAAGAAAGTCCCCAGGTTCGGACATTTGCCACTCATTCTTGCCAGCGATGGTAAGCGATTATCTAAACGCCACGGAGCAAGCTCTGTAGATGAGTTTAAAGAGATGGGATTCCTGCCTGAGGGACTTTTAAACGGCTTAGCTTTGCTTGGATGGGGTGATAATGTCACAAAACCGATCTTTAGCTTAGACGAGCTTATTAGGCGTTTTGACCTGAACAAAGTTAACAAAAAAGCTGCAATTTTTGATCTGGAAAAACTCGGGTGGATCAACGGTCAACATCTTTCACGCATGGATGCCAAAGATATATGGCCTTTCGTAAAACCCCTCTGGGAAAAACAAGGCTGGATCTCCGAAAGTTTTTCAGACGACAGGGCTATTATATATATTGCTCTTCTTAAATCAAGAATACGTTTATTACAAGAATTCATAAGCTTTGGCGCATATCTATTCAAAGACCCTGAAAGCTATGATCCAATTGCCCTTAAGAAACATCTGAAAGACAGAGCGGATCTTGAAGCAAATATTAAAGCATTGATAGATAGTTTTTCTGTCTGCGAAATTTTCGATGTAGAAAACACTGAAAAATGCTTAAGAAAAACTGCCGAAACGCTGGACATTAAAGCTGCTGCATTGATACATCCACTCAGAATAGCCATTACCGGTTTTGGCGTGAGTCCGGGTGTTTTTGAGATTTGTGAGATCTTAGGTAAAGAAACTGTTTTGCGTCGGCTTAATACTCTCGTGAACAGCAAATTCTAAACACTAATCTCTAAGCACTAAGCTATCCTGGCTGTTCTAAACTATATAAAAGAGAACACTAGATTTCTGTGTAATTTAGTATATTTCCCGCTCTCACCTTGCCTCTCTTCCCTTTTCTTGCTTGCCGCTTCCGGCAGAGCTTCCACTTCCGGCTTCTGAAAACTTCCTGGTTTTTACTTAAAAAAATGTGACATTGGTCACACTTCAAAAAAAGTCCTCGACAAGGCCTCTTATTTTTTGTATTTTCTTTTAAAATAGGGGGCGACGAAATGAAGAGGACGATCATTTTACTCATCTTTTTATCTGTAATTTTTGCTTATGCATTACCTGTAGCCTGGATAAACGAGATCCACTATGATAACAAGGGCGCAGACCGCAACGAGTTTGTAGAAGTCGTTGTTTTGAATCCTGAAAAATATTATCTGGATGATTTGGCTTTATATATGGTAAATGGATATAACGGCAAATGTTATTTTCTCGATACTGTTTATTGGTTTGAACCAGGCGAGCGCATTGGCGACTATCAATTTTATGTCTGGTACCAAACAGGAATACAGAATGGTTGTGATGGTATGCATTTTGTATATAAGGATACTTTGCTTGACATACTGGCCTATGAAGGAAGTTTTGTGGGAACAACGGCTCCTTCTACGGGTCTGACTTTTCCCGACATAGGAGTGTGTGAAAACCCGGATTCACCAGATACTTGTTCTATTTATTTAAGTGGCTTTAAGGGCTCGGAATGGGTATATGGGAAAGCAAGTCCGGGTTGTTGCAATCCCGGACAATGTCTTATAGACCAATCTACAGCTCTAAACATTGAACAATTCAGAGCCAAGAGGATTCAGGATAAAATTATAATACTATGGAGCTCCGGAAACGAAGCAGATATAAAATCCTATAAACTTTATAAAAATGGTGTATTCTTAGCAGAAATTGATAAAAATGAGAATGGAAAATATTCCTATTCATACTGCGATAATTCAGAGCCATATTTAAGCAAACATCAATACCTACTCTCTTCCATACATCTCTCAGGCAATGAGACCATTCTTGATACCCTTGAATGCTCATTGCCTGCCCTCAGGGGACCCAGTTTGGGTAAGCCTTTTCCCAACCCTTTTAATCCCTATGTGGAAATTCCTTTTAGTCTATCCGAAAAATCAGCCATCGAGATCAATATATACAATCTCTCGGGAAAATCCGTCTATTCATATACCAAGCCCGAGCAAAATATTGGAAATCACACAATAAAAATAGATATGAGCGATCAGGTCTCCGGAACATATTTTATAAGCTTTAAAAATGGAGAAAAAACCGCTGTAAAAAAACTCAGCTTAGTAAAATAGTTTTTACATCTATTAAATATCAGAATAAAAGATGAATAAAACAGCTAGAGCAAAGGCTTCTGCTATTTCAATGAAATAACAGCAGTGATTTTCTTCAAATCTTTAAATTTTCATACAAAATATCGAATTATATGATTTTTTCATAAAACATCTGCTTAAGTATTGCTTTTAGCTTTCGCTTTAGCAATGAAACAATTATATTTTAGGATGATAAAAAAACAATTTTACATCGAAACCTATGGCTGCCAGATGAATGAGTACGATTCAGAGATCCTCTCGGGCATATTGCAGACTAATGGTTATGAGCTTTGTTCCACTGCGGAAGAAGCTGATATAATTTTATTAAATACCTGCTCAGTCAGAGATCACGCAGAATTGAAAATTCATTCCCGACTCGGCGATCTTAAGCATATCAAGGAAAAAAATCCGGGTATTATTCTCGGTGTTGTGGGTTGTATGGCTCAAAATCTTAAAAAAGATCTCATGATAAATAAACCTTATGTTAATATGATCTTGGGACCGGATTCCTATAGACATATTATTGAGCTTTTGGATTCAGGTAAAAAGCATGTTATAGATACCAAACTCTCCAAATATGAAGTCTATGATGGCCTTTTTCCTGCTCGCAAAGAAGGAATAAATGCCTGGATATCAATTATGCGTGGCTGCAATAAGTTTTGCTCCTATTGTATTGTTCCATATACCCGTGGAAGAGAAAGAAGTCGCAGCATAAAAGGAATTGTAGAAGAAGCAAAACGTTCAATTGATAAAGGCTTTGTTGAGATCACGCTTCTGGGCCAAAATGTAAATTCTTATGATTTTGAAGGGAAAAAATTTCCAAAACTTCTTGAAGAACTTGTCAAGATCGATGGACTAAAACGCTTGCGTTATACCTCGCCTCATCCTCAGGATGTCGATGAAGATCTCATGCGTGTTCATGCCGAGTATAAACCACTTATAGCCAACCATATACACTTGCCACTTCAATCGGGTTCCACGCATGTATTAAAGGCCATGAACAGAACTTATTCCCAGGAGCATTACTTAAAATTAGTTGATATGATCAAAAAGTTTATACCGGATATGGGTATTACAACTGATATGATTGTAGGTTTCCCCGGTGAAAGCGAAGCAGATTTTCGTGAGACTTTAAAGGTAATGAACTATGTTAAATATGATTCTGCCTATACATTCAAATATTCTCCTCGCCCTTATACAAAAGCTTATCAAATGGAAGATAATGTAAGTGAAGCTGAAAAAGGGAGAAGACTTACCGAATTGATCACTTTACAAAAAGCTCACACGCTTGAAAAATGTAAAGCAATGATAGGCAAAGAAGTTGAAGTATTAGTCGAAACGCGCTCTAAAAAACGCGAATATGAAATGAGGGGAAGAACTTCATGTAATAAAATCGTTGTTTTTCCAAAAGCTGAACATAAAGCAAAAGATCTTATTAAACTTAACATAAGCGGCGCTGAAGGCGTTACACTTTTTTCAAGACCAAAATAAAATGGCAATAAGAATTTACAGAAAAAGATACGATAAGGCTTTTCGCCGTATGCTAACCCAAGAATTTGGGACGCCACAGGACTTTAGTTTGTCTGATGATGATATTATTAACGGTGGAAAATTCGTTCATAAAAATCAGCTTTTTCTGGGGGTTTACCCTGTATCGCAAATTGAACATATGTTTGAGAAACATAAAGTCAGAGAATTCTTTGATAAAAAGGGAATACACAATATTTCCTGGCATATAAATATGAATGATCCCTTTGTGCACCGCTTTATCTTACTATCTGAGAATAATGGTATCAAACATAAACTGATTGAGCTTGTACTCCAAAAAAAGATTCTGAAGCTCCCTCTTGATAAAAACAAAGATGTCAATTTAGAATTTTTGCTTGTGGAATGGTTGATGATGCAAAATCCCTATAAAGCCTTTTCTGATAAACGACGAGCTCTTCCGGGACAAAAAGCCCCGGGTCTGGGGATAGGTCTGCACATGCTGGAAGTATTGCATCAATTGGCAGAAAAAACTCATACACACGGACTCATTAACTCACCTAATTACCTACATACGGCGATCTTTTTTTCAAGGTACTTTCGATTTCTGGACCCAAAGATAGAGGCCTTTATACAAGTTGTTAAAAAAGAACTGATTCCCCCTTTTAAACTTTTCAGAGTTTCCTGGGCGGATGAATATGGAGCACTTCAACACAAAAGAACTTCCCGTCCCGTCAGTTGGCGTCCGTCAACCATGATCTACCCCATAACCCCCGAAGCCAAACGCTATTTTAATTCACGTGATTATCGTCTGCAAGTTAGAAAAGCCCGTGAAAAGCTCAAACTTCAGGTTAATATGAAAAAACTGACTAAAAAGCTTAGTGAACACGCTCAAATATAAAATAAAATTATATAATTCGTAAGAATAGCCCTGTATTACAAAGCGCATTTTGACAATTCGTAAGAATTTATAAAATATTTCAACTATTATTAAGTAGATCCTCATTTTAAGGAATTATTATTCTTTTTATCCTTTGAAGTGTTTGATTTCTGATGTTTTTTTAACTATATTTTGTGCCATTAAAAATAATAGGAGAAAAAAATGGAAAAAAAGAAAATCATTTTGGCTTACAGCGGTGGACTGGATACCACTTGTGCCATTCCATGGTTAAAAGAGAACGGATACGATGAAGTAATCTGTTTTTCAGCTAATCTGGGTAGCGAATTTTCACCTGAAGATCTTAAAAAAAGAGGAATTCAGACGGGGGCTTCTAAAGTCATCGTCAAAGATCTTCGAGAGGAATTAGCACAAGATTTTCTTATTCCCGGCTTAAAAGCTAACCTTGTTTATGAAAACAAATATCTATTAGCAACAGCTTATGGACGCCCTTTGATCGCAAAATATCTTGTAGATTGCGCACATGAATTGGGTGTTGATACTGTTGGACATGGTTGTTCCGCAAAGGGAAATGATCAGGTACGCCTTGATCTTACCGTTAAGATGCTCGATCCCGATCTTAAGATAGTTGCTCCACTTCGTCATTGGGAATTATTGTCCCGTGAATCAGAAATTGAATATGCAGAGAAAAAAAACCTGCCAATTAAACTTACAAAAGAAAAAATTTATAGCATTGATCAGAATATCTGGGGAATTGCAGTGGAATGTGGAGCTTTGGAAGATCTTGCAAATGCAACGCCCGATGACTCCTATGTGATGTGTAATAGAATTGAAGATACACCCGATGAACCTGAATTTGTTACCATTGAATTCTTAAAAGGTGTTCCAGTTGCTCTGAATGGGAAAAAAATGTCCTTTCTTGATATTACCGAAAAACTAAATGAAGTTGCAGGTAAACATGGTATTGGCCGTACAGATATGATAGAAGATCGTATTGTTGGTATTAAATCTCGTGAAATTTATGAAGCTCCTGCCGGCTGGACATTAATTCAGGCACATAAAGATCTTGAATCTATTGTTCTTGATAGAGAAACACTGGCTTTTAAAGAAATTGTAGCTTTAAAATACTCTCAGTTAGTATATCAGGGACTCTGGTATACACGACTTCGTGAAAGTCTCGCAGCCTTTGTAGATGTAACCCAGGAAAAAGTCACCGGTAGCATCACGATGAAAATGTTTAAAGGTAACCTGATCGTTACTTCTCGTGAAACCCCCAACTCTATGTATAGAATGAGTATGGCGACCTACGGTGATGAAGATGAATATGTCCGCGAAAATGCTAAAGCTTTTATTGACTTATTTGCCATGCCCTTCTTGGCCAAATAATATCAGAAGTTAGAAGTCGAAAACGCACCCTAGCTTCAGCGAAGCTGTTACAGAATATGATTTAAATAATGAAAAGGGCAAAAGTTAATTTTGCCTTTTTCTTTTTAGAGTTGTAATTTATACAAATATTTAAGGAGATAACATGGCAAAGAAACTCTGGGGCGGAAGATTTACAAAGCCCATTGATCCCGAATTTGAGCAATTTTCTCAATCCATTCACTATGATATTGTATTAGCTGAATATGATATATTACACTCTATCTTACATGTTAAAGCATTAAATAAGGCAGAACTTCTTAGCAATGAAGAAACTAATCAATTATTAGAAGCACTTTATATACTTATGCAAGAAGTTAAAAACAATGAATTTACTCCTGATCCTCAGGAAGAAGACATACATTCTGCTGTCCAAAATATTCTTGAAAAACGCATTGGTAAACTAGCCCTAAAACTTCACACCCTGCGCTCAAGAAATGATCAGATCGCCTTTGATGTAAAGGCATATAGTTTTTCATCAGCGCTTAAACTCTGGGAAGCTTTAACCGAACTGGTTAAGGCATTTCTTGTTTTAGCCAAGAAAACAAAGGGTCTACCATATATCGGTTACACTCATACACAACGAGCTCAGATTATTCAATTTTCGGATTACAGTAAAGCTTATGCTATAATGTTTGATCGCGACAGAGAGAGGCTGGAAGACTATCTAAAGCATACTAAGGTCCGTATCGGAGCTGGCGCCTTAGCAGGTTCATCAATTCCACATCAGGCCTATACGGATGCTATTCATGAAGAAGATCCCCGGGATGCTTTGAAAATGCGTGTCGTAGAAAATTCTCTAGAACATGTTGCTGATCGTGATTTTGTGATAGAGCTGCTTTCTCACGCTTCTTTAATTCAGATGCATTTATCCCGTTTTGCCGAAGATATGATATTATATACAACGGCAGAATTCGATTATATAGATCTTCCCGAGGAATTTTGTACCGGTTCATCACTAATGCCTCATAAAAAGAATGCAGATCTTATGGAATTGCTGAGAGGTCACTCCGGTACTATTTATGGAAATCTTATGGCCTTACTTGTTACCATGAAGGGACTTCCCTTGACTTATAATCGTGACATGCAACTAGATAAAGAACCTCTCTTTAGAAGCATTGATATTATTCTCAGTGAATTGGACCAGGTATCGCGGATGGTGCCGGGAATTGAACTAAAAAGTAACAAGATCAATAAAGCTCTGGAAGATGAACACCTTTATGGCGTAGAGATAGCAGAATTCTTGGTTAATAAGGGCATGGCATTTAAAGATGCTCACAATGTAGTTGGAAAGTTGGTAAGATACTCCGAAGATAATAATGTTTTGATCAAAGAGATTCCCAACGAAAAATTGCAAGAATTCCATCCTGCGCTCAATTCCGCGTCACTTAAATCCATTATGACACCTGAATATGCTATAAAGCAAAAGAAATCGATACGGAGATAGTTGATGGCTGATAGGGGGTAAAATAAAGATATTTTGCGTCATTCTAAAGAATTATATGACCGATCGCAAAGCGGAATCTTTACGAGAATTGATGCCGTGATAAATTTATAGATTTAACTTAAGATCGAGATTTAGACAAAGATCCCCACTTATCAGAATTCACTGTTTTATATAGAAGCCTGAGGTGTCGCAGCGAAGACTCATGCAGTTTAAGAAATATTATTTCATAGAAAAGCTAAAGCTAAAAGTCAAGATGGCGTGCAGCAGAATAAAAGTAAAGGAAAATGCTTATCTACTTTTATTGCTCCCATTCGGGCACTTTTTTGTTCATTTTTTAATTGAAGAAAATGGAATCCTATCTTTTTTCTTAACATTCAATTAATTATAAGGTTTTTAGCCCCCTAAAATTACCATTAAGTTTAAAGAAAAGAGAGAAAATCTCTCACACATCAAATACTGTGAACCAATACAAAGGCTTCTGTTAATTTAACTTAAAACCCAATAATCAAAGAATCAAAAGGATTATTGCCGATAAAGGCTGAAATGAAATTTGCATAAAGTTTTCTACTATTTTTATATGGAATTTAGCATAGGTTTTTCTTATAATTCACGTTGAAATGAAACTAAGGAAATTTATGAACATTCGAGTCTGCATTAAACAGGTTCCGGGCACCACGGAAGTAGAGATTGACGAAAAAACCGGTGTATTAAAGAGAGATGGTATTGCATCAAAAATGAATCCTTACGATCTCTATGCAATTGAAACAGCAGTCCGCATCAAAGAAGCACATGGCGCTGAAATATCGGTTATCAGCATGGGGCCACCTCAGGCAGAAGCCGTGATCAAAGAGGCCTATATGATGGGTGCAGATAAGGGTTGTTTGCTTACAGACCGTAAGTTTGCCGGAGCTGATGTTCTTGCTACAGCTTATGCCCTATCGCAGGGCATCGTTCAAATGGGACCTTATGATCTAATTATCTGTGGCAAAATGACAACAGATGGCGATACCGCTCAGGTCGGTCCGGAAATTGCAGAATATTTACAAATCCCTCATGTAGCGAATGTGAGAAAGATCCACGAAATACGTAAAGATGCCATTGTTGTAGAAATGAATATGGATGAATCAGTAGAAATTCAGGAAGTGCTCCTTCCCTGCCTCATTACGGTTGAAAAAGGTATTTACCAACCTCGCCTGCCTTCTTTCAAATTAAAATTAAAAACAAAAGATCGTCCTATTCCTCGTATTACATTTAATGATCTTGAAGATAAAAATGAAATGCACTATGGTCTGAATGGTTCTCCAACTCAGGTCTTGAAAATTTTTCCTCCACCGGCAAATACAACAAATGAAACCTGGGAAGGAAGTTCCGGGGAACTAAGTAAAAAACTCGCCGATAAATTACATGAACTTAAATACATATAGGACGCAATAAATGGCAAAGATCGTAGTACATCAAGATAAAATCATGGACCGGGAAGCTGTCCTTAATGTTTGCCCATTCAAAGCTTTAGAATTCACTGCAGATGATGAATTGATTTTAAATGCAGCCTGTAAAATGTGCAGAATTTGTATAAAAAGATTTCCTAAAATATTTGAATATGTCGAAGATCTTCCACCCAGCGTCAATAAAGATGATTGGAAAGGTATTACTGTTTATATAGATCATATGGAAGGTGAAATTCATCCCGTTAGTTTTGAATTAATAGGCAAAGCCCGAAAAATGGCCGATAAAATAGGTCATCCTGTACAATGTCTGATGATAGGTGAAAATATCAGTGAAGCAGCTCAAGAAGTGCTACACTATGGTGCAGATGAAATCTATGTGTACGATAAAGCTCAACTGCGTGATTTCAGGATTGAACCTTACGCAGCCGCTTTTGAAGATTATATAAATAAAATCAAGCCCAGTATTATTCTTGTGGGTGGTACAAGTATTGGGCGTTCCTTGGCTCCTCGACTTGCTGCTCGCTTCCGTACCGGTTTAACTGCGGATTGTACTATTCTTGATGTTCAGGAAAACACCGATTTGGATCAGATCCGCCCTGCCTATGGTGGTAATATTATGGCACATATCCATACGCCAAATCACAGACCACAATTTGCCACAGTGCGTTATAAAATCTTTGATGCACCTAAAAGGCAAGAAAAAAGTAGCGGAAAATTAATTTCCTGTGATATTGATGATGATAAACTTAAATCAAAGATCAAAGTCATTGAAATCAAGAAAAAAGAAAAAGTCAAAAGCATAGAAGATGCCGATACCATTATTGTAGCCGGTCGTGCTATTAAAAAAGAAGAAGACCTGAAAATGGTTTACGATCTTGCCGAAGAGCTGGATGCCATGGTTGCATGTACTCGCCCGCTGATCGAAGCCGGATGGATGGATGCGCGCTTACAAATTGGTCTAAGTGGAAGAACTGTAAAACCAAAATTAATAATTACTTGCGGTGTATCGGGAGCTATTCAGTTCGTTGCGGGAATGAATAATGCCGATACGATAATTGCAATTAATGAAAATCCAAAAGCACAAATCTTTGATGTTGCTCATTACGCCCTGCTAGGTGATGTTTATGAAATATTACCTCAGTTGACTGCACAGATCAAAGAAATGAAATCATAGGAGCAAATATGGATTACAAAGCTGTTTCTCAACAAGATATAGATAAAATGATAGAGATCTGTGGTAAAGATAATGTTCTTTGCGACAGTGATATTCACGAAGATTATAGTCGCGATGAATTAGTTGGAGTGAGACAATATCCCGATGTTGTCGTATTACCGCTCAACACTCAGCAGGTTTCTGATGTGATGAAATATGCCTATGAACAAAATATCGCTGTGACACCCAGAGGACAAGGTACAGGACTTGTCGGTGCTTCCATCGCTATTCATAAAGGTATTATGCTTTCTACAGAAAACATGAATAAGATACTTGAACTCGATGACGCTAATTTAACGCTCACTGTCGAGCCGGGTGTCCTGCTTATGGAAATATCTGAATATGTCGAAAAAAACGATCTCTTCTACCCTCCCGATCCGGGTGAAAAATCTGCTTCCATCGGTGGAAATATTTCTACAAATGCCGGTGGTATGCGTGCTGTAAAATATGGGGTAACTCGTGATTATGTGCGCGAAATGGAAATTGTTCTGTCAAACGGTGAAATACTTACCGTTGGCGGAAAGGTCGTTAAAAACAGTTCCGGCTATAGTCTAAAAGACCTTATCATTGGATCTGAAGGCACTTTAGCTATTGTTACGAAAGCCATCTTAAAACTTTTACCCTTACCCAAGGTTGCAATTTCTCTCCTCGTTCCCTACCCCGACATTGATACTGCAATTTCTGCCGTGCCTGTTATCATCAAATCGAAAGCTATTCCTACGGCCATTGAATACATGGAACGCAATGTTATTTTGTCTGCAGAAAACTACTTAGGCAAGAAATTTCCCGATAACACTTCAGATGCTTATTTGCTGTTGACCTTTGATGGTAATTCAGTGAATGAAGTTGAAACTATTTACGAACAAGTTGCACATGTGTGTTTAGATACCGGCGCTTTAGATGTTTTTATCTCAGATACAGACGAACGCAATGAATCTATCTGGTCTGCCCGTGGCGCCTTTTTAGAAGCCATAAAAGCCTCAACATCAGAAATGGATGAATGTGATGTTGTTGTCCCAAGGAATCATGTTGCAGAATTCATTAAATACTCAAAATTCGTTGAAAAAGAACTTGATGTAAGAATTGCATCCTTCGGTCACGCCGGAGACGGAAACCTTCATATCTATGTTTTAAAAGATGAATTACCCGATGATGTATTTGCCAAAAAACTGGAAACAGCCTTTGATATGCTTTACAAAAAAGGTCATGAACTCGGTGGTCATGTTTCCGGTGAACACGGAATAGGTTTTGCCAAAAAACTTTATCTGGAACGTACAGTAGGCGATGTATATATGGGATTACTCAGAGGGATCAAAAAAACATTTGATCCAAAACTGATTTTAAATCCTGGAAAAGTTTGTTAAACGGTGAATATTATATAAAAAGACATGAGCTGAGGTAATAGTTTGGCTCAAACTTTTATTTCGAGTTTGGCTCAAACTTTCGAAAACTTTCTTCTCTGATATTTTTCAATAAGTCTGTAGGGAAGTATTCTGCTTAAAAATACGTTTCTGGGCGCATCTCCACCAACAGGATATGTCGCTTTCGGCGACTTCATTTTTATGATCTTTAAAACTTTTTTAGCGACCTCTTCTGCTTTTGCTCCTGTCTCTATATTGTGATCGCGTATTGCTCTGAATTTCTTGGCAGCTTCAAAATAATCTCTTCCTTCGCCCATAAAAGCTTCCTGTTTTAACCCGGTTGCAATATAACCTGGCTGCACCATAACAACTTTGATGCCAAAGGGGTAAACTTCTTGCCTCAATGCACGGAAAATACCTTCCATGGCGAATTTTGTGCCACAATATACAGGGGTAAATCCAACTCCAAAAACTCCTGACATTGAAGAAATATTAATGATCGATCCCTTTTTGCGTTTACGCATAGTGGGTAAAATAGATTTTGTCAGACGAATGATCCCAAATAAATTGACTTCAAAAAGTGAATAAATATTTTCCATTGGGACTTCTTCGAGTGGACCAACCTGACTTTGACCGGCATTGTTGATCAGAATATCGATATCGCCGATCTGTTTTGATAATGCATCAATGCTTTCGCTATCCTGAAGATCCAAAGCATAATATTTAACACCATCTATCTTATCTTTGATAGTATCCGGATTGCGGGATGTACCCAAAACTTCATATCCCTCTTCAAGCAATAATAGCGAAATAGCTTTGCCAATACCCGAAGATGCTCCGGTGACCAGGACTCGTTCTTTATTTTTCATTGTTTTCTCTGTTTAATCTAATTCTTTATAATCGGCGTCTTCGACATCAGACATGTCGATTTTTTTATTTAAATTAGTTTTTTTATCTATATGGGGGTCATCATGTATAGTCGTGTTTTTTGATGATCTAAAAGGATCTTTGGGCATAAGTAAAGGCTTTAACACTATCTGATAGATCAAGTAGAAGAAAATCGCTACTAAAATTAATTTTAGAAAAAATCCCATTATTGTTTTCCTGCTTTATAATATTTTGTGCCCGAAGGAGGTTGTTGAATATATTTCATGATCTCTTCCAGGTCTTCTTTTTTATTTACAAAATCAATTTCTGTTGTGTCAATGATCAATAAAGGTGTTTCATGATAATGATAAAAGAATTGATTATAAAATTGATTCAAAGATTCAATATAATTTTTATCCATGTCTTTTTCATAGGATCTCCCACGCATATCAATATTTTTGAGCAAGCGTTCTGTATCTGCCTGCAAATATATCACAAGATCCGGTTTATTAATCTCTTTAGCAAGAATAGAATATAATTGGTCATAGAGATGTAACTCTTTCTCATCAAGATTGATATAAGCGAATAACCTATCTTTTGCAAAGATATAATCTGTGATTATTGAACGATGAAAAACATCGGTTTGTCCAAAATCCAATTGCTGTTTGTACCTGCTTAATAGAAAAAATAGCTGGGTTTGAAAGGCATATCGCTGACGATCACCATAAAAATCTGAAAGAAATGGATTTTCCTCAAATTTTTCAAGTGTAAGGCGACTGTTTAATTTCTCTGACAAAATTTTAGCAAGACTGGTTTTACCCACTCCGATAACGCCTTCAATAGCAATATAATATGCCGGTCCTGTCATATCCTCTCCAGCTTTGATTTATCCGGACACTGTACAATATAGTCTTTAATTTTCAATGATGTTCCGGGAACTGTATAATTTACATCAATTTCACTCATAGGTAAAAGAATAAATTTTCTTTCGTGGAATCTGGGATGCGGAATTATCAATTTTTCTTCATTCATGATACGATCACCATAAAATAATATATCTATATCAAGAGTTCTGGGACCCTTTGGTCGTTTTGGATCCCTGATCCTAAAAAATCGAATTTCTATCTCTGAAATATAGTCCAGTATTTCGTAAGCTAAAAGATCGGATCTAAACTTTGCAACAGCGTTCACAAAATCGGCTTGCTTTGTATCATACAATGGTTCTGAACGCCATAATGAGCTCTGTTCGACTAATTCTATATGCGGATTAGAAGCGACTTCTTTGATTGCGCGAGTTATTAAGTGGCTGGAATCACCAATATTTGATCCAAAGCTTAAAAAAAGGTCCTGCGTTCTTTCTCTATCCATTCTGCACCTCAATGCTTAAAGATCCGGCATTTAATAGATCTTCCGGCCTGATCTTTATGCTTTGCATTTCTCCGGGCGCCATATGTCGTTTTTTATGCTCTTTTATTATCTTATTATCAATTTTTAAAATGACCTTTACTCCATTATAGACTCTTTTAACTCTAAAGTATATTTCAAGATCTTTTTTGCAATTGCTTTGGCGTATTTCCTGGGGTACAATATAGGATATTCCTACACCTGATTCTGTTGGGACTGCTTTTTCAGTTTTTATTAAACCTTTGGCATATTCTGCAGCAAAAAATCCTGCTTTTTTACTTTCCTTGCTCACATAGTCAACCAGATCGTGTACATGCGCAACATTTCCACAGGCAAAAATACCCGAAACATTTGTTTCCATCGCTTCATTTACTTTGGGTCCTCGCGTGCGCTTATCCAATTCTATGCCTAAGGCATAAGGAAGCTCAATTTCCGGCAATAGACCAACGGATAAAAGCAAAGTATCACATTCATAGCGCTTTTCACTTCCCGGAATCGGATTGAATTTATCATCTACTTCCGAAATCTCGACAGCTTCCAAACGATCTTTACCAAAAATATTCGTTACCGTATGTTGTAATTTAAGCGGGATCCGGTAATCATCTAAGCACTGGACAATATTTCTCGTCAATCCGCTGGAATAGGGCATGATCTCGGCAACTGCAAGAACCTTAGCGCCTTCCAATGTCATTCTTCTTGCCATTATTAAACCAATATCACCCGAGCCAAGAATAACAACGCGCTTGCCAATCATATATCCATCAATATTGATCATTCGCTGAGCTGTCCCTGCAGTCATGATTCCTGCCGGACGAGTACCGGGAATGGCCAAAGCTCCTCGCGTTCTTTCACGACAACCCATGCTTAGGATAATAGCTTTCGCTTTCAGTTTTTGGTATCCATCTTCTGGACTAAGGGCAAAAACCTCTTTGTCTTTAGTTATTTCAAGAACCATTGTATCGGTTTTAATTTCAATATCTGTAGCTTCAACTTGCTCTATAAAACGCTGAGCATATTCAGGACCTGTCAGATCAGCATTAAATGTATGAAGTCCAAAGCCATTATGAATACATTGTTGTAAAATACCACCAAGTTCCTTGTCTCTTTCAAGAATGCAAACCCTCTCTGCGCCATTTTCTTTCGCTGCTAAAGCTGCAGCCAAGCCCGCAGGACCACCACCAATACACATTACATCATAATCAGTCATTACCGGCCTCCTTCTTGGTTTGATCAATAATGATGCGTGATGCAGAAGAATCTTTTAAAACCTCATCTTGCGATATACCTAATTCACGAGCAAGTATTTCAATAATCTTAGGAGAACAAAATCCTCCCTGACAGCGTCCTCCTCCACTTCGTGTTCTGCGTTTAACCGAATCCAGAGTGCGGGCACCTGCATTACGATGAATCACATCGATGATCTCAGCTTCAGTAACACCCTCACAACGACAAATTATTCTGCCAAAATTCGGGTCTTTTTTAAGGGCTTTCGCTCTTTCTTTATGCGAAAGAGTATGAAAACGAATTTGTTTACGCCGACTAAAAGTAAAATTCTTGCGCTCAGTCAATTCTTGCTGTTTTTTAAGCAGCTCGACCACATATTCTGCAATAGCAGGTGCAGCAGTTAGACCAGGCGATTTAATGCCGGCAACATCAATAAATCCGGGTAGCTCAGGATAATCGCAGACAATAAAATCCCCTGTGCTGGCTTGAGCCCTTATCCCTGAAAAAGTTGTGATAGTCATTGATCGATTAAGCTCAGGCAAGGTTTTAAGCGCTGCACTCCAGACATCATTTAGTCCGCTAAATGTAGTCTCATTAGCCTCTTTTTCCTGAATATCTTCAGCGTTGGGTCCAATAATTAGGTTTTCGTGAGCTGTAGGGGCTATCAAAACACCTTTGCCCATCTCATTGGGACATTGGAAGATCACATGTTTTACACTGTCCCCAATATATTTATCCATTAAAAAATATTCACCCCGGCGAGGATCTATCTTAAAAGTCGGCTCTAAGACCATATTATGGACTTTATCAGCATAAACACCGGCAGCATTTATCACGCTAGCAGCTTCAAAATCATCTTTATTAGTTTTAACAAGAAATTTACCATCTTGCAGATTTATATCTCTGACTTCATGCTCTAACTTAAGTTCAGCACCATGATCCATAGCATGCTCCATAAAAGCAATGCATAATTCATAAGGACTTACTACACCCGCAGTTTTAGAGAATAAAGCACCTTTAACTTCAGGATTAAGATTGGGTTCTTGCTTAAGAACTTCATCTCTATCAAGAATTTTCAGTCCGGGCACATTATTTATTTTGCCGCGTTTTTTCAGCTCTTCCAGAGTCTTTATTTCGGCATCAGTAAAAGCAATCACATAGGAACCGCAAGGAGAAAAAGGCACATCAAGCTTTTGGCAAATATCCGGATACATTTCATTACCGCGAACATTGAATTTTGCCATTAAGGTTCCGGACTCTGCATCGTATCCACCGTGAACTATGCCACTATTGGCTTTTGACGCTCCATTTGAGAGATCATTGGATTTCTCCAAAAGGCAAATGGATAAATTATAGGCGGATAATGCAGAAGCAATGGCAGTACCGCTGATACCGCCACCAATAATGATCAGATCATACTTATTTGTTTTTTTCATCGTCAAGGATCTTCTTTAAAAAATAACCAGTGTAAGAATCTTTCGTTTCGGCCACAAGTTCAGGTGTTCCACTGACCAGAATATCACCACCTTTATTTCCACCTTCGGGACCAAGGTCAATAAGCCAGTCAGAGCTTTTAATTATATCCATATTATGCTCAATAATCAGTACAGTATTACCTTTATCAACTAATTTGTTCAGTACGGTCAATAGCATCTTAACATCGGCAAAATGAAGACCTGTCGTAGGTTCATCAAGAACGTAAAGAGTTTTTCCTGTCCCCATTCTACTCAATTCCGTTGCAAGTTTTACACGTTGTGCCTCACCACCGGATAAAGTTGTCGCCTGTTGTCCAAGATGTATATATCCAAGTCCTACATCCGTGAGTGTCTGCAACTTTTTTCTGATCTTGGGATGATTCTGAAAGAATTCCAGAGCCTCTTCTACCGTCATATCAAGAACATCCGATATATTCTTGCCGCGATATTTTATTTCAAGGGTCTCGCGATTATAGCGCTTACCTTTACAGACCTCACATCTCACATAAACATCAGATAAAAAGTGCATTTCAATTTTTTTAACACCATCACCACTGCAAGATTCACAACGACCGCCTTTTACATTAAAAGAAAAACGACCGGGTTTATATCCTCGAAGTTTCGATTCCTGCAAAGAGGAAAAAAGATCACGAATATGGGTAAATACGCCTGTATAAGTCGCCGGATTGGAACGTGGAGTTCTGCCAATGGGTGATTGATTAATATTAATAATCTTGTCGAGATGATTTTTTCCGGTCATGCGCTCATATTTTAATGGACTTCCCTTGGCATGCATAAGATCGCGGCTGAGGATCTGGACTATCGTTTCGTTAACCAAAGTACTTTTTCCTGAACCACTGACACCGGTAATACAGGTCATGGTCCCCAGAGGTATTTCAGCATTAACATTTTTAAGATTATTACCTGAAGCGCCAAAGACTTTTAAATATTTTCCATTGGATTTTCTGCGTTTTTTGGGGATTTCAATACGCATTTTACCTGATAAATATTGACCGGTCAATGATTCCTCGCAAGCCATGACTTCTTTGGGTGAGCCTTCGCATACCACTTCTCCACCATGAATTCCTGCACCTGGACCAATATCAATGATCCAATCGGCTTCTTCCATGGTTTCCTGGTCATGCTCGATCACAATAATACTATTCCCCAGATCGCGTAAACCTTTTAAGGTTTCAAGCAATTTTGCATTATCGCGCTGATGTAAACCAATACTGGGTTCATCAAGAATATACATAACGCCCATGAGTTGCGATCCGATCTGTGTAGCCAATCTGATGCGCTGAGCTTCGCCACCGGAAAGAGTTCCGGCACTACGATTAAGGGTCAGATAATCCAGACCGACATTTTCTAAAAATCCTAAACGTTGCTTCATTTCCTTAGTTATCTGCTCTGATATAACTCTTTCATTTTCAGTCAGTTTGAGATTACTAATAAAGTCGAGTGCTTCATGGATAAACATACGTTCGAGATCATCAATACTCTTGTTATTGATCAATACGGAGGTGGAAATTCTCTTTAATCGAGAACCACCGCAAACACGGCAAGTCTGTTGAGAAATATATTTTTCAATTGTATCACGCATCAAACCGGATCTAGTCTGATGATAGCGACGTTCTAAATTAGGAATAAGACCTTCCCAACCACCGGTATATTGACCATTCAGGTTTTTACCTTGATAGTCGATCACCAGACTCTTCCCTTTGGTTCCATATAAAATAATATCTTGAACTTCTTTAGTAAGTTTATACCAAGGAGTGGAAAATCTGAAATCATATTTTGTGGCAAGTCCTCTGAGAATATTGCCTATATAGGTATTTTTGGGTTGTTCACCGATAGGAGCCATTGCTCCCTGAAGCAAAGATTTATTTTTATCGGGCACAACAAGATCAGGAGAAAACTCCATTTGAAAACCCAGGCCATTACAAGCCGGACAGGCACCGATAGGGCTATTAAATGAAAACATTCTGGGTGTTAATTCTTCTAAATTCACCTCAGGATGATCAGTACAGATAAAATTCTCGCTATATTTATGCTCTAGTTCGGCTGATTCGTAGATAACCACATTGCCATTGCCATATTTTAAGGCCAATTCTACACTCTCAGTCAAGCGTTGTTGCACATCATCATTAATCACTAAGCGATCAACAACAACATCGATATCATGTTTATAATTTCTTTCAAGTGGCTTTACATCGTTTAGTTGTAAAATTTTCCCATCAACACGGACCCTAAGAAATCCCTCTTTTCTGAGTTGATTGAAATATTCCCTGAATTCACCCTTTCTCTGCCTGTATGCCGGTGCTAAGATCTGCACTTTAGAGCCCTGAGGCATTTGCATGACCTTATCAACGATTTGCTGAACTGTCATTTTTGAAATGGGTTTGCCACAAATAAAACAATGCGGTTTACCAATTCTTGCAAAAAGCAAACGCATATAATCATGGATCTCCGTGATAGTTGCAACGGTCGATCGTGGATTCCTGTGCGTCGTTTTTTGTTCTATAGAAATTGCAGGCGACAGACCCTCTATCTTATCGATATCGGGCTTTTCCATTATACCTAAAAATTGGCGAGCATAAGATGAAAGAGATTCGACATATCTTCTTTGACCTTCAGCATATAAAGTATCAAAAGCCAAAGAAGACTTACCGCTACCACTTAAACCGGTGATAACCACCAGTTTATCTCGTGGTATCTCAAGTGTTATATTCTTGAGATTATGCTCTCTGGCTCCTGTAATTATGATCTTATTCTTGGACATTATTCTCCTAAAATTATCTTGAAAGATACGTCTTTTAGTCAATATTTGGAAGTAGAATTTAAGGAGAAAAAAGGAAAAAATTGATGGGTGATTAGGTTTATTTTGAGATTAAGATTAAGGTTAAGGTTAAGGTTAAGAAGGTAAGGGATCGTTAGGATAAAAGGAAGAACGGTAAAATGTTGAAAGGTTGAAGTGTTGAACATAGAATGGAAATAAGGATAAACTATACAAAACAAGCTTATTGAACCCCGCAGGGGTCTTTTTATGTAGGGAGGTCGTTTTCTACTGTTATTCGACCCCGTCGTGTCGGTCGTAGTCCTGATCCGAAAAATCGGGGCTGGACGAAGACTAATCGGGGTCTTTGTGAATAATGAACAAGGATTAACGATTTTCGATATTCGAAGTTTACGAATAATAGCCAAAAATCAACGATATCTGATATGTGAAATCTTCATAAATCACATATCGATGTTCCTTGTTCGATATTCAAGGACTTCGTAAATCACATATCATGTTGCTACTTTTTGTCATTCCGACCGCATCCGCCAGCTGGTGGACAGGGTGACGAATTCGTCATTCTGAAAATTATAAAACGAACGGTGTTTGTTTTATAATTGTTCAGTCCGTCGCATGACGGATTGCGAAGCACCGTGTCGGCCGAAGCTCCGACCCCAAAAAATCGGGTAGAGCGAAGGCTGAAAATCTCTGTGAAAATTAAAGCTGAATTTGAGGCTGAGGTCAAGGCTTAGATATTCTCTTGCTCATTCGGCCATTCTATGTCTTATCATTTTATAATATCTTTCGTGACATAAATCATTTTCGTATTTTTTACTGCTCTCTCGTTTGAGATCTCTCCACTTCATTCCTCCGCTAAGGCAGACTCATCTCGGTCGAGATGACAGTTACACTCTATTTCAGATAAGGGGTTTTGATTGGTTTGATTAATAGCGTGTCGCTCCTAGGGAGCTAAATAATGATTATAATAATCCAAGACCTAGAAAGTTGTCGTCCCTACGGGACTAAATAATAATACCCCTTGTGTGAAACTAAAACAAATCTCATTAAATTTAGCTAATTAACATAAAATTATGAATTTTAGGATTAAACAATTCTTTTGAATATAAATTTTAATCCTAAAGTTTGAGATTTCTTCCAGCCTTCTCCGCCTTGCGGCAGATACGGCGGACGGGCTGCTTAGCCTGCCCCGATGAAAATCGGGGGTCTAAATGACAATGACGCTTTATTTCACACAAGGGGTTATAAATAATAAATTTATTCAACCCGCCGGGGTTGTGATTGTGTAAAGGTGATTTTTTCTACTATATTCGACCCCGTTGGGCTCTACTTGATAAATCGCATATCCATGTTCCTTGTTCGATATTCAAGGACCTCATAAATCGCCTATCGATGTTCCTTGTTCGATATTCAAAAACTTCACAAATCTCATCTCGATGTTCCTTGTTGGATATTCAAAATCTTCATAAATCTCATCTCGGTGTTCCTTGTTCGATATTCAAAATTTCGTAAATCACATATCGATATTCCTTGTTCGACATTCGTTGTTCGACAATCCGGCAGGTCCTTCGGACACCAGCAAAAAGGTCTGTATTTTAGGATTTGCAAGCGTTTTTACTGATCCAGTATTTTGCTTAGGAGATTTAATATATTTTCATTATCAGGCTTAATTTCCAGAGCTTTTTCACAGGTGGTTTTTGCCGAAATGATCATATCTTGTTCCCAATAGGATCTTGCAAGATATTCCCAGGCGTCCATATTGCTACTATCTGCTTTGACTGCAGAGGTATAAGCTGAAATTTCTTGATTAAAATAGGATAAATTATGATATGTATGCCCTAAAGCTAGGTAAATTCGCGAATCCTGATTAATAACAAGCGCTTGTTTATAAAGCATTAAGGCTTTCTCTACCTGATCAACTTCAATATAATAAGCGGCAAGATTAAGGACGCCCTTAGCATGTCCGGGACAATGCTTCACTAATGTTTTGTATTCTTCGATCATTAAACTGGGCAAAGAGATATTTTGGTAAGAAAGTGCGAGATTATAGCGTGCATCACACATATTAGGATCAAATTGCAAGGCTTGCTTATAATATCTAATGGCTGTGCTATATTCAGCCATATTGTAATAAATATTCGCTAAATTATAGTTAATCAAAGAGGAGTTGGGATTGTATGCAACCGCGATCCTAAGATGATAGAGGGCTTTATCGAGTTTCCCCTGCATGAGATATAAATTGGCGAGATTATTATATAAAAAAGCATCTTTTTCGCCATGTTTAATGCCGATTTTAAAAAGAGCTTCCGCTTTTTCATAGTTTTTAAGCTCGATATGTGTATTAGCCAAACCATTATAGGCAAAAACATAAGTGGAATCGTAGGAGATCGCTCGCTCAAAAAACATTAAGGCCTCTTGCAGGTCGCCTCTTTTAGCAAGTCTATGACCTTCTTTTACATTTTCAATAACATTTTCATAATAATCGGGAGTCACATACTGATAACTGGAAGATGCATCCTCAAATTTTAAAGGATCGTGAGAACCATATTCAAAATTGATGGATGTCTGTTCTTTTTCCTTTCCCGGTAAAGCCATGATCAAGAAAAGAACGAGACATAAAATTTTACTAAAGTATTTCATAAAAGTCCCTTTTTGAAATATAGGGTTTATCACTGATTGTAAAACGTGATACAACTTCCCTGGATAAAAGTTCGATCGCATTTTTCTTGTCACTTTTTAAAGTGATGAGGTTTTCACCGGCTTCGACTTTATCACCCACATGCTTATGAACAATTAAACCGGCTTTAGGATCGATCTTTTCTGCAAAGGTCCTACGCCCCGCTCCAAGGTCTATTGAATCTAAACCCAATTGATAGCTGTCTATTCCAAATATCGTTCCACTGGCGGGAGATTTAAGCGTAATTATGTGCTCTGAGCTCGGATACTTAGATGGATTTTCCAAATATGCCACCTCGGCTCCCTGCACTTCAGCGATCTTTAGAAAAGCTTCGTAGGCTTTACCGTTATCAAGCAAGGTTTCCAGTTCTTTCCTGATATCATCATGAGATCTTCCCGGATCAGCCATGGATAACATTTCAGCAGTCAGAACAATGGATAATTCTCTCACTTTAGCCGGACCGCCACCTTTAAGCACATCCAGAGATTCTTCGACTTCCAGCCAGTTCCCTATTTTATCGCCCAGAGGTTCATTCATATCGGAAATAACCGGACTTACAGATAATCCGTAAGCTTCCCCAAAATATTTTAATTGTTCAGCAAGATGTCTGCTTTGTTCGTATTCCGGGATAAAAGCTCCATTCCCTGTTTTAACATCCAGGACAAGTCCTTGTATGCCCTCGGCAATTTTCTTGCTCAAGATAGAACCACAGATCAGCGGAATAGAGCGGACCGTTGCCGTCACATCGCGAAGCGAATAAATAACCTTATCTGCAGGACAAAGATCATCTGTTTGGCCAATTAATGCACATCCGATAGCATCTGTTTGTTTTTTAAAATCTTCAAGACTCATCTGCGTAGAAAATCCGGGAATACTTTCAAGCTTATCGAGAGTACCTCCGGTGTGCCCCAAACTGCGACCTGAGATCATCGGGACCTTTACTTTTTCGCTGGCCATAGCAAGAGGAGCAAGAATTAGCGATATTTTATCTCCAACGCCACCTGTACTATGTTTATCGGCGTAAAAAGTATTCTTGTCTTCAAAAGAAATCCTGCGACCACTGTTTAAAATAACATCAATATATGCATTGATCTCATCTGCATTCATGCCTTTAAAATAAACGGCCATTAAAAATGCAGCCATTTGATAATCCGGAATACTTTTATTAACATAACCATTTACTAAGAAGGAGATTTCATCTTTACTTAGTGCTTTGCCGTGTTGCTTCTTTTCAATAAGTGTGTATGGTAACATTTTACCCCTACCTCTTTCTGTTTTTAAATTTCAAAAATAATTTTTCAATAAATCGCGGAACTTTGATAGTAATTCTCTCACGAATTGCATAGCGGACCAAGAATATACCAATGACAGCAAATAAAATATTCCCTGCCCACATAGCAAGCCAAGGCTGCATCAACAATCTATCCGCCAAACGCTCACCTGTCATTAGGATACCCCAGTATATTAGAAAAAATACCAGTGAAATACCACCGGAAATTCCTAAACCTCCTTTTCGGACGATCATTCCCAAGGGAGCACCAATTAAAACAAAAATAATTGCCGAAATGGGCATTGCGATCTTTTTATGCATTTCAACAAGATATTTACTCTCGCTCTGCTTATATCGCCTTGACATATCCCGGAATGAACGAATTCGATTCTTGGTGTTCTCCATTGCCCTTAAAGAATCGCGCAGGGCTTTTTTTTCTTCGACTTTCAGACCTTCAGCTGAAGATAAAACTTTAATATTTGCAATTGAAGCGTTGGCAATATCAAGCGTCTTGCCTGGATCAATACCAAGTGTATCAAAACCTGCCGCAGATAAATTCTTGAGCATGTTTTGTTTTGATTTTTCCTGTAGGCCCCTATATTCCTCGACTTTTTTAAGCATATCTGCTAATGACATTTCCCTGTCAGAGCGAAATTTTGAGTCCCGGCGTCTTAACTCCAGGTTCTGTACAGCAACCACCATCCTGAATTTATCAAAAGACGAACGTCTGTATTCCTGGGATCTGTCCTGAAGAAATTCGTGGTATTCTCCATCATAAAGATTAAGTATGACCTTATCACCCACAACTTCGAGTTTTCCACTTTGAGCCCAAATGGTTTCCTGAACTCTTGCCGCATCATGATATACAAGAATATCATATAATTTATCATCACGCTTTTCTCTGATCAAAATACGATAGTCAGGAATATCCTCAAGAAAATAACCTGCATCAAAATTAATATCCGGGTGCTTATAGGCAATATCCTGCCTTAATAACTTGTACTTGTGGTTAGCATCCGGAAGCACACTATCATTATAATAAAGCATGCCCGCAGCAATGATAGTCGCAAATACTAAAGATGGGACCAATATCCTGATAAAATTTATCCCCGATGCCCGCCAGGCAGTTATCTCATTATCCTCACCAAAACGCCCAAAAGCCATTAAGACAGCAATAAATACGGCAACAGGCACAACCTCAGCAAAGATAGGTGCCAGACTCAAGAGCATAAACTCCGAAATAACCATAAATCCCAGATCCTTGCCAACAAGTTTGTCGATCTGAGAAATAAGATACTGAACCAGAAAAATAAAGGAAAATACAAAGAGAGCACCCACAAAAGGAAAGAGGTGTTCTTTAAAAACATAGCTGAAAATTTTCTTTATTCTAAACATGTTTAGAAAATACATAATCTCTCTTGAACTTAAAACAAGAAAATAAAGATTGAGGTTAAGGTTAAGGTCGGCTAAGTATTTTACTATGTATGATAGCTCAGCGTTTACTACTTTATTGCTATTATAAGAAAATAGCTGAATAAAACTGTTAGCGTTGTGATCAATACGATCCAGGATTGGGTTATTCTGTCTTCTTTATGGAAATAGAGCGACAATATAAGAATATAGATCAAAACCCATATCTCACCGGGATTAAATAAACAAAAATCGCCAGAGCTTAATTGTCTCCAGATAGCAGCGCTAAAAGCAGCGATCAAAAAAAAGATGAAGCTAAAGGAAACATGGGTATCTAATTGTTTATTATAATTAAATATGCTCTTTTTACTAAAAATATGTATTAAGGCTAAAACAAATGCAGAAAACAAGGTAACATATGCCAATAAATATGATAAGGCATGAACATACATCCAAAAAGAGTTCAAAGAATGCATTACAGGACTTATTGTTTTGCATTCGGGACCCAATAGGGTCATTAACAGAACCAGGAAAAATAAAATCGTTCTTTGTATCGTTAACACCAAGTCACTTTTAGATCTTTGAAACAATAGAAATTTTAATTGTAGCAAGAACGTCAAAAGCAACAGGGACTCATAAATATTTGTAAAAGGCAGATGCTGTGTATTGAAAATTCGAAAGATCAGAATAGCGAGATGTAATAAAACCCCCACAGCCTGGGATACTTGAGCAAAAGATACTTTTTTCAACAAGGAAAAGAGAAAAGATAAACCATAAAGTGTCAGCAGAATAAGTAAAAGTTTAGATTCCATTATAGACTCCTAAACCTGACAAAGATCAACAAGATTAAAGCTAAAAAAGCTGTAATAAACAAGAAAACATGTCCTTTAACCTCTACATATTCCAAAATGCTTGCCTCAACAGTTTCTGCAGGAAAAGCATAAAACATCGCCGACTTATCTGCTATAGGAATTAAATGCAAACCAGCATCCACGCTTACTGCAACTTTCCCTTTTATATCATCGTAGTCATGAAACTGGATTCTTTGATCCAAAAGATCAGCGCTTTGACCGGGGAATAACTTCAAACTATCTGTCCCGGCAGCAAAAATAAATGCTGTGGAGCTATCATGACCATGGTGATAAAACCGACCACGCTTATAAGAAAAAGATTGATCAAGGGATATCTGGAACTCATCACCATTAACTAAAATATCCGATATATAATTATCGGCAACTCTTTTGTCCTGAGATTTGCGGATATCACAATTCATTAATTTTATCGACAGTGTATCTTCATCGGCAATGAGCTGATAATCAACACCTTTAGCGAAAGTGTAACTTGTCCTTTCATTAATAACCCTTAGCATAACAAAAGAAATGATAAGAATTGCCAATAAAAGGTGCATAAGTTTTGAGAAAATACCGGGGATAGAAAATGCCGAAATCAAAAGCGACAGAGCAAAGATCAGATAAAGGATCATAAAAACTGTAGAACTCATCCATTGCGGATCAATAACACTTGCAAGTGCAAAGATCAGGATAAGAACTATGATCACAGCTATCATAAATCTCTTCATAAAATTTACCATTCCGATGTTAACTCAATTAATACCTTATCCGCCATTTTATCCATAAGTAAGTCCAGGGCATCTTCCCGATTTACCTGATCCTGAGGCGAAAGCTTTGAATTTTGCGTATCACTGTAATATATCTCATATTCACTTAAAGTCTTTTCCATCATATCAAGTTCATTAACAACATCATACCATTTAAAATCAAGCGACATGGTCAGTTTATATTCTTTTACTACAACTGTTTCATCATAAGTATAAACTGCATCACTAAGTCTTTTAATATCAGTATAAATAATGGAATTTGCAATAGTCTCGTCCATTATTGGTAATAAATTTTCAAGCTGCATTTTTTGGATCTGAAGTTCAGTAAATTTTTGTCCAAGATTGAATTCTGCCGTACTATTGACCGTCTCTTTTATTGCAACACTTTTTATATGAGGTGGAATAGTCCCCGGACGCGTTGAATACATCCAAAAACACCCTTGTATAAGCAATAAAACGCAGAGAAAAATCAATATCTTTTTCATTTTACATCCAATTCTATTCCAATAGGACAATGATCCGACCCCAAAACATGGTCAAGAATAAAGGCATCTTTAACCTTATCTGTTAATTCAGGACTTACATAAAAATAATCAATTCTCCATCCCACATTATTGGCACGCGCATTTGAACGATAAGACCACCAGGAATATCTGTCTTTTTCATCAGGATGTATCAACCTAAAAGTATCTATATATCCGGCTTCTTCATATTTATCCATCCAGGCTCGTTCTATAGGCAAAAATCCCGATGTCTTTTCATTTTGTTTGGGTCTGGCAAGATCAATGGGATGATGAGCTGTATTATAATCGCCACAAATCACAAGACCTTTATGCTTTTCTTTTCTCATCTTCTCAAAATACTCCAGACAAAAATCATAGAAATCTAATTTATATTGCAAACGAATATCATCTTTCTGACCGTTGGGAAAGTAAATATTAAAGAAAATAAATTCTTCGAACTCCAACATGATCACACGACCTTCATTATCATTCCAGCCATAAGAAAAGCCTGTTTCTACAGAAAGAGGTTTATGTCTCGAATAGACCCCTACTCCACTATAGCCCTTTCTTTCAGCCGAATAAAAATAGCTTTTATAATCTGAAATAGTCTTATGTTGCTCTTCAAGTTGATCGATCTGAATTTTAGTTTCTTGTATCCCAACAATATCCGCATTTATCTCTTCAAGTATCTCAGAAAATCCCTTCCTGCTTATCGCTCTTAATCCATTAACATTCCAAGAAACTAATTTCATTCTTCCTCCTAAAAAATATTCTTTTATTAATTTTAAAAATAATGATTAATTAAATAAAAACAAAGCCAAATTCTCTATTAGAATCCTAAGCATGTAAACATCTTTTTTTAGTAAATATATATTCAACTGCTTTGCACTTATATTTGCTTTAGGGATTATTCAACTACTATATTGAACTGCATCCTGTCGGTCAAAGCTCTGGTGGCGAAAAATCGGGACGGAGCGAAGACTGATGTAGTTTAAGAGAATATTGTCTGCGAGGAGGAGTTGGATTCTTGCGATCTGCAATCCAAATGATTGCTGATTTCAGATTGTCCCAGAGGGATGCCTCCGGTAACAATCTATAATTTTTGATGGATTTAAAATCGTAGATTTGAGATTATTGATCGATCGCTAATCAACAATATGCACTCTGCGATCTGCAATCCAAATGATTTAGGCCTGTTCTTCGAAGTCCTTCGAAGCTCGCAGAGCGTAGTAGGACAAAGTAGAACCTGCCCGCCATAGCCCCGAATTGTCGGGGCGTAGGAGGGTTATCCTGTTAACAAGCTATCCAGAATATCCTGGAATCCTGTCAGGAAAAGCTATCCTGGAATCCTGTCAGGAAAAGCTATTCTGGAATCCTGTCAGGAAAAGCTATCCTGGAATCCTGTCAGGAAAAAGCTATCCTGGAATCCTGTCAGGAAAAAGCTATCCTGGAATCCTGTCAGGAAAAAGCTATCCTGGAATCCTGTCAGGAAAAAGCTATCCTGGAATCC
>Ga0265294_10000703_pt1 | contig 45111 bp, 38 predicted proteins | sample MunlanPumphouse3_FD_192504 | JGI IMG/M metagenome (GOLD analysis project Ga0265294, IMG submission 192504) | Groundwater microbial communities from a municipal landfill in Southern Ontario, Canada - Pumphouse #3 | ecosystem: Environmental > Aquatic > Deep subsurface > Groundwater | place...
CCGAGCTGCGCAATTGGAACCAATAGAAATCGTTGGGATGAACGATCAGATTTTGATCGTGCGGCATCCATTCTTCCCACTGGATCAGACCCACATTGTCGAAAAAGGCTTTGGAGCGGCTGGAGCCACTGCCGGTAAATGAAAGACGAATGTCAAAATACCATGCGTTTGAGGGCAGGGAAAACTCTTTGTAAAAGGATTGCCAGTCTGTATTTCCACTGATGTCTGCAGTGATGGATTCTGTGCTGACGGGATAGCCTGAGGATCGGGAGGAGAAACAGCGAATCGTGATGTTTGCACTTACCGTGTCTCTGGTACGAATCCAACCGTGCAAAGTGAAAGCGCTTTGGTTGTCGTAAAGCTTTATCTTTTTTGAGATTGTGGCAGTTTGAGGATTGGTATCCAGTCCGGAAAAAGAGGCGCTGCGAGCTCCATCAATGGCGATTTCGGAATACTCTGCCACATCCCAGAGCCTACAGCCTTCGTCCTCGAAATTTCCAAACCAGACCAGCTCTCTGCCCAAGCGCATCTGAGCATCCTCTGCAGGACCGGGAAATTCAACCGCACTGATGCTGCCATATCTGGGTAGTTTGTGGGGCGCTGTCTTGTGGAATCCATCTTCATAAATAGCCCATGGAGTATCAGGATAAAAGCGGTGCGTATGTTCTTCAAGAGCTTGAAGATCGAGGGGGACAGTGGCTTTCAACTCCTGCTTGTCTACTGCGACTATGGTGTCCAGTTCACGGCTTTTCATGGCGATGTAGTCCAGGATGTGAATACCCAGCTGTCCGGTGGCAGGTTTTGGGATGTAATTGTCTATATACACAGGCCTTACGAAGTGATTTTTGAAGCCTTCCGGATAAGCGTCCACGTAGAGGATTGCGGAGTTCATGCATTCGGGATAATCCAGATCAAAGACAAAATTTCCCAAAGAGTGGGCGATCACCTTGCCTTGATAGAGTTCCAGACCATGCAGGATGTGGGGATGGTGCACTATCACCAGATCGGCGCCATTGTCGATGGCGCTGTGGCGTATCTCGCGATCCCATTGGTGCGGCACGTCACTGCGATAAGCATAGTCTTCATCCTGAGTGTCGCAGATATAGGGGTTGCTTTTACCATAATCTTCGCCGGGGCCGGTGGAATACTCGCTGCCGGCATGCATCTCGATTACCTTTAGATCTGCAATTCCTTCTACAGCCTGCAGCTGCATCATGTTGTAATAGGGCGTCATATAGGCAAATCCTTCTTTGTCGAACCCGGCATGCAGAAAGGGTTGAGCATTGTTGTATTGCCCGGTGCGGTCGCTGCTGCGCAACAGCGCGATGCTGATGCCCTTTTTGTGGATGAATGACGGTAAATAAGCTTCGTATGCATTAGCGCCTGCCCCGCTGTGACCGATGCCATTTTCAGCCAGCAAGGAACGAGTTTGGTTCAGCGCCGGCAACCCGTAATCCAGGGTGTGGTTGTTTGCCAGGCACACGTTTTCGATGCCGGCGTACACCAAGCCTTGCACGTTGTTGGGATTGCCGCGATACACAACTGATTTTGTGGGGTGGGGGCTACCGGTATCTGCCAGTACCACTTCCAGATTTGCGATGCTGGCATCCGCGCCTCCTCCCAGCATTGGGTATGTGGGCAGAAAGATGGATTCGATGCCTTCGTAGGGAATTATCTGCAGATCATAACGCCTTGCCAGCATGATGTCGCCCACAAAATTCATGGTCAAAGGCAGGGAGCTAGGTCCGGGATCAGGGCTGATCTGCGTGGCAGCAAAGCCTTGTTTTCCGCTTTCGTCTGTGAGCCTCAAGGTTACCGTATACTGATGAGCATCATATACATCAAAGACATGATAGGGCGCGGCTTCGGTGCTGTATAGGGAATCGCCAAAGCTCCAGAAATAGCTGAAGACTTCGCTATCCGGATCGTTGATCTGGGCAGAGAATTGAACACCCACATAGCGTTGATTCGAAATCGTGGGTATATCGGCAAAAATGCTAACAACAGGGGCGATGGGCAGGGTGTTGGTGATGTTTATGATGCTGTCGAACCACACGGGATTTGTGGTGCTGGTGTCCAGATCGTTCACATAGATGAGTGAATTTATCTGGGGATAATAGCCGAAAAAGCTCTCCCAATCCGAGCCTAAAGGCAGCCGATAAAGGTTCCAGCTATTGCTGGGCTGCGAACCCTGATACACCGGCACCCATGCCTCCAGATCGGCAATCCGGCTGCCGGCGATGCTGTAGAAAAGCTCATTTTCGCCATCGGAAAAGCCAATGCCCCGGATTGTGCCGGCAGAGATATGGTAAGCAGCAAGTTCGATAACAGTATTTTGAAAAGTGGAAAATGGAGTGATTGACTGCTGTTTCCAGGAGTTACCGGTCAGCTTCAATGAGTATGGAGATAGCGCATATGTATTCTGATTGTCCACTGTCCAGGCGTCCGGCTGTATATCTTCATCCGCCCAAGAACTCAGGACTACTGAACCGCTATCAAAATCTTCAATCAGTACTCCCTCTGTTTGCCCCAATATCGGCGTCGTAAGGGCAATGAAAATTAAGGCTGTAAGCGCAATACGCATGGAACCTCCCGGAAGCGAAAATGTCGACAATAAATGAAGCAAGTTCTATTCCAGCTTGACATTAAATTCATTTGTTGAATGGTGTTCTGTTATAAAAAAGATTTCGATAAAGCTTTGCTGTGGATATTTCTGAGGGGGACGCCTGCCGCAGGAGATGGGCAGAGAGATCCGAATGGGGCGGAGGAGCATATTTCTATTGACGTAATTGTGCCGGAGGGAAATCATGCTCCCAAATAATGAATCAATTTATACAAGGGAGAACCAATGGCTTACAACAAGATGAAAACCGATCTGCAAAAGCTCTTTGCGGAGCTAAAAGAACAAGGACTGTACAAAAACGAACGTATCCTTACCACTCCCCAAGGCGCATCCATCGGGGTTACCGGTGGCGTGAAAGCGCTAAACTTCTGCGCGAACAACTATCTGGGGCTGGGCAACCATCCCGAAGTGATCAAGGGCTCTCAGGATATCATGAACGACTGGGGCTATGGCCTTGCTTCCGTACGCTTTATCTGTGGCACTCAGCAGATCCACAAAGATCTGGAAAATGCCGTAAGTAAGTTTTTGGGCACTGAAGACACCATTCTTTATGCTGCCTGTTTCGATGCCAATGGCGGAGTATTTGAACCACTTTTGGGTGAAGACAGCGCCTTGATCTCAGACGAGTTGAATCATGCCTCCATCATCGATGGCGTTCGCCTGTGCAAAGCCAAACGATATCGCTACAAACACTCCAATATGCAAGAGCTGGAAGAGCATCTGAAGGATGCTCAAAACATGAAGTATCGCCTGATCTGCACAGACGGCGTGTTCTCCATGGATGGAGATATGGCAAAGCTGGACGAGATCTGCAATCTGGCGGATAAATACGACGCTTTGGTGATGGTAGACGACAGTCATGCCACCGGTTACATCGGCAAAACCGGGCGTGGTACTCCCGAGCAATTTGGCGTGCAAGACAGAGTGGACATCATCACCACTACCTTCGGTAAAGCCATGGGTGGTGGCAATGGTGGCTGCACCAGCGGTCGCAAAGAGATCATCGAATTGCTGCGCCAACGCAGCCGCCCCTATCTGTTTTCAAACACATTGGCTCCTGCGATTGTAGGTGCTACGCTGAAAGTGTTGGAATTGCTGAGCAAATCTACAGAACTGAGAGACAAGGTTTGGGACAATGCCAAGTATTTCCGTGCCAAGATGATAGACGCAGGTTTTGACATCGTTCCCGGCAACACTGCCATTGTACCGGTGATGCTGTACGACGCGCCATTGGCCATAAAGATGGCAGACATGCTGCTCAAAGAAGGCGTGTATGTGATCGGTTTCGTGTATCCCGTGGTGCCCAAGGGCAAGGCCCGCATTCGGGTACAGCTTTCCGCCGCGCACAGCCGCGAAGATCTGGATAAAACCGTTGCCGCTTTCATCAAGGTCGGCAAAGAACTTGGCCTCATAAAATAGCTTGAATATATAATGCGCGCTGGGGTGATATATCTTGTTCCGGTTCCGATAGGAAACCTGGGAGATATCACCCTGAGAGCGCTTGATACCTTAAAACAAGTAAGCCTGATTGCCTGTGAAGACACTCGCAAGACGGCTTTTTTGCTTTCTCAATACGAAATTTCCATTCCCAAGCTATTGAGTTTTCACAAGTTCAATGAACGCAGCCGCGAAAAAGTGATATTTGAGCATTTGGATAAAGGAGAAGACATCGCAGTGGTGTCGGACGCCGGTTCGCCAGCCATATCCGATCCCGCTCAGCTGTTGGTGGCAGAGGCTGTAAAGCATCAATATACGGTGCAGGCATTACCCGGCGCCACAGCTTTTGTGCCGGCGCTGAGTATCTCGGGATTCAGCACATCCGCTTTTCAATTCATCGGCTTTCTACCTGCCAAAAACAAAGCTCGGGAAGCGATATTAACGCAGATCGCGCACTATCCTTTTCCCAGCATCGTATATGAGAGCGTGCATCATCTGAAGGCCAGTCTGGAGGATATGCTGCCTTTCTTTCCCCGCCGGAGGATCGCGATTGCCCGCGAGATATCCAAACTGCATGAAGAATGCGTTCGGGGTATATTGGAAGATTTGCTGGCAAACTACGATATCACCGAAAAAGGGGAGTTCGTAATAGTAATTGATGGGGCGGAAGAGCCGCAGATTGATTTTCCCAATGAGGAAGCGATCCGCCTGGTCGCCGAAGCAAAGGGAAAAAAGAGTCGGGAACTGGCCGCAGATTTGGCACAGCGTTTTGGTGTCAGCAAAAACAGAGCTTATGCCTTTGTATTGGAGCAGCGTAGATGAGCCTCCCTTTTCTGCTCTTCGATTTTGACGGCACGATTGCGGATTCCATACATTTGGCCTTGAGGATTGCCAACAATCTGGCTCCGGCATTCAATATAAGAAAGCTGAGTGACGACGATGTGGTAAAATTACGCTCTATGAGTATTCCCCAGGCGATGAAGTATCTGAGGATTCCCTTTTACAAGATACCCCGCCTGATATCGGCGGCACTGGTGGATTACCGACATTTATTGCATGAATTGGAGCCCTTTCCCGGAATACGCGATATGCTGGATCAACTCAAAGACATGGGCTGTGAGATGGCGCTGTTGAGCTCGAACAGCACAGAGAATGTAAAGCACTTTCTGGAACAACATCAATTGGATCAATTTAACTGGGTAGAGGGTACATCCGGAATCCTGAAAAAGCATAAAAGCATCAACAGAAAGATCAAAAAGCACGCGCTGAACAGAGAAAGACTGATCTATGTGGGAGATGAGATTCGGGACATCGCCTCCGCCCACAAATGTGGCTTGCGCATAATTTCCGTGAGCTGGGGTTTTCACACCACAGATTTGCTGGCAGGAAAAGATCCGGACTATCTGGTAGACAGCCCCGGGCAGATTGTGGAACTGATGAGGTCATTTCAGGATTCTTAGCGGTCTTCAACATCCGGCCTCTTAGTATCTCGCAGGCAGGGTGGCGTTTAAAGACCGGAGCTCGGGTAATTTTGTCTTGACTGAATTTCCCTCGAAGAGCTATTGGACTAATAGGAACAAGGAGTATAGCAATGTGCGGAATTGCCGGAATAGTAAGCATCAGCAATAGACAAGCCATAGATTTTGAAACCCTGAAAAACATGACGGGGCAGATCGTCCACCGCGGCCCTGATGATGAAGGATATCTCTTGTGGGATATCCCCCGCAAACGGGTGATGTCCTATTGCGGGCAAGACAGCAGCGCGGAAGTGAAAGAACATATGCATGAATGCTCGGAAGCAGGAACGGCGCAATTGGGCTTCGGCTTTCGTCGTCTGCCCACGGTGGAACTGCATGAAAGCGGTCATCAGCCCATGTACGATGAGAAACTGGAGCTGGCGATCATCTTCAATGGAGAAATCTACAATCATATGCAATTGAGAGCAGAGCTGCAGAGCATGGATTACCGGTTTTTCAGTCATAGCGATACTGAGGTGATCATCAAAGCCTATCATGCCTGGGGGGATGAATGTGTGCACAAATTCATCGGAATGTGGGCATTCAGTATCTGGGATCCCCGCCGCCAACGCTTGTTTATGAGCCGGGACCGTTATGGCGTAAAGCCCTTCTATTACTGCCGTGTGGGCGATATGCTATATTGGGGCTCTGAGATGAAACAGCTTTTACAAAGCCCCATCAAGCGCGATTTGAATACGGCGATGATCTGGCGCAGTATGAAAGTAAATTCTCTTTTGGTGTATGACGACGAAACCTATTGGCAGGAGATTCATGTCCTCAAGCCGGGCCACATAATGATTGTGGAGCAGGGAAACATTCATATCAAGGAGTATTACCATCTGGATATCCGGCATTTTGAAAAAAGCGCTTTGAGCTTCGATGAAGCAAAAGAACGCTATCATGATCTCTTTTTGAAGAGCCTCAAGCTCCAGTTACGCAGTGATGTCCCGGTGGCAGCTTCGCTGTCGGGAGGAATGGATTCCGGCGCCATAGTGTGCTCCGCCTCGCGGATGCTGCCTTATCAACTGCGCACTTTTTCAGTGTATTACGACGATGACCCGGTCTATGATGAACGGCCATATATCGAGATTATAGCCGCGCATACCGGGGTTCAGACCAACTACATCTCACCGGGCGCTGATGATGCCATGGCGTGGTGGCAAAAAGCGATCTGGCTGAACGATCTGCCGGTCGCATCAGGTTTTGTGAGCCAATATGCTCTGATGAAGAAAACCAGACAGGAAGGGATAAAAGTGCTGCTTTCGGGTCAAGGTTCAGACGAGATTTCCGGGGGTTACCGTCACGCCACTTATCGCTACTTTGCCGATCTGCTGCGGCAGTTCAAGCTACACAGTTTCGGCCGCGAGATCGGACACTTTCTCAGTAAAAATCCTGTGAAGGCAATGGGGGATTTTGGCAAGATCATGATGAGTACCATGATGCCCGAATCTACACTCTATGACCTGGAATCCCGCTATTATCGCTTTGAACCCTTCCATCGGGACTTTGTGAATGAAGCCGGAGACGAAGCCGGGGGCAAATTGCTGCGCCGCATCGGCAATATTCCCGCGTCCAGGCTGGCAAATTTTTTGTATAACATGATGCACACTACATCCCTGCAAACCCTTTTGCACTTTGAGGACCGCATGAGCATGGGGCATAGCGTGGAAAGCAGAGTACCGTTTCTGGATCACGATTTGGTGGAATTTGTCTTTAGCTTGCCCGCCTCATACAAGATCCGGCCACCCTATCGCAAAATACTGCACCGCAAGGCGCTGAAAGAATGTGTTCCCTCGGAGATTTCTTCCCGCAAGGACAAAGGAATCTTTGGCAGCCCCTTCTATAACAATTGGTTCAAGGGTCCACTGAAAAGCTTTGTGGAAGACATCCTGTACAGTGCGGAATTCCGTCGGCGGGGCATCTGGAATCTGCCGGATATTCATAAGCGTTGGCGCGGTTATCTACAAGGAAACTCACGGGATGCTGAAATGCTGTTCAATGTAATCTCACTGGAATTGTGGTTCAGAGTGTTTGGAGATACAAAATGAAACGATTCAATGTGTTTATGCTGGTTCTTTTGACTATGCTTTTGGGTTCCTGCCGCTTTTTTTTCAAAACACCGGAAGTAGTAAAGATTCAGGATCTGAAAGTGAAATCCATCTCGGTGGATCGTAGCGAATTGAGTGTATCCATCATCGTGAAGAATCCCAATTCCTATGCAATTCGGCTCAAACGGCTGAATCTGGACCTGCTGGATATGAATCGGGAAAGAGTGGGAACGGCAAGCTTGGGCAAAGAACTGGATTTGCCAGCCAAAAAGAGCATTAATCTGGATTTTGATTTACTGGTACAGACCCGCCCCATGATAGCTATGGTAAGCAGTATCAATCACGACTTGCTGTTCTTCATCGCTGCAAGAGGCGAAGGCAGAGCAATGGGGATCTCGAAGAAATTTGATTTTGAGGATTCCTACAGTCTGCCGGTGAAAGAGCACTTGATGAAGGTGATCCCCAGTCTGAAGGCCGGCGGACAGGATATGTTCAAATTGTCCCGCAGCTATGTGGACGACTATGGACTGGGCAAATCCATCCTGAAGGCAGATTTTATCCTGCTCAATCCCTACGGCTTTAGCTTCAACCTGAAGGGCTTTCCCGCCGAGATATTTATCAACGGGAAAAAAGTGGGAACCGGAAATCTGAAGAATCAGTTGAGTTTCACCGAACACGTTTTCTATAAAGACGGCAGTATGGTCTTTGAGCTGGCAAACCTGAGAAGTGTATCCGGTGCCTTGAAGGGAATCTTCACGGGTGAAGTGAACTATGAAGTGAAAGGTAAGATTCTGATCGAGGCAATGGGGATGGATATTGAAGCACCCTATGAGTATCTGGGCAGTATTCCACTGAGTATGTGGGACATTTTGTTGAAATAAGTTTTCTTTCCTTTATCCATGATGGAAAAATCTTGCTCTGCCTCTGCTTGAGCTCCGGGAGGAAAGTTTTGCGGATCACATTATACCCCACTACTCGGCAAGCGTGGCTTCGAACATCTGCTCAACTTGCCTCCTCGTAAAATGTTGCGATTTTTTCCTTGACGGAAACGGCATCCCAAAAAAAGATGCTTAAACATAGAACAAACTTATGTGATAATTAGCAAGGAGAAATAATGGTCAAGCTGAGACTGAGACGGATGGGGGCTGGTGATCAGCCTTTTTACCGAATTGTAGCCGTGGATTCCCGCGTGAAACAAGTTGGTAAATATCTGGAATGCGTGGGTTGGTACGACCCCAAACCGGATCCTTCCAAGATTAACATCGAAACAGAACGCGCGATTTACTGGCTCTCCGTGGGCGCACAACCCACTGATACAGTACGCTCTCTGTTGCGCAAAGCCGGTATCTTGCAGATCTGGCACGAGCGCAAAATCGCGAAACCCGAATAATTCACACAGAAACCGAGGTGATGCATGAAAGATCTCATTGAATTTATGGTTAAAGCTCTTGTGGACGATCCCAGTGAAGTGTCTATCACCGAGATCAGTGGCGGAAAAGTCACTATTTATGAACTTCGCGTAGCAAAAAGCGACATTGGTAAGGTAATTGGAAAACGTGGGCGTACAGCCGGAGCGATCCGTACCATCATCAACGCTGTATCTACCAAACAAGGGAAGCGAGCAGAACTGGAAATTATTGAGTAAATGACTGCCCCTCACCTAATCGGAATCGGCAGACTGGGCGGACAGGATAGTGAAGATTGGCATCATGTGATGATTCGGCCGGAATACAATGAGGTCTTTCGTCACCTTGTTGATCTGTATTTGATCTTTGAAGAAAATAGAGTGTTTTACGTAACTATCAGTGATAGGAAGCAAATTGGTAAGAAGACATTTGTGCGCTTTGCCGAAGAAGGCATAGCTGAAGAACGCAAGTTGCACCGGGAGACCATATTGGCCATTGCCGATGAAAACACAGATGAGCAAGAAGACAGCCTTGAGGGGCTGGACGTGGTCTTTGAAGACAGCCTTCTGGGTTGTGTGGTGGATGTGTTTTACAATGGTGCTCAAGACGTTCTGGTGATAGCCACCGCTTTGGACACAGAGCTTTTGGTTCCCTATGTGGAGCATTATCTGGCACCCCGGGAAGCGGGCAGCGATGTGATCTTTCTACGCAATATGGAAGATCTCTTGCGAGCTAATGGCTTAGCCCTCGAAGCTAATGTGCTGGTTCCTTGTGATGATGAAAATTAGCGTGCTTAGCCTCTTTCCGGAGGCTTTCACCGGTTTTTTGAACACCAGCATGGTAGCCAGAGCGCTGCAAAAAGGTGCCTTGGATGTGAAACTGGATGATATCCGGACCTACAGCCGGGACAAGCATCACCAAACGGACGATTATCCTTATGGTGGTTTTGCCGGGATGGTTGCCACGCCTCAGCCCCTTTGGGATGCGATCAAAGCAAATCTGAAAGAAGGGCCGGCACCGGTGATCTATTTCACTCCTCAAGGAAGACGCTTAAGTCAGAAAATACTACTGGATTATGCCACAGAAGCCCATGTAATCCTCATCTGTGGACATTACAAAGAGATCGATCAACGCATCCGCCGGCTTGCGGTATCCGATGAGATCTCTTTGGGAGATTTTGTCCTGAGTGGGGGTGAGTTGGCAGCACAGGTATTTATTGACGGAGTGGCAAGACTGCAAACAGGCGTTTTGAGCGACATCACCAGCGCGCACAGCGATTCATTTTATCATGGTATGTTGGGATTTCCGTGTTACACACGCCCTGAAGTGTTTATGGGGCAGACTGTTCCCGAAGTGCTACGCGGTGGAAATCACGGCAAAATCGAAGAATGGGCGAATGCCCAAGCAAAGCTTTTAACCAAAACCCGCAGACCAGATTTGCTATAAGCAAAGCCCCTAAAGGGCAAGATAACCAATCAGGAAAGCAGGATTCTAGCCCAATCCCTTTTTTGTGAAGCGCGGAACTTACCGGGATCACCGGTGTTTTCGATGAGCCTCTCCCACAGATGGAGCGGCGTTGATAAGGTTCAGTCTCACAGCGCCAGACCGGGTTTTATGCGCAGAAACCTGGCGATATATGAGCTGTGTTTTGCGCCGCACCTCACATCCATAGAATTCCGCTTCTCCGAGTATATATATGGGAGGAACCCAATGGATATTCTGCAACAAATAGGCAGAGACCAAATCAGAACTGACTTTCCGGATTACCGTGTTGGCGATACCGTGAAGGTCCATTATAAAATTAAAGAAGGCAGCAAAGAACGTATCCAGGTCTTCCAAGGTATCGTGATCCAAAAACGCGGTGCCGGCGTTTCCAAGTCCTTCACTGTTCGCAAGGTTTCCAGCGGAGTGGGTGTGGAAAGAGTTTTTCCGCAAAACTCACCCAATATCGACAAGCTCGAGATCGTACGCCATGGTCAGGTTCGCAGAGCGAAACTCTTCTATCTGCGTCAGGCCAAAGGTAAAGCGGGCAGAATCAAAGAACGCAGAAGATTTACTGCTTAGTTACCCAAAAACACTCCTTAGCCCCTTGGTCCATATAGCATCGAGGGGCTTTCTCTTTTATTAGCGGGAGCGCACATGCTGAGAATATTGTATTACGACAGAGCCGAGATCTGTCTGGAAATTGCTATCGAAGAAGAGACCATTACTCGAATCTCCTTTTGTGAGAAAGCCCTGAACCATGTGGTGGACAATGATTTTGAACGTGAGGTTTTGCGGCAGTTTGATGAATACTTTGCCGGGAATTTGCGGGATTTTGATTTGCCCTTCTTTGCTACCGGAAGCCCGTTTCAACTGATGGTATGGGAAGCCTTGCTGAAGATACCATATGCAGAGACCACCTCATACAAAGAACTGGCATCAAACATAGGAATACCGGGCGCGCAAAGGGCAGTGGGCAATGCTTTGAACAAGAATCCAATCGCCATCATTCTACCCTGTCACAGAGTGATTGCTGCCGACGGCAGTCTGGGAGGGTTCGCGGTGGATATTCGGGTCAAAAAAATGCTGCTGGAGCATGAACGCGGATACAAGGAGGACTTATGATAGTCGGCATTGGTACCGATATTGTGGAGATCAGCCGGATCGATCGGCTGTTGGAGAAAAACCCACGCTTTGTGGATAAGGTCTATAGCCCCGCAGAAATTGATTACTGCAGCACAAAGGCTAGTCCCGCACAGAGTTATGCCGCGCGCTTCGCCGCCAAAGAAGCCTTGATGAAAGCTCTGGGAACAGGTTGGGACCAGGATGTCTCCTGGCAGGATATCGAAATCGTGAACGACACGAAGGGCAAACCCGCTATACGGCTATGTGGCAAAGCAAAAGAGCTGGCGGTGCACAAAGGAATCATGGCTATCCATCTCTCGCTGAGCCACGAAAAACACTACGCTGTGGCATCTGTGATCGCAGAGGGCTAAGATACCGGGCAGAATGCGAGAATTGCTTGACAGCAGGGATTGATTAAATAATCTGACTCAACTGAGGTGAATATGACAGATGCCATAGTTTTTTTGGGAATCCAGGGTAGTGGTAAAGGCACTCAAGCCAAGCTGCTGGCCGAAAACACCGGATTCATCCACATCAATATCGGAGATCTGCTGCGGGAACAAATCAGCCTGGCCACAGACATCGGCAAACGGATAGCCAACACTATCCGTGGGGGGAACCTGGTGCCGGATGATCTGGTGTTTGAGCTGATTAAGAGTACTTTGCCCCGGGATTGCCCCGGTGTGATCTTCGACGGCTTTCCCCGCACCATGCCTCAGGCAGAGCATCTGGTGGACCATTTCCGTTTGGCGCGGGTATATTACCTGGATCTAGCTGAGGAGCAGGCACTGGAACGGATTAATGGTCGCCGGGTGTGCGATTCCTGCGGCACAAATTTCCATATCCTGCACCATCCCCCTCAGCATGAGGACATTTGCGATGAGTGTGGGGGTGAATTGATAACCCGGGCGGACGATGCTCCGGCTGCGATCAAGAAGCGAATCAAGGCCTTTTATGAAGAAACCATCGCTCTAAAAACCTTTTTTGAACAGAAAGGACTCTTGCTCAGCATCCCGGCACAGAATTCGGTTTCGGAGGTTCAGGCAGCTATTTGGGCAGATGTGATGTTGGATTGAGCCATGCCCGGATCACGTGACAAAGGACTGCTGACCCACATCGAAGCTCTGGCTTATCCGGTTGCGGCGTGGAGTTTTGCCGTAATCTTTTTGGAGAGCATAGTTCGGCCTTTGATGGATTACGGCTTACTGGAACTCATCACTGCCGGAGCAAATCTCGTCTTGCTCTGCCTGATTATCATCGGACGCCTGCTGGCAAAGGACTCCCGCAAACAGACGCTGCTTTTACGCTTTGACATCATTATGCTGCTTTTAGGCGGCCTATTAATGTTTTATCAAGCCAAATATGTGATCTTTTTCTTGCTGATACGGCAGACCTATTTCATCTTGCAATACCTGCTGTTTCATGCCTTTGACGGTAAATTCTACAAGGCACTCACGAATAATCCTCCGGTATCCCTGATGCTTAGTTTTGCTTTTGTGATCCTGTTGGGAACCGTAATGTTGATGTTGCCCGAAGCTTCTGTGCAAAGGCGGGTTACTCCATTATTTGATGCTTTGTTTACCGCTACATCTGCTACCTGTGTCACAGGACTCATCGTTCAGGACACCGGGTCATATTTCAGTCTCTTTGGTCAAATAGTGATTTTGACTTTGATCCAGGTTGGCGGCTTGGGTATCATGACGATATCAACCGCTTTTGCGCTCATCATGGGTAGGCGTCTCACTCTGAAGCTGGAAAACGTGATGCACAGCGTGGTGGGCGATAATGAACGGCTGGATGTGTTTCAACTGCTAAAGAATATTGTGATCGTTACAGTGATGATCGAAGCTATTGGGGCAATCCTACTCTTTTTCAGCTTTTCAAAGACTCTAAGTCCCCCGCAAGCAATGTACAATGCGATATTCCATTCCATTTCAGCCTTTTGTAATGCCGGTTTTTCTCTGTTCAATGATTCCCTGATGCGTTTTGTGGACAATCCGGTGGTGAATCTCACCATAACCACACTCATCCTTTTGGGAGGCATCGGTTTTGCGGTCATTATCGATCTTTATCGCTATGTTTTCAAACTGGATAGAGTGCGAAAGCTGAATCTGCATTCCAAAATTGTCCTATCTGTATCCGGAATCCTGATTCTACTGGGTTTTGTCGGCTTCTACATTGCGGAATATCATGGTGTGATGGAAAACTTCAGTGTCAGCCGAAGAATTTTGAGCTCCTGGTTCCAATCTGTTACTGCCAGAACAGCAGGATTCAACACGGTTAGTATTAACCGGATAGGGCCTGCCTCAGTTTTGGTATTTTTGGCGATGATGTTTATCGGTGCTTCCCCCGGATCCACCGGCGGCGGCGTGAAAACTACCACATTCGCGGTGTTGATATTGTCTGTAACCAGCATGCTGCGTGGACGACGGGAATTGAGCCTCTACAACCGCCGTATCTCGTTGTCGAACTATCGAGAGGCCACCAGCTTGATCACACTGTCTGTGGGGATCATCTCGCTGGTAGTGTTTCTGCTTTTTTTGGTGGAGAATCATCCTTTCGACAAGTTGATATTTGAAGCAATTTCCGCTTTTGGCACCGTGGGACTCTCGATGGGCATCACGGCAAAACTAGGGGGAACCGGAAAGCTGTTGATCACAATATTAATGTACATCGGGCGGATCGGTCCGCTCACCCTCATATACGCTCTGTCTATGCGCAAGAGGGAGCCAAACATAAATTACGCTGAAGAAAAGATAGCCATTGGCTAAGGAGAATAGAAATGGCGAGATATGCTGTAATAGGACTGGGCAGGTTTGGTATGACTGTAGCCAATATCCTTAGCGAAAGCGGCATGGACGTGATCGCAATAGATAAAAGTCAGGAACTGGTAGACGATGTATCCGGCAGAGTAACCTCTGCAATATGCATGGATTCCACCGATGAAGCGTCCCTCAGGTCGCAAAACCTCAATGAAGCCGACGCGGTGATAATCGGCATCGGGAGCAATATCCAGGAAAGCATCCTCACCGCCGCGATCCTGCGCAAAATTGGAGTTGGCATCATCTATGCGAAAGTGGAGAATCGCCTTCACGGCCGCATTCTTGAACTTATTGGAGTGCAAAACATCCTCTTACCGGAAGAAATTGTAGGCACTCAGCTTGCTAAAACCTTGATCTCAAAGAATGTACGCGAATACATCAGCCTGTCCAGCGGTCACGTTGTGATGGAGATGGTGGCTCCGCGCGAATTTGTAGGAAAAGACTTACAAGAGCTGTCTCTGCCTTCTACCCGCGGAGTGAACATCATTGCCATAAAATACAATTCGCTGTCTGTAACAGAAGACGGACGCAATGTAGTTGAGAAAAAGATGAACGACATGCCCGGAGCAAATGATACCATCAATGAGGGTGACATCCTCATCATGATGGGCCCCAAGGGTAATGTGGATAAACTGATTTACGACACCACCATCAGGAAGGACTGAAAATGAAACGTTCCATAAAACATCGCTATCACCTCCTGATCGGCATACTGTTTGCCTTGATCGTATTACAGTTTATCGCGGTTCTTTTTACCATCGCCCAGGCTGACAATCTCTTCACTTTGGCCAGCGACATACAGTCCATCATGATCGTATTCCTTTTTGGCACGTTCATCTATGTGGTGGTAATCTACAATTACCTCCCCTATCGTCTACGCCGTGCCATCAAGCGGGTGGAAGACCTGATAGACGAGATATCCAACGGTAATTACCAGATCGACATCGACAGTTCCATATACGAGCACGACAGCGATTTTGAGGAGCTTATCTATGCCCTGCAGAAAATGCTGGAGATCATTATCCGTTTCGATTCTGCCAAAGCCGATAAAATCTATGAGCATCATCAGCGTATCAACCAACTCATCAATCTCTTGCCTCAGGTAGTGATGATAGTAAATATCAATGGCGATTTGGTGTATATCAACGATGTGTTCCGCAAACGCTTTCCCAATATCAGCGAAGTGGGAAATCTGAGCGAAGTGATTGTAAAGGATGACTTTGACAACAAGATATTTAGTCATATTACGGAATCCTTGCGTTATGGCAACAACGTCTATGACGACAAGGTGGAGCCGGAAGGATCGGCCAAAAGCGCTTTGATCAAAGGATCTATCATCCGAAACCGCAAGGGCGGGGCTTCCGGCGGGGTGTATACCGTGGAGATAGCTGGTGAATCAACAGAAGATTAGGATCGTCTATGAAGGCGACGACACTATTCGGCTGGACAAGCATCTTGCCAATCTGCGCTTACAAGAGCTGCATTCCCGCAGCTTTATCGAAAGCCTGATCTCTGAGGATCGTATACTGGTAAACAACATCCCCGTAAAGAAAAGCTATCTCCTGGCCAAGAATGACGAGATCAGCTTGAAGCTGCCTGAACCTCCGGATTATGACATGAAGCCGGAAGATATCCCGCTGGATGTGGTATATGAGGACGAACATCTCGCCGTGATCAATAAAGCTGCAGGGATGATCGTGCACCCCGGTCACGGAAATCCGGACGGCACCTTGGTGAATGCCATTTTGCATCGCTTTGGCAGCAATCTCTCTTCCGGAAGAGATGCTAATCGTCCCGGAATTGTTCACCGCTTGGATCGCGGAACCTCCGGTCTTATCATCATTGCCAAGACAGACCGGGCTCAGACGGAGCTGAACCACATGTTTGCCCGCCGGCAGATCCACAAAACCTATCTGGCTATCACCAGCGGAATTCCGGATCCCCCCGAAGGCAGCATCGAATGCCACATCGGCCGTTCACTCAGTAATCCGCGCCAAATGTGCGTCACGACAGCAGGAAAGTGGTCACTGTCGCACTATAAAACCATCAAATACTATCATTACTTTGCCCTGGTGAAGGTGAAGCTGGAAACCGGTAGAATGCATCAGATTCGCGTGCAATTTGCCCACCGCCATGTGCCGCTGTTGGGAGATCTTCTCTACAACACCCGGCGTCAGGTACATTCCCTGATGCCCCAAAACATGAAACGCAAAGCGACCGATCTGCTGGCAAATCATTTGATGCGACAGGCTTTACACTCCTGGCGCTTGGAATTTGTACATCCCATTACAGAGGAGAACCTGGATATCTTTGCTCCCCTTCCCGAGGACTTTTTATACACTCTAAACTGGCTGGATAAGTATTTTAGTATTGACACAGACAGCAAGCCCTATAATATGATTTTTGAGGAAAATAAACAGTGGTAGAACAAAGCACAAAGCCCATAGAATCGGTGTTTAGCTCGATTGAAGATGCTATACAAAGTGTTGCCGATGGCAAGATGATCATCGTGGTAGACGATGAGAACCGCGAGAACGAAGGAGATTTGCTGATGGCGGCGGATCTCGTTACCCCCACGCATATAAATTTCATGATCAGCAAAGGCAAAGGACTCTTATGTGTGCCTATGCCTGCAGAATACGCTCAAAGACTGGACATCCCTTTGATGACCGCAAAAAACAACGAACGTCATGGTACCAAATTTACCGTCTCAGTGGATGTGTTTGAAGGCACCTCCACGGGAATATCTGCCTCAGAACGTGCCAAAACCGTGAAAGCACTGGCGGATCCCCATAGCACTGCCGCGCAGTTCATGCGTCCCGGACACGTTTTCCCGCTTTTGGCAGAAAAGGGTGGCGTGTTAAAGCGTGCCGGCCACACAGAGGCTGCGGTGGATTTAGCGACAATGGCGGGTCTGAATCCTGTCGGTACGATCTGTGAGATTATCCGTGAAGACGGTGAAATGGCGCGTTTGGACGATTTGGTGGATTTTGCCCGCATTCATGGTCTCAAGATTATCACCATCGAGGAACTCATCCATTACCGTCGCAAGAAAGAACGTTTGGTGCATCAGGTTTCCAAGGCCAAATTGCCCACAGAATATGGCATGTTCGACATTATTACGTTTCAAAGTGATGTTTCCGGAGAAGACCATATTGCCCTCACGATGGGAGATATCAGCAGTTCCGAGCCGGTATTGGTAAGGGTACACTCCGAATGTCTCACCGGTGATGCATTACACTCTTTGCGCTGTGATTGCGGCAAGCAACTGGCGCGCAGCTTTGAGATGATCGCCGAAACAGGCCGTGGCGTGATCCTCTATATGCGCCAGGAAGGCAGGGGGATTGGGCTTTTAAACAAGATCAAAGCCTATCATCTGCAGGACAATGGTGCTGATACCGTGCAGGCAAATCTGGAACTCGGGTTTCCCGATGATCTGCGGGATTATGGTATCGGAGCACAGATACTAAAGGCATTGGGAATCAAACAGATAAAGCTGCTTACAAACAATCCCAAAAAGATCGTGGGTCTCACCGGTTACGGTCTGGAAATAGTCAGCCGTATTCCCATAGAAATAAGTCCTCAAAAAGAAAATGAATTTTATCTCAAAACCAAGAAAGACAAGATGGGACACATACTGAATGAAGTATAGATCCATCCTCATCGCGCTATGTCTGCTCATGTTTTCCGGGCTGTTTGCCCAACAGCTGGAGATACCCAAACCGATCGGTTTTGTGAACGACTTCGCCTCTGTGATGAGCGAAGAAACCCGCAACCGGATCAACGACTGGGCTATCGAACTGAAAGAGAAGACAGGAGTAGAATATTCGATAGCCACTTTCCCGGAAATCGGCGGCGAAGACGAAGTAAGCTTCGGTGTGCGCCTGCTGGCTGAATGGGGGATAGGCTCAGAACGAGATGAAGGTGTACTGGTATTTGTGGCCGTGAAGGAACGCCGTTTGCGCATTGAAGTAGGTTATGGCGCAGAGGGCTATATTACCGATGCTTATGCTCATCGGGCCTATAGCAACATGGCATCATACCTCAGCCTCGGTTCAGAGGATTGGGATGGCGCCTTCACTCAAGGTAGCTTGATGTTGCTCTCCGCCATCGCGCAAGAAAAGGGAGTAAGCCTCAGCGGTATGTCTGAATTCTCACAAAGAGGCGCCAATAGTGACAACGAAGTCTCACCTCTGGCGGGGCTTTTTATCCTGATTGTCTTTGTGTTTCTGATGATCGTGACTCGCGGCAAGATACTCAATGTGCTATTCTGGATGCTGATCTTTAGCGGACGCGGAGGTGGTGGGCCCTGGGGAGGCGGCGGTTTCGGCGGTAGCTCCCGGGGTGGGTCGTCTTCCGGTGGCTTTGGCGGTTTCGGTGGCTTTGGTGGTTTTGGTGGAGGCCGTTCCGGTGGCGGCGGAGCAGGAGGAGGTTTTTAGATGCTCTTTTTAAAATCGTTACTCTTCATTGTATGGAATATAGCTCTTGGGCTGGCAGTAATCCATTTTCTCAGGTGGTTCCTGTTCAATCCCAAAGCTCGCTTTATTTTTGGTAAACGCATATTTCTTACTCCCGGATTTCTGGTTAGAAAACGGGACTGGCTCTTTGGTAAAGCACGTGATTTACTGCACGACTATATTCGCCAGGCCGAAAACCCCGGCATAAAAGATGGTTATCTGGCTGCCTGGGAACAGAAAGTAAGAGATTTTTTGTGGGATAAGACGGATTTTGTGGAGTCCTGGCCGCTGATGCCGGCAAAGATGAAAAATAGCATTCGCGGCAAGATAGTGGATGCCTTTACCGGTATCGTAAGTAAGTTGTTGCGCAAGACGGTTCCCCGCATGCTGGAGCAGTGGCGGGTGGAACACAGGATCGACGATTACGACTTTCAGTTTTCCATCGATTTCTTTCGCAAATACTACAACATGTATGTCCACAAATACCTGATGTATGCATTCCTGGCCATCAATTTCATCATTGGCCTGGAAAACATGATCTTGTATCTGATTATCGGTGGTTAAGCTCCTTCGCATCAGATATGATAAGTGCTGAGTTTTCCTATCAGAGATAATTGATGCGATATAAACGAAAGCTAACAAGCCCAAGGAGGCGGAAATAAAATGAACAAGAAGAAGGAGAGCCCGAGATTCCGGGTTAGCAGTAAGGAAGCTATCAACATGATACTGAGATACGTTCGGATCAAAGTATCAGAGCAGATTAAAGCAGTTTCTGGGATTATCGTCTATTTGATCCTATTCCAGGCGCTTGTTCTGGGCATACCCATCCTTGATGCTTCGGTGATCGCCTTAGGTATGGTGATGGTAATTCTGGGTCTCACCTTTTTCATGGAGGGATTGTTACTGGGGATCATGCCGATGGGCGAGGAGATAGGAATACGCTTGCCGCAGAAGGCAAAAGTACATGTAATCCTTACCATCGCCTTTATCTTGGGCTTGGCATCTACATTTGCAGAGCCCGCGATCGGAGTGCTAAAGGCCGCTGGTAGCAGCGTCTTGGCATGGGAAGCTCCCCTCTTGTTTTTGTTTTTGAACAAATATAGCTCGTATCTGGTAGCCGCGTTGGGGATCGGGGTGGGTCTGGCTCTTGTTTTAGGTACGATCCGGTTCCTGAAAGGATGGTCGCTCAAACCATATATCTACATCCTAATAAGTATATTATTAGGGCTTTCGCTTTATGCATCTTTTCATCCCAATCTGAAGCACATCATCGGTCTTGCTTGGGATTGTGGGTGTGTGACTACTGGTCCGATTACGGTTCCCCTTGTTCTTGCCTTGGGTATAGGCATCAGCCATGTTGCAAACCGAGGAGGTGAAAACACCGAAGGCGGCTTTGGCATGGTAACTCTGGCATCCTTGGTCCCGGCGATAGCCGTGTTGATCTTGGGGATGATGTTTTCTGCCCAAGTTCCTGCTCCGATGGACGATGTTAGTTTCTTTGCTCCGGATAATCACGAAAGTGTCAATCTCTTCGATAGTGTTTCAGAAATGCAGGATTATGCCATTAGTAAAGCCAGCTATCCGGCTCAGTTGAATGCTTTTAACGGTAGTGAAGATGATTTGATGGCATATGTAGCGAAAATCGGGAGTTCCGAGGCTCGTCTCCGCGAAGTATTTACAACCTTGGATAACTTTCGTACTTGGCTGGTCCAAAATGGCTCAATTGGGATCAAAGACCAGTTTTCTGAAATTCTAACACTGGAAGCTGAGGGCGTAGCTGCAGCCAACAATCCTCTAGATGATCTTGATATAGTTACATACATAAGCCGCAATGTGAGTAGTGCCTTGCGGGCGATAGTTCCCCTTTCCTTATTTCTTTTGGCGGTTTTGTATTTCGTTCTACGGGAGCGTTTGGCAAAAGCGGATGAAGTATTATTGGGCTTAGCCTTTGCCTTGGTGGGAATGGCGGTTTTCGGGGGCGGCATCGAACTTGGACTCTCCAAAATTGGGGACCAAGTTGGCTCAAACCTCCCGGTATCATTTGCTCCGATGGAGAATCATGCGGGTAGAAGCATCATCAAAGGTTTTGATAAAGAACTGGTGAATGTGGCAGTACAGCCTGATGGCAGCACTACGGAGTTTTTCTATTACGAAGACCACGGAAAGATCAAAGTTGCAAAGTTTGATGCCAGAAACTTCGATGAAATCCGCAAGCTCTATCGCTACGTTCCCGTCCGGGGGCCATTGTTTGGTAGAAGTCCGTATAGCATGGCGGGAATTCTGGTAGTGATGATCTTTGCCTTTATCATGGGTTATAGCGCCACTCTGGCAGAACCCGCGTTGAACGCTCTGGGTCTTACAGTTGAGGATATCACAGTGGGTGCTTTCAAGAAATCCCTTTTGATTCAATCTGTTGCGATGGGAGTGGGTACCGGGATCATGCTGGGGGTAGCCAAGATTGTCTGGAACATCCCCTTGTTCTGGATGTTGGGTCCCTTATATCTTTTACTGTTGATCTTTACCGGCTTGTCCTCAGAAGAATTCGTGAATATCGGTTGGGATAGTGCGGGCGTTACCACCGGGCCGATCACGGTGCCTCTGGTGCTCTCCATGGGCTTGGGCATCGGCACTCAAGTAGGTGTCGTGGAAGGTTTTGGCATTTTAGCGATGGCATTTGTATGTCCGATTTTTTCTGTTCTGGGTATGGGCTTGGTTGTCAACCTGCGCAGAAAGGCGTTCCTGAAAGAATATGAACCAGAGAACCTGGAACTCACCCATGAGGATGTTGCGGTATGAAATGCGTGAAGATCAACATCATCCTGAATAAGAACCTGGCAAAATCTGTGGTTGACGACCTCTATGCGCTTGGAATTCACCAGTTATTCATGGAAGTGGGACGTTCTTCCCTTTTGAATGTGAACGCTGGGTTTACGAATATCCTCAAACGTCACAATTTGGTTAGCTACCCCGTGGAAATCTTAAGTTTTCTTGTAGATGAAGAGAACGAAACGGCGGTACTCGGTTACATCGCGAAAAAGTATGATCTTCGCTCTCCGGGGAAAGGCACTATCTACAGCCAGGAAATCGACGTGCTACACAGCCATCCGGAATATTCGGGAGTGCAGGAAACGCACTTCAAAAGAAAGTACACCGAGAATTTCTTTCATCAATTGGTGGGAATCACCTGTGTGGTGCAAAGGGGAGAGGGCGATAAAATCTCCCGCATTTCCCTGAACTATGGCGCTAGCGTGCCAGCCACCACCCATGGTGAAGGTTCTGGCGTGCGCGATAAACTGGGGCTACTCAGGATCACCATCCCCCCGGAAAAGGAACTGATCAACCTCGTACTCAGTAAACACGACACAAACCCTGTAATGGAACTTTATATAGAAGTGGGAAAGCTGGATGAACCCGGCAGGGGCATCGCCTATGTGTATCCCATCAAACAAGGGATTGTAAATACCAAGATCTCTCGTTCCAAGACAGATCAGGCTGCCAGTTTGGAGCAGATGGTCTCTGCCATCGATGCCCTCAAAGGCGGGATGGAATGGCGAAAATCCAGCTTGGAACGGGAAGCCACCAAACACCGCGATTTTCTTTTTGATTTGACCGAGTTGAACCTGATCTGCGAGGAAGGCAAGGGCACGGAACTCACGGAAGCCGCCATGAGCAGCGGCGCACCGGGCGCCACTATCTGCAAGATTCGCTTCAATAGCTTGGACGAAAACCTGGAATTGCGGCGTCATATTCGAGAGATCTGCAAAATGATAGTGCCGTCCTCAAAGGTGTCGGATATTAGCTCCGCTCTCGCCGAGAGGGGTTGTTTCGAAGATGATTCCAAAGGCATGCTCTATGCTGTGCCCGTGGAGAAGGCTTTTACCTATCGTGCCAAAGAGATCAAGAAATTGTGATAAGCTGATTAGTCTGCATGCATTTTGTCACGCGGAGCTATGAGCTAATCTGTGGTTTTGTATTATTCGTTAACCACGAAAGACACGAAACTACACGAAAAATGTACGAACACACTTTAAATTGAATCCCTATTGAATCCCAAGATTTCAAATCTCACTGTCAGCTCTGTAGACAGTGTTAATCAAGTGGTCATCAAGCCTTAATCAAGCGTTAATTATTAACGCTTGATTAAGGCTTGATTAAGAGCTGATAAACGCCGTCAATACCGCTGGGAAAATGGTCGATTCCTTTATCAGTAAATAAGTAAAAATGTGTAAAAATAAGTATAATATCAGTAAATGTTCAATAAATGTGTATCAGTAAATGAGTCAATTTTATAAACAAGTTAAATCATGTCTCTGGTTTCTCCAGTCTCGCACAATTCGCTGATTTGGCTGGTATCGGTTCTGTTCAGCTTCTTGTTGCACTGTCTGATGGCAGAATCGTCTCCCACTATGATTGTATTAATATCATACGAATCATCTCTTTCCCAAGGGCAAAGTAATGCCGCAAAGACTTACATTGCAATAAACTGCTATAAAAATTCTGCTGTGCATCAGGAAAAATCTCTTGTCAGAAACAAGGCACTGCCGAACCTTGCATTTTGGTGAAAATGCTTTATTTATATAGTAAAACAGCACAATCTTAAGGAGTGCACAATGGAAGATAACAACAGCAGGATTCCCAGGACACTGCCGGTCTTACATCTGAACAATGTGGTGATGTTCCCCTATCTGTTGATGCCACTGGTAGTTACAGATGAGGAGTCCAAGCTTGTAATTGATCATGCTCTTTCGAACGATAAACTAATGGCCTTTTTCCTGGATCGCGGTGGGGAAGGCGATGCCGGGCAGTTGGAAAGTGTAGGCACCGCTATCACTATCCTGAGGATGTTGCGAAACCAGGATGGCAGTATTAGTCTACTTTTGCAGGGAACTTCTCGCATCCGTATGCAGCGCCCCGTTCAAAGAGAGCCCTTCATAATGGTGGATGTGGAAGTGATTACAGAGCCCACGGGTGATGACATGGAAATTCAGGCTTATCGCACCATAGCCCTGGAGCTTTTGGATAAGGTGTCTCAGGAAAGCAGCTTGCTGAATCGGGAAATGATAGCCGGTCTTTCAAACATAAAGCAATCCGGCCGTGTGGCGGATATTATCGCCGGAAACATAGAACTGCAGGTCTCGGATCGACAAAGACTTCTGGAACTGGTGGATCTAAAACAGCGTTTTAAATACCTCAATAACTGTTTGGCGGAGCTCATCCGGCAAATGCGCATGGAGAATCATATCCGGAACAACATCCAGCTGGAAATGAACGAAGATCAACGGCGCTATTATCTGCGCGAACAGATGGATGCCATACGCCGTGAACTGGGCGAAACCGACGAAGTGAGCAAAGAAATCCAGAAATGGCAGGACCTCATCAAAAAGAACAAGCTTCCGGAATATGTTCAAGAAGTGGCAAAAGATGAACTGGAACGCCTGTCTGTGATGCAGCCTGCCTCCAGCGAATATGGAGTAATCCGGAATTATCTGGATTGGATAGTAAACATTCCCTGGACAAAGTATAGTAAGGACAGACTGGATATGAAGAAGATCGAGCGCGTGCTTACAAAGGATCATTATGGTTTGGAAAAGCCCAAGGAACGCATCTTGGAATACATCGCAGTGAAGAAGCTCAAGGGGCAGTTAAAGGGGCCGATTCTTTGCTTTGTGGGCCCTCCCGGAACGGGGAAGACCTCAATCGGCAAATCGGTTGCCAGAGCCTTGAACCGCAAGTTTATCCGGATGTCGCTGGGCGGAATTCACGATGAAGCTGAAATCCGCGGTCATCGCCGCACCTACATTGGCGCTATGCCGGGCAAGATTATCACCGAGATCAAGCGTCAAGGTACGGCAAATCCGGTATTTATGCTGGATGAGATCGACAAATTGGGGCGCGATTTTAGAGGTGATCCCGCCTCCGCTTTGCTGGAAGTGCTGGATCCCGAGCAAAACAACAGCTTTGTGGACAACTATTTAAACCTGCCCTTCGATCTATCGGAAGTGATGTTTATCACCACCGCGAATTCGCTGGACACAATTCCTGCGCCTTTGCGAGACCGCATGGAAATTATCGAGTTTAGCAGCTATCTGGAGCACGACAAGATAGCCATAGCCAAAGCCTACCTGATCCCGCGGGAAAAGGATGACAACGGTTTGGCAGACAGAAAGATCAGCTTTCACAAAAGCGCTTTGCAAGAATTGATTAGGTACTACGTGAGAGAAGCAGGCGTGCGCAATCTGCAACGCAGGATCGGCTCCATCCTCCGAAAGATCGCCCGCGAAGCCGCTGCAGGAGCGCAAGGTCCCTGGAGCTTGAAGGCGAGTAACATTAAAACATATCTGGGACCCCGCAAATATAGCTTGGAATTGGCCAATCGCAAGTCCGAAATCGGTGTGGCGACAGGCTTGGCATGGACCAGTTATGGGGGAGAAATCCTCTTTTGCGAAGCTAGCCGGATGCCCGGAAAGGGGGGGGTAATCCTTACCGGACTTTTGGGCGAAGTGATGAAGGAATCTGCCCGCATCGCCATCAGCTATCTAAAGGCTCACTATCAGCAATACAAGATCAATCCCAAGGACTTTAGCACCTTCGATATGCACATCCATTTTCCCGCCGGAGCGGTACCCAAAGATGGCCCTTCCGCAGGAATCACACTTACCACCGCGCTGGCATCGCTTTTTATGCAACGCAAGGTGAGACACGATATCGCCATGACCGGGGAGCTGACCCTGCAAGGCAAGGTCTTGCCCATCGGAGGCTTAAAAGAAAAAATGCTGGCAGCAAAACGCGCCGGAATTCACAAACTGATAGTTCCTGAAGAAAACCGGGAAAGCATCGCCGAATTCTCCGCTGAGATCCTCAGCGGTATGGATATCACCTTTGTGACGGATGTATCTCAAGTATTGGAAAAAGTAGTAATGCCTGCCAAAGAAAAGTAGAAAGATGGAGCGCTATCCAAACATAAACATTCTGCTGAACTTGCCGGAAAGCTATATCCCCAAGGCAGAGTTTGTGTTTCGCACCTTCTGCTACATTCTGCGCCTAAATCCGAAATTCATCTATGGCGCGCATTTCGAAGCAGCGCATATATATTATGGACCCGGCCCGTCGCGAGATTATCCAGTGCGGATCCAGTTCGAAAACGAAACAGCGGATTTCTTTGAAAAGCGCGAGCTCTATCCCCTGGAGAAGGTAAATTTCTGCAGCTTCAAAAACCATCTTCTGCCTTTCCTGTTTTCACTGGGTGGGCCGATCTTCTCATTTTCCACGGAAAGCTGCATTTTGCGCAAGGATATCGTGGCGGGAGGCTTTTATTTCCTTACTTGCTGGCACGAATACATCCTCAGCAATATGGGGCTGCCCAGAGGAAGAGTGGATTTCAAGGAAAGCCTGCAATATCGCTGGGATTTCAGTGAGGTGCCGGTTGTAGATGTGTATTGCCAGGCTCTCACTTATGCCATGCAACAGACCTTGCCGGAGTTTGTGCGAGACACCACCTGGCAAGAAACAAAACGCTTTGCCATGAGTCTGTCTCACGACATCGATTATTGGCGGTTTTGGGACGACTCCAGCATCCGGAAGACCGCAAAATACAACCTATATACACTGTATAAACGGCCTTTGAATGCGCTTTATAAGCTTGCGGGACATCATCTGCACAAAAAGTACCTGTACAATCACTACAGATTGCTGCGTAAGATATTGCAAAAAGAGCAAGATTTGAAAGTGAAATCAACCTGGTTTCTGATGGGCTCCTCTTCCTTCGAAGATCCCCGGCAGAACTATATCTCGGATATGGCGTTTCGTGAAGAGATCATCGATCTGCTGGGCCAGCAGGATGTAGGTCTGCACGGCTCTCCCGAATCCGCTTACGATCTGGAAGTGTTGAGGGCAGAATTGGCTAACTTGCGGGAACTGGGCTTTGTGGTAGAAGGCTTCCGAACCCACTATCTGCACTTTGATTATCAAAAGAGTTTTAGCAATCTGGAAACAGAAGGAATAAAGTACGACAGCACCTTGGGTTATTGGGAAAACATCGGCTTCAGAGCGGGTATTTCATTTCCCTTCTATCCCTTCAATATCGCTGAAAACCGTCCCTTCCGGGTGTTGGAAATACCTCTGATCGTGATGGACACCAGCCTGTATTCAACTCGCGCGATGGATATGGGCAGAAATGGGGCAAAGCTGGCGCTTCGCCGTTTGATCAATGTGGCGGGTTTGTATCAATCTCACCTGTCACTGCTGTGGCACAATACCACTTTCGATCCGGTGGACTACCCGGGTTGGGGAAGCCTGTATTGGAAGACCATCCGCTACGCTCTGCGCAAGGGAGGATGGATCACTTCTCTGAAAGACCTCTATGATGAATGGGTGACATTGAGTTATTAAGGGAGTATTGGTGAGATCTGCCCTCTGGAAAATCTGGTTTATCTTCTTCATGTTTCTATGCCTGCTGGCATATATTCTTTTGATTATCTGCAAGTTACTGCTTCCCAAAGCTGCCTATCGAAAAGTAGTGAATTTCTTTGTCCGCTTTTGGGGTAGAACCACCGTGCTCAGTACCGGTTCAAAAGTGGATGTTTCAGGCTTGGAAAATCTTCCTGACAGCGAGAATATCTGTTTTATCTCAAACCATCAAGGCATGTTTGACATCCCTCTGGTTTTGGGCTTCATCGGCAGACCCGCGGGCTTCATTGCCAAGCAAGAACTCTTCAAGATTCCTGTGCTGTCCTGGTGGATGAAAGAAATCCCCTGCGTCTTTATCGACCGCTCGTCCCCCAGGAAGGCCATTGAAACCTTTCAACAGAGTGCGGAAGTAATCCGGGCAGGGCATCCTATGGTGATATTCCCGGAGGGAACCAGAAGCCGTAAAGATGAGATGGCAGAATTCCATCTGGGAAGTTTTAAACTACCGGCTATGGCTCAGGCCACGATCGTTCCGCTGGCTATTAAGGGTACGTGGCGGGTGCATGAGATTAATAAGCGGATTCAACCGGCAGAGCTCAAACTGAAGGTGCTGGAACCGGTTACGCCAATGGACCCCATTTATAAAGAGAAACGGGCGCTGGCAGATGAGATTCACCGCCGCATAAAAACTGCCCTGGCACAGATGTGAATCAATACTGCTGGTTTCAAAGGAGAAACTATGCGTAAAACGTGTATAATTGCTTTACTGTTGGTGCAATCAGCCTTATTGATGGGCTATCTGGATTTGGAGCGAATCTTCAGCTTTGATCTGGACGCGCCATATAGCTTTGCTGTCTCCAGTAGTGGAGAGGGAAGCTATTACTATCTGGAAACAGGCGGAGTTGTGGAGACTGAGCTGCTGCCCTGGGTGGATGGCTGGAAACAAGGGAGTCTTGCCGAGCCTGCTTATCTGGGATTCAAAACCGGTATCCTCGGGCTGTTGAACCCGATATACAATCTTTCCGAGCCTGCTTTTGCTGCCTACACTCCATATCAAACAGATCCTCAGGGCGATCAGGCTATCGAAGATGTAAATCTGGACCTCCTGGAAAGCAGAGTGTCTTTCGACGATGAACGTATCTACTTTGCCATCCGCAATGCTACGGGATTGTATCCGGTCAATTCCGGCCTCAACTTCAATGCCTATATGTCCATTCTGGCTAATCCGATGGTGGATTTTGAAAATACACCGGTGGCCTACGGGCTGATATATACCGTTAATTTGGGCATGCTTCTGAGCCCCGGCCTGTACAAAATTACAGGTACGAGCCTGGAAGGATTGCAGCGTCTGGGAGATATCGAGTACCAGGTTTTGGGAGAGTGGCTCTTTCTTTCCTGCGCACTGGATGATCTGTATTCAGACGCGGACGTGGGAGATTGGCTGTTGCCGGATTATCCGCTCTTTGCCTCGGCCACCGCCACGGCCCAGTTGAGTATGAATACCGGTATCCAGGAAGGAGATTACACTATTCCCGGTTTTCTGTTGCTGAAAGCCCAATATGTGAGCGGTGAAAACAATTTCAGCCCGGTAATCAGTGATATCAGCTATGACCTGAACCTCGAAGCTATGGAGCTAAACAGCCTTCAACTAAACTACTCAGATGGGGATTCGAACGTGCCTCATCAAGCTTATCTGAGCATCGATGGCACTCAGCAACATCAACTTGATTTGCAAAATCCGGACTATGTGGATTTCGGTGTATCCGCTCTGTATGGTATCAGCAACCTCAGCCTGCCCGGGGACTGGGAGTCGATTAGCATTGTGTTTTCCGATGGAGAGGAATATGTAGAAGAATACATAGCCAATCCTTCCTCCAATGAGGATGATATCCAAAGTCCTGCCTTATCTGTGCGCATCTTCCCAAATCCTGCCACATCTGCTCTAAAGATCAGTTCATCGCTGCCTGCAGCCTCAGGGGCGGCAATTTACAATCTGCGTGGCCAAAAGCTAAAGGATCTGCGTTTTCAGAGCGGAAAAAGCGAGCAAATACTGGATCTGTCCCAGCTGCCGGCCGGCCTGTATTTTCTGAAAGTGCAAGGCTTTGGCACCCGGAAGTTCATCGTAGTAAAATAGCATAAGCATCCTTTATGGAGGGCTGCGAAAAGCTGACAAGATAAGGCTATTTGCGTAGCAATGCGGTCCCGTTTACCAGTGTGGAGTGGTGGTGGATAACTGACTATTATTCTCAGATAGTCAGATTCTTGTTGACAAATATTCCAAGTTTTCCATCCTGACGCCCATAAACAGAGTTTATTTGTGTATCTACTATCCAAATATGCAGATACGACCAAGATACATCTAATTGTGCATCCGAAAGAGTAATACTGAAGCACACACAAGTTTTGATTATAAGCAGGAGTAAGAAAACAAAGAATTGATATGAACCAAGCTAAGGATAAGAGACAGATGATCCTCGATATAGCCGCGAGGATTTTTTCACGTTATGGCTATACAAAGACATCTTTGGACGAGATTGCCGCGGAGGCAAGAATCGCGAAGGGGACGATCTACTATTACTTTCCCAGCAAAGAAGAGCTTTTCATCACAGTGGTATCTGAACAGGCACAGAGCTTTATGGAAGAAATGATTCGACGCTTGAGTGAGATCAAAGGCTTCGAAAACAGGCTCAGGTTTTTCATGCAGGAACCCGTGAAGTATGCGTGCAATGAAATGCCGATATGGTTGGATGGTTTAAAAAGCATTCCATTCAATTACGATGAGCATTTTACAAGATACCGCCAAATGAATAAAGAAAGAATGCTGCAGGTTCTTACCGGAATCATCAGGGAAGGAATCGATGAAGGAATGGTGTCAGATAATATCTTGGCAGAACGTCTTTGCGAAGTGCTGAACGACTGGTTTCTACTGGGTAATCAGTCGATAATGGTGGTGGATTTTGAAGGTCTTTTGCGTCGTATCGAACGTGATCACGAGACAATAATGCAATTGATATTGAATGGAATTTTGAAAAGAGGTTAAATATGAAGAGATGGATAACTTTGATCCTAAGCGCAAGCTGCTGCATGATGCTATCGGCCATTTCTCTGGAAGAGAGCATTAATATGGCCAGGCAGAACAACAAAAGCCTGTTGATGGCAGCGCGGGAAATAGACAAAGCTGACGAACAGTACAGAGATGTACGGGGCAGTTTGCTGCCTCAGCTCAATCTGCAAGGTTCCTACTCGCTTTCCAAGACCTATCTGCCGGATAGCGCCGGCGGTGTGATTCCAAGCGTTACTGATATGCTGGATGAAGACGAGGCTACAGACACAGACAAATTGATCGCCGGTGCTCTGGACGGCATTGTGGGCGGAATGATCCCCTCCTCTCCGCAAGAGGAAGGCTCTCTGGCCATGCAATTGAAGATGGATCAGGTGCTGTTTTTGGGTGGCAAGCTCATCAACGGAATCAAAGCGGTGGATCGCTATCGCAGTATTCAACGCTTGAATTACAGCGTGAAGGAGCAGGATCTGCTGCTGGAAACCACCAATATGTTCTATCAGACCATTCTGGCGCAGAAAGTAGTGCAGATTCAAGAAGAAGCGCTGGATACAGCTCGCCGTCACCTGGCCCGGGTTGAGCTTTTTGGCACAGAAGGTCAGGTATCAGAATTTGACCTTTTGAGTGCTCGCCTTGAGGTGGCCAAGCTGGAGCCGGGGCTCTTGCAAGCGCAAAACAATTATAGCCTTGCTCTGGCAGCTTTCCGTAAACAACTGGGCTCGGACGATCCCAACCTGATCCCGGAAGGTGAATTTGTGTTGCCGCAGATACCGGAATTGAGTCTTGCCGAAGCACAAGAGATTGCCGAAAAGAACAGGACTGAGCTGGAGCTGCTGGATATTGCCACAGAGGTAAAACAGCTGCAATACAACGCGGAACGCAGCAACTTTCTGCCCAATGTTGCTCTCACAGCCAGTGCGGCTCTATACTCGGCAGCAGATGAATACCGCATAGAAGCTGATGATTTTGGTACCCAGTATTCCGTGGGAATAGGCTTTAGCTTGCCCATCTTTACCGGGCTTTCCAATCGCAGTAAGGCCAGCTACGCCAGGCATGATCTCGCGATTGCCAAGCTGCAACAACAGGATACCAAAGAGCTTATCAATCTTCAGATCAAGCAGAATCATCAGAGACTACAGAGTGCATTACAGAATTATGAAGTACAAGAACAGAATATCGCGATGGCGGAAAGGAGCTTGGAACTGGCTCAACTTCGGTTTGACAACCAGATGGGGATCCAATTGGAAGTGTTTGATGCTCAAACCACTCTCGCTTCCATTCGCTTGCAATATCTCAATGCCGTATACGACGTGATCAGTGCGGAACGGGAATTCACAAAATCACTAGGTTACAAATTAGCAGCGGAGTAAACAATGAAAAAGAGAACTACATATTTAATCGTCGCCATGAGCCTGATTATGCTTCTGAGCGCATGCGGCAAGAAAGAGCAAGACGCCAAGAGCATGGAACAACTTCACGAAGAGCTGGGCATTCCGGTTCGTGTTTCACAGATCGAGAGTGATACATTTGTGCAGCAATTGATATACAACGCCACCCTTCAAGGCATGCAGGAATCTACCGTTCAAGCGATGTTGGGCGATGTGGTTACCGGCATCAAGGCCAAGGTGGGAGACAGAGTGGAAAAGGGTGATGTGATCGTCACCTTCCCCGTAAACAGCCCCTCCGCGCAGTATGAGCAGGCCAGAACAGCTTTCAACAGCATAAACACTACTCACGACCGGATGCAGAGATTGCACGAACAAGGCGCCATCTCTGTGCAGGATTATGAAAACGTGAGAACACAATGGGAAGTAGCCAAAGCGAATCTGGAATCCAGTGAACAGATGGTCTTTGTGAAAGCTCCGATTGGCGGGGTTATCACAGACATCATGGTTAATGTATCCGAAAAGGTGTTCCCCGGAACGGATCTTTTCACCGTAAGCTCGACCAATGGCTATAAAGCTACCATTATGGTACCGGAGAATGAGATCAGCCGGATAAAGAAAGGCGGAACTGTGAAAGCCACTTGGAACGACATCGTTATCACCGGACGCATCTCCGAGATCGCCATGGCGCTGGATCCTTTTTCCAAGGCCTTTCGCGTGGAAGCCCAGTTTCCCGGCTATCGACCCGCGCTTGGTTTTGGCGTAACTGCTGAGATCGGTATTCAAACCTTATCCAAACCGAATGTGTTTATCGTGGACCGCAACAATCTGGTGAGAGAAAACGGAGATGATTTTGTTTGGCTCGCTCGTGAAGACAAGGCCACCAAAGTCCCGGTCACCACCGGTGTCACGGATCAATTGCGTTATGAGATCAGCGAAGGTCTGCAAGCAGGTGATATGCTGATTATCGAGGGTATCAAATCTCTCTCTGAAGGCGCGAAGATTCGCATAATAGAAGGAAACTAATATGTTTTTAGCAAAAATATCCATAGACCGGCCGGTTCTGGTAACCATGGCCATACTGGTCTTTGTGGTGTTTGGCGCAATGGCATACATGGAGATGCCGCTCAATCTGATGCCGGATGTGGAACTGCCCTATGTATCCATCATGACGGTATATTCCGGCGCTGGACCTCGCGAAGTAGAAACCCAGGTTACCGCAAAGCTGGAGGAAGCGGCGGCCACTGTGCCTCAGCTTGACTTCATTCAAAGCTATTCACTGGAAAACGTTTCGATTATCCTGGTTGCCTTTGAGCAAGGCAAGGATATCAATGTAGGAAGCTCCGAAGTAAAAGACAAAGTTGACGGCGTATTGCGCGATCTCCCGGATGGAGTGGATCGACCCTCGGTACAGAAGTTCGATTTCAGCTCGTTTCCGTTTATGGACTTGGTCCTATCCGGCGACATGGACAGCCGTGAAATGTACGAATTGGCAGATGGGAAGTTGAAAGAGAGGCTTTCTCAGATTGAGGGAGTAGCCCAGGTTAGCATCAGTGGCGGCGCCAAACGTGAGATCGGAGTGGAGATTCCGAACCGGGTAGTTTTTCAAAACAGCATATCCCCAACCATGCTGAATCAAATCCTTGCCGCTCACAATATGGACATGCCGGCCGGCACTTTCATCAGCGGTAATCAGCAGTATTCCGTGCGCTTGAAGGGAGAATTTTCCAGCGTGCAAGAGATAGAAAACCTGGACATTCCCACCATGAGCGGACCCAAGAAATTGGGCAGTCTGGCCAATGTGATTGACGGACAAGAGAAAGTAACCCAAAAGGCCACATATTTCAACGTAAAAAACCAGGTGGCAGATAACAACATCGTTCGTTTGTCCATCACCAAGAGCTCCGATGGAAACGTGGTGAACATTGCGGAGCAGGTGCGTAATGAATTACCAGCCTTGCAAAGTGAATTACCCCCCAACACACAACTGAACGTGATCCGAGACGACAGCGAATTTACCCGCTCCACAGTTGATGATACCTTAAACACCATCTGGTTGGGGATTTTGCTCACCGGCCTCATCCTCTTGCTCTTCTTGCACGATCTGCGTTCCACGCTCATCGTGGCACTGTCTATGCCCATATCGATCATCTCTACCTTCATATTCTTGCAAGCTGCCGGCTTCACCCTGAATATGCTCACACTCACCGGCTTTTCTACTGCAGTGGGGATATTGGTTACAAACTCGGTGGTGGTTATCGAAAACATCTTCCGTCACAAAGAAATGGGTAACGGGCGCAAGGAAGCCGCATATAAGGGAACGGCAGAGATCACCATCGCAGTTTTGGCATCCACGCTAACCAACATCGTGGTGTTTTTACCCATGGCAAGCATGAAATCTATGGTGGGCGGTTTCTTGAAAGAGTTCGCTCTTACCGTTACTTTCGCCACCATATTCTCACTTATTTCATCCTTCACTATCACTCCGATGTTGGCGTCCATCATCATTCCGGACAAAGCCAAAACCAATAAATTCGGCTTGAGATTCGACCGCTTCTTCGACAAGTTCTCAAACCAATATATATGTTTCATGCGTTTTGTTTTGCGCAACAAGGGTACCAGCATTGGTATCTTGGTGATATCTATTCTGATGCTTTTTGCCAGCTTCCTGCTGGTCCCCGGTTTGGGCTTTGAATTGATGCCTGCCATGGACCAGGGCAATGTTAGCGTGAATATAGAACTACCTGAAGGTGTTAGCCTAGATGAAACGGCAAAAGTAGTAGAAGTGGTGAACGAACGCGCCTCCAAACACAAAGAAGTGGAACACGTGGTCAGCAACATCGGTTCTCAAGGCTTCATCAATACTGCCAGCAACGTGGCAAGCACAGATATCAAACTCGTGGATGCAGATGAACGCTCTCTGACTACACTGGACATGGTGGGTGTGATAATCCAGGATTTGGCAGACATTCCCAATGCAATCATCAAAGTAAGCGACCAAAGCAACATGGGCATGGGTGGCTCCGGAATCAGTTTCTACATACAGGGGCAGGATCAGGAAGTTCTGGAACAACTCAAATACGACATTATGGACAAGATTAGGGACGTCCCCGGTCTTCTGAATGTGGATAGCAGTTCCCGTCCCGGCTCCACAGAGCTTACTCTATACCCCAAACGCGAAAAGTTAGCTGAAATAGGCGCAACTGTATACGACCTCGCTGTCGGGCTGAGAACCGGCATCGAAGGCATGGTGAACACATACTATCGCGAAGGTGGAAACCAGTATGACATCAAACTTACCATGCCGGACGAAGATGTGAATCATCCGGACAAGATCATGAACATGAGCGTGGTCGTAAATGGGCAGAGTTACCTGCTTTCGCAGCTGGTGGATGTGGATTTTGCCGCGGGTGTGTATCAACTGATTCACGTGGATCGATATAAATCCATAGAAATCACCGGCAACGCAGCTAAGGGATATTCCACCGGTCAATTGAATGCCGAGATCACCAAACGCCTGGATAATCTGGAGTTACCAAGCGGTTATCGCATCAAATGGGGACAAGACGCTGAAATGCTGAATGAAACCATGGCAGATATGATTAGAACTTTCGCGATCGCTGTTCTGCTAACCTACATGCTGCTGGCAGCAATTCTGGAGAGCTTCACTCAGCCGCTTATCATATTGGCTACAATACCTTTGGCCATCATCGGCGTGATCCTGTCTCTGTTCTTCTCAGGGGTTGGTTTGAACATCTTTTCCATGTTGGCGATAATAATGTTGGTTGGCATAGTTGTAAATAACGCTATATTAATATTAGACTATGTAAACGTGAAACGAAAAGAAGGCATGTGTTCTCACGATGCACTTTTGGAAGCAGGAAAGATGAAGCTGAAACCGATTATTATGAGTACTCTATCCATTGTTATCGGCATGATGCCCATGGCAATGGGTGTTGGTAGTGCGGGACGTGAATTCCGTATGTCCATGGGTATTGTATCCATCGGTGGATTGCTTGTATCTACCTTGCTCACCCTCATTGTAATCCCTGCTTTCTATTATCTTAGCACGCAAAACCAAAAGAAAAAGGAGATCTGTAATGAACAGAATCGTTAAGCTCGTCAGCATGGCATTAGTCGCCATCATCCTCACCGTTGGAGTGGCAGGTTGCTTTGGAAACTTTGCTGCAACCCGTAAAGTGTATGAATTCAATGAAAGTTTTGGTGACAAATGGGTAAACCAGGTAATGTTCTGGGTCCTCAATATCGTCCCAGTTTATAATGTCGCTGCTTTTGCGGATGTAGTTCTTTTCAATACCATCGAATTCTGGACCGGGAGCAATCCCATCGCTATGGGTCCCATGGATGAAGTTATAAAATACGCCAGTGAAGATGGTAAGAACCTCAAAATAACCATCCGGCAAAATGAAGTAATAGTAGAAGATATGGACAATCCTGAGAATGAAATCGAACTCAGCTACAGACCTCTGCAAAAGAGCTGGTATTACCACAGCGACAACGGCTTGGTAAAGATCGCCTCCATTGACGAAGACAAAGCCGATTTCATCGCTCCCACAGGTAAAGTCTATACTCTGAATCAAGCAATGTAAAGAAGGACTCAATGATCGACAGAGAAAAACTAGAAGCTGTATTGGATAAAGTTCGCCCTTCCATCCAAGCCGATGGTGGCGACGTGGAGCTGATCAATATCCGCGAAGATAACGTGGTGGAAGTACGCCTCAAAGGCGCCTGTAACGGTTGCCCGATGGCAACTCTCACTCTTAAAGCCGGTATTGAACGCATCGTGAAGGAAGAAATTCCTGAAGTGGTGGAAGTAATCTCCGTATAAAAAAACAATGTGCATAAATGGCCCCTATACCTTGTGGTAGAGGGGCTTTTTCGTTTGCAAATGTTTGAGCTGATACCCCCTTCAGGCTCCTCCGACCCTGTCGTTGATCCTATTTGGCACTTGTATAACTGTCTCCTTTGCGTGAGGCTCTTCTGCCTTGATGAGTCTTGGGGACAATCACAACTCTCTGCTACAGTGTGATATATGCTGCCCATATCTTAGAGTGTAGCTGACGGTGCATAATATGATCTCAAACCGGGAAATTATTGGGGAGATGGACTTAAACCCGGGCTTATGCTATCTTTGGCAAAAAAAGGATTGACAGAAAAGCGGCACGATATTTTTGTGAACAAACTGCTGCGGGGTGTAGCGCAGCCCGGTTAGCGCACTGGTTTTGGGAACCAGGTGTCGGAGGTTCGAATCCTCTCACCCCGACCAGCGCTTACACCGATAGCAGTGGGCGTTTAGCTCAGCTGGGAGAGCGCTTGCCTTACAAGCAAGATGTCGGGGGTTCAAGTCCCTCAACGCCCACCACTTCTTTCTAAAACAGGGGATCGATGAAAATAGCTATTACCGGCGCAAACGGTTTTGTGGGGAGCTCCATGCTTACGCGTTTCCATCAAAAAGGTTTTAAACCTGTAGCCATCGTACGTAAAGCCTTCCATGCCAATGGTGTTATCACTCGAGTGGTGGATTATTCAGATCCTGCATCTCTGACGGCAGCTTTGTCCGATGTCGACATATTGGTCCACAACGCGGGGAAAACTAAAAGCATAGAACCGGATGATATGCTGGCAGTAAACTTGGGTCTCACTCACAAAATAGTTCAAGCCATCAACGCGCAAAAGCACCCCATTCGCCTTATCTACATCAGTTCCCAATCTGCCGCAGGACCTTCTTCGGAAGGGCAAGCTAAACGTGAAACTGATCCTCCCGCTCCCATCAGCGTCTATGGAAAAAGCAAAGTTTTGGCGGAAAGCCTGATTCAGAAACAATGCAAGAAAACCTGGAACATTGTGCGACCTTGCTCTGTGTATGGCCCTGGAGACCGTGATTTTTTAAGTTTGTTCAAGCTGTGCCAGCTCGGATTTCAGCTACAAATCGGCAAGCAGGAGCGACACCTGAATATGATTCACGTTCGCCAATTGGCAGATTTTCTGCTTCATCTCATCGGCAATCCGAAACTGAAGAACGAGATTATTTTTGCCACCGATAATCAGGTTTACACCCAAAGCGAGATTGTCTCATGTATCGCTGCCAGTGCGGGAAAATCCGTGCGCAAGATTGTTGTAGCGCCTTTTATGGCAAAAACTGCTTTTGGCATGATGGACTTGCTGGGTAGGTTGAGAAGCGAGGCCGGTGCCATGAATTTGGAAAAGTACCGCGAGATAACTGCTGAAGGCTGGGTCGCGGATCCGGAAAAAGCCATGCGCCTTTTGGGCTGGAATCCCCCGGCCGAATTACCTGGATTAATCGAGGAAACATACCTGTGGTATCGCGAAAACTCCTGGCTCTGATGGCTCTGATGTCAGCCTTTGTCTTGCTGCCGGCTCAAGAGGCTGACAGTCTGGGGCTGACGAATGCTCAAACAGACGGTTTGGGGCTGGTGAATGCCGAGCAAGCCGATAGTCTGGATATCCTGCCGCAAACAGAATTTGTGGGGCAGATAAACCAGAGCGATGTTATCCCTGAAATCGATGATTTCTTGCTGGATAATGCCCCCAGGACTATAGATGAACAAGCGATATTGGCGGGTGTGTCCAAAAGCGATGTGATGGATATCATCGAAAAACGCCGCCGGACAAGCTTTGCAAATCCGCGGCACTTCAGGGCCTTTGGCTACCCCAATCTTTCCGGTGCCTATCGTTCGTCCTTCAATATGATCGGTTTACAGACCGATCCCATCTACTTGAACGTCGAAGGCTTCGAAATGCCGCGCACTCTGCATTCCACATGGTTTTATCAAGGTCAACTCTGTCAATTTCACGATCTCTCCCAGACTGCTATGGCGTTAAACGCAGAATCGGTGCTTTACGATTATCCCGTTAGCCTGTCCCGTTTGGAAGGATCGCTGGGAGATTATGACAGCCGTTATGCACTGGGCTCTTTTTCCAAAGGTAATCTTTTGGGGCTGCAAGGGCTTAGCCTCAGCTTCGATTACTCCCTTTTCAACGGATATTGGGTGGATGCTCCCAACAGCGGAAACGCATCCCATCAGCTACTCAGCTATCGTTACAAGGATCTGTTCTGGTCTGTGGATTACTCCGCGTATTCCAAGAATGGGGGTTCCTACGAGTTGGATCCCGCCTATTGGTATCTGGGCAACTATCGAGTAAAAAACCAGCATAAACGCTTCATCGGAAGATTCGATAACCCTTTGGTGAATCTTAGCATTGCCGACATACGCGACCGCTCAAGCGCCATCAACTATGCTCTGGCTCAGAAAAGTGACGCCTGGCAGATCGCGCTGGATAGAAGCTTGAAACTGTGGGATATAGTATGGGACCTGCGGCATGAATATCGGGATGTCCGGAGAAACTATCTGCCCGCTCCTCAGATGAATCAAGAAGATTATGAGCATAAAAGCAGCCTTCGTATCCTTAACCCCCATTTTGCCGAATTGGAGCTGGATCTGGATCTCTTGGATTGGGAAAAGCTGCGCCTTTATGGAAAACTGGGTAAACGCTTTTCCGGCTTTAACTTGGGACTGTATACCCGCCGCAGTATTGGAGATTACACTGCCACAACCGCAATCAGTTCTCCCCTGGGCGATGGCATGATGGATGCCCTGGACCTTTACAGCCCGGAAGAAAGCGCGGTTTACGCCGGTTTGGAACGCTGGGGCATAAAGCTTTGGGCAGCTTATGGCACAAAGAAGCAAGAGCAGTATATGCCAACATCACACTACAAGGCAAGCAGCGATATACTCCGTCTAGCCGCAGGCTATCATGTGGATTTGGGAGACTTTCGCTTTAATATTGACTCCCAATGGAACTACCAAGCATACGATAAATACTTGGTTTCAGCACCGGAGTACAGCTTTTTCAGTTCCCAAAGCATTAGCTGGAATCTTGATCACGACAACCTGTTGGAAGCAGGGATGAATCTCTATGGCCATTCAGATTACTATCTGGCAAACGCGCAAAACCCGGTGTTGATCGAGGCTTCTACCCTGATGGACGCGTGGGCGGCAGTACGCGTGAGCAAGCTCTTCGATTTCAATGTCAGCTTCCGCAATATGCTCAGTACATCGCTCTATGGTTTGTATCCCATTCCCTTTTCCATCCATGCGGGTTTGCGCTGGTTCTTTATCAATTGAACCCACTATCATCCAATAACACAAAAGCCTGAACCAACATCCGCGAATCACATTGTAAGAGCTCTGCTTTGTTTCGGAACATTTCTTGCATCTATGTTTGTACAACTAATTGGGAGGACCCATGAGAAAAATAATAATACTAATATCAACAATAATGTGCGTTGGCCTGCTAAACGCCGCCGCACTGGAGATTTTCCAGGAATCAGCAGGGCAGATAGATGCCCGCTTTGAATCCCTGAGAGAGATACCCATGCTTGCCATGGAAAGCAGTGCACCGGAAGATGCCGAATTTCCTGATACGCCAACCATCAGCAGAACTCTTGCTTTTCCATACCGGAATGTAGAATTGCAGGTGAATGGCATGAGCTGGAAAGTCTTTAGCAAACAGGGTGAATATCAGAGAAGCAGCGGCGAGAATTTCACTGATGTGGCGGAGATCACAGAGCCCTTCACTTTTAGAGAAATGCACGGTGTAACGCTCAGAATCCATACTCAGCGGGAGACGGAGAACGAAATATATACTTTGGATAATCTGGATCTCAGCGTGCGGGGACTGGGTCAGCTGGACATCCCTCAAAGTGTATCTCCGGCTTTTGTGGAGGCATATAAATCCCTTGCAGACAACTGGAATACATCATATCTGTACACTTTACCGGTGGCTCGTCCCTCGATGTTGATCATCAGCCATGCGAGTTTAACAAGTTACCAAGCACCCTTCATCTATTGGAAACGCTCGCTGGGCATGGATGTCCACGTGATAGACAAAGCCGACGCGGGTTCTTCCGCACACGAGATTCGGGAATCCATCCGCGCGCATTATCTGGAACATAGACCGGACTATCTGCTGTTGCTGGGGGATACGGTTGGCAATTATGCTATCCCTACAAACTTCTATCCATCCCCGGAATATAATGAAAATGATGCTGACGACCAATTTTACGCTATCCTCGATGGAGAGGACTATTTCCCCGAGATGCTGGTGGGAAGATTTTCCTTCGTGGAGCCGGTGGAACTGATTGTGATGGCAAATAAGACCATCAAATACGAACAGTCCCCCCATATGTCAGATACTTCGTGGATGACCAGAGCACTGGCGGTGGCCGGAAACTACGCGGAAGGAACTTTACGCCCCACAACTCCGGTCTGGATGAGTCGCTGGCTTAGCGAGCGCTGGTTGGATTATGGCTACACGCAGGTAGATTCTGTGTACTTTCCGCCCAGTTACCCCGGCACAAATGCCATCAAACAATCCATCAATCAGGGTGTGCAAATCATCAGTTATCGCGGCTGGGGAGATGCAAACGGCTGGCACTATCCCAGTTTCCATATGTCCGATCTGGACGATGTGAACAGCGGTCCCAGAATGCCTATAGTATATTCTATAGTTTGTAATACAGGCGACTTTGCCAACAGCGTGACCCCGTCATTCGGCGAAAAATGGATGCGCATGGGGACTACCGCAAATATCAACGGCTGCGTTGCCTTTGTGGGCCCTTCCGATCTGCATACTCGCACCAGACTGAACAATACAATTGCCAGCGGGGCATACAAATCCATTATGGATGATGGCGTACGCGGTTTCGCCAGTTCTGTGCTGATGGGTAAGATAGAGCTCTATAAGAACTTCCCCGGCGATATTGAACCCGGACAGTATGTGCCCTTCTACTTCCATGTCTACAACGTTTTATCCGATCCTTCTATGAATATGTGGAGCCTTATCCCCGACGTGATGGGCGAAGAAATCATCGAAGGTGGGCTAAACTATTCCCAATCGGCATCACACATCACCATCAACGCTCCCCATCTGGAAGGTGCCATGGTTTCCGGAACCAAAGATGGCGAAAACTTCAGCTATACTCAGGTCATCGATGGCTCCGCCATTCTAAACATAAATCCAGAGGAAGAAGGCGAACTCAACCTCACTGTCTCCAAGCCAAACTGGGTTCCCCTGGTGCGCACCCTTACCACCAATGATGAAACCGGTATCGGAGTGACGGCAAACACGGGCATCGATGCCGGGATCACTCCCTATGGCACGAAGACGATTGAGATTAGCCTGAAGAACTATGGTTCAACCGCTTATAATGGGGTGACTGCAAACCTGACAGAGAGCGAAGCCCTGGAGATTACTCCCCTCAATCCCGAAAGCTTCGATCTGGCACCCGGTGCATCTCATACTTTGCAGTATCAGTTGATCTCGACTTCCAATCTGCAACCCGGTCAGGTGATCAAATTGGAACATGTGACCTCAAATCCTGCTTCATCTCATCGCTTCAGCATGATTGTGGACGGAGCAAAATTTTATGTTCATAATCACGAAGGAACCTTGGATGTATCTGCTGGCTCCGAGATTACTTTCCACGCTATCAATACCGGTAATGTGGCATTGCAAAACGCGAGTGTGACGGTACTTTCCAGAACCGAAGCGGTGACTATCTCAGATCAACCCGGCGAACTTGGCACTATCGAGCCCGGCACCGAATTCAGCTTTAGCGCAAGCATCAATCCCCAACCCGGTGTGTGGGATGGCCGCATGATCCCGCTTACCTTCGTTTTCCATGACGAAATGGGCTACGAATGGTTGTCTTTCTACACAATGGTGGCGGGAAACCCCTCTACGGATGATCCCACCGGTCCCTGTGAATACGGCTATTTTGCCTACGATAACAGCGATGTGGATTATGCTCTTGCTCCAGAATATAGCTGGGAAGAGATCGATCCTCTGCTTGGCGGCTCGGGCAATCTGTGGCTGGTGATGGATGACGGTGTAAAACAGGTGGATCTACCCTTTACCTTCCGCTATTATGGGGTGGATTACGACAGTCTTACTATCAGTTCAAACGGCTGGGCTTCATTTATTCATACCAATGAAAGCTATTTCAATAACCACTTCATCACGGCGGCCCTGGGGCCAAAAGCCTTACTGGCTCCTTATTGGGACGACCTAAAGGGTATGAAAACCGGTATTGATGAGTTTGGTCAGGATGTATTTGCAGATATGCGTATACTGTATTGGCATGACTCCGCAAACAACCGCTTCATCGTGCAATGGAACGAGGCTTACAATCAGTCTACCATACAGGCCGGACCCGATGCGTCTCTGGAAAAATTCCAATTGATACTGTATCCAAAGAGTGGATCAGACGGCGATATCGTCTTCCAATATCATACTGTCGATAACCCCGCCATGAATGGAAACTACTGCACGGTAGGCATAGAGAACCACCTCTCAAACGATGGCATCAGCTATAGCTATGGCAACATCTATCCCGCTACTGCTGCCATTCTGGAAGCAGGCCGTGCCATTCGCTTTACCACTGACGCGCCGGATAACTATGTCTCCAATGAAGATGAAGTATCCATGGCTCCGTTGTCTGACCTGCGCAACTATCCCAATCCCTTCAATCCCAATACCACCATCGCCTTTAGCAGTAAATATGCGTGTCTGGGCAAGTTGCAAATCTATAATACCAAGGGCCAATTGGTGAAGACCCTGCATAATGGCGCCCTCACTGCCGGAGCTAATAGCTTCAATTGGGATGGAACAGACGCCAGCGGAGTTTCTGTGTCCAGTGGCATTTATTTCTATCGGCTGCAAAGCGAGCACGGTACTCAGACCCGCAAGATGCTATTGATGAAATAATCCAATCTTCCCAATTAGTTACCCGCGGGATGCCATAAGGTGTCCCGCTTTTTATTCTCCATCCGCATTCGAATGTTTTGCGGATAAGCGATGCTTCTCTTTATGTACTAAATCGTAAGTGAATCAATTTTCAGAGAGCTGATGAACTGAACAAAGAGACTGTCTCGTAACAAAAAATAACCTTGACAAATATCGATAGCCCATGCTTTTGGACAAACCCTAAAAAGTAAATCCTTGTACGTGAAAGGCAAAATAAAGATGAATAATAGAATCCTACTCTGCATCCTGCTACTGATAGCAACAGTCCTAAGCTCTTGCGGGAAAAACCAGTCACTCACTCCACCAGTAATCCCGGATCCCGTACTGGAATTTGGGACGGACAGTACATTGGATATCGTTACTTGGAACCTGAAAGAATTCCCTCTGGACAACAATACCATTACCCATTTAATACATATCATACCACAGATTCAGGCTGATATCATAGCCTTTCAGGAAATCATGGATGCCTCCGCCTTTTACGCTATGGCACAGCAGATATCCGGATATCAAGCTTTGGTCTACAACTACAGTGGAGGCTGGAAACTGGCATATCTCTACAAGACTTCAAATATCACAGTCAATAGCGAATATACCATCTTTACCGGCGAAAGCAGACCCTTCCCAAGGCCACCTTATATTTTGGACCTGAATTTCAACGGCAGTCAGTATTTTGTGATTAACAACCATTTCAAGGCATTGGGGGACAACGTGGTGGACTACAATGATCCCTGGGACGAAGAAATGCGCCGCATCGATGCCAGCACTATGCTGGAGGGATATATACAACAAAACCATCCTGATGATAGAGTTATTCTATTGGGCGATCTAAACGATCAGATTCAAGAGCCGCCGGCCACAAATGTGTTTATGGCATTTTTGGATAAGCCCCAAAGCTACTATTTCGTCACTATGCCCATTGCTCAAAATCCTACTCCGGATACAGTTTCATACCCCAGATACAACAGTATCATCGACCATATCCTGATCACAGATGAACTCTATTCGGATTTCGAAGCTTCAGGTTCTGTATGTGCTGCCCTGCAAGTGGAGGAATTTATGGGCGGTTTATCTGTGTATTATAACCAAATATCCGATCACAGACCCGTGGGTATCCGCTTAAGCGGGAGCCGGAATCGGTCTCAAAAAGACGATTGAAAGGTCCCCAATAAAGAAATTATTGAGGCTGCATCAAGTTGCTATTTAGCTATATAACCATCTTCGTTGTCTGCTGATTCAAAGAACGCATAAAAAATGTATTGACAAAAAAAGGCCCCTGAAGAGATTGGCAAAACCTGCTCGGCATGAGCGGGCATAAAAATGATCTTTAACGAGTTTATAGAGTGCTATAGAGAAACAGTGACAAAGAAGCTCTTGTCAGTTCAATCATTTTAGTTAATGATGGAGAGTTTGATCCTGGCTCAGGACGAACGCTGGCGGCGTGGATTAGGCATGCAAGTCGAACGGTAGATACTCCTTCGGGGGTATTGAG
>Ga0265294_10000704_pt1 | contig 45002 bp, 43 predicted proteins | sample MunlanPumphouse3_FD_192504 | JGI IMG/M metagenome (GOLD analysis project Ga0265294, IMG submission 192504) | Groundwater microbial communities from a municipal landfill in Southern Ontario, Canada - Pumphouse #3 | ecosystem: Environmental > Aquatic > Deep subsurface > Groundwater | place...
ACATTCACATGGTTTGCTTGCGCCTAACTTGGTTATAGATTCAATAAAAGTGAATCTATCCCTTCAAAAGTGAGGAGATAGATTCATGTTCATGGTTGCTATATCATCTTATAAGTCAAAATCATCTATAGGGTTCCGAATGGTACTTAGGGAATGAGTGGACACGTGTGTATAAATCTCGGTAGTTTTGCTGCTTTTATGGCCCAGCAATTCCTGGATGTATCTCAGGCTTACGCCCGCTTCAAGCAGGTGGGTAGCGTAACTGTGTCTTAGGCAATGCAATGTAAAGTTATGTTTTTTATAAATCATTCCCAAGTACTTATGAAAGATATTTTCCAAACTCGTCTCACTATATTTTTGGCCTTTTACCTGCCCTTCAATCAAATAAATCTCGGGTCTATATATCCTGTAATACCTGATGATCATTTTCATCATTTTTTCACTGACTGGCAAAACCCTGTCTTTCTGACCTTTGCCGTTAATAATGGCAACAGTTCTTCGTCTGGAATCCAGATGGATCAATTTAAGGTTAATCAATTCTCCCCTTCTTAGACCGCAGGAATAAATAAGAGTAAGTGCCGTCTGATGTTTCAGATTGGGAATGGAGGTCAGCATCTTTTTTATCACTTCTTTGGGAATTACCTTAGGAAGAGGATTATATCTTCTGGGCCTTTCAATAAGTTCAATATCCAACTTCTTTTGCTCAACTTTTAAGTAAAACAACTTGATGGCATTAATAAGTTGGTTCTGATACGAAGCAGAATATCTGTTTTTTAAAACATAATCTTTGTTAAAACAATGAAAATCTGCAATAGTAATCTGCTCTGGAAGTGTGTTTTCAAAAAACTCAAAGAAAATGGTTATTGCTTTGACATAGGTGACTATTGTTTTGTCACTGTATCTTTGATTCCGGAGCCATGTCTCAAAGAAGGATAATTTTGATTCAATCTCACGCCTCATACAACATAATTTTTTGATTGTACTAATTTATGAACTTTTTCTCCCGGCACAAAAAAATACCGGGATCGGAAAGGTGTTAAGCGTGAATGTCTATACCCAAAAAGATATTTGGGGGTTACGTCAATATATGACGTTATCAGGACAAGATAAAAAAGTACTTGTATTATAAATATTTCTGCCAGAATGCTTTATGTCCGGGCAAAATCAAGCAAGGGTATAATATTTTCTTTGTCTGCTTCATATATTGCATTTAGATATTTTGAGCGAGTAACTCCTTTTTCAGTAATATTCTGACTACCCCATGTAAAAACTTTCCCCTTAAGTCCCTTTGATATTAGAATATCTGCACATAATCTTGAATGACGTCCGTTGCCATTTGGGAAAGGATGAATTTTCACCAGTCTATGTTTAAATCTTATTGCAATCTCATCTTCCGCAAATATTTTGTTCTCAATCCAAAATTTACAATCTGCCATTAATGCAGTTATTTCTATTTCAATCTGGTACTTATCAATGCCAATATTCTTATTTGTTTTTCTAAAAGTTCCGGCCCACCCCCATACTTCTGAAAACATTCTTTTATGAACTTCCTTTATGAATGCGACAGAAAGAATTTTGTCATATGACGGATTAATTTTCAAAGTCCATTCTATAGCTTTTTCTATGTTAGCTTGTTCAAATTCATCGAGTTCACCCCTGGTTGATATCGTTTTTATTTTCAGGTCCTCTTTTTCTTCTTCGTCAAGAGGAGTCTGACCATTTATATATATGGATTCTAATCCCATAGCATCTTTGGTAAATCATTCTTTATTTCTGTAGCTTTTTCTTTTATTGCTTTCACTATCCTATCAGGAGTATTTTTTTGATCTTCCAGGTCCATTTGAACAGAAGTGCGTTCAACAATATTTTTTGCAAGTTCTTCAGCTCTTCTTTCAATCATTGCTTCAAGTGTTTTTCCAGATGGGATAAATCCATAAACAAATTTCATATCCAGAGCACCTGCGACCTTTCTAAGAATCTTTATTGAAACTGTTCCATACTTTTCCCTCTCTTCAATTTCTTTAACACTTTGAGGTGTTATTGACAATCTTTGTCCCAGTTGTCTTCGAGACATGTTAATTCCTTTTCGTATAGAGTAAATCCACCCTTGCGGTGGTATAACAATATCATCTAGAATTGCGAATTTTACAAGCTTATTGTCAAGTTGTTCTCTGATTAATTTTCTAGTTTTCATAAGGCTATGACCTTTAAATATATTTGCGAATATAATACTATAACCTGTATTTTACAAATAGATTTCAAGGATATAGCCTTTTTTCTTGGATTTACTATATTTACATCCTAAATTCAATCATTTGCATTATGGAACTACAGGAAGCAATAAGGGAAAGGCACTCTGTTCGCCAATACATTAACAAGCCACTAACAGAGGGTGTTGTTGCTGCTCTTAACAAGAAAATTCATGAACTGAATAAAGAAGGTGGATTGGATATCCAACTTGTTACCAATGAACCTAAAGCTTTTGGCGGGTTTTTTACTCGCTTTATAAAGTTCTCCGGTATAAGCAATTATTTCGCTATCATCGGCAAGAAGGACGTCAATATGAAAGAAGTATGCGGCTACTATGGTGAACAGCTGGTTTTGTACGCACAGCAACTGGGGCTCAATACCTGTTGGTCTATGACGTTCAGCAAGGCCAGGGAAGCATATGTATTGGATAAGGACGAAAAGCTCTGTATTCTCATTGCCACAGGTTACGGTGAAAATCAAGGAGTAGCGCACAGATCAAAGAGCATTAACGAAGTGGCAAATGTCAATGAGAATTCGCCGCAGTGGTTCATAGACGGTGTCAATGCTGCTTTGCTTGCTCCCACTGCCCGCAACTTGCAAAAATTCTCGTTTGAATTAGCGGGAGAGAAGGTCTCGGTTAAGGTCAATTCAGGAATATTCTCAGATATAGATACGGGAATTCTCAAACTTCATTTTGAGATTGGGTCAGGAAAAGATTCTGATATATGGAATTGCTAAACCTCTTCCATGCAAATTTAAAATATTATTTGCATATTTGCATGGTTAAATATGTGGATTATGTATATACAGAGATATCTTGAGCCAGGAATTACTAAAGCATTACTGAATTTTCCCATAACAGCAATAACAGGACCTCGTCAATGTGGTAAATCAACGCTGGTCAAGCATCTGTTAAACGCCTATCCGGAAAATATTTATTTAGATCTGGAAAGGCCATCAGATTTACAAAAACTGGAAGATGCAGAATGGTTTTTAGCATCACAAAAAGACAAGTTGATATGTATTGATGAGGTACAAAGACGACCGGAATTATTTCCGCTCATCAGAAGCCTGGTGGATGAATGGAACAAACCCGGTTGTTTTTTGATTCTGGGTTCTGCATCACGTGACTTGCTAAAACAAAGTTCTGAATCGCTTGCCGGCAGAATAACATACAAGAGATTAACGCCATTCTTATGGGATGAATTGAAAAATGATTGCTCTGTTGAAAGGTATTTTTCTGCAGGAGCTTTTCCCCGCAGTTTACTTTCAAAAGATAATGAAGTATCATTTGATTGGAGAGAAAGTTTTATCATGACTTTTCTGGAAAGGGATCTTCTACAATGGACAGGTTTTACTCCAACAACCATGAGGCGTTTGTGGCAAATGTTGGCTCATGTAAACGGACAAACGGTCAATTATTCAACTTTGGCCTCTTCTTTAGGGGTAACATCTGCAACAGTAAAAAATTATATTGATTTACTGGCAGATACTTATATGGTTGAAGTGGTTCCTCCGTACATATCCAATCTTGGGAAAAGATTAGTAAAAGCACCAAAAGTCTATATTTCAGATTCAGGAATAACAGCCACGTTATTGGGGTTACGAAGCTTTGAAGAATTATCGGGACATCCGGCATTTGGCTCTATTTGGGAACAGGTAGTATTATCTAACCTGAAAGGATTATATCCACAAGCGGATTTTTTCTATTACAGAACTACAAACGGCGCAGAAATCGACTTTGTGATGAAAATTCATGGTTCTGTTTTTGCCATTGAATGTAAAGCATCTTATTCTCCTTCTCTGTCAAAAGGTAATTATCTAGCAATTGAAGATATTGCATCTATACACACATTTGTTGTCACCCCATCCCGGGATAGTTGGTCAATGAAGGAAAATATTGATGTAGTGTCATTGGGTGAATTAAAGAATAAGATAGACAAACTGCTCTAGACTGCTTATAATACTCTTTATATACCTTTTCGTAATTCACAAAGTTCCATAACACTGAGCATACGGAAACAGATATCCGAAATATACTCTGTATGCGAGTTGTGAAAATGTCCATAAAACCAATGCTTAACCGGATGTCCTTCTTTAAATAAACAATTATGTATTTCGTCCATAACCTCCCGTTCTTTGGCAATATATTCCGCTAATTTTTCGTCTCTTAACAGCCAACCTTCAATTCCAGTCTTGAAAAGAGGCGCGCAGAAAGAAGGGGCTGTATGGGTAACAACAGTATCTATCTGTATATCTGCTATTTTTAATTCGGATAGCGATATCTGATCAAATACGGGCATCTCATCTTCCCAATAATATTTTGGAGCTGTGCGTTCTTTCAGTCCTGCCAACCACATAGCCTGTAAGCGTCCCGACCGGTCAACAGATACTGCTCCGCCAACACATAAGATATTCCGTGTTTTGAAGCGGATAACACTGTAGTCGGGAAGAGTTTTCATTAGTGGAAAATCAATTAAGCTGTTTTGAAAATATTCCGGTTCTTCAAAGCCAATTCCACAATCTCCGTCAAGCAGGATAATTGCATCCGATATCCCTTTGCGCTTTATTTCATAAAGTAATGTTTTGAACTCGCCGTGAATATCGCCACAAACGAAAAAGGAATCATATGCGCTAAAATTGTCGTATAATTTCATAATTCATCCTTCGTTTACCATATAAAGCAGTGCAGTTGTCTGCAATTCATTATCCAGACGGACGGCTCCAAAGCAGACCATTGGATTTCGTCCAAGTACCTGCCCGTCGGATTCAACACCTACCAAATAAAAGCTCATCGCTTACCGGTGTTAAGTGTTTCGTAAATTGGACGCAATCTCGAAAAAATCATATTTGTTTTTGTATTTGCTCACCGATAAACGGTATAACAACCGTTCATATAGATACCGGATGATGAGTTGCTGATAATTAATATCCTTATTTTTTGCTATATTCAACAACCTGGCTTTGGTTGATTTTGCTGTGTCTTTTGTCATAACTGTATTTCCAAATATGTTTTCAATATTCTTTCTACTCTCATTTTCTTTGCATATCCAATCAGCTTAGTCAGATTCCGGTCTTTCCTTTTCAGATACGTTTTCAGTATTTCGGAAGCTGTTTCCATTCCTATTTTTGTCCGGTATTTTATCGCGTCACATACTGATTTCTCCAGATCATATATTTTGACGGTATAACCACTGATTTCCTTTGTTATAATGCCCATTTCATAGTATTCCTGCTTCCAGTAATACAATATGACAGGAGGATAATCAGGGAGTGATACTTTCCTGCTCTTTTCGATTGCAATATTGAATGATTGCGGTATCTGTACTGTCAGGCTAAAATGTTCCCAAGCCGAATAAAGGCAAAGCACACCACCGGGTACTATTTTTTCCACATCAATCATCATGTGATCCCTGGATGTTTCTCCATAGTAATACACACCATGCTTTATACGTTCCACAATACCTTTATCCACAAATTTCAGCAGACGGTTATAAGTCGGTTTGTCCGGCATTTGCCTTCGTGTCAGATAGCCGTTGTTTTCAGCAAATAGTATTTGAAGTTTTGTATCCATATATTTTATATTGATCAGGACAAATATACTGCTTTTATAATAAATAGCAGTAAAATAATCCCGTTTCCATGTTATAGCGAAACGTGGTTATTATCTGCAAAATGAATGGAGTCTTGGATCTAAGATACAGAGCTCGATATTGCATTCTTACCACCAAACAAAAGAGGGGGATTACCTTCGCGCTAAAGCGCTCGGTCTTCCCCGGAGGGGGAAGCTTCACCCGAAAACAACAAAAGCAGCAAGGCGCAGCTTTCTTTTTGGCGGCAGGCGCAAAAAATAAACAAGTTTATTTTTTGGCCTTTCGCCAAAAAAGAAAAGACACGGACATGTCCGTGTCTTTTGTTGTTTTCGGGTGGCGGAGAGAGGGGGATTCGAACCCCCGGAACCCTAAAAGGGTTCAACGGTTTTCGAGACCGCCCCGATCGACCGCTCCGGCATCTCTCCGTGTCTCGTATTTATTTTTTAGGGCTGGCAAAGGTAATCAATTTTATTTCTTGGAGAAAAACTTATACTGAAATATCAGCAGGTAGGCAGCTCCGCAGGTGATGGCAGAATCGGCCACGTTAAAGATGAACTGGAAGAAAACAAAACGGCGGCCGCCCAGGATGGGAAAGTTGTCGGGCAGGACGGTATCTACCAGCGGGAAGTAGAGCATATCCACCACTTTGCCGTGGAGGAAGGTGCCGTAGCTTCCTTCGGGGGGAAAGAGTGTGGCTACCGAGGTCACACCCGATTCGCTGAATATCAGTCCGTAAAAGGCGCTGTCTATGATATTTCCCAAAGCCCCTACCAGTACCATAGACAGGCCTACCAGCACGCCCATGGGTGTTTCGGGGTTTTTAAGCAGTTTTCGTATGTACCAGATGATCCCGGCACTCAGCACAATGCGAAAGAGGCTCAGGAACAGTTTTCCAAAGTCTCCGCCCAGGACCATGCCAAAGGCCATTCCTTCGTTTTCAACAAAGCATAACTGAAACCAGTCGCCCAGCACATTCACGCTCTGGTGGAGAGTGAAATGTGTTTTTATCCAGATCTTGAAAGCCTGATCAAGAAGTAAAACGGCAAAAATGATTATGGTAATGATCTTGCCTCTTGAGATTCCTTTACGCCCCATCAATTGTACTATTCGCGACTGTTTTTGGCTTCTACTGATAAGGTGGCGTGCGGGACAAGGCGCAGACGTTCTTTTGGAATCAGTTTGCCCGTTTCGCGGCATATTCCGTAGGTCTTGTTCTCAATGCGGACAAGAGCCATCTCCAGTGACTGGATGAATTTATGCTGTCGTAAGGCAAGTTGCCCGGCCTCTTCTTTGGTCAATGCAGAGGCGCCTTCTTCCAATACTTTGAAAGTAGGGGAAGTATCTTCGGTATCGTTACTCTGGCTGTGGGTAACGATAGCCTTAAGTTCCTCATAATCTGCACGGGCCTGGGCCAGTTTCTCGTTTATCAGGACTTTGAATTCCTGTAGCTCTTCATCTGAGTAGCGGACTTTCTCTTTTACTTCAGGAACCGGATTAGTTTTTTTTATTGTCATGGTTCAGATTTTTAGGGAAAGGGCAAATATAGTATTTTAATTATGATTTCTCAATATGAATCGCTAATGTTCCCTCGTCCCATTCCACACTTGCCGGAAGGTGCGGATGGGAGGCCGTTTGAATGGACGAGGCGAGGGTCTGTCCGGCAATGTATTCACTATAATCTTGCAGTGATTCAACAACTTCCGGGCGCGATTCTACTACAACGTTTATTTTGTCAGTAACTTCCAGACCGCTTTCTTTGCGCAGGTTCTGGATCCTGTTTACCAGCTCTCTGGCGGTCCCTTCACGTTGCAGCGCGGGGGTTATGGTCACGTCCAGGGCAAGGGTCAGGGTCCCGTCAACGGCAATGAGCCAGCCGGGCATATCCTGCGAGGTAATGGTCACGTCTTCTTTTTCCACAGATACGGTTCCCGAAGGCAGTGCCAGCTCAAAGGCGCCTGTTTCCACTTGTTTTTCCAGCCTGGCAATGTCTTCCTGGGTAAAGGCATCCATTGCGGCGGCAATTTCTTTCATTTGTCTGCCGTATTTTTTGCCCAATACCTTGAAGTTGGGTTTTACCTGTTTAAGAATGAGGCCTGTAGTGTCGTATACGTATTCCAGTTCTTTAACGTTCACTTCATTCAGGATGAGGCCTTTAACCTGGTTCAGTTGTTCTTCAATACGGGCATCGAGTACCGGCAGCAGGATTTTGGAAAGGGGCTGTCGCACTTTGATATTGACTTTTCGTCTCAGGGCCAGGATCATGGAGGAGCAACGCTGCGCGAGGTCCATTCTTTCTTCCAGCATTTTATCTATCAGCGAAGGATCGGACGCCGGCATGGAACTCAGGTGTACCGAGGGAGCATCTGCCACTGTCCGTTGCGGTGCCTCGTCTTCCAGCAGGTCCAGATACATTTGTTCCATGAAGAAAGGCGCAATGGGAGCGGCCAGGCAGGCCACGGTCTGCAGGCAGGTGTAAAGCGTCTGGTAAGCAGCGTATTTTTGCCGGTCCATTTCTCCGCCCCAGAAGCGTTTGCGGTTAAGTCTCACGTACCAGTTGCTCAGCTGGTCGCAGACGAAGTCCTGGATCAGGCGGCCGGCCGTAGTGATGTCGTAATCTGCATAGGCATTGTCCACTTTTTCTATGAGTGTGTTCAGCAGCGAGATAACCCAGCGGTCAATCTCGGGGCGTTCCTTCACGGGGACCCAGTCTTTATGGGTGTCACAGGCCATATGGGCGGTAAAGCCGTCCACATTGGCATATAGTGCAAAGAAGGAGTAGGTATTGTAGAGGGTGCCAAAGAATTTCCGGCGGACTTCATCCACCCCGGCCTCGTCAAATTTGAGGTTGTCCCACGGCTGGGCATTGGTAAGCATATACCAGCGCAAGGGATCGGCTCCGTAGGCATCCAGTACTTTGAACGGGTCAACGGCATTGCCCAGGCGCTTGCTCATTTTGTTGCCGGCCTTGTCCAGAACCAGGCCGTTGGAAAGGACGTTCCGGAAGCAAACCCGGTTGTTTACCATGGTGGCAATGGCGTGCAGGGTGAAGAACCAGCCGCGGGTCTGGTCCACGCCCTCGGCAATGAAATCGCCCACTTGTCCGAACTCAGGTCTGCCAAGCGCGGCAAGACCTTCCTGAGCAAAAGGCATGGCCCCCGAGTCAAACCAGACGTCAATCAGGTCGGGTTCTCGGTACATGGGTTTTCCGCTTTCCGAGACAAGCACCCAGCGGTCCACAAAGGGCCGGTGGAGGTCAATCCGGTCGTAGTTTTCTTTACTGAAATCACCGGGCACAAAACCGGCGTCTTTCATGGGATTGGAGTGGGTAATTCCTGCACTCACTGCCTTTTCCATGTTCTGGTAGAGTTCTTCCAGGGAACCCACACAGAGTTCTTCTTTGCCGTCTTCGGTTCTCCAAATGGGGAGCGGTGTTCCCCAGAAGCGGCTGCGGGAGAGGTTCCAGTCCTGGAGGTTCTCAAGCCATTTGCCAAAACGGCCGGTTCCGGTAGATTCGGGTTTCCAGTTAACGGTATCGTTCAATTCCATCATCCGGTCTTTCACGGCCGTAGTCCTTATGAACCACGAGTCGAGCGGATAGTACAGCACGGGTTTGTCGGTCCTCCAGCAGTGGGGGTAGTTGTGCACCATTTTTTCAATTTTGAAGACGAGCCCTTTTTGTTTCAGCCACATACAGATGTCTATATCCAGTGTGACGGCATCGGAGTGATCTGTTTCTTCCCGGGAGAGTGCAGGATCGTAGGCGTTTTTTACGTAACGCCCGGCAAATTCTCCGTAGGCGTGAACGTCTATTTTTTCGTTCACAAAGTCGGGATCGAGGTCTTCCAGCCGGTAAAAGCGGCCCACCCTGTCTACCATGGGACAGCGCCCGCCGTTTTTGTCTAAGAGTATCATGGGCGGGACACCGTACGCTTTGGCCACTTTGTTGTCGTCGTCACCGAATGTAGGGGCAATGTGTACAATGCCCGTACCGTCTTCCGTGGTCACAAAATCGCCGGTAATCACGCGAAAGGCGCCTTCGCCCGGGTTTACCCATTTCAGGAGCTGACTGTAACGGATGCCGCACAGTTCATTTCCTTTATAGGTTTTTTCACTCACGCGAAAAGGAATGAGTTTGTCGCCCTGCTTATAGGCGTCCATGGGCAAACCGGCTGCCCTGGGATTGAAGTAGCGATCTACAAGTTCTTTGGCCAGCACTACAGAAACGGGAGTTCCGGTATAGGGGTTAAACGTACTTACTTTTACGTATTCAATGGCCGGGCCCACACAGAGGGCCGTATTGGATGGCAGGGTCCAGGGTGTTGTGGTCCAGGCGACAAACGAAACATTTTCATTATCGGAATCGAACAGGAAAGCGCTTGAGGAATCGCGCAGTACGGCAAACTGGGCCACACAGGTCGTATCTTTTACGTCTTTGTAGCAACCGGGTTGATTCAGTTCGTGGGTGCTCAATCCCGTACCGGCTGCCGGCGAATAGGGCTGGATGGAATAACCCTTGTACAGCCATCCTTTTTTGTAGATATCCTTAAGCAGGTACCACAAGGTCTCTATGTAGGAGTTATGATACGTCACATACGGACGGCTCATGTCTACCCAATAGCCCATTTTTTCCGTCAGCTGTTCCCATTCTTTGGTGTATTTCATCACCTCTTTCCTGCAGGCGGAGTTATATTCTTCTACCGACACCGTTTTCCCGATGTCTTCTTTGGTAATCCCCAGCATCTTTTCCACACCCAGTTCAACGGGCAGCCCGTGGGTATCCCACCCCGCCCGGCGCTCTACCCTGAATCCTTTCTGCGTCTTATACCGGCAAATGACGTCTTTAATGGACCGGGCCATTACGTGGTGAATGCCCGGCATTCCGTTGGCGGAAGGCGGTCCTTCAAAAAAGACAAATGACGGTGCGTCTTCTCTAGTAGTGACGCTACGTTCGAATGTGGCCTCTTTTTGCCACTTCTGAATGAGGGAAGCCTGTTGAGCAGGCATGTCCAACTGCTTGTATTCGGGGAACTTCATAATGATAACCAGTAAAAATAGTTGGCAAAGATACGAATCTTCCATATCTTTGAAAACAACTTGGCAAACTTTCTATGAACTATATCGATATCATTTTACTGGTCATCTGGGCCGTGGCAATCATTGAAGGCCTGTCCAAAGGTCTTATCAAGCAAATTTTCGGTATTCTGGCACTTATTCTGGCCTGTTATTGTTCTTTTAAATTTTCGGGTTTTGCTGCCGTTAAGATCACGGAATGGTTTAACTGGAGCGGGGAAGGACTGCAGGTAGTCGCCTTTATTGTGACCTTTATAGTGGTACTGCTGGTTGTTTCCTTGGCAGGAAAGCTTATTGACGAGGTGGCCAAAGCCGCCTTCCTGGGATGGATTAACCGGCTGCTGGGGGCTGTCTTCGGATGGATCAAATGGAATCTCATTCTTGTAATATTACTCTATATCCTGGGACTGATAGACGGAATTTTGTCTTTTCTGCCAAAAGAAAAGCTTGAAGAATCTTTACTGTATCCGGTGGTGGAGAAATTTTCCACGGTGCTGCTGCCCTATCTGCCTTTTCTGGAAAGCTGACAACACTGCCCGGACAATTCCGTATTAACCGATTTCCCTTTTTTGTCCTTTTTTTTACGTACTGCCGCTGTAGGTTTGTGTCATGGAAAACACAACCCGTGACATCACATACCCGGCACTGGAGAGGGAGGCAAGCAAGGCCCGTCATTTTTTGCCTGTCAGAGTAAATGGTTTATCGTTATTGTTCGTATTAGTGGCTGCGGCCACGCTTGCAGGTATGGTTGTCTTTGCGGTTGTAGCTACCCCGGAGCTGTCCGTGGGGAAGGAGTCTTTTGATGATGCAACGGGGAATAAACGGGCTCCGTTCCCGTCAGAAAGACAAGAAGGGAAAGACGTGACAGCTCCTTTTTTTAAGGAAACCACCCATGAGAAAAATACCCGGAATTAAACAGCATCACGTCAGTGATTGCGGAGCGGCCTGCCTGGCGTCTGTTGCCGCATGGTTCGGACTGCGCTTTCCTCTGGAGCACATCCGGCAGATAAGCGGCACACAGACGCACGGCATTTCGGTGCAGGGAATAAGGGAAGGCGCCGCGGCCCTGCATCTGAAAGCCTCGGCCTACCGACTGGAAGACAATGTGCCGGCAGAGAAAAAAGCTGCTGCCCTGGAAAACCTGCCTTTTCCTTCCATTCTCCACCAGATCCGCCCCAACGGGTACACCCATTTCATCGTCTGCTACGGACGCTCGCGTTCCCGTTTCAGGATCATGGACCCCGAGGACGGACGCGTTCACCGCGTATCGGGGCCGGATGCCTCGGCCCTGTGGACCGGGGTAGTCATTACCCTTTCGCCCGACAGGCATTTCAAACCGGGGAATCATATACCTTCATTTTATTTCCGCATGAAGGTACTTATGAAAGGCCAAAAAGCAGAACCGGTCAAAGCCCTGGCCGCCTCGCTGCTCTATACCGTTGCCGGGCTGGGGTCGGCCCTGTTCCTGAAATGTATTGCAGACCGTATCATCCCATCGGGAGACGCCCGTTTCCTGACCCAAATGGGACTGGTCATGGTCTACATTACCGTTTGTGCCCTGCTGCTGAACATGGTAAGAGCCACTTTCCTGTTACGCAACGGATTACGGACCGCCATGCAACTGGTCATGGGATTTTACAGACACCTTATGTACCTGCCGCAGCGGTTTTTTGACCAGCGGCCGTCGGGAGAACTCATTGCCCGAATAAACGACGCTTTCAAGGTCAGCACATTCGTCAGCAGCGGGATATTGAACCTGGTACTTTACGGAGCCACACTGGCCGTTTCGTTTGCCGTAATGTTCCTTTTTAACTGGAAGCTGTCCCTTATATGCCTGCTGTCCACTCCGCTTTATGCTGCGGTATATTATTTTTTCGACCGCCGGAATAAGGAAACCCAGCGCCGGATTATGACGGCACAGGCAACACTCGAATCAGGACTGGTAGATACCCTTAGGGGCGTAACCCAGATCAAATACTGCACAGCTCAGGAAAGCGCCATTAAAAGGACCGGGGAACATTTTGAAACATATGTCAGACAGGCCCTGCGGGGCGGCATGAACCAACTTTATGCCGCTTCGGCCGGCGATACCATAACGCGTTTCATGGGCCTGGGGTTGTTGTGGACCGGATCGTGTTTTGTACTGGGATCTGCGCTTAGCCTGGGCGAGTTATTGTCTTTCTTTGCCCTTACCGCCTATTTTTCCGGGCCTGTAACAGAGATCATCTCATTCAGCCGTCAATACCGCGATGCCCGGATCGCCTCTGAACGTCTCTTCGAAATCATTGAACTGGAACCGGAACAGGAACCGTCTGCCGGAAATTGCTCTTCAGAAATTCAAATCATCTCATCTATTCCCAAATGCGATATCCGCATTCAAAAAATGTTGTTCCATTACCCCGGCAGACCGGTTCTTTTCAATGATTTCAGTTACGTCTTTCCCGCCGGGCAGATCACTGCCATTGCGGGGGAAAGCGGGTCTGGTAAATCTACGCTGGCCTCGCTCATCATGCGCCTTTACGAACCCGACAACGGGGATATCTTTTTCGGAAATGAAAACGTACGGAACCTTCCTCTTGACCGATGGCGTAAAATCACAGGCATTGTACCCCAGAAGGCAGATCTTTTTGAGGGCAGCCTGCTGTTCAACATAACCCTTGGGGAAGAAGAACCCGATTATGAATACATAGCCGGGCTCTGCACCCTGCTGGGACTAGACACGTTCCTGGAAGAACTGCCCCAGGGCATACTGACCCCCGTTGGCGAACAGGGAGTTCGCCTCTCGGGAGGCCAGCGCCAGCGTATTGCGCTGGCCCGGGCAGCCTACCGCAAACCCGGCTGGCTCATTCTGGACGAGGCCACTTCTTCGCTGGACAGCCATTCGGAAGAATTTGTTATGCGTGCCCTCAACGAGTGGTGCCGTACAGGCATGGGCATTATCATTATCGCACACAGGATGTCGTCGCTCGGCCTGGCCAACAAAATCGTTCTGCTTAGCGGGGGAAAGATCTCTGAAGAAGGCACTCACGGAGAACTCATGGCCCGGGGCGGACAATACGCAACCTGGTGTAAACAACAAGGAATCTGAAGCAAATGCGCGCTTGCTGGCGGAATCTCACGCGCCTGAACAGTGAGAGAGTATATAAAACCAAATTATTATGAAAGAAATTGTGTTGAAGAATTTTGGCTTTATTGCATTGGATCTGCCCTCCCAATGCAGTATCTCGGGGGGCGAGTCGGATAGCGGCGTCATAGGGGCCGTGCTGGAAGGCCTGCTGAATGCCCTGGCCAAGAAGATGGGAAAAGCAGGCATCATTGCCACCATGCTGGCCAATAACGTAGACAGTTTTATTGAAGGATTTAAAGCGGGATGGAACAAATGATGAAAACAAAACATGTTGGGGAACCGGAAGGATTCCGGCTGCTGAACGAAAACGAATGTTGTGCCGTTTCGGGAGGAATGAGCTCTTCGAATATTGACGAAGACCTGGCCTACATGCTGGGTGAATTGTTGGGAAAAGCGTTCCGTGCCCTCTACGATATCGGCTGTAACCTGGTTGGTAAGATGAGCAAACCCCGGGTGGCGGTTCAATAACACGGCAAGGGCGGGGAAACCCGCCCTTTCTTTTTTTCCCATGAGACGTTTTATAAAAAAATACGGGTTTATTGCTTACCCGGTAGTGGTTTACACCGCATTTGCCCTGCCATCTCTGTTGCTGTCTGCCGTCCTGAGAACCGTCTGGCAAACGGACCTGCTTACAGCCAATGCTTTATGCGCTTTGGGAGTCAGTATCTTTCACCTGAGGTACAAACGGAAAAAACTGCCTGCAGCAGAAAAAATAGGCTACACAAGACTCTTTGTCATGTCTTTTTTAATACTTTCGGTCATGGCGGCTCTGTGGCTGATACTTGCGGGCAAGGCTCTATCCGGGTTGAATGTGAGGTTCCTGTGTCTGGCCGTTTTTTTTGACTTCTTCTGGATAGCCTTTATGGAAGAATTGATCTTCCGGGAATACCTGGTAAAGAAAATGGAGGCTGCAGGCATGCGTTTAGGGATCATGTTCCTGGTAAGTTCTGTGTTGTTTTCGCTTTGTCACCGGCCCGACTCGGCGGGTTTGTTTCTGGAACGGACGGTGTTGGGCGCACTCCTGTTCCTGCTCTATTTCAAAAGCCGTGATCTGTCGCTTTGTGTAGCCGTTCACTGGGCATATAATGCGCTCATTTATACTTTCCGCCTGGTGCTGCCAGCCGTATGCGAGCATTATTCCCTAACAAGGGCGGGTCTTACCGGGTTTCTCTGTCTGATGGCCCTTTTGGGTATTATTATTGTATATTATCCAAATAAAAGTAAATTTGCACGACATAGTAAGCGCTGAATTATGAAAAAACGTTCCCTTTTCCTGTGGGCATTGGTTATCTTCCTGCCATTATCCGGATATGCCCAGAAAACCTGGACCCTGGAAGAATGTATTAAATACGCCTGGGAGAACAACCTGAGCCTCAAGCAACAGGAACTGGGTGTCAATCAATCTGAGAACACGCATTTTCAGTCAAAAATGGCGCTTGCCCCTACGCTCAATGCCAGGGTTACGGAAAACGTTAACTGGGGACAATCAGTTGATCTTTCAACACTTACACTGCTTAATCACGTGCGCAGCTCCAATACGGGTGTGGGTGTTTACGCAGATGTGGATCTTTTTAACGGCCTTCAGAAACTGAATACCATTAAGCAGGAAAAAGCCAAACTGGAAATAGCCGTACAGGAGGTACAGAAATTACGCAATGAGATCTCCATTGAGATCACCCGCAGTTACCTGAACGTTCTGCTGGCAAACGAAGTGCTGCAGACTGCCCGCCAGAGCCGCGAGAGTGTGGCCCAGCAATGCGCCCGTTCACGGCAACTGGTAGAAGCCGGCAGCCAGCCGCTCAGTTCCCTGCTGGAAGTTGAATCGCAGCTTGCCTCGGAAGAGTTGCAGGTGGTGGACGCAGAAAACAACCTCCGCACTTACCAACTGAATCTCAAACAATTGCTGGACCTTTCCATGGATGACGATTTCCAGATTGTTTTCCCAAAAATTGGCGATCTGAACCAAATGGAACCCGTTTCTATAGAAGAAATGTATTATATATCCCAACAGCTGCCGCAAATCAAAAAGACGGAATTCAACCTGGAGCAGCGCAAATATGAACTGGCCATTGCCAAAGGAGGACGTTCCCCCAGGCTGTCGCTGACCATGTCTTACTCCACATTTTATTCCGATGCCGGGAAAAAATCCTCTGACGACGATGATACGGACGACACGGAGAGCGGAGGTTCCGGCGTAGGAGACCTCTTGGGCGGTTCATCGGCAGGGTTCTGGGATCAGATGAAGAACAACAACAATCCCTCCATAGGACTTACTTTATCGGTGCCTGTTTTTAATCAGTGGCAGGTGAACACGAGGATCAAAAACGCCAGACTGGCCTACCAGGCGGCCGAACTCGAGATGAAAAACGCACAGCAGGCACTGCTCAAGGAAGTGCAACAGGCAGCCAACGATGCAACCTCTACCTGGTTACGCTGCCAGGCGTCGGAAAGGAATGTGAAAGCTCTGCAGGAATCGTTCCGTTATGTTCAGGAAAAATTCGACCTCGGGCTACTCAACGGCACCGACTACACCGTGTCCAAAACCAATTTATTCCAGGCTCAAAGCAAGTACATTCAGTCTAAATACGAACACGTGTTTAAACTGAAAATCCTTGATTTCTATAAAGGCATCCCTATTACTCTGTAAACAAAATCAAAAGCACACATATGAAGAAACCAATCTTGTGGATCATAATTGCTGCCGTAGTACTAATAGTAGTGCTCGTAGTGGTGGGTAAAAGCAGATCCGGAAAAGGAGTTGAAGTCACCGTAACTTCTCCTGTCACAAAGGATATAACCGAGATCATTCCGGCAAACGGAAAGATCCAGCCCGTGGTGGAGGTAAAGATCAGCCCCGACGTATCGGGCGAGATCATAGTGCTGAATGTTAAAGAAGGAGACCAGGTAAAAGCAGGTCAGGTGCTGCTGCAGATCAAACGCGACCAGTACCTCTCTGCCAGGGACCGTATGAAAGCCGCTCTCAACCAGGCAAAAGCCCAGCTTGCACAACAAGACGCGAAGTTCCAGCAGATTGAGTTGTCCTATAACAGGAACATGTCTTTGTATGAAAAAGGAGCCATCTCGCAATCTGAATACGAATCTTCCGTTTCTGAATACTCCATGGCCAAAGAACAGCTGAACGCTTCGCGCTTTAATGTGCAGAGTTCCGAGGCAGGCCTTGCCGAAGCCGAGGAAAGCCTGTCTAAAACCACCATTTTTGCTCCCATGAACGGGGTCGTTTCCAAACTCTACGTAGAGCGGGGCGAACGTGTTGTGGGAACCAGTCAGATGGCGGGAACCGAAATGCTCCGCATAGCCGATTTCGAAAAAATGGAAGTGCTTGTGGACGTTAACGAGAATGATATTGTCAGGATCCGCAAGAACGACACCGCCCTGGTAGAAGTGGACGCCTATCCCGGAAGAAAATTCGAGGGGGTGGTTACACAGATTGCCAATTCCGCAAAAAACATAGGCTCTGCCCTGGAGCAGGTCACCAACTTTGAGGTTAAAGTATACATCCTGCCCTCATCCTATGCGGACCTGGTACAAAACAGCCGCACCAATCCATTCAGACCCGGCATGTCGGCCTCGGTATCTATCCAGACCGAAACCCGCCGCAATGCGCTGGCCATACCTATCCAATGCATCACAACGCGTGCGGAACTTCTGTCCGACAGTCTTAAGCTGGAACTGGGCCCCAACGAACTGGTGGAACAGGTCTTTATTGTAAAGAACGATAACACGGTACAGGCCGTCAGGATAAAATCCGGACTGCAGGACCACCTGCATATTGAGATCACAGAAGGACTCACCAAAGAAGATCGCGTGGTGACCGGTCCGTATGCCGCCATATCCAAAACACTTGAAAACGGGACCAAAGTAACCCCTACCACAAAAAGTTCCGATGAATCTGCTGCTGATTGAGACGAGCACGAACGTATGTTCTGTTGCTTTGTACAGCCCGGGCCGGATGGTCAGTCGAGAGACCGATGTGCCCAAGGCACATGCATCGCGGCTTGCCGTACTTATTGACGAAATATTAAAGGAATGCAGGCTTACGATCGGGGATTGTTCAGCTGTAGCCGTAAGTAAAGGCCCGGGGTCCTATACCGGGCTCAGGGTAGGCGTTTCAACCGCCAAAGGACTGTGTTTTGGCGCCTCGCTGCCCCTTATATCGGTTTGTTCGCTGCAATTACTGGCTCAGCTTTATGCAGACACAGTCAGTGAAATGCCTTACCGGATAGTATCCATGATAGATGCCCGGAGAATGGAGGTCTACACAGCCGCTTTCCGGGTAGAACAAGATCATGCCGGAGGATTTGCCCAGCCTGTAGACGAAGTACGCGCCGAGATCATCACCCCGGACAGTTTTGCCGGTCTGCTGGAACAGGGTCCGGTGGCATTCGTTGGAAACGGTGCAGAGAAATGCAGCAGCGTAATTACGCATCCGAATGCCAGATTTATAAATAGTTCATCCCATGCCTGCGGTATGGCCAAAGCCGCGCAAAAAGCATGGGACGATAAAAAATTTGAGGATGTAGCGTATTTTACGCCCTTTTATCTAAAAGAATTCAAGGCCGTTATTTCCCAAAAAGGCGTCTAATCTCCTTTTCTACCTGGGTTATGCTGTTCAGACGCATTTTGATCTCGGCATCGCTCCCAATGATGAAATAGGCAGGAATTTGTGAAATATTGTAGGTAGCCACGGCAGAAGACGCCACTCCCAATCCGTCACAAACATTTATCCATGGCAAAGCCTGTTCCCGTACGGTAGAGGCCCAGAGTGTCTTATCGGTATCGAGGGCCACCTGGTACACTTCCAAACCCCGCCCGGAAAACTCGTCGTACAAATCCAGCAATTCCCTGTTGTCAAGCCGCATATCTACGTTCTGTGAATGCCAGAAAGAAACCAGTATGGTCTTGCCCTTTAACGAAGACAGGCAGACCGGCTGCCCTTTCAGATCGGGGACGCAGATATCGGGGAAATCGGTTACCACAACTTTAGATAAGGCCGAGTCAAAATACAGCGCTTTTTCCAGGGCTTCGTAACGTTCGCGGAGCGCTGTTACATACACCGAAGCAGGATACAGGGGCTGTAGCGAATCGTAGACCCGTTTCAGCAAGGGAGCATCTTTGGCATCTGAAAACACATACATCTGGTCGGGAAATGCGTGAAAAGCCACCGCAGTATTTACAAAAGAACGGGGATTTGAGTACATGAAACGAATAGCAGTTTGCTTGTATTTTATGAACATCCGACCCAGTTGCAGACTCAGAGAGTCTTTCTCGTTTTCAGGGGCAGACTTATAAATCACGTACAGAGAATCGAAAGTCCGGAAAGACCGGCCAAACACACTGTCGGCCTGTTTATAGAGCAACGATTCGCCGGATCCGTCAATATTACAGGTTCTGTCGGTAGCCGAGGCTTTAACCTTTACCCTGTCGCCGGGCATCAGCACCAGAGAAGCCACTTTAACACCGCCTGCGTAAAGGAAATAATAGCCGGGCTGATTGGCCTGGTAACGGTACGAAAAATTTCCCCTGTCATCGTATGTAAGGGTATCGACAACCGATTCGCTGTTGATGTCAAGACGCTTGAGCACAAGAGCCGAATCGGGAGGTATCCCGGATACGGTTCCCTGCAGCGAAACACGGTCGGCTTTGTTGCATGAAAAGAGCATTACGGATGCAACAGACACAACCGTAAGGAAATGGAGATAGACTTTCATAGATTTAATTATTCAAATTGTTGGACAATACTCCGGCAAATATCGGCCATCTGATCCGGAGACAGATCGCATTTGGGCTGTTGCAGATTCATATCCGTTTCCTTTTGCAGAGGAATAAGATGGACATGCGCATGAGGCACTTCCAGCCCAAGCACGGCTACACCCACGCGTTTGCAGGGAATAGCCTTTTTAATGGCTTTTGCCACTCTCTGGGCAAAAGTAAAGAGATCGCCCAGTTCGGCCGGGTCTATATCAAAGAGATAATCTACTTCTTTCTTGGGGATGACCAATGTATGACCGGGTCTCTTGGGACTGATATCCAGAAAAGCATAGAACCTGTCGTCCTCGGCAATTTTATATGACGGTATTTCTCCGGCAACTATACGAGAAAAGATGCTTGGCATATTATATGGAAATATCTAAAATTTCAAACTGTATGATCCCGGAAGGGGTATTGACCGGTGCTATCTCACCTTTCTTTTTACCCAGAAGGCCTTTACCGATAGGAGAAGAAACGGCCAGTCTGCCTTCTGCCAGATTGGCTTCACTCTCCCCTACCAATGTGACTTCCATAATGGAATTGTTCTTGCAGTTGCGGATCCTGACCTTATTCATGATCTGCACGACCTTGGTATTCAGTCTGGACTCATCCACAACCCTGGCATTGGCAATCAATGTCTGCAGGTTGGCAATTCTCAGCTCAAGAAGTCCCTGAGCATCTTTTGCTGCATCGTATTCTGCGTTTTCAGACAGGTCGCCTTTGTCCCTGGCTTCGGCAATGGCACGTGCGGCAGCCTCCCTTTCTACAGACATCAATTGATTCAATTCTTCCTTTAGTTTCTCAAGCCCTTCGGCCGTGAGATAATGAGTCTTGGACATAACAGTGTTTTTAGTATAAAATAAAGCAGAAGAAGAACCCTGTGTAGGCAGGACTCTTCTTGAGACAAATATAATACTTCTTTATGAATCAACCAAATTCGTCAAACTTCGGACGCAAAATTTCTGAAAACAATACGGCTTCTTTGGCATTAAAACCGTACTTGCGCGATTTTTGGGGGTGTTCCTCCGCATGAACCGGAAAATCATGGGAATCGTCAGTCAGAGCCCTTTCGCCTTCTGAATACGCAGTCGGCCCGGTTTCAGGGGCAACAGATAACTGGAACTCCGGTTTACGGTAAGGTTCTTCCCTGTCCGGTTCATCATATATTTTGCGTCTGGCCTGTTGCTCACGTTTTTTTGCCTTTTGGTTATTGTTTAAAATACCCAGCACAATGGCCAGAACTGTCATGACGAGTGTGAATATCGATTCGGATTTCATAATAATGCCTGTTTATCTTTTTTCAATTGCTGTTTTAATGCATCTACAGAAGGAAAGGCTATTTCCTGTCTGTGACGTTTCAGGAACTGGACAACTATTTCCAGTCCGTAAATATCTTCGTCAAAATCAAAGATGTGTGTTTCAATGGTGCGGGTAGTGTTGTTGGCAATAGTGGGTCTGCAGCCTATGTTGGTCATTCCTTTGTACCAGCGGCCGTTCACCCGGGCATTTACCCTGTAGACCCCGTTGGCCGGTAATTGCTTGAGCGGTTCGTAAAGTTCCATATTGGCGGTGGGGAACCCCATGGTCCGCCCTATCCGGTTACCTTCCACCACAACGCCATGGAGCTGATAAGGATAGCCGAGCCACTGGCAGGCCGTTTCGACCGATCCCTGCGATAAAGCTGCACGGATCTTCGTGGAGCTGATGTGATCGCCTCCGTCATAAAAGAACTCGGGGACTTCTAGCAGTTCCAGTCCAACAGAGGCAGCATCGCAGCGCATGGTTTCCCTGGCATTCGGCATGTCTTTTCCCAGGCGGTGGTTATAACCAATGATCAGTGCGTCTACATGATAAATCTTCTGGAGATAATCCGTAAAGAACGATCTGGCGGAAACCTGCGAAAAATCCTTGTTGAAAGGCAGCACGTGAAAGGCATCCACACCTTTATCCATGATCAGCGAGCGTTTTTCATCCAAAGAAGTAAGCAGTCGAAAGCCGGCTGCATCTTTTTGCAGTACGGCACGCGGGTGCGGCCAGAAAGTTATGACCGCACTTTGGGCACCCTGCGCTGTTGCGGTGGCGGTAAGGCAATCCAGAACTGCTTTGTGTCCAAGGTGCACTCCATCAAAAAAACCTGTTGCTGCTACAACCATTTTACCAATGCAAAATCTTGTCTGTGAGGTAATTTATCATTTTTAGCATATACGCGTGCTGCTATGTAATAGGCGCCGGCCGTCTGAGGGATCAGTTTACAGGTAAAGGTAGCTTCGCTGTTGACAAAATGCTCCAGCTGGAAAGGTATGATCTCGTCAATGACAATACGATCGTCATTATCGCGTGTAGTAATAACCATTTCCACTCCTACATCTTCTGCCGAAAGAGCTCCCAGGTACAGCTGTACTTTCGATTCATGTTCGGTTCCCAGGCTCAGCACCTCGTTGCTTTCATTGGGATGCACATACGATATGACTTCCACGGATTCCCACTCGCGTTCCACCCTCTTTTTCCAGAAAGCCAGTTCGCGCGCAAGTGCGTAGTCTTCTGCAATCATATCGTGATAACGCTTGTTCAGCGGCTGGTAATATTGTTTTTCGTAATCGGACATCATGCGGTTGGTAGTAAAATTGCCTGCCACAAAGGCCACGGTACTTTTTATGTGTTGTACCCAGCCTTCGGGAATCCCCACGGCATTGCGCTTATAAAACAACGGCACTATTTCGGTCTCAAGCAGGTTATAAATGGTTGCCGCATCCATTTCGTCCTGGTATTGCTGGTTTTCGTAAGTTCTTTCCTTGGGCAGTGCCCAGCCGGCACCCTGACGGTAGCCTTCAACCCACCATCCGTCCAGTACGCTAAAGTGCATGACTCCGTTCATTGCGGCCTTTTCCCCGCTTGTTCCGGAAGCCTCAAGCGGTCTGGTGGGAGTATTCATCCAGACATCCACTCCTTGCACAAGCGTCTTGGCCACCTCCATATTGTAGTTGGGAATAAAAAGGATCTTGCCAAGGAATTGGGGCATGCGCGATATTTCAATAATGCGTTTGATCAGGTCCTGACCGGCTTTATCATCGGGATGGGCTTTACCGGCAAACAGAAACTGCACGGGCATGTCCGGATTGTTAATGATAGCATCTAACCGGTCGGGATTACTGAATAGCAGGTGTGCTCTCTTGTAAGTGGCAAACCGACGGGCAAACCCAATGGTAAGGATGTCCTTCCTGAGGGTGGCACGAATGGACACCACATCCTGGGGAGAATAACACGATGGTGCCTGAACAGTGCTGGAGAAATCCTGTAGAATGCGGTTTATTAGTCTGGCTCTTAGCTGATTGCGAACACTCCATACTTCTTTCTCACTAACTTTCAGGAACGATTCAAAACATTGTTTGTCGTAATGATGGGTTCCAAATGCTTCTCCGAATTCACGGGAATGGACCTCCTTCCATTCCCGGGCCGTCCAGGTCTGGTAGTGCACGCCATTGGTAACATAACCCACGTGCGACTCTTCAGGCAGGTAACCGGGCCAGAGCGGGTTCAATATTTCCTGGCTGACGCGTCCGTGTAACTTGCTAACACCGTTAATCTCCTGTGATAAATTGGCCGCCAGATAACTCATCGAGAATTTTTCATGTACATCACACGGATCTGATTTCCCCAGGCTCATAAGCATTTCCCAGCTGGTCTCGAGCCTCACGGGATAGTGTGAAAAATAGGGCCGGAGCATATCTTCCGAAAACGCATCATGACCGGCCGGTACCGGCGTATGCGTTGTGAAAAGCGATGAAGAACGGACCACCTCCCTGGCTTCTTCAAAAGAAAGCTTATCGCGGGTGACGTATTCACGCATTCTTTCCAGTCCAATAAAGGCGGCATGACCCTCGTTGCAGTGGTAGATATCGGCATCCTTTCCCAGGATACGCAAAGCCCTTATCCCTCCCACACCCAGTAACAGTTCCTGTTTTAGGCGGTTTTCCCAGTTTCCGCCGTAAAGCTGATGGGTAATGGAACGGTCTTCGGGCAGGTTCTCATCAATATCCGTATCTAGAAGGTACAATTCGGTACGGCCCACATCCACTTTCCATATCCTGGCGTACAGGTTACGTCCCGGAAAGGCAATGCTTACAGTAGCCCATTTATCATTCTCGTCACGGACCGGAATGGCCGGTATCTTCTGGAAATCTATCATCTCACGCTCACTCACCTGATCTCCCTGCGCCGAGAGTTGCTGGCGAAAATAACCATACCGGTAGAGCAGTCCTACGGCAGTCATTGGCACGGCTTTATCCGAGGCTTCTTTCAGGTAATCGCCGGCCAGTATGCCCAACCCTCCTGAATAAATTTTCAAAGACCAGTCCAGACCGTATTCCATACTAAAATAGGCTATATGTGGCTCCGTCATGCTTTCCTTGGCCTTCATGTATTCCTCAAACCGGTCCTCTACTGCATCTAAACGGGCCAGAAAAGCGGTATTTTTTTCCAGGGCTTTGTATTTTTTGAGCGGGATCATATCCAGCAGAATAATAGGATTCTTCTCTGCTTTGAGCCACAGCTCGGGATCTATGCCCGCAAACAGGTCAATGGCTTCCTCATTCCATGACCACCAAAGATTCTTGGATAAAATATCGAGGAAAATAAGCCGGTAAGGCAATTGTTTCTGTATGGTCACCGGGAACCAGCTCGGGGCAGAACGCCAGTGATCGTGGCGTATAAAGAAACACTCATCCCTTCTCACGGGGAATTTGGCCAGGTCCTGCACGATCTTTCCCAGGGCAATGGCATAAGCACTGGTATAATAGGTAAGAAAATGATCCCATAAGGCAATGGAAGATACATCCCTGGCGTTTGCTTTCACGGCATCGGCCTGCGCCGTATCGTATCCGGAAACCCGTTCAATAACCTCAGCAATAGCGGTAACCACGCTGTTACGGTTCCTGTCGTCCCTGTGAATGATCTCAATTCCCGGATGGGCTTCCTTATATTGTTTATCCACCCACAAGCCGAATCCCGCCAGTGAAGTAGTTACTGTGGGAACCCTGAATGCCAGGCTTTCCAGAGGAGTGTATCCCCACGGTTCGTAATAGGAAGGAAAAACAGACAAATCCAGTCCGGCCAGCAGTTCGTAATAGGTCATATTCACAAACCCGTCGTTGCCGTCCAGATAACAGGGAATAAAAAACACTTTCACACGGTTTTCGCTGCTATTCAGTAAACCGGTTTCCCGGAACATTTTAATGGAAGGATCGTTGTCTGGATCGTTCAGGTAATGGGTAGTATACAGGTCATCGAAATTTTTCCTGGGTCCCCTGTGGCCGGCAGGGACCATGAAGAATGCCAGTACCTGGCGATCTCCTTCGCGGAGTTTTTTGTTCAGGCTGCCCAATGCCTCAATAAAGACATCTATTCCTTTGTTTTTGAATTCATAGCGACCGCTAACGCCCACCATCAATGCGTTATCATCCGTTTTTTCTTTCAACAGCGATTCAGCAATTTCTTTCAGCCTGGTTTTTCCTTTGGCCACCCAGGCGGGGTATTGATCGTCAGCAGGAGTGAAACTGTTCTCAAATCCGTTGGGAGTCACCATATCGACGTCCTTTTCAAGGAAATGGGAGCACTCCCGGGAGGTGATATCGCTTACGGTGGTAAATACGTCGGCATAAACAGCCGCCGTTTTCTCCAGCGAGTGTTTGGCTATTACATTGTATTCCCGGGCTTTTTCAGCAGGGTTGTAATTTTCCATCTGATCGTAAAGGGGAAGCATGTTTCCCGCAATACAACGGCCCAGAACAGTGGCATGCGTGGTAAAGGCAGTGGCCACAAGCAACTTGCAGGTCTTCAGATAAAGCAAACCGGTTCCGGTCATCCATTCGTGGAACTGAGCCACACTTTTGTGATGCGGGGCCAGATTAAACCGGACGAAACTTTCAATGACAATGCCCGATGCATAGCCGAACAGAGCGGGTTCTATATAATCCCACTGCCCGCTTATGGAATCAAGTTTAAAACGTTTCCAGAAATCGGTAAAGATCTCGTCTTTTCTGGCTATGTATGACGTAAAATCAACCAATACCACAATAGGGTTGCCTGCCACGTTCCAGCGTCCAACCCGTATTCTCAGGCCCTCCTGGGCCGCCTTGTCCCGCCAGGGACGCAGCAGTCTGTTATCTTCAAGAAATTCGGGGTTTTGTTTTGTCTCCCGCCACACGTCCGGCCCAATCAGAATATGTCTGTTATCCATTTGCCTGGACATATTCAGCGCTTTTGTGGCAATTACGGTATGTATTCCCCCTACTTTGTTACACACTTCCCAACTCACTTCAAACAAATAGTCGGGGATCAGATTCATTTCACTCATCATATCATTTTATTTTGGCACGCGGAGCGTAAGATCGCTCAACACATTCATGTAGTTTATAAACGCCTCGTAGGGCGTGTCGTAAGGATTAAAGTATTTATGTACATCTCCGTCGGAGAAGAACTTAGTACACATATAGTAAAAATGATCGCTGGTCTGCAGTCTTCTGAAATCCCTCTGCAAAACGGGATCTCTACTGTCACGGACCGGATCTTCCAGTTTATACAAATTGTTAAATGCCTCCTGTTGCAGTTCGTTTCCAAGCCAGGCGCTCACATCTCTTTCCTCATCGGCCCAAGAAATGGCATAAGGTACATGCAACGGGGCAATAGGCTGGTGCTTCCTGGCCGATTCGGAAGGTGTGAGTATTTCTGTATTTGCATGATTAAGGATCATGCCCGGCAGTGCCGCCAGGAAATCGAATATTCCAGATTCAGCCGGCTGGTGTTCGCCAAAGCTTTCGTAATCCATAAACACATTCACAATATCATCTTTCTCCAGGGCCTGCGCCAGCCAGCCGGCGTATTTCTCGGCGGTCAGCGGCCAGTCTCCCCAACTGCGGTTGGAAAAACGAAAGGCAATATCGTCACTCAGTCTGAAATTTCTGAGTAAAAGTTTTAATTTGGGATTAATGGCATTAACATATAAATAATTAGGACTCTTCCAACCCATAATATGGCGTGCCCCTTCTGTAAGCATGGTGGTAAAACCCATATCGGCCACCATTTCGCCAATCGTGTCTGAATAGATCAGTTCTGTATTCCTGAAAGCGGTGGGCTTCATGCCAAAGTGCTCTTCAACCGTGTTTACATGCATGGCCACCTGATCTTTGAACTTGCGCGGAGAGATGAGCGAAGATAAAGAATGGGAGTATGTTTCTGCCAGAAATTCCACACAACCGGTCCGGGACAGTTCTTTAAACGATTCCAGTGCTGCAGGTGCATACTGTTCCATCTGTTCAATAGCTATCCCGCTTATGGAAAAGGCTACCTTGAATGCCCCGTTGTATTTTTTTATAAGACTGGCCAACAGGTTATTAACTGGAAGGTAGCAACGATTTGCGACCCTGTTCATGATGGTTTTGTTGGCAAAATCATCATAGTAATACGAATTCTTTCCGATGTCAAAGAAACGATATTGACGCAGTCTGTAGGGCTGGTGTACCTGAAAGTACAAACATAGGGTCTTTTTCATATCTCTTAATTTAAGATTTTTCGTTCAAAACAGATTCATATATGTTTTTTACCTTCAACGCGGCATTGTCCCATTTCATGGCGTTGACTTCTTCCAGACCGCAGCGAACGGTCATACGGGAAAGCGCCGGATAGTTAAGCAATCCGAAAATAGCATCGGCCAGGGCATTAACATCCCAGAAATCGACTTTGATCGCATGGTTAAGCACCTCTGCCACCCCCGATTGTTTGGATATAATGGTAGGCACATTGGCTCTCATGGCTTCCAGAGGAGAAATGCCAAAAGGTTCAGACACAGACGGCATCACATATACATCTGAATATGCAAACATATTTTTGACGTCCTCGCCCTGAAGAAATCCGGTAAAATGAAAATGACTGGATATACCCAGTTTGGCCACCCGGCGTACTGAACGATTGAACATATCGCCGCTGCCGGCCATTACAAACCGTACGTTTTTGCATTTCTGCAATACTTTATACGCCGCCTCAATAAAATATTCAGGACCTTTCTGATACGTTATCCGCCCCAGGAAGGTCACAATTTTTTCAGGAACTCCTCTTTCAATTTCGCGACTCTCAGCCGTTTTAAAATCAACCGCATTATGAACGGTCATCACTTTTTCGGGAGCAATATGGTATTTTCTGATCACTATATCGCGGGTCAGGTTGCTCACGGCAATCACCCGGTCCGCCTGGTCCATTCCTCTCTTTTCCAGTTCGTATACCTGGGTATTGATATTTTCTCCCGACCGGTCGAATTCGGTGGCATGAACATGTATGACCAGGGGTTTCCCCGAGATTTTTTTTGCGGCAATACCCGCCATATAAGTGAGCCAGTCGTGGGCATGAATGATGTCAAAATCGTATTGACGGGCAATGGATGCAGCAACCAGCGCATAGCGCATGACCTCTTCCATAAGATTTTTACCGTATTTCCCGGAAAACTTGAATTTATTACCGAACGATATCCTGAATTCATTCCATTCCTTTTCTCTTTCCAGATCTATGGCTTCTTCGAATTCATCGGGTCCCAGATAAGGGATCAGATTGGATGTAACTTTCAGAAAATGTACGTTATCAAATATTTGCCGTGCCTCTTCTTTTTTCTCAAAAGCAACCACGTCGCTGGCATTAATAATGCGGACAGCACTCTGATCTTCGTCCCCCGATGCGGAGGGCATAACAAAAAGCACTTCCACGTTTTGTTTGGCCAGTCCTCTTGTAAGACCGTCACAGGCTGTACCCAGCCCGCCGGCAATATGAGGCGGGAATTCCCACCCGAACATCAATACTTTCATTGCTTCTGATATTTTTCTATCAACTGTATGGATCTGAGGATTTCCGCCACACTCCATGCCTGGGACGTGCATCCGTGGGGCCGGTGAGGAGGATCTCCGTCGTATACTTCCGGTATGGAACCCACTCCGTGCTCAGTCATATCTTCTTCAAACGCGTATACCAGTTCCCTGGCACATTCGGCAAACATGGCCCCGTGAATACGGAACTGTGCTTCAATATAATGTCCAAGCAACCAGGGCCATACCGTCCCCTGATGGTACGCATGGTCCCGTACATTCTGATTCCCTTCGTAACGGCCCGCAAATAAGGGATTCTTTGGGGAAAGGGTACGAAGCCCTCTGGGTGTGAGAAGTTCCCTGGAACACACGTCCAGTATACGGTTCTTTATTTCGTCCGAAAGGGGACTGAACGGGAGTGAACAGGCAAACAACTGATTGGGTCTTGTGTCTGTATTTTGCCCGGCAGCATCTACATAATCGGCCAGATGAGCCCGTTCGTCCATCCAGAAAACAGGGAAGAAATTTTCTTTTATCAATACCGGTATTTCACTGAATTCCCCTGTAAACTCATCGTCTCCGAAATCCCGCGCCAATTCGAGGGTAAAACAAACCGCGTTGTACCAGAGAGCACATATCTCCACTGCATATCCTGCTCTTCCGGTAACCGGAACACCGTCAACCACGGCATCCATCCAGGTAAGAGCCTTTCCTTCTCCAGCTGCCCAGATAAGCCCGTTGTCGTGCATCTGAACATCTGTAGTGCCGTATCGATATGCCCTCAGGATCTTTTTCATAACATCGCCGTATGCAGTCCACAACGCCGCACGCTCGCCGGTGTCCAAAAGGTATTGCTGCAGAGTCCAGAAGAACCAGAGCGGAGCATCTGCCGCATTGAAGGCAGCCGAAGCTCCTTCACCGATATTGGGGAACAGGCCGTTTTGCATCTGGGCGACCATAGTGTCCAGAACCTCTTTGCAGGCTTTTGGGTCGTAACATCCGGCCAGTGTAAGTCCGGGCAGGGCAATGAACGTATCCCGGCCCCAACGGCCAAACCAGGGATAACCGGCTACCACCTCGGTACGATTGCCTTTGCGAATGATAAACTGCGAAGCGGCAAGTTTCAGGCAATCCTTAAAGGATTTGCGCTCCGGACGTCTGTCGAGTTCGGTGCTGAAGCCTTTCGTGAGCCCCGGGGGATTGATCTCCTGTAAAGAGGCAGAGAAAACAACGCTCTGACCTTTTTTAAGCGGACATTCAAAATAGCCGGGGACAAACAGGTCTTCATGATAGTCATAACCACGTTCTTTCTCCTGCAAGTATTCAATATTCCTGTACCAGTCGGGGACTGTGACAAATTCATTTTTCACATTAAGCTGCATAAAGAGCGTGGGAAAACCTTCATATAAACAGCAGCCGACACCTTTATCAACTACTGAATGGAAGGTATTTGCCTCCATATTGGCACGGGTGAGGGTATGCACGTTCCTGAAAGCCAGGAAAGGCCGGAGTCTGAGCAGTGTGGGGGAATGTGCGTCCAGGAGCGTATAGCGTAACATCACCTGTTCTTTGTTATGAACGAATACAATTTCTTTCCTGAATATCATGCCGCCAATGCGGTACGTCAGGACAATGTTCCTGTCCAGTTCAAAATCTATGATATACTTATGGCCTCTCGGTTCATAGATCCCGGGATAACGGTGTATACCCAGGTTGAAAGCCTGGTCGTGCTGAACGAGTGTTTCATCGAGAGTAGACAGCAATACGTAATTGCCGCCGCCCAGCGAATCAATGGGAATAACCAGCAATCCGTGGTATTTGCGGGTATTGCATCCGATAATGGTTGTATTCAGATATCCGCCTGCACGGTTTGTGGCCAGTATTTCACGTTTGAGCGAATACTCAAGGTTCCCCAATTCATATTTGTTAAACTTCAAATACGCCATAAATATTCTATTAAACAATAAGTGCGCAAGTTACTAATTATTCTCCAATCAGTACCATTGCCGTCCTGGAGGGTAAGTATAGGAAAAGACGGTCAACCTCATTACAGCGAACTGTAAAATGCTCTGTTTCCGGTTTATTGCGTTCAAAACCTCCGTAGAGTTCACGGTCGGAATCCAAGAGGCAAATATATTTTCCCGGCGGCACTTCTATGCCGTAGTCGGGATAGGAACGGTTCGGGCTCAGATTAAACACAAACAGCAGGGAGCCCCTTGTAAAAATGAGTACCTGGGACCCGATATCCTGAACTGTCGCTTTGGGTCTGTGGGTAAATAAACTATGCTGTTTTGCCAAGTGTATCATATCCCTGTCGAACAGCTCCAGCCCCCGGTAACGTAACTGATCGTTATCGGCCAGAGACCATTGTCTGCGGGCGTAATGAAAGCTCCAGCCGTTTCCTTCCCTGGGAAAGTCTATCCATTCCGGATGACCGAACTCGTTGCCCATAAAATTAAGGTATCCGTCTCCTGCTGTGGAAAGTGAAAGAAGACGGATTATTTTGTGAAGGGCCACCCCCCGGTCTATAACAAGCGATTCTGCCGATTTGCTCATAGAATGGTACATGTCCTTATCGGTCAGCCTGAACATAATGGTCTTGTCTCCCACCATAGCCTGGTCGTGACACTCGGCGTACGAAACGGTTCGTTCATCATCCCGCTTGTTGGTCAGTTCATAAAATATATCCCCGACGTGCCAATCTTCGTCTTTTACATTTTTTATAAGTTTGATCCACTCATCGGCCACACCCATGCTCATCCTGAAGTCGAACCCAATTCCCCCGCCTTCCGCAGGGTAGGCCAGAGAAGGCATCCCGCTGACATCCTCGGCAATGGTTATGGCATGGGGACAACATTCGTGGATCAGCCGGTTGGCCAGTCCCAGGTATGTGATCGCATCTTCGTCCTGCGATCCGTCAAAATAGGCGCTGTATTCTGTAAAATTACGGCCTGTCCCGTGATCGTAGTACAACATGGAGGTTACCCCGTCAAAGCGGAATCCGTCAAAACGATATTCTTCCAGCCAGTACTTGCAGTTGGAAAGCAGGAAATGCAACACGGCATCTTTACCGTAATCGAAGCAGCGCGATGACCAGACTGAATGTTCGCCCCTTGGCCCGGCATGGAAATACAGGCTATACGTACCGTCAAACCGGCTGAGACCCTCTACCTCGTTCTTTACCGCATGCGAATGGACCAGATCAAGAATCACAGAAATGCCCAGTCCATGAGCGGCATCTACCAGCTTCTTCAGCTCATCGGGGGTGCCAAAGCGGGAGCTGACAGCAAAAAAATTAGATACCTGGTATCCGAACGAACCGTAATAGGGATGCTCCTGGATAGCCATCAATTGAATGGTGTTGTATCCCAGGCGCGTAATCCGGGGCAAAACGTTCCGGCGAAACGAGTCGAAGCCCGCCACAACGGGCTCTTCCGAGCTCATACCTATATGCACTTCGTAGATAAGCGGATTGCTCACTTTCCCGGGCGATTTGTGGCGCCACCTGTAAGGAACGGACGGAGCCCATACCTGGGCGCTGAATATCTTGGTTTCGGGATCCTGTACGCAACGGCGCGCATATGCGGGTAATCTTTCTCCCGAACCGCCCGGCCATTCAATATACCATTTGTAGAGCTGCCCGTGATGCAGGGACTCCGGAGGCAGTTCCAACTCCCAGTTGCCGTCTCCCACATGCCGGAAACGGAATTCGGATGTCTTTTTCCAATCGTTGCATTCGCCAATCAGGTATATAGCCGAGGCATTAGGGGCCCATTCCCGGCATATCCAGCCGTTCGCCACTTTATGCACTCCGTAATAGAGGTGGTTATTTACCGCGCTGTACAGGCTGTCATGAGCACCCTGAATAAAACGGGATTTTGCCTCAAGCAGTTCGGAACGTCTTCTGAGTACCTGCTTAAATGGTTTAAGGTAAGGGTCTTTCTGCCATATTTCAACTGTTTCCATAATTTAGAAATTATATCTTAACAGGCAGTTCAGCCGCCACGCATACCCTCTTTCCCTGTTATGGTTAACACGGTCACCGTATAAAACCTCGAGGCCCGCCTGACCGTATTTGAATAATTGCCAGAAGGTATTTATCCCGGCATAGTGGGTTGTCCGGTAGAAAAAGCCGGGAGCATTTTCATAAGCCTTTACATGCACCTGAGAATAGACTGCTCCGGAAAAACATCCGGGAGTCCAGTGATGTTCATAGGCACCATACCAACCGAGTGCGCCAACGCGGCCAAAACTCATGTCGGGTTTCAGGTACACATCGTAGCCCACACCTGACAGGTCCTGAATGTAATGTCCAATACCGGCCCCGCAGGTAGCCTGGAATCTGAAAACGTCTTTTTCAGTAATATCATAATGGCCCGAGAAAGCCCCTCCGTAGCCTTTTTGTTTATCCATGAAACGTATCACACCGGCCAGGCGAAGGTGCCAGTTTTTACCTTTGTATCGTACGGACCCAATGAGATCGGGGAATCGCTGCCCCATGACCGTCACATCACCGGACGCCTGCAACATGGTAACTTCCAGCATGGTGACGTCGGGGTCTTCCAGCGAGACACTGGTTTGCCAACCGTTGGTCCATTCCCATTCGTACCTGATCTGGGGCTGACGAAGGCCGTTCAGTCCGCACGGCCCCTCTCCGTCTACAGTGGCCGGAGAGGCATCGAGGTCCATAATATTGCTCCACGTCTGTCCTATAAGCAGTCCCCTTATCTCAACATAAGCGTGCTTAAGTGAAAAAGCATTGCCGGAACCGGTAAAGCCGGCCTCAATGTACGCATGGACCTTACCGTAACGCGTATCTCCCAGTAATTTAAAGAAAAGGCGGGAACCGCTGGCATCCATGCTAAAACGGTCACTCCTCAGCGTCGACCGGCTCATGGGAATGGAAGCATTGATCATATCCCTGGAAAGAAATCCCGTTCCGTCGTAATAAGCTAAACAAGATACGTAGCCGCCCATTCCAAACAGAAATTTTTCCTTGTTGTCCATCATCACAAAACGCGGAGGATCGGGATCATGAAACACCCGTGAGGCAGACTCGTTCAGCAGATCCTTCATGGAACGCGACAAGGTGTCCTGGCTGACGATTTTTATATTTTCCTGCGCGTATGCCGGAGAGAGGGCATAACAGAAAAGCGTCAGAACGGTAAAAAAATATTTACGCCTTATCATTTAAGTCAGTATTTTGTCTGCATCATTCTGTAAACCTTTCAGGTATTCACGGCAAAATGCCACCAGTTCCACGGCTCTCTTTACTTTTCCGGCGATCTCACTCAGGTCTGCATTGGGTTGTTCCACGGCTTTTACCAGTTCGTCCAGTTCTGCTCTGGCCTGATCGTATGTCAACGGGGATTTTCTGGTCATATCTTATTTTTCTGTTTCTATTACTGTAGAGAGGAAACTTCCATCGGCCAGCAGGACCTTAACCTGCTCACCGGGCCTGAGTACGGAAACCTCACGTACCGCCCTGCCCTGATATACCGTAATGGAATATCCTTTCTGTAAAATGGTAAGCGGATTATTTCTTACCACACGTTCTTCCAGCAAATCAAGGTTGTGATGGTGCTGTCCGACAAGCCATCTTACGGCTCCCTTCAAATCTTTTAACACGTGCGAAAGGTATATTTCTTCCTGGTTGAAGCGGTTTTGCATGGCTCTTTCAATCCGGCGCCCGGTCTGCTCCAGTTCTTCATCTTCGGCAGCCAGGCAATCGATTAGAAAATCGGCAGCCGCAGTAGGTGTTTTCAACGCCATATGCGCCACCCTGTCTGCAATGTGCACATCTCTGAAATGACCTATTCCTGTGATCACGGGAATGGGAAACTGGGCAATGTTGGCCGCCAGTGAATAATCGTCAAAGCAATGAAGATCGGTTACGGCACCGCCTCCCCTGAGGATCAGGAGTACGTCATATCCTCCATCCCTTCCCGATCCGGCCGCTGCCACCTTATCCATGGCATCTATGATACTGGCCGAGGCCCCTGAACCCTGCATAAGTGCCTGAAACAACCTGACCCGGAAAGCATACCCCGATTGAGACAAATGATTGGCAAAATCCTGGTAACCGGCCGCCTTATCGGACGAAATAACAGCCAGGCATCTGGGAATCCTTGGAAAAGGCAGTTGAAGATTCATGTCAATGATGCCTTCTTTTTCAAGTCTTTCCAGCGTTTTTCTTCTTTCCAGCTCCACCCCTCCGAGTGTAAAAGACGGGTCCACATCGCTTACGTTCAGGCTGAGACCGTATAACGGGTGCATGCGGGGCTCCACTTTCAGGAGAACCTGTAACCCGGCATTAAGTGGCATACCTGTTGAAGACTCAAAGAAAGGTTTTAAGAAAAGGAATACATTGGACCAGACAACTGCCTGAGCCTTCGCCACCAGGTTATGACTGTCCGGATCTTTCTGTACCAGTTCCATGTAACAGTGACCGTTGCGTACAGACAGCTGGTTTATTTCCGCCCGCACCCAGCAAGACTCGGGGAATGCCTCGGAAACAGCATTTTGTAAACGTTCCTGTAGTTCCAGAAGATCCATTTTGTGCATATCACAAATATATGGAAAATGGCCGGAAAATTGTAACTTTGCGACATGGAAATACGCCGCTCTTCTTTTTTGCTGAGTGTTCCTTCTGTGGAACAACTGCCCGAACATAACATGCATGAATTTGCATTCATAGGACGGTCCAATGTGGGAAAATCTTCGCTCATTAACATGTTATGCGGTAATAACGGCCTGGCGCATACTTCGTCTACCCCCGGAAAAACCCAGCTGATTAACCGGTTTCTCATTGATGACCGGTGGACGGTCGTGGACCTTCCCGGCTATGGTTTTGCCAAAGTATCCAAACTAAAAAGAGAAGCGCTCTCTGCCATGATCTTCGGCTATATTTGCCGTTCCCGCCAGATGACGCTGCTGTTTGTTTTGCTTGACTGCCGTCATCCCTTACAGAAAATTGATCTTGAGTTCCTTTTGAAGCTGGGAGAACTGAACATTCCTTTTGCACTGATCTTCACCAAGGCCGATAAACTTTCGCGTACGGCGCTTGAGAAAAAGATTCAGTCCATAAAAAAAGAATTACTGGAATACTGGGAGGAGCTTCCGCCTTCGTTTGTAAGCTCTTCCACCACCTCACTTGGACGCCGCGAGGTACTGGATTATATCGGCACCATCCTCGCGGAGAATACCTGATTATGTTTTTTCTTGTATCTTTGCCTCATCTTTCAAAAAAAAACAATGGATCATCTTCACTTATTCAAAGTGTTTTCCTGCCGTGGGTCCCGTTACCTTGCGGAACGCATAGCCTCGCATCTTGGCTCCCCGCTTGGTCTTTCGTCCGTAACGGTTTTCAGCGACGGAGAGTTTCAACCTGCATTTGACGAGAGTGTTCGTGGCGCAACCGTATTCATCATTCAATCTACTTTCCCTCCGGTTGACAACTTGTTTGAGCTCCTCCTTACAATTGATGCGGCTAAAAGAGCTTCGGCATACAAGGTGATAGCCGTTATGCCTTATTTCGGATGGGCCAGGCAGGACCGGAAAGACAGACCGCGTGTGTCCATTGGTGCTAAAATGGTGGCTAACCTGTTGCATGCCGTTGGATGCGACCGGGTTATGACCATGGACCTGCACGCAGACCAGATACAGGGCTTCTTTGATTTCCCCGTTGACCACGTTTATTCCAGTTCGGTTTTCGTTCCTTATATTAAAAGCCTGAACTTAGAGAACCTGTCCGTGGCGGCACCCGATATGGGTGGTGCCAAAAGAGCCAATGCCTATTCCCGCAAACTGGAGTGTCCCCTTATTATTTGCCACAAATCCCGTGAAAAAGCCAATGTGGTGGGCAGCATGACTGCGATAGGCGATGTGGAGGACAGGAACATTGTGATTCTGGACGATATGATAGACACAGGAGGCACCATTGCCAAAGCAGCCGATATGATGATGGCCAAAGGAGCCCGCAGTGTCCGGGCCATTGCCACTCATCCCGTATTGTCGGGCCTTGCCTATAATACCATAGCCAATTCTGCGCTCACCGAAGTCATTGTCACGGACACTATCCCCCTGTGTAGCGATCCCAACGTAGACCGGAGCAAAATCAAAGTGATCTCCATTGCCGGAGATTTTGCCGATATTATTGAAAAAGTATACAATTATCAGTCTATTAGCGGTAAATTTACTTTATAATGCTTTCTACGCTGGAGTTATATCATCGTCTTGTGAACGGCATCGGCCGTTTTACCAAAGAAACCGGAAAGGACGGCGCTATAGTCGGCATATCCGGCGGGATTGACTCTGCTGTTGTGACCTGCCTGGCCATTGATGCTTTAGGGAAGGAGAAGGTCCACGGGTTGCTGATGCCCGGTCCCCTTTCTACCGTTCATTCGCTGACAGACGGAATTGCCATATGCGAAGCGAATGAAATTGAACACAAGGTCATACCCATAGATTCTGTTTACAGCAAAATACTGCGTGAACTTTCTCCTTTATTCGAACACAGTCATCATAATGCAGCTGAAGAAGAAAAGATTCAGTCCCGTATTCGTGCGATTTTTTTAATGTATTATGCCGGACAGAAAAATGTAGTAGCCCTTAACACTATCAACAAAAGTGAACTGGCAATGGACTACGGTACAATATACGGCGACCTTGCCGGGGACCTCATGGTTATCGGTGACATCTTCAAGACCCGGGTTTATGAACTTGCCGGTTTCATTAACAGGGACATAGAACGAATTCCCTGGCATACAATCAGAAAGGAACCTTCGGCCGATCTGGCGCCGGAACAAACCGGCAGCTGTACCATTCCGCCATTTCCCGTTCTTGACCCCATGCTGGAAGATCTGACTGAACACGGCAGAAGCGCAGAGGAAGTCACCGGGACAGGGGCCAATCCGGAATGCATTCGAATAGTGACCGAAAGGATCAGCCATATGGAGCACACTGTCCTGCAGTGCCCCCCCGTTCTGGCCGTAAGCGAACGCCCTTTGCTTCCGCAGAATAAATGCCTGTATTTTACATAATGAGTACCTTTTTGTTATCCCTGGCTGTGATAGCCTTTTGTATTGCTGCACTTGCCGTGGGAATCCTTTTGAAAAAAGACGGGACGTTTCCCGAGACTTCCATAGGTAAAAACCGTGATATGCGGCGGAAAGGAATAATTTGCCCCAAAGAAAAAGAACGGAAACTTTATACCAAAAGCCATGAGTATTGTAGCAATTGTAGGAAGACCTAACGTAGGAAAATCAACCCTGTTCAACCGCCTGGTGGGTATGCGCCAGGCTATCGTAGACGAAGTGGCGGGTGTAACCCGGGACAGGCATTACGGAAAAAGTGACTGGAACGGCCGGGAGTTTTCCGTTATTGACACGGGAGGATACGCAGAAAATTCAGATGATCTGTTTGAGGAAGAGATCCGCAAACAGGTACTGCTGGCCATAGACGAAGCAGACCTTGTAATCTTTTTGGTTGACGTACAGACCGGAATAACAGATTACGACACATCCATTGCCAAATTGCTCAGGCGCACCCGCAAGCCGGTCATTGTTGTCGTTAATAAAGTGGACCATGGCGGCAAAATCTACGATACTTTTGAATTCAATGCCCTGGGCCTTGGTGAGCCCATCAGTATTGCTGCAGCAAACGGAAGCGGAACAGGCGATCTGTTGGATAAAGTGCTGGAACTGCTTCCCCCGGCATCTGAGATAAAAGAAGAAGAAAAAAATATACCGCATATTGCCATTGTGGGACGTCCGAATGTGGGAAAATCGTCGCTTACCAACGCCCTGCTGGGACAGGAACGAAATATTGTTACGCCCATTGCCGGCACTACGCGGGATTCAATAGCTACCTATTATAATAAATTCGGACACGAATTCATGCTCATCGACACCGCCGGATTGCGTAAGAAAAACAAGAAAAAGGAAGATCTTGAATTTTATTCTTCCATGAGGGCAATCCGTTCCATTGAATTTGCAGACGTTTGCGTACTGATGACAGATGCAGAGAAGGGAATTGAATCGCAGGACATGAGCGTTTTACAGCTGATCCTCCGGAACAAAAAAGGATGTGTTGTGGTAGTAAATAAATGGGACCTGATTGAAAAAGAAAGTAATACGCTCAAGGAATACGAACGTGAGATCCGGACCAAATTAGCTCCCTTTTCGGATGTACCCATTATTTTCACTTCCGTAACCAATAAACAGCGAATTCTTAATGTGCTGGAAGCAGCAGAAGAAGTATATCAAAACAGAAACAGGCGCATTCCCACCTCACGGCTTAATGAGGTGATGCTTCCGGAAATCGAGAATTTTCCTCCGCCCGCCCTGAAAGGTAAGTTCATTAAGATTAAGTTCATCACCCAGTTGCCCACACCCTGCCCTTCGTTCGCATTCTTCTGCAACCTGCCGCAATATGTACGTGAAGATTACAAGCGTTTCCTTGAAAACAAATTACGTACGCATTTCAGTTTTAAGGGAACTCCTGTTCAGATCTTTATAAGGCAGAAGTAGATCAGTCTTTTTCTATACGTATCTGTTGGATTTTGTGTGAATCCCTCTGGGATTTGACAAAAAGCGTAACTCTGAAACGCTCCCCTCCTGCCATGAGTGTACCTATGCAGTAACGCATAGGCAATGTGCCGCTCAGGTGCACAATGGTAAAAGATTTGGGTGTATATCTGGAATAGAAATTCTTCATTACCTGGCGAGCCTGACTTTTGCTGCATACCCCTGCATTCCCCAACACATCTATTTCCATGTCATCGGCAAACCACTGGGAAAATGTAGTGGCATCTCCAGTTTTTATATCCTCACCTATGGACGTGAATATAGCCCTTGACTGTTCGTCCTGTCCCAATAAAACGGAATGGGACACGAGGCAGGCGCTCATCATCAGGAAATAGGTTAAGGTGTTCTTAATCATAACAAATACCTTTAAAAACACGGCAAGTTACACATTATTTCTTACTTTTGTCTTATGAACATCGTACTGCTTTGTGTCGGGAAAACGCAGGAAGCTTATTTACGTGAAGGCATTCGCGAATATGAAAGGCGATTGCAGCACTACATCAGTTTCAAACGCATAGAGTTGCCCGACATAAAAAATACGGGAGGGCTCACTATCCAACAAATCAAAGAAAAAGAGGGACTTTTGCTCCTGAAAAATGTGGGAATTCAGGACTGCCTGGTCTTATTCGATGAAAACGGCACTACTTATTCTTCCAAGCAAATGTCGTTCCAAATAGAACAACACCTGAGCAAAGGTACAAAATCCCTGCTTTTTTCGATTGGAGGCGCCTACGGATTCTCTCCCCAGGTATATGAAAGAGCCCAGGCCAAATGGTCACTTTCCGCTCTTACTCTTCCCCATCAATTGGTACGTTTATTGTGCGTGGAACAAATCTACAGATGTTTTACAATAATAAGGGGAGAAGCCTATCATCACGTATGAAGATTAATGACCTGGTACCATATATCCGAAAATACCGGGTGATCATTCCGCTCATCCTGGCAGCATTATGCCTGATTCTCTCCTTTTTTGAACTCACATCGCACAACCGTAGAATGCTGCGTCTTGTTGATGTAGAAAAAGTGCTCCACAATAAGCAGGTGACCATAGAAAAGCTCGCGTTGCGGGAATTGGAGGAAGACGCTTCCCAATGGCTTTCGGACAAAGGGGTGGAAGAAGACATGGTCATATACAAATACGTCGAGGATAGCCTTGTGTCCTGGGTAAACACCTTCCCAATAATAAACGACAGCTACAGTCCCGATGTTTTATTCCCGAACTTCTCGTTTTTCTCGCGTAACAGGCTGCTTCAGCAACCGCTTACGGGAGTGAATGAATCTGAGCAATACATGAACCTGGGAAGCGGCTGGTATGTAGTGCGGGTGTACTCAAAAGGTAACGTGAATATTCTCACCGGTATCCTTATCCAGACAGACTTTCCTTTTAGCAATAATTTTGTCAATTCTCATATTAACAAAGACCTGAAACTGCCTAATTACTGTTCCATTGTTCCGCTAAACCTCGATGAAGGATTCATTGTCTTTGGAAAAAACGATGGTGTTCTGTTTACCATTTTGAGCGACACCTCCAAACAGACGTATTCAGATACCGTTATACTCAGGTGGTTTGCCCTGTTTTTCCTGATGGCATCCACCATTATTTTCTTTTGGTTTAACAGGCAGTTCAAATATGCTTTATCCATTATAGCCGGACTGACGGTTGTTCGTCTGCTCAGCTCTGCATTTTCTTCATACCTGCAACTTGACGGCCTGTTCTTTTCTCCCCTTCTCTATGCAGGAGGGTTCCTTGAGAACTCCCTGGCAGCCATGATGCTCAATACGTTATTCGTATATCTCGGCATATGGAGTATCTATATGGCACGTTTCAGCTTTGTGTCCGTTTATTCCGGGCTAAAGCGACCGTGCCGGATAACCGTTTACACGCTCCTGGTCCTTACGGGTATTGGCATTATACTTCTTGTGCACCACACGTTGCGCTCTCTTACCATGGATTCCAATATTACCTTGGAACTCTTCAAACTGGACGAGATAACCTGGTTTTCTGTTCTGGCATATTTCTCCATTACGCTGCTGTTCCTGGCCCTCTTCCTGCTGGTAAGGGTACTTATGCTTGTCAGCAGGGCTCCGGTTCAGTCTTTCTTCTCCGGAACCCGCTTCACTTTTCTTTTTGTTTTCATTGCGGCTTTGTACAGCCTGTTGACGGTCATGCATTACGGCAAAATCAAGGAATATAATCTGGACCAGGTATGGACACAGAAGATGGCCGTGGAAAGAGACCTGGAAGTGGAAATGCAGCTACGCAGGGTTGAGAGCCTCATTGCCATGGACCCCATTCTGTCCATAATGATACAGATGGAACAGGACCACGATATGATTCTGTCCCGCATAAAGGAAAATTATTTCTCGGATTTTCTGCAACGATACCAGATTCAGATAACTATCTGCGAACCGGGCGATGTATTAATGGTTGCCGGATTGCCCGGACCGGTCTCTTGTTACAATTTTTTTCACAGCGAATTACTTCGCAACGGTACACCTCTGGCCGACGACTCCCATTTTTATAATGTGGACAACAAACTGGGGAATATAAGCTATATAGGCGTTTTTACCTACTACAGTTACGGAGGCTCACAGGATCTTTATATTGAACTGGATTCTCATTATATTAAGGACGCGCTGGGATATCCTTCCCTGCTTTCAGACAAATCGCAACTCGATAAATTCAAATTACCCTACGATTATTCGTATGCCAAATATATAGACGATAAATTAATTTCTAACAGCGGGGATTACCCCTATGCCAGCAAGATTACCCCTCCGGGTCAGGACGGTTTCTATCAGGAAAGGATAGACAGGCACCTGCATTTTACTTACAAAACAGAAAACAAAGTACTCATTATTACCCGCCCCCTCCGCAGTCCGTTCCCATACATAGTATCCCTGTCCTATCTGTTTTTGTTCTACGGGTTCATTTTTTCTATCATCCTGGGAGTTTTTCGCACGAAGGAGATACAAATAAACCTGCCCCGAAATTCGTTCCGCCGGAAGATCACCTGGTTATTGGTTGGATCACTTGTCGTGGCGCTTGTTTTCATGGCCTTCGGAAGCCTGGGTTTCGGGTTGCAGCTGTACGACGAAACTAACGAAAAACAGATGAGGGATCAGATGCAGGCAGCCCAGGCATCGCTGGAAGAATACATTCGTCATGCAGACCGGTCCAACGATCCCACGGGAAATGCAGTGGAACTGTTGAACACCATGAACCGTCTCTCTTCAAATATCCAGATACAGGTGAACCTGTACGATCCCCACGGAAGGCTTATGCGGTCTTCGCAACCCGAGATATTCGAACGCCATTTGTTGAGCGCACGCATGAACGGCACTGCGTTCATGGAACTGAACGAGAGGGAGAGCCGCCAATTCACGCACAAAGAGCAGGTAGGCAATCTGACGTATTATTCTATGTACGCTCCGTTGTACAATACCTATGGAACACTGGTTGCCTATATAAATGTGCCCTATCTTTCAGGACAAACAGATGTAACCAAAGACACTTCTTCCATTGTAGCAGCCGTCGTCAACCTGTACCTGTTGCTTTTACTGGCAGCCATTGTCATGAGCTTTACGTTTTCAAACCAGATAACCCGGCCTCTGGTAGCTCTGGAGGAAAAACTGAGCCAGATAGATGTGACAAAAAAAGCCGAGCACATTGTATATACCTCGGAAGACGAATTGGGAATGCTTGTAGCGGCTTACAACAAAATGGCCGACGATCTGGATGAAAGCACCCGGCGCCTGGCCCAATCCGAACGGGAGCAGGCATGGCGCGAGATGGCCCGTCAGATCGCACACGAGATAAAGAACCCGCTGACCCCCATGAGGCTCAGCATACAACATCTCATACGCCTTAAACAGGAAGGTTCTTCCAAATGGACAGAACATTTTGACAAGGTAGCCGCTTCGCTCCTGGAACAGATTAATATTCTTTCGGAAACCGCAACAGAATTTTCCAATTTCTCACGTTTCCATTCCGAGGATCCCACCGAAATAGAACTGAACTCCCTAATCAGGGAACAAATTGTGCTGTTTTCCACCTCGGAACATATTAAGATCCATTTTGAACCATCAGCTCAGGAAGCCCGGATCGTAGGACAGCGGTCCCAAATCATCCGCATACTTGTCAATTTGCTGGGCAATGCCATCCAGGCCGTCGAAGCCCAGGCGATAGGCGTGATCACAGTCCGTGTGGAAGAAGAAGGCGACCAATACCTTATACAGATTGCGGATAACGGCCCGGGGGTGGCGCCTGAAAACAGGGACAGGCTGTTTAAGCCCAATTTCACTACAAAGAGCAGCGGTACGGGACTGGGACTGGCCATCTGCCGCGGCATCCTGGACCAGTATCAGGGGACCATATCCTATTCCTCTTCCGAATGGGGAGGTGCGTGCTTCAATATACGAATACCAAGAAAATAAGCTTTATCTGAAAAGCGGGTTGGCATAGGCTTTCACATCATCAATGCCAATGACATCAGTTGTCAGGATAATAAGCCGCTCCATCACGTTGCGCAATTCCCTTATGTTGCCGGTCCATGTATGCTTTTTCAACTCTTCAATGGCCTCGGGTGTGATTGTCCTCCGAACCATACCGTATTCATTGCATACCTGATCTATAAAATATTCGGCCAGCAGGGGTATGTCGTCCTTTCTTTCTGAGAGGGCCGGCACGTGAATAACAATAACACTCAGTCTGTGGTAAAGGTCTTCCCTGAAAGAGCCTTTTTCTATCTCGGCCGGCAGGTCTTTATTGGTGGCGGCAACCACCCTTACTTTCACGCTGATATCTTTATCTGACCCCACCCGTGTAATGCGGTTTTCCTGCAGCACACGCAACACTTTTGCCTGGGCGGCTAGTGACATATCCCCAATCTCGTCCAGAAACAGTGTTCCGCCGTCGGCCTGCTCGAACTTTCCTTTATGTTGCCTTATGGCCGAGGTGAAAGAACCTTTTTCGTGCCCGAACAACTCGCTTTCAATGAGTTCGCCGGGAATGGCAGCGCAGTTTACTTCCACGAAAGGCATGTTGGCACGGGGGCTTTTTTCATGCAGCCATCTGGCCACCAACTCCTTACCCGTTCCATTAGATCCGGTAATCAGAACGCGGGCGTCTGTGGCAGCCACCCTGTCAATCATATCCCAGATACGTTTTATAGGTTCGGATTGGCCTATAAGCGGAGGCACCCTGGTTACTTTCTTTTTGAGCGTTTTATTTTCCTGCACCAGAGAAGTTCTGTCACCCACATTACGCAGTGTAATGAGTATTCTGTTAAGATCCAATGGTTTCTCTATAAAATCATAGGCTCCCTTCTTTATGCACTCCACTGCGGTATCTATATTACCGTGACCGGAAATCATAATGACCGGAACATCAATGTCATCAATTCTTTGTATCTTCTCCAGGACCTCTATCCCGTCCATACCCGGCATTTTGATATCACAAAAAACGGCATCAAAGGGTTTTTCCTTCTGTTCGAGTGCCGCCAAGCCCTGCTCCCCGTTCTCTGCAAGCACTACTTCGTGATCTTCATATTCCAGGATTTCCTTAAGTGTATTACGGATACTTTTTTCATCATCAATAATCAGGACACGCATAGCCAAAATTTTAGAACAACAAAGATAGTGTGAATTTTACAAATCGGGGATTTTCAACTAAATTTGAAACCGTATTATGAATAAGATCATCATTGCCATTGACGGGTATTCTTCTACAGGAAAGAGCACATTCGCCAAAGCGATTGCTTCG